>Ga0247823_10004456_pt1 | contig 11236 bp, 13 predicted proteins | sample 13C_PalmiticAcid_2_FD_192426 | JGI IMG/M metagenome (GOLD analysis project Ga0247823, IMG submission 192426) | Soil microbial communities from agricultural site in Penn Yan, New York, United States - 13C_PalmiticAcid_Day30 | ecosystem: Environmental > Terrestrial > Soil > Agricultural land...
CGGAAATGAAAAAAGCCCCTCGTCGTGTGACGAAGGGCTTTTCGTTTGGTGGGTGGTACAGGGATTGAACCTGTGACCCCTGCCGTGTGAAGGCTCCCGGGCGTCGCAACGCGCTGCTGCGGCAACGCAATTTTACGCTACGTCATCGCCCCGGCACTATTGCTGACGAAGCTCACCCAGATGCTGAAGCTCGCTCCTTGAACTGACGCTGAGTCAACATGAAGGCATGACCGCCACCGCCATCACCAGGAAGCCGGCTGCCCCTTACGTGTGGCCCCCGATGCCGGCAAACCGCGCCCGCTGTTGCCCGTTCTGCGTGCACGCCGTTACGCGAACGCCAGCCGACGGGCTACGTCACATGAGCTGCGGAAATCCCAAGTACGTGCCAGCGTTGTCACCGAAACCGGGTGCTGCTCGCAGTTATGCGGGAGGTGAGGAGCGATGACGAGGTGTGACCGGAGTCCACCGGCCGTCCCGTCATCGGCTTGAAGGACTATCGGCCCACGCTACTCCACGAGGCCCCGGCGACGGTCGAAGAAGTATTCCACCGCACCGCTGGCGAAGGCCTGCACCTCCCAGAACATGGGTCTCGGAGCGTTGAACCACGTGCGGCAGAAACGTTCTTCGTCCACGAGGGACACTTCGATCTCGACGGGATCACTCATGGAGAGCATTCCCACAGTGGCGTCAGCGATGAACCAGAACGGCTCTGTGTCCCTCCGGATCACGCGCATGTTCATGAGTTCTCGGAAGGCTTGCAGCATGCCGAACTCCTGGAATTTTGTAGCCGTCTTGGCCCACGTTCCCCCAAGGCGAGACAGTTCCGCTTTGCGCGCAGGGATTTTCGGGTGCACTGGTTTCACGCGAGGACTCGACGGCGTGACCACCCCACGTTTAGCTTCGTCCTCGATATATGTCATTGCACCAGCCATGAAAGCCAGCACCTCGGAAAAGCTTGGGTCGATATGGCCGAAGCGCTGAAGGCAGAACACCTTCACTGCGTTTGAGTTGTAGCCCCCGCTTCCCGGAGGGTCGATGACCGCATCCTCGATGCACCCGAAAGTGTAGGCAGGCGGCGGTCGGTCTCCTTGGGCAGCGCACTCTCGCTGGCACTGCTTCATTGCGTCGAGTTGCGCCGCGTTCGCGGTCGAGGCCCATGCGTGCCCCGCTTCGTAAACCGATTTGCCGGGCATCAGTGCGCGGCGAGACTTCTTGTCTGCGTCCATTTCGTTCCTTCCAAAGCGCTGCGGCCCCGAGGCGAGGTGCCTGGGGGTGTGAGCGCCCCTCAAGGGGGCTCAGCAGCGAATGTGGAGGAGGGAACGCACGGCAAGGTCCGGTGACGGTGAGGACATCACGTTACGCCGTGAGCAGGCCGCAGACATCCACGGAATCCCGCAGACCATTTGCGCATACGGCGCTCGGCATCGAGCCGCAAGGAACGGAGGCGGAAGCGGACATCGATATGACCGGTGCCCTGCAATCGGCTCGGCCAGCCATCGATCAAGGCTTTACACGCACGCCCGCACGTCAGGTCTTGCACTTATCGCTGCAGGCCGTGGTGCGTGCTTAAATGTTGCGCAGAACTCGATAAATATCCGCTCGTAAAACGATAGCCCTCGGCAACAGCGGTCTCATCCCATCGGCGAACAAATCTGCTTGATGCGATTGATTAAAAAGTTGCTGCTACCACACGCAAACTCTTCAAAAAATCATGAAGCCAGTAAACATTTACTCACTACTGCAGGCAAAAGGTTCATTGAACGAAGAGAATTTCGACTCGTATCTTAAGCATCACGGTATAAGCATAAAGAACGCAGAACTTGAAGATCTCGGGGTACTAATAAATGCAGCCAGAGTCCTTGGATCCAGTGTGAGGGATTTTGATAAATTTCACGTCGGATACAAAATACCCCAAATTGGCAAGGAGTTCGATCTCCTCAGGTTTGGAAAAAATTCAATAGTAAATATTGAACTAAAGAACAATTGCCAAATTGAAAATATCAAAGCGCAGCTAGTGCGCAACAGTTACTATCTGGGCTTCATCGGGAGAAAGGTTCTCGCGTTTACCTTCGTATCCACATCAGGTGAATTGTATTTCCTGAAAGAAGATGGGCAACTCGAGAAAAAAAATCTAACCCATTTGCTCGAAGTTGTTGCCAAACAAGCAACCGATGAAAAAGAAACGCCCGATTCACTTTTCAACCCGTCGGACTACCTCGTATCCCCGCTCAACTCCACCGCGAAGTTTCTGGCAGGCCAGTATTTTTTGACGCACCAGCAAGAAGAATCTAAGAGTAAAATCCTTGATAAGATCACCTCCGCGAACGCGGCTAAATTCATTTCAATCACGGGCAGCGCCGGTACAGGAAAAACACTGCTGACGTTTGATGTTGCCCGGCATCTTATGGCCGGCGGAAAGAAGGCGCTTATAATTCACTGCGGTCAATTAAATGCGGGGCATCACAAGCTAACAAAGAATGGTTGGAGCATTTTCTCGATAAAGAACTACAAGCCAATTGATTTCTCGCTCTTCGACGTGGCAATCATCGATGAGGCGCAAAGAATATTTCAAGAGCAATTGGATGACATCGTTGCAAGAGTTGAGTTGGCGAAATCTGCATGTATCTTCTCCTACGATAAAGTTCAAACACTATCAAGCAGCGAAGCACGACGTGATATTGCAGGAAAAATTGATCTTATCGCGTCGATCACCCGGCACAAGCTTTCCGAGAAGATCAGAACAAATAAAGAGATTGCAACCTTTATTAAGATGCTCTTCAATAACAAGAAATTCGCCCAAGCGCAAAGTGGCGGAAATATACAAATCAGTTACTTCAGCAGCAACGAGGATGCCAAAGCTTACCTAGAGGGATTGGATGATGCTGAATGGGAGGTTTTGAGATTCACGCCATCTCAGTACAATAACGAGCACCATGAAACATACTTCGATGTCTCAAGTAAGACTTCCCATGAAGTAATCGGCCAGGAATTCGAAGGTGTTGCGATAGCTATGGATAAATTCTTTGTCTATGATGACAAAGGAGACCTTTCCTACCGTGGCGGAGCCTATTACGCACCGACTCAAATGCTGTTTCAAAACATTACGCGAGCAAGGAAAAGGCTTAATCTAGTCATCATAGACAACCAAGAAATACTGAAGAGGTGCTTGGCTATACTAAACTAGTTAATATGGGGGTCGGACAGGCCGCGCCCTTAGAGGAGTGCCCGCACGCTTTCGGGTACCCTGCTCCACTCGACCTGTTCGCGGGTCTTGCGTGAGAAGAAGGCGGGCCGCTGCCGATTGCCGTCTCCGATGGTCACGAACTCCACCCCGGCGGCGAAGCACGCGGCCTTGAACCTCATCCGTTCGACCATCGAGCGCTTGAACTTCGGCGGCCCCGCAGGCACCGCCTCCCGCATTTCCTCGACCGCTCCCCGCACGGCCTGAGCCGTGGCGATCCGCGTTCGCAGGGCTGCGTCAGAGCGCCCACGAGGGTCACCGTAGGCCGGAGGCACAGGAGGGCTACCAGCGCCCCGCTGTGCGCGTTCTCGCCGCTCTAGCTCGCGCTCCGCAAGCTCTCGCGACATCGCCGCACCGCCGGCCAGCATCCCAGCCACAAACCAGCGGTCTTCCGGGCGCTTCAGTCCCCCCACACGCTCAGCCAGGAACGCTTTTGCTCGTTCGTGATTCATTGCTCACCTCGACTTTCTGCAAGGCCGGCGGCGCCAGCTTCTCGAACTGCTCCACCCAGCCTGCGACCCACAGCGCCACCGCCCACGCGTCGTCAAGCTCGGCCAGCAGCGAGTCCGCGTATTGGTCATTAGGTTTCATGGCGTGTGTCATCTCATGCGGCCTTCAACGCAGCGACCTGCACGCCCGCCGTGTTCATCTTCAACCATGCAGCGCGGCCCTCCACGCGGAACCCCACGAGGTTCTGCTGCCACAGGCTCACCAACGTTCCGCCTGCCGTGGGCGCGTCGTTCAGTTGAATCGAGGCGTTGAGGCTGCGTGCGAGGGAGATTTCCGTGGGCGCGAACGTCAGCGAGCCCGGGTCGATCACGATGGCCTTGCCGGCGGGCGCGTTGGGCGATGCGACGAACACCGCCGACGACACGTTGGTGCCGATGCTGCTCGACAGGCGCAAGAGGTCCGCCGCTCTCGCCACGATGACTGGTGCGAAGGGTGACGGCGGGAGCTTTTCGAGCGCGGCGGCTACGGTCTCGACCGGCGACGTGTCGAAGGCGCTTTCGGTGACGCCGTAGCGCAAGCCGGCCGGGGCTGCATCCGTCGCCGCGTCAGCACTGAGCAGCTTGGAGTCGAAGAGGGCTTGCGCCGCCGTGACCGCGGCCCGAGACAGGGCCTCATCACCACCGGCCAGTGATACGCGGATCAGGTCGTCCGTCAGGACGAAGATGGTGCCCACCTTGCTGTAGACCAGCTTGTTTTCCGAGAGGCTACCCGCCGTCGCCGGCTTGATGCCACCTTCCGACACCCACGCCACCACGAACGACCCGGGCGAGATTTCGACGATTCGGGTGTTCGCTGGCGCGACGAAGGACAGGTCCTCCAGACGACCCAGCACGGTTTGCCCGAGGGCGGTTTCCTTCAGCGCGACGCCGAAGTAATCGAGTTCAGCCGCCCATCCCGGTTGGCCTGTCGTTGCCACCTGCGTGGAGGCACGCGTGAGCCGGTCCGCAAGGTCGATTTGCTTGGTGGCCTTCGCCACTTCGGCCGCGTCATGAAGCGAGCCCTCGACCGTGCTGCTCCGGGACCTGCCGGTCAAGCGGATGAAGGCACCGAGGTTCTTCCGGTTCTCGACCCGGCGCATCGTGGTTTCCATACATTCCCCTTCTCGAAAAGCTCCCGGCCCGACCCGCGTCAAAACCGAAGGAAAAAACAGTTCAGCCGTAGTAACTCCCCGGCGGGCTCAAGCACTCCGGTGCGCATTGGTTTCTCAATGGCGGCCGGGCTTCGCGGGTTCGGTCGATTGGCCGCAGCGCCATCACGCGAAGGAGCCCGACGTATGCCCTGTGCACCGGCAGGTATCGGGGGTCCAGCATCACGGCGCGCCCACCCCAGCCGACCACGAAGCCACTCGCCTCGGCGAGCATGGCCCGCAAGGTGACGAGTTCACGCAGCAGCATGAGGTCAGCCGTTGACCAGTGGTCTACCGGGCTTGCCGTGGCCGCTGCGGTCCACCATTCGCGGATGTGGGGCAGGTACACCAGCGGAGCGCGCAGGAAGGACGGCAAGCCCGCCTCACGACGGTCCATCACGCCCATCACCGGTTCCGACAGCATCTCCAGCATGCGCATGCTCGACCCCTTGTTCCAACCTCGTTCCAACGTTATGTCAAGTGTAGAGCGGTGTCGATGAAATCGGGTTAACCCGGAGTCGACACGGAAACGGTGTCAATCGAGGCAAGGCTGTTGGGGTTCAGGCGAGGACGGGAAGGCGGCGGTGGGACTCCAAATGGGCAAAATTTCTCGCCTGCCCCCCCATCGTCTCAACAACGTCTGCTACCCCATGCGATGCTCATCATTCGACGGCCTTGCGCGCCGCTTCAATGAGGAGGAATGAATGGGAGAGGTGTGTTATGGGCTACTGTGCTTAGTCCCTATCGTGAATAAAGCTGGTCCGCGAATTTTTGGATTTGCCGAGTTCATATCCGCACTTGCGCTTTTGGTAATTGTTTTCACTGTCGTTGACTTTCGCTATAAATTTCGTCTCCAGGTTGCGCCCACGCCACTTTTTCGCGTCACATTCGGCGTCATTGGCGCCATCGGAATACTGACGTTGTTAACTGAGGTATGGGTCGCTCAGGATTGGCTAGTCGTTCGCACGGCATTCATAACGACAACAATCTGGCAAGCAACCCTCGGGGGAATTTTTCTCGCGTCGTTCTTAACCTGGATATGGTATGCATTCGTTCGCCCTTCTTCATTTGGGAGGAGAAATGCAAAACGCTACGCGCATTCTATATTTGCGACGATGGTCAAGGGGGATGACAATGAATTGGCGATTCTCGCCAACGAGGTGGCACGATCGGCCGGAATGATCTTGAAAATGTCCTCCGAAAGGCCGGGAAACAATATTCCTTCCTTGGAAGTGGCCGCAAATCAAACCTTGGCATCCATTGGAAACCAACGATTTTGCAAGATTTTGATCGAGCGTGCGCCAACAACAATAATTGAATTATTCCGTCTGGCCCGAATTCAAAACCGGGACTTCCCACTTCTTGGCTATCTGGCAGTGAACATTTCGACAGAAGCAATCACAAATGAAAACTCTGTCCTGCACTATGAGATGAAGCGTTTCGACCGTGGAATACTTGCGCAATTCAAGCCGTTTAGCTCGGAACTCTATGGGAACTATCGGCTGATTGAATCGTTAACGCCGCAGTCGCCTCTCGATGTCGACTATTTCATTCAACGCGAATGGCGCGCGCCACAATGGAACGTGTACTTCTTTAGCGTGTTAGTAACGCTCCGCTCGTACTTGGCTGGGCATCAAAATTCACATTCCTCGTCGCTGCTGGGAGCATTTGAAGCAGTTAATCATGCGATAGCTGATCTCCAAGAAATTGATGATTTGGAAGCCTATTTCAAGTCAGATCAATACAACCGATTTGACGCAGCGATTAATTTCATTGAAGGCGCGGTTAAAGAAATTGAAGAGGCGGCCCATGCTCCTCTGCAGCGCAGGGCTCCCCCTGCTCAACGAAGACGATTTGACGACATATACGAGGTAGTAGCCGAGGCGGCGTACAAAATAATCCTGAAAACCTCGCAACTGAAGCGCAAAGACTTTGGCGCGTGGGCCATTCAAAGAAATTCCGCATGGGAACACGTCTTCGGTGATGTCAAGAACAAGTCCGCAGGCTGGAAAGTAGTCCAGCTGCGCGTAAGAAGAAAAATATACGAAGAGTTGATAACCCTCAATAACTTGCCGCATTGGCAAAATACGCGCCTGCTTGGCCTAGTTCTGAACTGCACGTCCATTGCGCCTATCGCTCGCAATTTGGTCAGTGAGGAATGGCCCCTGGTCTTGTTTTGTCAAGCTTGGGCGCGGAAAAACTTCGCGCAACTACATTTCGAACACCAAGAATTAGCCGAAAATATTCTTGTTGGTCGCCTGTCATATGACGAGCTAAGAGGTGAGCTTATCCAAACCTACGAACGAGGGTTAAAAAGGGGGCCAAATATCTCAATAGCCGCCGTAGAGCCTGCCGACAAAACGATAAAAAAATTTAACTACTGATCCCACTGGTTTCGGCCCGCGGCGGTGCCCTATCTAGGGTATCCACCGGAGTTCAGCCTTCGCCCCGGCTGCGAATATTTTTCTGGGCCGCCCGGAGCATGGCCTTCTCGGTGATTGAAATTTTCTCGCCCGTATCCATGCGGTGCTGCAAGTCAACGATCCATTCCCGCGGGCCGCGAGATGCCCGGGGCCGAAGGTTCCTAGCCCTGTCAACGATCGCCTGATCGGCCCTCGGTGAGGGAAGCTGCAGCGGCATGCCCTGTGGCGCCCGTCGACATAGCTCGGCGAACTGCACGAGGTTGGGGGGGAACTCGGGAAGAACACTCAGCGCGTGATCGATCGCCTTCGGGTTCTGCAGGAACCCTCCAAGCTGGCGTGCCCACATCATCCTCAGTTCGGCTACATGCCGCGCAGGGGCCACGCCCTCAGGGCATTCCCACTGGCGGTCGAACGTCGCCCCATAGGTGGCCCGCATCACCGACCAGATCTTCTCAACCCAGCTTTCGGGGAGCAGAAGCGTTTTCATCGACGACCTCCGGATTGATGGTGGCGTGTACCGAGCCAGTCATGAGACCGGCCGTCTCCAGTTGGCGGTTTTTGCGGTTCATCGGCATCGGGCCGACGTGCAGCCCTTTTGCTATCTCAGTAGCGCGCTTGCGCTGCCTTTCCACGACAGCGAGGAGATATGCAAACGGATCGCTTTTGTCTCGGGCTGCTTCGACCGCACCCAGGAATTCGTCTTCGGTAGCCCCGGCGTCAAGCAAGACACGCAGGCCCGGATGTCCGGGATTTGTGTTGTGAATGCCCGCGACACGAAGGGCTCGGCAGATGATTCCAGCATCGGTGGGCTGATACCCCAACACGTCCACCCCGTCCTGGTGGGGGGTAGTGGCGCCATTGAAATCGTCCCGTCCCGTCTCGTCCCGTCCATTCCCGTCAGCGGGGACATCCGCTTCTTGTCGCTGTTCCCGTCGCGGGGACGTCCGCGTCTTGTCCCGTGGGACGTCCGACTCCAGTTCGCGTGTTTTTTCATCTTGACTGGCACGCCACCGTGCTTTGCGCTCGCGCTCTCTCGCACGCTTTTCCCACGCAATAAGGGCCTGCCGGCAAAGAAACTCGTTGTAGAGGCGGCCATCGCTGCAGCGAACGAAGCCGTGCAACGCCCGTTGCCGAAGCTTCCTCCACGCCTTCAAGTCGCGCCCTAGATCGGCCAAACGGCAGAGGGCCGTGTCATCTTCCGGAAGCGAACCCGCCGGCACTTGGTTCCATGCGGCCCACCACAACGTGATGGCCGTTCGCCATTCGCTGTCGGAGGCGGCTGCGTTGAATTCGGAGCCGAAAAGGTGGTTCCCGAAGAGTGGCATGTAGTTCAGGCCACGCAGGTCGACATCCGGAGGCACTAAGGGCTCGGGGAGCGTGGACGCGTCGGCGCAGTAGGTGCCAGCTGGCATGCACGTCTCCTCACGCCACAGGGCGTCGAACAGAAGCCCGGCTTTGCGCACGGCCAACGCTGGATCGAATGCGCTTGCGGACCAAGAATGTGCTGTTCATGCCGGCCGCCGGTCCGCCTGTGCGGTGGAGCAGTCATGAGCCATCAGTTCTCCGCCGATCAGCAGCGAGAACATCAGACGGGGAAACAACACCCGGTGCGCGAGGACTCTTCCTCTGCTCGTCCGCACGATTGCGCCTGCATGAAGAAGCGAATCACCGTAGATGCGGCGGACGTGTATGCCTGCCCACCGAGAATGGGTCAGGCCGAGCATCGGGTGGGCTTTGGCGAACGTCGACCAAGCTGAATCGAATGATTCGTAGTCGCCGGGCGTGGGAAGTCGAGAGAGATCGTCTTGCATTGAGCACCTCCAGAGGGAGTTCGTGACGCAAACCTGCAGCGGTTCGGAAACGATTAGAGGCGATCTGTTTGCTCGTGAGCCGGCTGACGAAGAACTCCGTGCCTACGTCTTTACCCGCGCTTCTTGGGCGGCGCGCCGTCAATGCTGCGTTTGACCTGGTTCACCATGTAGGAGGTGACCTGACGCTTCGCGTCCCACACGGACTCGGCCAATTTGGCCTTGATGATCTCAGTCGCTGCTGAAGCGCGTATGAGGTTCTCGCTGCCGTGCTTCCACTTCCCTCCGCCCTCTTTCCACAAGGCCAATGCCTCCTGATGGACCAATGTCCGGACGGGTTCCAGTTCGGCGCGAAGCTTGGCCTGCCGCCCTGCCCCACCCTTCCTGGGTAACTGCGACACCTTCCGGAGGCGAGTGATCTGCTTCGTGGCGGAGAGGAACCGACGTTCGCCGAGGACCCGCTCTGCCTGAACTTGAGCCGTGAATCGGGCGCGCTCTACGCCAAGCTGTTCCTTCAATGCACGCACGGCGCGCTCGGCTTCCATCACCGACAACACCGCGTCTTTGCCACCCTTAGCCAACAGCGGCGTTAGCGCATCCACGATGCGTCCGTGATCGGCTTCAGTGAAATGAGGCGTGAAGGGGGTGGACGGGACCACGGGGAGAATCCTCGGGTCCAGCGCCATGCTCACAAGCTTCATCGAAGGAACCTCGACGCAGAAGCTGGCGTAGCCCCCGCTGAGCAGCAGGGAAAAGCGTTCCACGCGGTGCGGCACCTCGGGCGGCAGACCAGCGGCTGCACCCTCACGCAGACTTCCTTCCACGTTGTCATCAAGCTCAGATGCACCAGCGGAGGTGCCGCCCTCGCCCTCTGGAGGCTCAACAGGGCCCGGTGGAAAGCTTGATGGGGTCATGCCACCTCCGGGCCCGCGCGGTCAGGTGACGCACGCCCAACCACCGCTAGACCGTTGCGCTCCCATGCCGCCTCCTGGGCGGCCTTGATCGCAGCCGTTTCGAGGTGCCCGTACCGACGCACGAGAATCAAGCTGGAGTGCCCCATCACCTGCGAAGCGACGATCGCCGTTGTGCCTGCCTTGAGCAACGAGGCGGCCACGACATGACGCATGTCATGCATTGTCAATTCCGGACGACCTATGGCCGTCACCAGTTCTTTCCACGGTTTTCGGAAGTCGATGGTCCCACCTCGCCGGCCGGGGAAAACGAATTCGTCACGCCGGGCTTTCGACGGCTGCAGGCGGAGGATCAAGGAAGCCGTGGCGGGCGTGAAGTGCAGGACTCGGGGGATTCCGGTCTTCGTGTCCTCGGCTTGCAGCACGATCTCGCGACGCTCCGCGTCCAGGTCCGTCCAGCGGCGGTCCAGCAGTTCGCCCTTTCGAGCGCCGGAATCCAGCAAGAGGCAGACGAACAGATGGAAGCTGCGGTTCTTGAAGGCGGCGGCCCCATCGCGCAGGCGCTGCTGTTCAGCCGCATCCATGAACACACGCTTCATCGTCTCCCCCTCGCGACGGATGTCGAGCGTCGGGCTGCGAAAATCGCTGGGGCAGATTTTTCGTTTGTCCGCCCACTTGTAGACGGAACCGAGTGCGCTGAGGTCGCGGTTTGCCGACGAGGCTTTGTAGCCGTGTTCCTTCATGGCTTCGGTTGCCCGCATGAAGTCGTCGCGGGTGAGGCTCCACGCGGAGCGATCACCGAATGGCTTGAGCCATTTGCGCAGGCGCATGTCATTGCCCGTGCTCGGGTTGTGCGCGGTGTAGGCGTGGACAAGCTCGGCGAAAGTCATTTCGACGGACACTCGTTCGGGCACCTTCTTGATGGCCTCGGCCAGTGAGAAGTTGCGGAGATGTGACATGGACAGTTCCTTTAGGACACTGCCTTGACATGGCTGCCAAGACGGTTGGGGAACCGCTGCAAATCCGCGTCACTTCGCCGTGATTTTACCAATGAAAAAGCCCCCGATCCTTTCGGACCGAGGGCCTTGTCTGGTGGGTGGTACAGGGATTGAACCTGTGACCCCTGCCGTGTGAAGGCAGTGCTCTACCGCTGAGCTAACCACCCAAGAATCTGGGCTTCCACCGATCTGAACGACTACTGTCGTGTGCAGAGCCTC
>Ga0247823_10004458_pt1 | contig 11236 bp, 9 predicted proteins | sample 13C_PalmiticAcid_2_FD_192426 | JGI IMG/M metagenome (GOLD analysis project Ga0247823, IMG submission 192426) | Soil microbial communities from agricultural site in Penn Yan, New York, United States - 13C_PalmiticAcid_Day30 | ecosystem: Environmental > Terrestrial > Soil > Agricultural land...
GGAGAGCCCGCGCGGTCCGGTTCGCATCGACGAGGCCAGCCGGCACATCGTGCAGAACGTGTACCTGCGCAAGGTGGAGAAGGTGGACGGCAAGCTGGCCAACCGCGAAGTCCAGAACTTCGGCCCCCAAGGTGACCAGCGGACCGCCACACCGTGACACTCCTGCTCAACATCCTCGTCGATGGCGTGGCCTACGGGATGGTTCTGTTCGTCATGGCCGTGGGGCTCTCGATCACGCTCGGGCTGATGAAGTTCGTCAACCTGAGCCACGGCGCGTTCGCGATGGCGGGGGGATACGGGGTGGCCGTGCTGGTCGGGTCGCACGGCTGGAACTTCTGGGCCGCGCTGCTCGTCGCACTGATCGCCACGGGCGTGTTCGGAGCTGCTCTCGAAGCGCTGATCCTGCGACACCTCTATCGACGGCCAGAACTCCAGCAGGTACTGTTCACCATCGGCCTGACCTTCTTCCTGGTCGCAACGGCCAACGCCATCTTCGGCCCCCAGGTGCGGAGCATTCCGCTGCCCGCCAGTCTCAGCGGGTCCGTCGACCTCGGCTTCCGAACCCTGCCCACCCAACGGGTGTTCGTGCTTCTGGCCGGCGTGGCCGCGGCGGCTCTGCTCACCTGGATCATCGCCCGAACCCGCTTCGGCATCTGGATCCGAGCGTCGGTCGATCATGCCGATGCAGCCTCCGGACTGGGCATTCCCATTCGGCTGGTGCAATGCCTCAGCTTCGGCGCCGGCGCAGCACTCGCCGGGCTGGGTGGTGTCCTGGGTGCCGAGTTGATGCCCCTCGAGCCCTACTACCCACTGAAGTACCTGGTCCTGATGCTGGTCGTGGTCGCCGTCGGCGGCATGGGCAGCATCCCGGGCTCGCTCTGCACCGCGCTCGTGCTCGGCACGGTCGACACCGCGAGCAAGTATCTCGTCTCCGAGTGGGGAAGCCTCCTGTTCTTTGTCGCCATGGGCCTGCTGCTGGCCTGGCGGCCTCGTGGAATCTTGACCCGATGACAACAACATCTCCAGCCGCGGCGGCGACCGAGATCACGCCTCCCCGCGCTCGTGCCATGCCGCCGCCTTGGCGGCTACCACTGGCAACCATCGCAGCGGCATTCGTAGCCTCGCTGCTTTGGCCAGATCAACTGGGACTCGTCGGCCGGATCGCCACGACGGCCCTGCTGGTGCTGTCACTGGATCTTCTGGTCGGGTACGCGGGCATCGCCACCCTGGGCCAGGCCGCACTCTTCGGCGTAGGCGCATACGGCGCCGGCCTGTTCGCCCAGCAGGTGCACGGAGACCCGCTGCTGGGCCTGCTGGTCGCAGCGGCCGCCGGCGCCTGCCTCGCGGCGGCCAGCGGCGCGTTCCTCCTCCGCTTCGAAGGGTTCACCTTGCTCATGCTCACGATCGCGTTCGCGCAGATCTTGCTGAGCCTGGCAAGCACCTTCCGTGGCCTCACGGGTGGTGACGATGGCCTCTCCGACTTCACCATCACGCCCATCCTGGGTCTCTGGGAGTTCGACCTCGAGGGACGTGTCGGCGCTATCTACGCCGTCACTGTTCTGGCAGCAGGCCTTTACCTCTCGCGCAGGGTGGCGAACTCTCCGTTCGGACTCAGCATCCGGGGTATCCATGAAAGCCGGGCACGCATGGCCGCCCTGGGCACGCCGGTGCGCAAACGGCTCATCGGCATCTACGCGCTGTCGGGAATGCTCGCTGGGGTCTCTGGCGCCATCACTGCACAGATCAACGGCATCGTCGGCCTGGACAGCCTCGGCTTTCCGTTGTCCGCAGAGGCCTTGGTCATGTTGGTGCTCGGCGGGGCCGGCAACCTCAGCGGCTCCGTCATCGGTGCATCGGTCTTCACCTTGCTTCACCACACGGCGGCGTCCATCGATCCGTACCACTGGCTCTTCGTCATCGGCATCGCGCTGATGGCCGTGGTGCTGTTCCCTCCCGCAGCAATGGCACAGAAGGTGTGGGCCCGAGTACGAGGCACGAGGAATACCACACCATGACCGAGATCCTTCGCCTCGATGAACTGGACCGCCGCTTCGGGGGGCTTCATGTGACACGCAAGGTGTCCCTCGCCCTGCGTCCGGGTGACCGCCTCGCCCTCATCGGTCCCAACGGCGCGGGTAAGACCACACTGGTGAACCAGATCAGCGGGGTGTTGCCGCCGTCATCGGGCCGCATCTTCCTGGACGGTTCCGACGTGACAGCCCAATCGCAGGCGGAACGCGTCCGTCGCGGGCTGGCACGCACCTTCCAGATCACCACGCTCGCTCCCCACCTGCCAGTTCAACGTCAGGTGGAACTGGCGTTGTTCGAGCGCGAGCGCCTGGGAAACTCGATCTGGCGATCCATCGACGCTTTCACTGGCGTCGCTGACGAGGCCCTGGCGCTGCTGGGCACACTCGGTCTTGCCCACCGCGCGGACGTTGCGACGGGAAGCTTGGCCTACGGTGAGCAACGGTTGGTAGAGCTCGCCCTTGCGCTGGCGCTCCGACCGAGGGTACTGCTGCTCGACGAACCGATGGCCGGAGTGCCCAAGGCAGACGGTCCCGTCCTGCTCGCAGCGCTGGACCGTCTGCCCGCCGACTTGGCTTTGCTGATCATCGAACACGACATGGAACTGGTCTTCCGCATGGCCACGCGCATCGCGGTGCTGGTCCAGGGCGAATTGATCGCAGACGGCCCACCGGACGCCATTCGTAACGACCCACGCGTGAGAGCTGCATACCTCGGACATTGACATGAGCCAACCACTCCTCCAGCTCGAACGCGTCGTGGCGGGCTACGCGGGCCTGACCGTACTCCACGAACTCTCGCTCGACATCGCCCCGGGTGAACGGCTTGCGCTGATCGGTCGCAACGGGGTCGGCAAGACCACCACATTGCGTGCAACCATGGGACTCGCCACGGTTCGTTCCGGCCGTATCCTCTTCGACGGCCGAGACATCACCGCCATGCCCCCCCACCGACGCGCCATGCTCGGACTCGCCCATGTTCCGCAGACACGCGACATCTTCGCTTCGCTGACGGTGGAGGAGAACCTGGTGGCTGGGCTGAAGGGGCGGCCCAGGTCTGCAGTCGATGAAGCCTACGCGCTGTTTCCGCGGCTGGCCGAACGAAGGAGGAACAACGGCCTTCACCTGTCAGGGGGAGAACAGCAGATGCTCTCGGTTGCACGGGCGCTGCTGGGCCAGCCTCGATTGTTGCTGCTCGACGAACCGTTGGAGGGGCTGGCGCCGCTGCTGCGGCAAGAGCTGCTACAGGTGTTCCGTTCGTTGGGGGATGCCAACCTCACCGTCGTCATCGTCGAGCAGCAAGTCGACGAGGCACTCGCCTATGCCCGCCGAGCAGTCATTCTGGACCACGGTTCGGTCGTCCACGATGAACCAGCCGGCCAGCTGCGGGCGGATGCGCCAACGCTGGAGCGTCTGGTCGGCGTGGCGCATTGACCCCATCGCATCAGCTACAGTGCTTCGCACGCCTCCGCCGGTCCCCGCAAACCTCCTATGCCCGCTCGCCGCAAGGTTGAACCTACCCCTCCCGATGCCGACTTCGAGAGTGCAGCAAACGTCGACCTCGAGCGGTATGTGCCCGCATACCTCAGCTGGATTTCGAACAAGCTGTCCCGCGGAGCGTCGCAGCACTACCTGAGCGCGTTCAACATCGGCATCGAGGTGTGGCGATGCCTCGTACTACTCGCTGTCGAATCGCAGGTGAGTGCGCAGCAAGTCTCTCGTGTCATCGGCATGGACAAAGCTGCAGTGAGCCGCTGCTTCAAGACGATGCACGATCAAGGATTCATCTCGTTCACGCTGGATGTTCAGGATGGACGGCTACGGCTTGCAAAGCTGACATCGAAAGGACGCGCGCTGCATGACGACGTGCTTCAGGTAGCGCTAGCTCGAGAGCGCGCGTTCTTGTCGGTACTGTCGGAGATCGAAGTCAATGTCCTTATAGACCTTCTCAAACGCCTCCATGAAAACCTTCCTCAGGTCGACGCCGCCACGGTGGACTTTTTGCAGCGCAAAGGCCCTAGTTCTCGCAGGTCTAGTTCGCGTCCCGCGAAGAAGTAGAGGACTCGAAACGCGAATCCAACTCACGCGCGCGAATAACGATCATTGCGAGGACGTATCGAGTCAAGATCACTGCCTCGACCTGGTATCTGCAGCCTCTGTCCGACTGACCACGTCCTGAGCGAAGCGTCCGCTGAACCCGGCTATACACGCTCAGCTGTCACCATACTTGAACTTCCGCAGTTCAATACTTTCCTTGGCACGCGCCCGCTCTCTTTCGCTCATCTTTCCGAGATCGTCAACATACGCCCTCGCGAACACGCGCACCTTCTCGTCAGAATCGTCAAGCCAATCAAGGATTTCAAGTCTTTTTCTATCGTAGGCCTCCGCCATTCCGAACTCTCCGGACACTACTCCGGTTGACTCCAAAGCAATAGCAACGGTCCCGAGCAAAGGGCTCCCCGAGGGAACACGCTTCACCACCTCTTTGCAGACGGTATGCAGGAAAGTCTCTCCATCGTACGCCCGGAGCACTTCCACTACATATTCGACATCGGAATCCTTCCCTTCTCGGACTACTTTGATCAACTCTCTTTCGAACCCATCCGAGAACGTCGGAAAAATAGTTCGCAAGAGCCTTGCCCCTCGAAACTGGAATAGCCTCGAATCCTTCGAATAATAATATAGAGTGATGCGAACTGCCTCACCCGGCTCCTTCGACAGGACGGTTTGCAAGTTGTTTAACTCATACGGGATGGCTTCGTACTCATCCTGCAAGCCATTGTCGGCGTCAAGCTCGCTCTCTCGCTCCGCGCGAGCGCAAAAGAGGTCGATGACCTCAGCGGCCGAGATTTCCGCAACCCCCCCCAAAATCTGCTCTGCTTGATAGTCAACTCGTGGCAGAGATATAAGATTGAGCAGCATATCCGCTCGCTCCTTCGCGCTCAGTTTCGCCACAAGCTTTGATGCTTCGGCCCGTGACCAGACATTGCGAACCCAGCCGGCACTTTTCATCGGCGTAAGGATCTGGATACAGGCGAGAAATAGATCCTTCAGTTGATCTCCGAGCTCCGGGCAGGAACCAAACCGCCCAATTGCAACTGATGCGATCTGATTGAGAGCGCTGGCGCTTCTGAGAGAGGCGGCCTTTTCGAGCATCGTTCGCAGAACATCAATGTCCACCGTACGAGCCGACAAGAACAGCCTTACTCCAGCGATGAATAGGAGGGAATCCCCAGACTCAGCTTCCGCGGTCCAATCCAGAATTAAGCGACGCGCCTCATCCGTAGCATTCCCTTCCCAGGCACCTTTGAGAATAGGAATTGCAAACGGTGCCATGACCTCCTTGCTTTCGGCAAGCAGCTTCAAAGCAAGGTGCGGCTGACATCTCGCAAACTCTTCCAGAAAATGGAAAAATACTGGGAACGTAGCGAGATCATCAGACTTTGTACCCGCAAAGCCAAGAATTCGGACGCGCCATAGTTCGTAGTTTTCCGCCTGGATCTCATGCGCATATTTAGTTGCCGAGGCAGTTCTCTGGTCTTGCGAAGACAGCGCACGCTGCACACTCCGCTCTTCTGACTCCCAATCACCGAAGACGCCTTCAAAGCCAATCAGTGTTTTGTACACCTCATACTCACTTATTGAGTCGATGCGCGCCTTGACGGCAAGCGCGGCCGAACGAACCTCAGGTCGCCCCGTATGGAAGAAGATCCAGTAGCTAGAGTGTTCGATTTTCTGAACGGTTTGGAGATCCGCAGTCGAGACTACATCCGCGAAGAATTCGAGCACGCGGCAAGCGTTATTCGCAATCATGTCAATGTAATTGCTATCGCTAACTGCGTGACGATCCACGCGCGCGGCCGCGCTTAGCGCCTGGATGATAGAGAGCCGTGTGCTTTGATCTGTTACGAGCCCGTACAGTCGGCGGAAAAGATCGATGCTTCGCGCCCTGACTGAGACTACTTCGGGCGTCGGAGGTGTGACTGCTCGATGAATCGTTACCTGAGTCGACGTCCACTCTGATCGCTCCATGGCACTAGAGAGCGTCCCGTCCAGCAACTTGCGAACCCCCGGAAATTGACGGACCAGGTCATCGTCGCCCATCTTCTCTAAAGTTTCGACCACGCTCAACTGAGGAAGAGCGCCCATTCCAGAATGAGACCGGTCGCCAAAGAACACTGCGATGTTGTACTTCGCAACGGCGGAAAGCGCTGCAACAGCATCATTTCGAACCGATTCTGAGGTGCTCGTCGACGCCCACAGCAAACTCTGAAGCACAGCCGGCGTCTGTAGGTACCTTAGGCCAGACAAAACCTCAATGCCCTTGGACGTCAGCGTATAGGCGTTCCTATATCGACCAATGCTGGTCCTTAACCCTTCGTAGTCGGCCGAATACTCAAGCGTCCGTCGTTCTACTGACCTGATAAAGCCGTCCACCGCCGACACGACGGCTTCGTCAAAACGAAACCCAATCGTTCCAAGTACTGAAAGGGCATGCTCGAGGACGTCGTAGTCTCCACTTGCCCGCAGATCCGAAATTGCCTCGTCCAGTTCGGCCTCGAGCGCCTGCTGCGCGTCGCTGGTCCTGGATTGAGCCAAGCGTGAGAGGGCTTTAATGCGAGTAGCGTTGTCCACGGCTTACTTTCGCTTCCGAATTAGAGGGATCACCTCGCGTTCCACGAGATCGGCGGCGACCTCGCTTGCTCGACCTTGTGTCGGGAGATAGTTGTTGCCCGTGTCACGAACCAAGCCGGCCAGAACCAACCGCTCGCAGACGTTCGCAGCCACAGCCCGATCAAGGCCCGCTTGGTTGAGCAAGTCGTAGAGATTCTCCTTTTCGGCGCCATCAAGATACCCGATGAAACCGAGAACCCTCGACTCAAGGCGCCAGAACTGGTCCCTTGAATCGGTCAGTAGCCGCGTCAACTCATCCTCACTACTCGCTTCCGGCACAACGACAGCGTCGCACGCCGGGGGTAGATCGGGAACTGTAGCTTCAACAGCATGACCAGCCTCGGGCAGCACGCGGGCAGGATGATCCTCCGGCTCGAACGTGCTCAATTTCGAGAGTTGCAGATCCTTGTGATCGGCAGAAAGATCTTCGAGTAGCGCGACAAGTGGTGATCGACCAGCTTCTTTGCCGAGCTGGTCCCTGCCGTTGTAAGCCGTGACGACAATGGCCAAGGCATCAGCTTCGAGCGCCATGCTTGGTGCCAGCCTGTTGCTCTTGTCCGTCTCGTAGAACGCTTTGTCTCTAGTCAGAATTCTGAGGTCCGAGCCTGCAGCGACGCTAAGAACGCTCTCCCAGATGAGACAGTCCTTGAACCCGTGATCCGTCTTTGAGCAAGGCGCTCGATTTTCCATCGATCTGAGCGCCGCGGCCAAAAGTAGCGCGTCCGTCTGCGGAATGGCGACTGTGAACTCGTCCAGTTGCTCGAGGATGCTCGTCGCCTGCTGCTGCCAGAAACCCTCCTCCGGGAGCAACCAACCGAGGCGGCGCCCCCACATGGTCTCGAGCTTTGACAGTTCCTTCTCTGCCTCACCGCGAATGGACCGTGCCAGTTCGCCGAAGTTCTTGACGTACTCTGATCGCAGCACTTCGGGGAGCAGGAGCTTGGCCCCGCTCGCCTTGAGAAATGAGACGAGTTCTAGCCCTCCCTTTTTTCGGAAGAAGTGCGCCTCTTGAATGGCAATATTCGTGTCGACGAGTATCAGTTTAGGTTTCGTCACATGCAATGACCTGTCGAACTGGCTACGTCGATTCTATGAGCCCGTCTTCTGAAGGAACCAGCTCGGTGGCGGGAAAAAGGCACATGGAACCTGCTGCCACTTGGTGTAACGTTCCTGTCAAACGATCAACGGACTAGCCAATGACACCCGTGGACGGCGCAACAGCATTCGGAAAACTTGTGGAGGCCGTCAAGGATCTACCCGCCTGGCTATTCTCTGCGTTCGCTGTCGCGGCCGGCATCCTGCTTTTTGTACCGACTGTGAACGCAGAGCTTCCCAAAGACCATCGCCCGTGGCTCGTGGTCGCGTTGGTCTTGTTCGGCGTCTTGTCGTTGTTCAAGTGGATCACGGTGGCGCTCAACGCTTGGCGTTCGTCGCGGGCCCTAGCCAATGCAAGCAGGACGGCTCACATCACGCCAATCAACCAGCAGTGCCATTGGTCATCCGCCAAACAGAAGGATGGCTCGACGACCACTCAGATCTCGGCTCATCTTTCGGTCAAGAACTTAGTTGAGGTGCCGCTTGGCCTCGCGCGCGCCCGTCTATTAAGACCAAGAATTCGCGGCGAAATTCTGGCCGAGATGGTTACTGTTCGCGAGCCGAATGGTCCCATGTATGGAAGCGCACATGCTTCCGGCTACCGCATCCCGAGCCGAACGGCATTGCCTGCACATGTCGTGTTGATCATCCGCGGCGTACCACGCTGTGCCGCGGATCAAGATCTGCCCGTGGTTCTCGGTATTTCCGATGACGATGGCAATGAGCAGCGGATACGAGTCCTGTGCAAGGGCGTTCGCAAACCCAACCCGAGCGACCTGCCGGTTCCGCTTGAAGCTCTGCACGAAATAGTCGAGGCAATAGAAAAGGACGTGGCAGCGGTTCTACAGGCAGAGGTGAGCCGATACGATAAGAATGGCCGGGATGGCGGGGGGCTTGGCAGTGTGCACCTTCTGTATCGCGGGAGAGCTATGAATTCTTTCGGCGGTGATTCATGGACACCGCACTCCTCCGCCAATCAAGAGATCGAGGAGAACCCGCAAGTCGCCGAATTGCGCTCGGACAATCTTGAAGCGCTGCACGCCGTTTTTTCCCGGCTGACCAGCGACCCCGACCGTGATCTCTTCATCAACGCTCTTCTAGATCGCCTTGACCAGAGCAAAGGCTACTCTCGGGTCGCCTACTTGATAGTCTGCGTGCTTTGGAGGCTGGGATTCCTGGAAGAGGCACTGGAGACCGCCAAGTTTGGGCTGCCCGAGAATGACATGAAGACGCATGGTCTGAGCAATGTGCTGATGATGTTCAACGGCCTGCTGCGCTACCGACACCCAGACTTCACGCCACTTATGCTCGACACGATCGAGCGATTTCTTCAGGGTTCTGAAGAGCATCCCTTCCGAATCCTGCCAAAGATCGCGGCGATCCGCGCGCGGAGGCTAGTTGAGTCCGCCTAGATTTTGGGCCCCCAAGCGCTAGTTAGATCTTGGTCGTAAGGGCAACGCCCTTTTCAGTGGTTGGCAGGGACTTCCCATCAGGTCCTCACGCGGTCACCGCGTAAGACGGCCGTCGTGACCTACGACCGTCATCTCGGTGAACATCGATCCCTGTCGGGACTTGCCTGAGAATCGCACACGAAATCCACCGAAGTCCACGTCGAGTTGCTCGAGGGCCTGCTGTACCCTACCTCGATTCATGTCTCTACCGGATCGGCGCAATGCCTCGATTGCGACTCGCCCGTACAAATACCCCTCTAAGCTGTGGTGGGTCAAGGTTCTCTGACCGATGGCAAACATTGCAGCCTGGTACTCCCGGACCACCGGTCGAGTAGCGCTAGTAGGCAATGGCACCACCTGAGACACCCCGAATCCCCGCGCGAGAGGCCCAAGCGACTTCACCAGCGATTCACCGTCCGCATCCGACACGGCGAGGTACCTAGGGTTCTGCCCTGAGGCCTTCATCGCTCGCACGAAAGCACCGGTAGCGCGATCGTTCGCAATCACGATGACCGCCCCTGCTGGGTTGCTGCCCATCTCCCGCGCCGCGCGGTCGGCGTCTTTCCCAAGTTCGTCGATCTGCGCGACGACCGTCGGGCCGATGGCGAGACGACTGAGTTCAGCTCGAGCGCCGACCAGTCCGTCTCGCCCCAGGTTGTCGTTCTGATGCAGCACACCGATCTTCTCGATACCCATGTGATCGAGCTGAGTGACGATGGCCGCAGCTTCCTGCGCATGACCGGCACGTACGTGAAAGACGTACCGACTGTTCTCCTCGCGCAGCGACTCTGCGCCACTGAGCACTCCGATCAACGGGAGTCGAGCCGCCTCGACCTCGGGCAGCGCAGCGACCGTCGTCTCGGCGCCCACATACCCGATGAGCGCGGCAACCCGAGTGTCTGCACCGAAAGCCCGTGTGTTGGCCACGGTGCGTTGTGCCACACCGCCGTCGTCCCGCACGTCCAGTACCAACGAACGTCCCCCGACACCCCCGGCCGCGTTGACCTGGCGGAGTGCGGCTTCGACGCCCGTTCGAAGTTCCGCTGCTGCAGCGGCACGAGGTCCGGTCAGCGGGGCAGACATCCCCAGCCGCAGCTCCTGCGCCGACGCCGCCGAGCTGGCCATGATCCACATAACCACCACCGAGCCGGCGCGGAGCTTCGCAACCAGTGGAGACAACAGGACGGAGAACAAGACGCGCATCGCCATCACGTCACCGCACACCACGAGACGCAAGGCCTTCGCCAGTGAACATGTCATCTGGCCAACGCTTCGTGAAGCGCTGGTGGAACGGCTTCTCGTTGAGCACGTTCGCCACGTAGCCGCTGCCGGACAGCAGGTCGTAGTACCCGAACGTCTGCTGCACCGTGCCGGGTACGTCCGGCATGACGTAGCTCATCGTCCACAACGACTTCCACAGCTGATTCTGCGCATCCCAGCGATCACCCAGAACTGCACCCCAGGTGTCTTCGTCGAGGTAGTACACGCTGCGCGGGGCTTGATGGCGTTCGCCCGCCTTGAGCTTCGCCTCCACCACCCACACGCGGTGGAGCTCCCACCGCACGTGATCAGGGTTCAGGTGTTGACCCGTCACGAGGTCGGACTCCTTCGCCTGCAGCAGCCGATTGCTGTTGTAGGGAACGAGCATCTCCTTCTTGCCCAAAACCTTCCAGTCGAAGCGGTCCGTGCGACCAGTCCAGACCTGGAGCTCGTCGAACGACATTACGCCCGCGCTGGCCGGAGTCGGCGAATCACAGCAGGCGTTCGGCAACTTGCGTACCCGTCGCTGGCCGGTGAGGTAGACGTACGTGCTGGTCTTGCTCGTGTCGAAACTCTCACGGCCCACCAGCATCTCACCCGCGCGGATGGGCGGTCCGACGTTCACCAGGTTGATGTCCCAGTAGTACCCCTTGTACGAATCGAGCGATCCGTCCTCGAAGTAGTACGGCATGTTCTGCTTGATGGTCGCGTCGGATGTGAGAACGACCT
>Ga0247823_10004459_pt1 | contig 11236 bp, 10 predicted proteins | sample 13C_PalmiticAcid_2_FD_192426 | JGI IMG/M metagenome (GOLD analysis project Ga0247823, IMG submission 192426) | Soil microbial communities from agricultural site in Penn Yan, New York, United States - 13C_PalmiticAcid_Day30 | ecosystem: Environmental > Terrestrial > Soil > Agricultural land...
ATGATGAACAACGGCTCGGCCAAGATTCTGGCGGAACCGAACCTCGTCACGCTCAGCGGTCAACCGGCCACGTTCCTGTCCGGCGGTGAATTCGCTGTGCCGACGGTGGTCGGTGTCGGCGGCGCCCAGGCCGCGACGACATCGTTCAAAGGTTTCGGGACCTCGATCGCGTTCACGCCGACCGTGGTGGATAAAGACCGGATTCGTCTGCAGGTCTCGCCGACCTTCAGCACTCTCAATCGTGACAACGCGGTCAACGGGATCTTCGGACTCGACACCCGCGGTGTCACCACGACTGTGGATATGCGTGAAGGGCAGGTCCTCGCGATCGCCGGTTTGTTGCAAGAACAGCAGAACGGCACCATCCGTCGCATCCCGTTCCTCGGCGATATCCCCGGCCTCGGCGTGCTGTTCAGCGACAAGAGCATGAGTCGGGATGAAACAGAGTTGATCGTCCTCGTCTCGCCGGAACTGGTCCACGCGCTCGATCCCGAACATGCGCCGCAGATCCTGCCGGGGATGGAAGTCACCGAACCGACGGATAAAGACTTCTTCTACTACGGCGACATCGAAGGGCATCCGAATTGTCATCACCGCGGAACCGTGTGGCCGCTCTATCGCAGCCGGTTGAAACGGGCCGGATATGACGACATGAAATCGATCGAAATGTCCCAGCAGTTTTATCTCGACGGTCCCTTTGGATTCAGCCAGTAAGCCGCTGCAGATACGCGATCGAGTACGACTGACATTACCTTATCGCGGAACAAGCCCCGCGATGAGTCTTGAGGATTCACGAATCATGACCACGCCCCGCAATCTGCAGAAATGGACGACCGCCACGTTGCTCGCCGCGGCAGCCGGGTGTGTCGGCAGCGGCGACTGGAAGCGGACGCCGCTCGTTGACCTTCAGCCGACACCGCAGGGGACCATCAGCGATCCCATCTGGCAGCAGCAGGAAGAGAACGCCGAAGCCTCCGACTTCGTTGTCCATGAACACGAATGGGTGGGGAACTCGTCGCAGTTGAATCCCGCCGGCATGGATCACGTGAAGCAGATCGCCGCGCGATTCGGGGCGGTGCCGTTCCCGGTGATCATTGAACGCAGCACGATGAGCGTCGCGCCGGCCTCACGGCATCAGTTCCCGGTTAACGGTCATGAAGAACTGGACATGGAACGCCGCGAATTTGTCTCCCGCGCGCTCAAGTCGTTCGGGGTCAACCATGCCGATGAACGCGTGGTGGTTGCGCCGGCGTTAACCCCCGGCTTCCAAGGTTTCGAGGCCGAGCAAGCCTTTGAAAACGGGTTCTCCGGGCAGAATGGCTACAACGGCGGCGTGGGAAGCGGATTCGGCGGCGGCTTCGGTGGTGGTGGCGGCTTCGGCGGTGGATTCTAAGCACCGGTTCGACTCGATCAGACCTGACGATTCAGACAGCGGCAAGGATGCCATCATGCGGAAATGGTCCCAGGCTCGGCAGTGGTTGGTGGGTGTTGCGCTCATCACCTGTTTTCTACCGGGGTGCGCGTCGGCCCGGAAGCTGGTGTGGAACCCCTGGAGCGATCGGATTAAAGATCGCGAGAACCGCTACGACTTCGCCCAGGTCATGGAACGCAACGGCGACGTGCATCGCGCCGAGCAGAACTACCGCAAACTTTCGGAAGAATCGCCGAAGGACGCCCGCTATTACCAGCGGTTAGGCGTCGTGCTGGTCCGTCAGGGAAAAGCCCACGATGGCATCGAAATGCTGATCCGGGCGCGCGAACTCGACAAAGAGAACATCGCGATCCTCAACGATCTCGGTTATGCCTACACCGTCGATGGCGCCTATGAACCCGCTGAGAAGGTGCTCCGCGAGGCGATGAAGCTCGATCCTCGTGACGTGCGCACGCAGAACAATCTCGCGATGACGCTGGGATACATGGGCAAGACCGAAGAGGCGTATCATCTGTTCCGTCGCAATGCCGACGAAGGCACGGCCCGCAACAATCTCGCTTACATCTACGCCCAGACTGGACACGTGGACCTCGCGGTGAAGGAATACAGCCGCGCTCTCTCGCATTCACCGGGAAACAAGGCGGCGGCGGAAGCGATCGTGCAGCTGAACACGCTGAATCACACGCTCGTCCAGACGCCGAAGAAAGACAAGCAGAAAGTACAGCTGGCTTCGGATGAAACCGAAGAGGATGTTCCGCCGGTGACACGACGGAAGAAAAAGGAACCGGCTCCGGCCGAGGACAGCGCGACCGACCTCGTGCAACTCCTGGGTGATGTCGAGGTCACAGAAGAGGAACAGCCCGTGGAAGAACCTGCGGCAGGTCGCGCCAAAGTTCGTCCGACCGCCGTGCAATCTGTCGACTACGACTGGTCGTCGGTACCGTAACGCTATCGCTCGGGCTGGTTCAGATACGCCCGGTTGAGTCGCACACCACCTAGGCTGTCTTGTTGAGACGTGATCGACTCGGCATCCAGCACACCGCCAGGTTGATGAGCATCGCGGATGAAATTCCGCAGCTGCAACAGTGGCGGTCCGACAAGCAGAATAAACACCGGCGGTGCCAGACACAGCAGCACGGGAAACAGCATCTTGATGCTCGTCTTGCCGGCGCGTTCTTCTGCCCGCTGACGGTACTGCCGTCGCATGCTGTCCGCGAATTCGGTGACGGCGGTGGCGACATGTGTGCCTGTCCGTTCCGTCTGGCTGACCAGCGACGACAGCGCGTTCACATCCTGGGCATTCATCCGCCGCGCGAATTCTTTCAGCGCCTTCTGCATCGTGTCGGCCTCGGCATGTCGCCGGACCACTTCAAACTCCACGGCGATGTCCGGATGAAAGAATTCCACATCACGCGCAACGCGCTCCAGTGAATCCCGCAGTGGCAAACCGCCGGTCAGACACATCCGGATGATGTCCAGTGCATCGGGCAAGCCGCGTTCAATTCGGGACAGCCGTCGGTTGGCCTGTCCCCGCAGAATCAATCGCGGAAGCAGATAACAAACCGCGGCGGCGATGAGCGTCGAGTTGAGCAGAATCTGCGGCAGCGATGTCGCCGGGTCGGCAATCACGGCCGCTGTTCCCCCGAAGAGCAGGGTGCCGAGGGTGACCACATTCCGTGCGAACAGAAACTCGACCAGCGCGGACGAACCGTAAAAGCCCGCGCGGCGGAGGTCCTGCTCGATCGCATCGACCTCGCCCCGAAACAGCGGAATCGCTCCGGCCAGCGAACGTCGAACGGCACCAGGCCGGGGGACCTGCACGCGTTCGGAGACGTCGGCGATGTTGCGCACCCGTTGCCGTGCCCGCACCGCGGTCAGACCGAGAGTCAGCGCGGTGGTGAACGTCGCCAGAAACGCTGCGACGGTGATGATGTCAATCCACATGATCCTTCCGTCCGTTCAGCGTTCTGTCTTCAACAGCAGGAAAACCCAGAGTAGTCCGACGATTTCCAGCACCAGGCCGATCAGCAGCAGCGTTCGCCCCAGGGCATCCTCGAACAGCAGGTCGACATGCTCACGCTGGAACGACACAAGAAAGAGCGCCGCGAGCGGTGCAATTGAGGCAATGACAATCGTTGACATGCGCCCCGCGGCCGTCGTCGCCAGGACTTGTCGCTGGGCTGCGATGCGCTCCCGGATGACCGATGACATCCGCTCAAGCGTTTCCGAGAGCGGCCCCCCCGCCTGACGCTGAACGATGAGCGTGGTGACCAGAATTCGCATTTCCAGCAGTCGCACGCGCGACGCCAGTGAGCGCAGCGCCTTGTCAAAACTGCGGCCCATGTCGAGCTGTTTTACACACCGCTGAAATTCGTCGGCGAGTTGCCCGTTGGCTTCATGCGCCACGAGGGCCAGCGCCTGCTCCGAGCTTTGACCCGCGCGGGTCGCACGAGCCAGCATCTCGATCACGTGCGGCAACTGGTCACGACAGGCCCGCAAGCGGCGACCGCGGTAGATGATCAATCCAATCAACGGCAGCGCCATGCCGATCATCCCGCCGGCAATGCCCTGCAACGGCTCGTCGCTGTAAAGCCACAAGCTGCCGCCCAGCAGGAGTCCGCAGGCCACCAGACCCAAAAACACCGTCGGCGGCGTCCACTCCATTCCCGATTCAAGCACGAGTCGATCGAAACCGCGATCGATCTGCTCAAAGAGTTCTCGTGACGGCGCTCCGTCATGCAATTCGGATTTGCGGCGCAGCTGCAGAGCAGGGCGTGCCGGTCCGGCGGCCGCGCGCGACGTCACGAGCAGATCGCGGATGACGAGTCCGGCCGCAAGCGTACACAGCGAAAGTGCCGCAAAGACCAGCAGTGTCGTTTCCGAGAGACCCACGGCCACGCTTTCTGATTACTGACCACGGCAGGGTAAACGACGTCGATCAAACAACTCATCCGGCAGACGAATTCCCGACGCTCGCAAGCGACCGAGACAAGTGGGGCGATAGCCGGTGAAGTAAAACTCGCCGCGGGCGACGCCGAGTTCATCCACGCCGGTTTGCTCGAAGCCGAAGATGTCTTCGAGGTGGAAGCCGGTGTCACGGATGCCCACGATCTCGGAGACCTGCATCACGCGTCGGACGCCTCCCTTCAACCGGGCGAGATGCACGACGAGCGACATCCCGGTGGCAATGTATTGCCGCACGACGTTGATCGGCAGATCGAAGCCGGACATCGCGACCATCAGCTCGAGCCGCGACAGCGAATCCCGCGCGTCATTCGCATGGATGGTGGTCAGCGAGCCTTCGTGACCGGTGTTCATCGCCTGCAACATGTCGAGCGCTTCCGGGCCGCGGACTTCGCCGATGATGATCCGGTCGGGCCGCATGCGGAGACTGTTCCGAACGAGTGACCGCGGCGTGACTTCGCCCGTGCCTTCGTTATTGGGTGGCCGGGTTTCCATCCGCACGACGTGCCGATGCTGCAACTGCAGTTCGGCCGAGTCTTCAATCGTGATGAGCCGCTCATCATGCGGGATGTATTTGGCGAGGGCATTCAGCATGGTTGTCTTGCCCGCGCCGGTCCCGCCGGAGATGAGAAAGCTGACACGGGCATCGATCGCGGCAGCGAGGAAATCGACGATATCCCGCGGCACCGAGCCGGCATCGATCAGATCTTCCACCTGCAGCGGGCGACGACCAAAGCGGCGAATGGATAACGTGGGTCCATTCAATGCCAGCGGGGGAATGACTGCGTTGATGCGCGACCCATCCGGCAGTCGCGCGTCAGCCATTGGACTGACTTCATCAATCCGGCGACCAACGCGTGACACAATCCGTTGAATGATCCGCATCAGGTGCTGTTCATCGGCGAACATCACGTCCGCGGGTTCCAGCCGACCATGACGCTCCACGTAGATTTCGTGGGGATGATTGACGAGCACATCGCTGATCGCGTCGTCGTTCATCAGCGTTTCAAGCGGTCCGAGTCCGAAAACCTCGTGATACACCTCGTCCAGCATGCGTTCGCGCAAAGCGGGATCGTAGCGGGGAACTTCCTGGGCGAGAATCTCCTGCGCCAGGACGCGGACTTCCCGAGCGAGTTCGTCCTTCGAGACATGAGCGAGCATCGAGAGATCGAGGGCATCGACCAGCTGCTCGTGAATTCGCACCTTGAGGCGCTGAAATTCGAGCTCCGCGGGGTTGACGTCCGCACTGCGTTCGATCGACGTGAGTCGCAGCGAGTGCGACTGGTGTGGCGACATAACCGGGGGGCTCGCACTGGGGTGACTCATGTGATCATTTTTTTGCAGGGGCGACGCCGACTCAGCCGACGGTGGGAATACAACGCCGCAATTACCGCCCGGTGGCAACGACCTTGTGGTTCAGGTTGCCGCTGCCCTTGGCCTGACGCTGATCGACCGGGGTCACGCCGCGCCGGGACGGTTCGTGCGCGATCGGAGTGCGGATACGTCCGCCACGCTGGAGAATGCGAGCTCCCTCTTCGGGATCCCGCGCGAACTCAATGACTTTCTTCTCCGGGCCGAGATAGATTTCTATCTGCTTGGGCGGCTGATTCGCCGGCAAGCCCAGCAGATCATCGAGCGTGACGCGCTCGGCGGTGCCTGTGAGCAGATCGGCCACAGTCCCCGCACCACTGGTCGTGCTTGCACCGGCGGTGAGTTCAACTCCCGAGTTGTGGACTTCACGCGACTGGCTGACGGCACCGAGGTTGAACGGCAGAACGCCGAGGTTGTCCTCACCGTTTCGCAGTGCGAGTGACAGTTCTCCGCGGCCTTCGACCACCTTCAGAATCTTGCCCTGCTGTGGCGTCACCGCGAGGGTGACCGAACCGGCGGCAGTCCGCTCAGGCGTTGGTGTGGGTGCCTGTCCGCGGACAACATTGCTGTCGAGCGCGAGAACTTCCACCCGTTCGAGCAGCGTCAGCGTGACCTCGGGGCGATCACCCTCGGTGCGCGAACGGAACATCACATCCACGATCGAGCCGGGCACGGCGAAACCTTCCACGGAGCCGATATTTTCAATCGGAACCGTCACCGCGCGGTAACCGGGTTGCAGCTTTTCAGCGATTCCCGGACCGGAGTTGCTCGAATAGAACAGCTCGGGCAGGAATGGCTCACCCTTCTTGATCGGCGTCTTCACCCGGCGGCCCGACACCTGGTTCGGATCCCGCATGAACGGCACGCCGGCGTACGTGCTGCCGCGATACTTTTCCGGTGACAGCGTCACCAGTGCGATTTCATTGATGGTCAATGTCTGGCCGGGCGTCAGGTCCATCGCGGCTGTGGGGACGATCACCGCCTGTTCTGTTGGCGACAGTTCGCGCAGCGGCGGCAATCCCGGCTGCTTCAATTTCTGCCGGACAACGAACGCGCCGCCCAGTCCAACGAGGATCGCGAAGACCACGACCGTCATTGTTCCGGAACTAATCCGTGCCATTTCCACCACTCCGATGACCGCGAGACAGAGCCCATCCGAAAGACTGCAATTCCACCATCACGAGGCATCCGGCGTTTGCACGGCGAGATCGAGAGGACAAGACGCCCTCCCGATCTCGTGCAGAGCCAGCTGCTGAACCGGTGAATTGCCCAGCGACGGCGAATCACACCGATCAGGTGTTTTCCGACGAGATGCCGTCAGTGCAGAGACGCACGCATTGCGCGCCACCGATCGGGGTCTGATCGTCTTCGGCAAAGGCGCGTTCGCAGAAGTCGGCCTTGTCGTGGAAACGCACGCCCGCGGTGCTCGAGCAGTGGCCGGTAATCTGGCCGTAGGAGTAGCTCTGATCGATTTCGGAGATGGCATCGGCCACGTCGGCCAATTCGATCACGACGACGTCGCGAACCGTCGTCAAGCCGACGATCATACCGATAACGGTGATCGTCGAGATCAGGATGAGTTCCGTCGAAACGACGAAGCCCGCCTCATCCTTAACGAGGCGCTGAAAAAGTGACATCACGAGAAACGCTCCTTTGACCGGTGAGGGGATCAGGCGGTTTACAGTCCGAGACCATCCCACACTGGGCGGCCCGCCGGGTTCGTCTCTTTGCACATTCCGCGCCGCATGGCAGGTTTCCGAGCGAGGCGAACGATTGGCAAGCAGTGGCGATGCGTGGGAATCGCGCATCTGTCCCGCGGATCTCGGTCCGATTGGTTATCGGTGCGGACGTTGACCAGCGTGTGACACGGAGAAGAATTACGCTCGTGTTCATGAAATCGAACACATCCTGCACGCGGTGACTGCGGACAGACCCGGTGACGCAGTGAGTGTTCCCCGTGGTTTGCGCGCCAGCTGACGAGGCCTGCAACAGCGCGGTTAGCGCGGCGTCTCGATCAGTGCCTGCGGCTCTGCACCGTGCCACAAGGCGAGCGCACGTCCCGCGTGTGTCAGGAACGGGTAATACCGCTGAACCTGTTCGTTGGAGAGTCCGTCGATTTCCGCAATTAACCATCGCACGGCCCGGGTGAGGGTTTCTTCGTTGGGAAGCGATTCCTCCGGCGCATACGCCCACCATTCCAGAACATGCCCGGTCATCAGCAACCGATCGGCCTGCGGACCAAATGGCCCGTCAACGGCGGTGCTGGAACCCTCCGGCTCGATCCCCGGCCAGTCGCCGGCCCACCACCCCTCGGCGTGTTGGGTCTTGACCAGGGCCGCAGTGGCGTGCTGCAGGAATTCGATGGCACGTTGCCGCATGCGCGGTGAGAGTCGCGGTGATTCCTCATCGACACGTAACAGTGCGGCGAGCGTATACAGCCGGTGTTGCCCGTAGCAGACACCCTGCGCGAGCCGTTGCCGCATCAACCGTTCCGCGAGCCGATCCCAGGTGATGCGCTGACCTTCTGTGGAGGTCCATTCCGGCGTCTCCGGGAGATACAGGAGATACACGAGGGCGGACCACTCATATTCATCCTGATTGAGGCTGAACTGCCGCAGCGATTCCGCGAGTGCCCGTCCAACGGTGCTTTCCCCGCGCGGCGTGATGACCGGAAAATCGAGCGGCGTGCCAACTTCACCCAGGCACGCCAGCGTGTGATCGACATGGCTGGAGGTCGCATTGCCGGCATCCGTGCGGAACATGAGGCGTTGGGTGTCGCGCGTGTCGGGAATGACAAAGGGTTTCGCTTTCGGTCCCCACGCCGCGGCGAAGGCGCGATGATCGAGCAGCAATTCCCGCAATTCGGCCCCGGAAAGCGCGGTCTCATCATCGGACCGGGCTTCCACACCCCATAACCGCAGGGCGTGCTCCACGGAATTGATCTTCGGATTGCGCCCCCGGAACCGAGGCTGCAATCGCGTCAAAATTCGGCTCGCCTCCTCACGCGAGACGAGATCTGGACGCTGATGTCGGGGTGTGATGCTGCGCGGCTCGTTCTGCGGGATTGGGAGCGCACGGTCGAACTGCAGCCGGTCATAACGCCAGCTTCCATAACTGACGCTGCCGATGAGAACCACCGCGTGGAACAACGTCCAGGTCGCGCGTGAGCGAGTTGCGTTGGTCATCGGTGATCTCCGCGGATTGCACCGGAGGCCACTTCCGGACGCGGCGTTCCCGACTTCCGAGAATGCCGCACGGCGACCAGTCCGACCTCGTCTTCAAAGACGATTCGCCATCCGGGGATCCGTGCGATGGCGTGTTCCAGCTCCGGTTGCAACACCTTGCCGACGATCACCGTATTAATGCGATACCGATCGAGACGGCGTTCGAGGCCGCCGTCAGCGGTCGAGATCGCGAGGCAATCCTTCCAGACCTGTGCGGGCAGAAGATGGATGGCGTTCGTTGTCGCCATCACGTGCCAGCGAGCGCCGCTGTGACGGGTGAGCCAGTCGCCCCACCACTGGGGGGCGGCAACCATGCCCGCAGGCGGATGTTGCTGCAGATACGTTGTCACACCGAGCGGGGTATCGTGGCTGAAAACCTGCTGCGGCGGACGCGGCTTTCCGCCGAGGATCGGTCGACTCACCGGCGACAAGGCGAACGTCGTCCAGACCAGCAATACGGAAACGGCGGCCCAGCGCGGAGAAAGCGCTGTCAGCCGTGACGTCACTCGTTGACACCAGTCGGAACGGTTCGCGAACCACCGTTGTACGATGTCCTCGATATGCGGCGCCAACGTCCACATGACAACCGGAGCGTACCATGCGATCATCCGCACCCGCGCACAGACTGCTGAATTGAACACCAGCAGCAACAAAACTTCGACACCGCTCATCCGTCGGCGGCTCAGTCGCAGGACCACCGCCGTCAACACCCACGAGGCGGCCATCGGGATGCCTTCGAGCGAACTCATTTCCAGCGGAAACCACTCCAGGACCGTGCGTAGATTCGGGTGTCCCGGAAATGCGAGCGAGTAAACCAACAGATCCATCCCGTACGGGTTGAGCAGACTTCCGGCGACTGCGAGCTCCAAGCGGATCAGGTCACGATGCAGAACAGTGTGAGAGTCCACCAACCCCCGCCAACCGCGCTGCAGGGTCTGATCAATGACATCACCAAACCACACGCATCCGAGGACCACAAAGCCCATGATGAACGATCCGTGCAGGTTGGACCACGCGGCGAAGAGCGGCAGGACCGCAACGGTCGACCAGCGACTGCGAACGGTCGACGTACCCCTGTCGGACAACAGCCACAGGAGCGCGGCGTAGCAGCAGGCTCCGAAGACTTCCGGGCGTTGCACCGCATGCCGGCTCCAGCCGATCAGGAACGCCAAAACCACCCCGGCCATTGCGACGGGAAGTGTTGCCCCGCGTTTGATGAAGGACCGCAGTAACAGCAGATGCGTGACGAGAACCGTGCCGGCGAACACATGGGCGATGGTCTCCATATCGCCGGTTTTTGCCGCGAGCGCGAAGATCACCTGGCTCAGCCACGCCGTCGCGACCAACGGCACTCCTTCCGCCAGCGGTGTGAACGGATCCTCGACCGGCAACTGCCGATGTTGCCAGATCCATTCACCGTAACTGACATGGCCCCATAAATCGGAATGAAACAACGGCAGATAGTTGTGGTAGAGAAACAGCAGGCAGAACCCGGCGATCATCACCGTCTGCACCGCCGACACGCCACCGCGCATTCGCGCTGGCTCTTCCGACGGTCGGGGCGCGGCGATAATCTCCGGTGCCGAATCATCCGCGGTCAGCGGCGACGGCGTTGCGTTGAACGGTGGTTCGAGAAGCGCACGCATGCCGAGGGCGGTTTCCGAAAAGCCAGATCGATGGCGCTAACTGTCGTCAGGAGTTAGCGCGCCAGACCGAGTGCGAGCGGCGGTCCCGCGGACAGATTCCCCGCGCTTCTCCCCGCACCACCTGATCCACAAGATACGCGGGACGACCCTGCACCTGATCGACGACGCGCACGAGATATTCGCCGAGAACCGCGATCCCGAGGGAATTCAACGCGGCGAAGAACGAAGCGACCAGCAGCGTCGTTATGATCGAGGGAACGCCATCCCCAAAGGCCCACTGCATCCCTGTCCAGGATCCGGCCACTGCGAACACCGATCCCGATAAAGCCGCGATCACCCAGAACGCCGTGATGGGCGCGTTCGAGAAGCTGAAGATCGCCGTCTTCGCCAGCCGGACGAGTTGCCAGAACGAGACTCGTGGCACCGCGTCATGGCGGCTCAACCGCGCGACGGGAACGCCGATCTGTCGAAAACCAACCCAGCTGCGCAGCCCCGGAAAGAAACGGGTCCGCTCCGGCATCGCGAGCAGATGATTGACGACCCGCCGATCAAGCAAGCCGAAATTGCCGGCGTCATACGGCATCGGCACCTCCGCGAGC
>Ga0247823_10004460_pt1 | contig 11236 bp, 12 predicted proteins | sample 13C_PalmiticAcid_2_FD_192426 | JGI IMG/M metagenome (GOLD analysis project Ga0247823, IMG submission 192426) | Soil microbial communities from agricultural site in Penn Yan, New York, United States - 13C_PalmiticAcid_Day30 | ecosystem: Environmental > Terrestrial > Soil > Agricultural land...
CTCAACGTCCATTTCGGCCTGATCGACCCGCCCGCGGACATCGACGTCATCATGATCGCGCCCAAGGGCCCGGGCCATACCGTGCGCAGCGAATATGTCCGCGGCGGCGGCGTCCCCTGCCTCGTCGCGATCCATCAGGACGCATCGGGCAACGCGCATGACGTCGCGCTCGCCTATGCGTCGGGCGTCGGCGGCGGCCGTTCGGGCATCATCGAGACCAATTTCCGCGAGGAATGCGAGACCGACCTGTTCGGCGAGCAGGCCGTGCTGTGCGGCGGCATCACCCACCTGATCCAGGCCGGGTTCGAAACGCTGGTCGAGGCCGGCTACGCGCCCGAAATGGCCTATTTCGAGTGCCTCCACGAGACCAAGCTGATCGTCGATCTGCTCTATGAGGGCGGCATCGCCAACATGCGCTATTCGATCTCGAACACCGCCGAATATGGTGACATCAAGACCGGCCCGCGCATCATCACCGACGAGACCAAGGCCGAGATGAAGCGCGTGCTCGCCGACATCCAGTCGGGCCGCTTCGTCAAGGACTTCGTCCTCGACAACCGCGCCGGCCAGCCCGAGCTGAAGGCGAGCCGCAAGGCAGCCGCCGCACACCCGATCGAGAAGACGGGCGCCGAGCTGCGCGCGATGATGCCGTGGATCAAAGCGAACCAGCTGGTGGACAAAGAAAAGAACTAAGTCCGCGAATAAGTCCTGCAAAAAGGACGGAGAGGATGACGGGGCGGGGTTGGATTCCCCGCCCCGTCTTCATACACCGGGGCATGTTCCGTTCCGCCCTGCCCTTCGCCGCCGCGCTGGCATTGTTTGTGGGCGGGTGCGACACGCGGCGCGACGATGTCGCAGTGGTGGTGAGCGCAATCGGAGGCGACGCGAAGCTCGCCGATCCGGCGCGCAGCGACCTTGAGCTGACCAACCGCCTGATGCTCGATTCCACGGCGCAGGGGCTGGTTCGTTTCGATGCGAGCGGCGGTATCGAACCCGGGCTGGCCGAACGCTGGATCGTCACCGATGGCGGCCGCAGCTACATCTTTCGCCTCCGCGCGGCCGAATGGCCCGATGGCAAGCAGATCACCGCTGCCGATGTCGTACGCAGCCTCAATCGCGCGATCGAGCCGCGCAGCCGAATCGCCATCGCACCTTTCGTCGCGGTGATCGAAGAGGTGGTCGAGATGACCCCGCAGATCGTCGAGGTGCGCCTGAAGCGCCCTCGCCCCGATCTGCTCAAGCTGTTCGCCCAGCCAGAACTGGCGATCCTGCGCCGCCCGGCGCTGGCAGGCTCGGGACCCTTCCGGGTTGCGCCGGGGTCAGGTCCCGTACTGCTCCGTCCCGGCTTCGATCCGACCCATGGGGACGAGGCTCCCGAAGAACCGGATCCGGCAGACAATGTCCGGCTCCGCGGCGAACGGGCAGCGAAGGCGGTCGTGCGCTTCGCCGCGCGCGAGTCCGATCTGGTGCTCGGCGGCACCTATCGCGACTGGCCGCTGCTCGCGCCCGCCGAAATCGCGCCGACGAACATCAGGGTCGACCCTGCGGCAGGTCTGTTCGGCCTTGCCATCGTCTCGCGCGAGGGGTTTCTGGCCAAGGCGGATAACCGCGCCGCGCTGGCCATGGCGATCGATCGGGTCGCATTGACCGCCTTGTTCCGCCCCGAATGGCAGTCGATCGACACGCTGCTGCCCGGCAAACTCGATTCGGCGGCCGATCCGGCGGCTCCTGAATGGTCCGTGCTGCCGCTCGACGCCCGCAAGGCGACGGCACGCAACCGCGTCGCTGCCTGGCGCGCTGCCAATCCCGGTGCCTCGCTCGCGATCCGTGTCGCGCTGCCCGGCGACCCCGGAGCGACATTGGTGTGGAGCCGGGTCGGGCGTGACCTGATCGACATGGGGCTGAAGCCGGTTCGGGTTGCAGAGAGCGACGACGCCGACCTGCGGCTGATCGACGCGGTAGCGCCCTATGACAGCGGCCGCTGGTACCTCGTCACCGCGTGTCGCCTGTGCAGCGCGCCATTGACGGCGGCGATCGAGGCGGCGCGTGACGCCCCGACCCTGACCGAGCGCGCGCAGCGGATCGCGGACGCCGACATGGCGCTGACCGCCGAGGCCGCCTATATCCCGATCGCACAGCCGCTGCGCTGGTCGCTGGTCGCGGTGCGGCTGCGTGCCTTCCAGCCCAACGCGCGCGCCTGGCACCCGCTCACGCATTTGCGCGAGGCCGGGCAATGAAGGACGAGCCGATGACCGAAGCGACGCGCATGGATCAGGGACCGGAGACGGTGTCGTACACCGGCAACGATCCGGCTTCGGTGCGGTACCGGATCGAGACGATGGAAAAGCTGCTCGAGCGGGTCATCACCATTCCGGGCACGCGGCAGACGGTGGGCTTTGACGCCCTGATCGGCCTGATCCCCGTCGCGGGCGATATCGTCGGCGCGGCGATGGGCGCCTATATGATCTGGGAGGCGCGCAATCTGGGGATGCCGAGGAGCGCGATGGTGCGGATGGCGGGCAATGTCGGGTTCGACTGGCTGATCGGGCTGATCCCCGGCGTGGGCGACGCAGCGGACTTCTTCTTCCGTTCGAACACGCGCAACCTCAGGATCATCAAGCGGCATCTCGACCGGCACCACCCCGGCACCGCGACGATCGACCGCTAGCGTCCGCGCCAGATTCGCAGCGGCGCGTGAGTCGGAAGGCCGCGCTGGTGCACCGGGCAGGCGCGTGGGCGGAACCGCGTGTCGAGACATACCCAGACTTCATCGAGCCAGCGATCGCGGCTCGCCTGCACACGGAGCATCGCCGGGGTCATCCCGGGATTGGCGCGCGCGACCGCCGCGGCAAGCTGTCCGGCGGTGAGGCCCGGCCGGCGCGACAAGGCATCCATGTCGGGATAGCGGATCGCGCCCCAGGCATCGCGCGCGCGGTCGAAATAGGCTGCGGGCGGAAGGCCGGAACAGCTTCCATGCTTGGCATATTGATAGCGCTGGAGCGCCGGCGACGGCATGGCGCAGAGGTTGCGCCGCACCACTGCCTCGGGAATGCGTGGCGCGGCGGCGCAATATTGCGGCCAGCTCGCCCCCTGCCCGTCCGGCCACAGGCCATGGAGGACGAAGCCAAAGCGATTGCCGGGATCGCATTGGAAGCGGTCGCGATTGGCCGATTGACGGCAAAAGCCGGGGTTCCAGGTCAGCGCCAGCGTATAGCCGCCGAGGGGGACAACCCTGCGCGGGCCGGGGCGTCCCACCTGCTCCGAAGCCTCGGGAAGCTGCTCGGGCACCACGCAGCGGTCGGCCTGCGCCACCGCAACCTCCGGCACCGACAGTGCGAAGGCGAGCAGCGCAGCCCCGCGTATCATTCGAACGGGGCGACGTCCGGCTGCGCATCCTCTCCGGCGAACCAGATCCGCGCGTCGGGCCGGAACAGCAGCCAGACCGCCCAGGCGGTGAGCGCAAAGGTGCCGAGGGTCAGGACCGTGCTGAGTGCACCGACCACCGGATAGGCCAGCAGCGTAAACGGGAGACCGATCACCGAAAGGCCGAATAATGCGACCAGCACCCACTTCGCGACGACGCTCGCCCGACGGGCGGTGAAGTACCAGAGCAGCAGCCACAGCACGAGCATAGCGACCGTGGTACCGATCATCATCGTCTCCGCCAGCTGGGCCATTTGCGGGTTGCCGGCGAAGGCAGGGTTCGCGTTGACGCTGTCGAGGCGGTTCTTCCACCCGATTCCCAGATTCACGAGCCAGAGCAGGGTGGCGCCGAGATAGGCCTGCTCGAAACGGACGATCGATTGCGGTCGCATGTAAACTCTCCCCTGTCGCGGCCAGCTACGGCTCAAGCCTGTGCGAAGTCCAGCCCGATATCGACCGCGGGGGCGGACTGGGTAAGTCGCCCAACGCTGATGTAGGTAACCCCCGCCTCCGCAATCGCGCGGATCGTGTCGAGCCGGACGCCGCCCGATGCCTCGGTCGGCACACGCCCGCGCACCAGCGTCACTGCACCGCGCAAGGTTGGCGGGTCCATATTGTCGAGCAGCAGGTGCGTGGCACCCGCTGCAAGCGCGGGTTCGATCTGATCGACACGGTCGACCTCGACGATGATCCGCTCGATCCCGGCGACAACCGCGCGGCGCACCGCCTCCTCCACCGACCCTGCGACCGCGACGTGATTGTCCTTGATCATCGCCGCGTCCCACAGCCCCATCCGGTGGTTCTGCGCGCCGCCCATCCGCGTTGCATATTTCTCGAGGCGCCGAAGTCCCGGGATGGTCTTGCGCGTATCGAGCAGCGTCGCGCCGGTCCCCGCGATCTTGTCGACATAGCCCCGCGTCATCGTCGCGATCCCCGACAGATGCTGGACGGTGTTGAGCGCCGCGCGTTCGGCGGTGAGCAACGCGCGCGCATTGCCACGCAGCCGCATCAGATCGCTGCCCGCCGCGACCCGATCACCTTCGTCCGCCAGCAGTTCGATCTCCACCGCCGGGTCGAGCGCGCGGAAGAAGGCCGCAGCAATCGGCAACCCGGCCACCACGATCGCATCGCGGCTGTCCATCACCCCGGTGAACACCGCATCGGCGGGAATCACTGCGGTGGAGGTGACGTCACCCGCCCCCACATCCTCGGCAAGCGTTGCGGCGACGAACGCCGGGAGATCAAAGCCGTCGAGCTGGAACGAAGTCATGCGCACATCCTTGGCGGGAAACCGTCGCGGCTATAGCCGATGCCGCCCGTGCGCGAAGCCCCCGGCGACGCACACGACGAATTCGGTCGACCCGTTGCCATGCCGCTGCACTGAACCTATCTGCCAACCGGAACAATCAAGGGATTTTTAGGGATGACCACCTTCGACGATCGTGAACGTGCATTCGAAGCCAAGTTTGCGATGGACGAGGAGATGGCGTTCCGCATCACCGCGCGGCGCAACCGCTTGCTTGGGCAATGGGCAGCGGCGAAGCTGAACCTGACCCCTGAAGAGACCGACGCCTATGCCAAGGCGGTGGTACAGGCCGATTTCGAGGAATCGGGCGACGAAGACGTGATCCGCAAGGTCCTGGGCGATCTGACCGCTGCCGGCGTCGAGGTCGACGAGGCCGAGGTTCGTCAGGCGATCGAGGCGCAGACCGTCGAAGCGCGCCGACAGCTGATCGAGGCCAAGTAAGATGCCGATGGCGGCGGACGAGATCGAGGCGCTGATTCTGCAGGGCATCCCAGATGCCCGGATCGAGATTACCGACCTGGCCGGTGACGGCGATCACTATGCCGCCCGCGTGGTGAGCGAGACCTTCCGGGGCATACCCCGGATCCGGCAGCATCAGGCCGTCTATGCGGCGCTAGGCGGGCGCATGGGGGGCGTGTTGCATGCCCTTCAGCTCACCACTGCCGTCCCCGCCAATAACGAATGACCCGGAGCGAGTGACATGACGGACGAAACGCAGACCCATATTCAGAGCATCGTCGATACCAACGACGTGCTGCTGTTCATGAAGGGAACCCCGCTGTTTCCGCAGTGCGGTTTCTCGAACCGGGCGATCTCGATCCTCAACCATTTGGGCGTCGCGTTCGAAAGCGTCGACGTGCTCCAGGATCAGGCGGTGCGTCAGGGAATCAAGGAATTCTCGGACTGGCCGACCATCCCCCAGCTCTATGTGAAGGGCGAGTTCATCGGGGGCTCGGACATCATGATGGAGATGTACGAGTCGGGCGAGCTGGCGCAACTTCTTGAAGAGAAGGGCGTTTCAGCCGCGTAACAACCGCGCGGTGTTTTGCGCGGTTTTGTAAAGGTAGCGTACCATGTTCGTACAACCTCTGGCTGCGGCGCCTGGCGTCGCGGCAAGGGACAGTGCGTCCCTGACGATTTGTGACCTGACGCAAAGTTACTCGCCTGCGGGCGGCGGCGGGATCAGCACTTATCTGCGCGAGAAGCGCGACTATGTGCTCAACTATACTCCGCACCAGCTGCTCCAGATCGTTCCCGGCCCCGAAGACAGGGTGACGATCAACGGCCGACATATCTTCGCCGAGGTGGGCGCCAAGCCAGTGCATGGCAGCCCGAACTACCGCTTCATCCTGCGCACCGATGCGGTACGCGACCTGCTCGCCCACTATCAGCCCGACATCATCGAATCGCTCTGCCCCTGGGTGCTGCCCTGGACTGCAATCCAGCACCGGCGCGATTTTCCCGAAACGACATTGGTCGCGGGCTACCGCACCGACTTTCCGAACGCGCATGTCCATCGCGTCGTACAGGCCAAGGCGGGCAAGCTCGCTGCACGCTTCATGCGAATGCTCGCCTATGGCTACGCCGAAGTCACCTATCGCGAGTTCGACCGCGTCTACACGCTGAGCGAGGACGCGCAGCGGACCCTGGCGCGCAAGACGATCACGCGGACCGATGTGATGCCGCTGGGCGTCGACACGACGATGTTCGCGCCGGCAAAGCGCGACCCCGGCTATCGCGCCTCGCTTGGGCTCCCGGGCGATGGCCCGCTACTCATCTATGCCGGCCGCATCGATAACGAGAAGCGCCCTGACCGGCTGGTCACCATGTTCCGCAAGCTACCCCGCGAGTTGGGCGCTGCGATGGTGCTGGTGGGCGACGGTAAGCTGCGCGAGCGGCTCATCGGAGAGGCGCAGGGGCTGCCGATCGCCTTTCCCGGCTTCGAACAGGACCGGATCGGGCTCGCCCGCGCTCTGGCCTCCTCCGACATCTATGTGTCGGCAATGGCGGACGAGACCTTCGGCATCTCAGTGCTGGAAGCGCAGGCGTGCGGCTTACCGGTGGTAGGCGTCGCGAGCGGCGCGATGCACGATCGCGTGCCCGACGGACTCGGCTTGCTTGGCCCAGTGGACAACACCGGGGCAATGGCGACCAATGTCATGAAGCTGTGGAACGGCGGGGCCAGGCTGGTCGGCGCGCGTGCCCGCGCGATGACCGTCGAGACCTATGGCTGGCGCCGCACCTTCGACCGGCTGTTCAACGAGATCTATCCGGTGGCCCGTGCGCGTGCCGCGGAACGACTCGAAGAGGATGCTGCAAAGGTCCTTCGCAGGCGTAAGCGCCGCGACGGTTTGCCGGTGATCTACAAGGCCTGAAAACGGGCGAGGCGGGCAGCCCGGTATGGTACTGCCCGCCCCTGAAGCGTTACACGCGCCTTTGTGAACAGCGGTGTGCCGGGAACGTTGCAGCTCGCGTGCCAGAATGGGTAACCCCCGGAATTCCGGCGTTTTCGTGGTTAACCGAATTTCACCAGTTCTCGAACTGTAAGAAGTTTCGACACTCCACATTCGTTTCGCCCCTAAATACGTTCAGATAGCGTTCAGCCTATTGACTACAGATGTGGTCAAGACGATTACAGGCGTAGTCGAAGGGGAGTGAGATGACCGAACGGATCAGCGATGCCGAGCACGCCGTCATGGAAGTGCTGTGGGATGAATCGCCGCTCACCGCCAACGACGTCGCCGAGCGGGTGGCGCCTTCGCGCGGCTGGAGCGCCAACACGGTCAAGACGCTGCTCGGCCGGCTGCTCGCCAAGAATACGATCGGTGCGGAAGAAGACGGCCGCCGTTACCTCTACCGCCCGCTCGTCGAGCGCGGCGACTATGTCGAGGGCGAATCGCGCCGTCTGATCGACCGGCTGTTCGGCGGCAAGCTGACGCCGCTGGTCGCCCATCTCGCCGAGCGCGACGCGCTCACCGACGAAGACATCGCCGAAATCGAAGCGCTGTTGAAGGAGATCAAGCAATGATCGTCCCCACAATGACTTGCTGGGTAATCGAGACCTTCGTCGCGACGACGCTGCTGATGCTGCTGGTGCTTGCGATCCGCAAGCCGGTGAACCGCCATTTCGGCCCCAACATCGCCTATGCGCTGTGGGCATTGCCGGTGCTGCGCCTCGTACTGCCGCCGCTTCCCGAAAGCTGGCGCGCAAGTGCCGAGACCCCGGTCGCCGCGGCGAGCGAGGTCATCTATTATATCGTCGACCCGATCACCGTCCCGCAGGCGACGGCGACCACCCCTGCCACCGCCCTTCCGATGGAAGCTGCGCCGATCGACTGGCTGCCTATCATCGTTGGGATCTGGGCCGTCGGCGCCCTCGCCTTTCTCGCCTATCACCTGATCGCACATAGCCGCTTCTGCGCCCGGCTGCTGCGCCGTGCGAAGATCGAGCGTACCGTCGCCGAAGGGCGCGTACATGTGATCGAGACCGATGCAGCCACTGGCCCGCTCGCCTTCGGCATCTGGCGCAAATACGTCGCCTTTCCGCGCGATTTCAGCGAGCGCTACGATCCGCTTGAGCGGAACCTCGCGCTCGCCCACGAACTCGGGCACCATTTGCGGGGTGACCTGATCGCCAACTGGATCGCGCTGGTCGTGCTCGCGCTCCACTGGTTCAATCCGGTCGCATGGCGGGCGTTCCGCGCCTTCCGCGCCGACCAGGAAATGGCCTGCGACGCCCTCGTCCTCTCGGGCCGCGCGCCGGCACTGCGCCACGCTTACGGCCGCGCCATCGTCAAGTCCGCGCATGGGGGCGCGGTGTCGGCGGCTTGCCACCTGCACACCATAAACGAACTCAAGGGGAGGTTGAGGATGCTTTCCAAGCATGACCGGAAGTCGCGCACGCGGATCACCGCTGGCGTGACGGGCGCCGCGGCGCTGACGCTTGCCGGCCTGGCGCTCACCGCATCGGGCACTCAGGCTGCGGCGAACCTGCGCGCCGATGTCGGCGACGCGATCGGCGTCGACCTGCAGGAACCGCCCGCGGCGCCCACAGCACCTGAAGCAGCCGCAGAAGCACCGGCTGCACCGGAGGCAATGGCCGCGCCCGCGGCGGCGAAGAAGATCCGCATCGTCACCCGCGACAAGGACGGGAAGATCACCATCACGCAGGACGGCGAAATCAGCACCGTCCAGACCGGGCACAAGCGCATCGTCATCCGCGACGGCAGGGTCGTGAGCGGAGACGGCATCCCGGCCGACATGCCCACCGTGATCTCGGCGCGTTGCGGCCCGCCCAACGATGGCGACGTCAAGCTCGAGCGGACCGATGGCAAGCGCCGCTCGATCACCATCTGCACCGACCGGATCGAGGCGCGCACCGAAGCCGCCGTTGCCCGCGGTATGGCGGCACGCGACGCTGCGCTTGACCGCGCCCAGGCCTCGCGCGAGGCGGCACAAGCCCGCGCGGAAGCCTCACGCGAGGCGGCACAGGCCCATGCGGAAGCTTCGCGTGATGCGGCCATTGCCCGTAGCATGGCGTCGCGCGACGCCGCGATTGCCCGCGCCGAAGCGTCGCGCGAGGTTGCCGAGATCGCACGGGAAAGCCGCTCGATTGCAATTGCCAGCGCAAACATGGGCAAGCGCCACGCGATGCTGGGGCTCAAAATAGCGCGCAGGTCGATCGAAGAGCAGAACAACCTGACCCCGGCACAGAAAGCCGCAGCGCTTAAGGGCATCGACGATGCGATGCGTGAGGTTCAGTCCGGCAAGGAGTGACGGCAAGGACCCACCCTAACGTTCAACGAGATGGGAGGAGGAGAATCCGCGGTTATGCTGCCCATCGCCGCGGAGGGTGCTCCAACCGGGCCGGTCGCTACCCCTATGGCGGCCGGCCCAATTTTCTTGTGGCCCACCTTGCCTGCAACCTTGCCTAGCATGACCCGAGCCGCCATTTCGGCCGCATGACCGATCCTGAAACCGGTGAAGCGATCCGGCTCGAGCCGCTGGTAACGCGCATCCTCGCGCCGAACCCCTCGGCCTTTACCTATACCGGCACGGAAACCTATCTGGTCGGCGCCAGCGATGTCGCGGTGATCGACCCCGGCCCCGACCTGCCCGAACATATCGACGCGCTGGGCCGCGCGATCGACGGCCGGCCGGTCGTGGCGATCCTGTGCACCCACACACATCGCGACCACAGCCCCGCGAGCCGCGCGATCAAGGCCGCGACCGGTGCGCCGATCATCGGCTGCGCCCCGCTCGCACTCGACGATCATGGCCCGCGCGCCGATGCCGCGTTTGACCGCGACTATCGGCCCGACCGCGTTCTGGCCGATGGCGAGCAGGTGACGGGCGACGGCTGGACGCTCACTGCTGTGGAGACCCCCGGCCATACCTCCAACCATCTCTGCTTTGCTCTTGAGGAGAGCGGCGCGCTGTTCACTGGCGATCATGTGATGGGCTGGTCGACCAGCGTGATTGCGCCGCCCGACGGCGACATGGGCGACTATATGGCCAGCCTCGACAAGCTGCTCGGCCGCGAGGATCGCGTCTACTACCCTGCACATGGCGATCCGGTGGAACGCCCCCAGCGACTGGTACGTGGAATGATGGGTCATCGCAGGCAGCGCGAAGGGCAGATATTGCGCCTGCTGGAAAAGGAGGTCGGAGAGATTCCGGCGATGGTCGAGAAGATGTACGTTGGCCTCGACCCGCGGCTCACAGGTGCCGCCGGCCGCTCGGTGCTGGCGCACCTGATCCACCTGCGCCAGCGCGGGATCGTCACCGGGATGGAGGGTGGCGCGTGGCGGATGTCGTGAAGCGCGACAAGCTGATCCGCGGGTCGCTGATCGCGGCCGCGCTTCTGGTCGTCGTCGCGACCGGCTGGATCGCATGGGATCGCTATGCCGAGACCCGGATGGCGACGCTGCCCGAGGAGGGCGGCGCACCGGTGACCCAGATCGTCACAGCCAAACTCGTGGGATCGGGCAAGCTCCAGGTGGCGGAGCTTTCGGGCATCGTCCAGGCGACCGCCTCTGACATTCGCGGCTTTGGCTGGTTGCGCAGCGACCAGGTCGTCAAGATGCCCTATTCGGTCGCCTATCACGTCGACCTTTCGGGTCTGCGCGACCGCGACCTGCAATGGAATGCGCAGACGAAAACGCTGATCGTCGACGCCCCCGATGTCATCGCCGCAGCACCCAATACCGATGAGGGCCGCCGCACGCTGGTCGACACCAGCGGGTTGTTCGTGACGCGCGAGGCGGCGGAAGCGCTCAGCCGGCGCACGTCAGTCCGTGCCGCCGATGTCGCAGGCCGCGAGGCGCGCAGCCCCGAACGCATGGCGCAGGCACGCGAACATGCCCGCAGCGCGCTTGCCCGCCTGCTCGCGCAGCCGTTGACCGCCGCCGGGCTGGGCGAGGTCCGCGTGGTCGTCACCTTCCCACCTGAACGCGGCATCCGTGAGCATTGGGATGTCTCGCGCTCGCCAGAGCAGGTCATGAAGGA
>Ga0247823_10004462_pt1 | contig 11235 bp, 10 predicted proteins | sample 13C_PalmiticAcid_2_FD_192426 | JGI IMG/M metagenome (GOLD analysis project Ga0247823, IMG submission 192426) | Soil microbial communities from agricultural site in Penn Yan, New York, United States - 13C_PalmiticAcid_Day30 | ecosystem: Environmental > Terrestrial > Soil > Agricultural land...
GACGACATCATGGACGTCGAGGGCGACGAGGCGCTCGCGGGCAAGGCGCTGCACAAGGACGACGCCGCGGGCAAGGCGACCTTCGTCACCCTGATGGGGCTCGAGCGCGCGCGCGAACAGGCGACCGTGCTCGTCGAGCAGGCAATCGGGCATCTTGCGAATTTCGGCGACGAGGCGGCGTTGCTGCGCGCGATCGCCCGCTATGTGGTGGAAAGGGACCGTTGATGCGCATTGGGGTTTATCCCGGAACCTTCGACCCGATCACCCTCGGACATATGGACATCATCCGCCGCGGCGCGAAGTTCGTCGACCGGCTGATCATCGGGGTGACCACCAATATCGCGAAATCGCCCCTGTTTGACGACGACGAGCGCATCGCGATGGTCAGGGCCGAGGTGGCGGGGATCGACGGAGACATTGAGGTCGTCGGTTTCAATTCGCTGCTGATGGACTTTGCCGACGCGCAGGGCGCGTCGATCGTCGTCCGCGGCATTCGCGGCGTCACCGATTTCGAATATGAGTATCAGCTGACGGGCATGAACCGCCAGCTCAACGCCCGCGTCGAAACCGTCTTTTTGATGGCCGACGTCAGTCTCCAGCCGATCGCGTCGCGGCTGGTCAAGGAAATCGCGATCTTCGGCGGCGATATCCACAAATTCGTGACGCCTTCGGTACGCGACGCCGTCGTGGCGCGTATCGCCGAGCGGGGGCTGCTTCAGGGCGAGCGCTGATACCGATCATTGAGCGTTCAGCTTTTTCCCGCTAGGGCGCGCCATCGGGGCGCAAATCCAGTTTATATTCTAAAGGCCGATCCAGCATGAAATCATCCTTCCGCCCCTTGGTTCTTACGGCGATGGCGTTCGGTCTCGTAGGCACGGCCGTCGCGCAGGATGCGCCGCCCGCACCGGGGCCGAACCCCGAGCAAAGCGAGCCCGCGCCGCCGGTAGAAACGCCCGCGCCCGCACCGGTCGAAACGCCGACCGCGCCTGCTCCTGCTGCGGCAGAGGGAACGCCGGCAACCGCCGCGCCGGCGGTGCCCGCGATGACCCCCGACCAATATATCAACAACCCCGAATATATGCTCAACATCGACCTTTCGACGGGCGGCCGGATCGTGATCCAGCTCTATCCCAATGTCGCGCCGAACCATGTCGAGCGGATCAAGCAACTCGCGCGCGCTGGTTTTTACGACGGGATCAAGTTCCATCGCGTGATCGACGGCTTCATGGCGCAAACGGGCGATCCGACCGCGAGCGGGCAGGGCGGCTCGCAGCTTCCCGACCTCAAGGCCGAATTCAACCCGACCCCGCATCTGCGCGGTACGTTGTCGATGGCGCGCGCCGAGAGCGAGGACAGCGCGAACAGCCAGTTCTTCATCATGCTCCAGCCGCGCTTCAGCCTCGACCGCCGTTACACCGCCTTCGGCCGCGTCATCTCGGGCATGCAATATGTCGATGCCATCCATAAGGGCGAGCCGCCCGAAGTGATGTCGCGTATGGTGCAGGTGTCGGTCGCCGCCGACAACAAGCCGATGCCGCCGGCGTCGATGCTCACCGAAACGGTGCCCGCACCGGTAGCGCCCACCGTGACGGTCGACGAGCTCAACGCGCCGATCAAGCAGTAAGCGCGGGGACGCGCCACAAGATCATGCGCGTCGACGCCTTCGATTTCGATCTCCCCAACGAGCGTATCGCGCTCCGCCCCTCGCGCCCGCGCGATGCGGCGCGGATGCTTGTCGTCGACGGCGGTGAGATCGTCGACGCGGGGGTCGGCGACTTGCCGGCTTGGCTGCGACCCGGCGACTGCCTCGTCTTCAACGACACGCGGGTGATTCCGGCGCAGCTCGAAGGACGTCGTGGGGATGCAAAGATCGGTGCCACCCTCCACAAGCGCATCGACCTCCGCCGCTGGCAGGCGTTTGTGCGCAACGCCAAGCGGCTGCGCGTCGGCGAGACGGTCGATTTCGGATCGGGTGTCGAGGCGCTCGCCGAGGAGCGGCTGCCCGACGGCAGCTTCATTCTCGCCTTCGCCGGCGACGAGCCGGTCGAGCTGCTGCTCGAACGCGCAGGAACCATGCCGCTGCCGCCTTATATTGCGGGCAAGCGCCCTACTGACGAAGACGATCGCGCCGATTACCAGACGATGTTCGCGCGCGAGGACGGTGCGGTCGCGGCGCCGACTGCGGCGCTGCATTTTACGCCCAAGCTGCTCGATGCGCTCGCGGCGGCGGGTGTCGACATCGAAACGCTGACGCTGCATGTCGGTGCGGGCACCTTCCTGCCGGTGAAGGCCGACGATACCGAAGACCATGTCATGCATGCCGAATGGGGGAGAATCGACGCCGATACGGCGGCGCGGCTCAACGCCGTGCGCGCTGCGGGCGGACGCGTGATCGCGGTCGGTACCACCAGCCTGCGCCTGCTCGAAAGCGCGGCGCAGGACGACGGCATCATCGCGCCCTTCGCGGGCGACACCGCGATCTTCATCACCCCCGGTTATCGCTTCAAGGCGATCGACGGGCTGATGACCAATTTCCACCTGCCGCGCTCGACATTGTTCATGCTGGTCAGCGCGCTGATGGGGCTGGAGACGATGCAGGCGGCCTATGCCCATGCCATCGAGCACGCGTATCGTTTCTACAGCTATGGCGATGCGAGCCTGTTGCTGCCTGGCGCGAAATGAACCGGGTTCCCGGTTAAGTTTGTTTCATTGTCGCTGCCGGTAACCGGACGAATCGTGCGTCGGTCGCGCGAGTCCAGGCAATGAAAAATCCGCTGACATCGCCGTCGGTCAGGCAGCCAAGCGTCCGAATCGCGACTTGACCGGGATGTGGCGGGTGCCGCCGATCGAGCTCTCGGTGTAATATAAACATATGTTATAAAAAGGCTTTTTTGGTACGGCCGGAGCCTTTTCGAACGCTAATGACTCGTCTTGCCACTGTTCGATTTCGATACAGCTTGGCCGAATCGGGCATTTCGGATCGCGCGCGCCGGACCGGACCGGGCTCTCGGGCCGGCAAGCGGATCGCGCGCGCCCCTATCCAACCCTAGGACGCTAAGCGTCTATAATATGAGGATTTACTGAGCTTCTTGGTGAATTTTGGTTGGTAAAATTAACTTTCAATTTAGCCGCTTAGAGCGATGCTGCCGGCCAAAATTCCAGAATTTCGGCGCATCCTTAATGTTTTAACCAATCATAAACGGTTGCGCTTCCCGCCCCGTCGTTTAATTAGTTGTTAACCGCAGGGGGCAAGTCGCAGACTGGAAAGGTCTCCTCGGCGGTTGGGGAAGCGATAAACGGGCGCCGTCGCCGGCGCCCTTCGCTTCAGATGACACGACCAGTCTGAATGAGGGGAATTACCATGAAGAAGCTTTTTGCTCTGGCCGCCATGTCGGCCATGCTCTCGACGCCTGCCTTCGCTGCCGATTCGGACAGCGAATCGTTCGACATCAACGCGAGCGTTGCTGAAACCTGCACGATGGAAGGCATCAGCGACATCGAACTCGGCACGCTGTCGATCAACACCACCGCCGGCAGCAACGCGCTGTTCCTCAACGGTGCGTCGGCCGACAACGCCGGTGAGTTCTGGCTGAGCTGCAACGACACCAACCGCATGTCGATCGTTCCGACGCTCGGCAAGCTGAAGAACCAGTCGCGCACCCTGCAGTCGGGCGATGACGCCGGCTTCAAGGACACGATCAACTATTCGGTCGCTGCCCTGAACTATCGCAACGGTTTCCTGCAGCCGTCGTACAACAGCCTGCTTGGCCCGCTGCTCCAGAACCAGAGCCGCGGTGCGATCCATCGCAAGATCGACATGGGCGCTGCTGTGACCCTGCTCGGCAACCTCGACGCCCGCCCGCTGGCTGGTGTCTACAAGGACACCGTGACGGTCACCGTCACGACCATCTGATCCTGATCGCAGGGGAGGGGCGTTGCTCCTCCCCTGTTTGTCTTTCGGGTCGCCATGTTCGAATATGATGCGGCCCCTCAACGGGGAATAGCTCCATGAAGAAACTTCTTATCGTCTCGCTCGGCGCGATGCTCGCCTCGACCCCTGCCTTCGCTGCGGATTCGGACAGCGAAGCGTTCGACATCAACGCCAGCGTTGCCGAAACCTGCACGATGGAAGGCATCAGCGATGTCGACCTTGGCACGCTGTCGATCAACACGACCGCCGGTTCGACCGCGCTGCTGATCAACAACACGTCGGCTGACGAAACCAGCCCGTTCTGGGTCAGCTGCAACGAAAGCAACCGCATGCTGATCGACGCCGATCTCGGCGTTCTGAAGAACCAGACGCGCACCCTCGCTTCGGGTGATGACGCGGGCTTCAAGGACACGATCAACTACTCGGTCTATGCCCTGAACTATTTCAACAGCGGCGCCGGCCCGCAGCACAGCTCGGCATCGGGCTCGACGGGTCAGAACACGACCCGCGGCGCGATCCACCGCCAGGTTGAACTGCGCGCACGCGTTCGCGCCAACGAAAACCAGGATGCCCGCCCGCTGGCCGGTGTCTATGAGGACACTGTTACGGTCACCGTGACGACGATCTGACAGGCTTCGTTAATCAGATGGAAAAAAGGGGGGGCTAAGGCTCCCCCTTTCAGTCTGTAGCGATGCGATCTTGCAAGAGCGTTTGGGGGAATTGGTCTTGTTCCGGAAATCTTTGATGCTGGCGTTCGCCGCCGCAACCTTGGCCGTGAGCGCCAGTCCCGTCGAGGCCGCCCGCGTAACGCCGATGACCGTCGAAATGACGCCGACCGGGCGCGGATCGACCGCGCGTATCGAAGTTACCAATTCCGAAGACCGCAACCTGCCGGTCGAACTGCGGATGTATCGCGGCGATGTGAACGAGGCGGGCGAACTGACGCTCACCCCGGCCGACGAAAAGTTCGTCGTCTTCCCGCCGCAGGTTGTGATCGCGCCGAATGCGCAGCAGGTTTTCCGCATCCAGTATCTGCCGGGCGAACCGCTCACCAAATCCGAAGTTTATTACGCAGCGGTCTCACAGATTCCGGTCGAACTCGATCCGACCATTTCGCGGATCCAGGTCGTGATGCGCTTCAACGTGCTGGTCAATATCGTGCCCGAAGGCACCAAAGCCGAACCGGTCGTGACGGCCGCCAAGGCGCTGGTCCGCGAAACGGTGGTCCCGCCTGACGAGCGGCTCCCGGTCGATCAGCAGAAGCCCAAGACGGTCACCGAACGCGGCGTCGAAGTCCGTATCGAGAATCGTGGCACGCGCTTTTTCGCTGCCGGACGCACCGGATGGACGATCACCGGCACGCGTGAAGACGGCACCGCTTTTTCGGACACGCGCACCGCGAGCCGGATGAGCGATGCAATCGGCTTTGGCCTTATTCCGCCCGGGGGGGCACGCATTTTCTTCGTTCCGGTCGAGGAGCCGCTGCGCGAGGAGGGCGTCAGCATCAAGATCGGAGAATAACGAAGGCGACGCGGGGCATTCAGGGGGGTGGTTTAAGTTGATACGCTATTGTTCAAGCATCACATTGGCGTTGGTGGCGCTTCAGTCGCCCTATGCCTATGCCGCGATGCAGGACCAAGTGCCGCCGGTGCCGCCCGCCGCCGCGCCGCCGCCGGCTGCAACGACGCAGCGCTGGACGCAGTTGCAACTGCCGCTGGTACGCAACGGCCAGCTCAGCGGCGATGTCATCGCCGAAGTGACGCCCGACGGTCAGGTCCGCTTTGAACGCGCATCGTTGATGGAGCGTCTGTTACCCTATCTTTCGCCGTCGGCGCGCGAAACCTTTGGCGCATCCTTTGCGCAAGCGACTTTCGTTACGCCGGAAGAGCTTGAGGCGGCCGGCATATTCATCCGCTATAACCCCGCCCTGCTTGAAGTCTCGATCGAACGGATCGATCCCAATCTCGCGGCCGTGCAAACCCTCGGCCCGGTCATCACCGAAAGCCGCGTACCGGTGACGCGGCAGCCCGAAGATTTCAGCGCCTATCTCAACGTCGTCGGCGATTTTCGTCTCGAAGATTTTGAAACGTTCGAGGATCCGGGCGTACTGGTTTTCGGTGCCGCCCGTTTTCGCGGTGTGGTTGTCGAATTCGACGGCGGTTACGATCGGTCGATAACCGGCGGGCAGGGCAGCGGCTTCTATCGCCGCGCAGCCCGCGCGGTATATGACGAGGTCGACAAGCTGCGCCGCTGGAGCGCCGGCGACCTCCAATTGTCGGGCATTCCCGTCATGGCCGGGGCACTGATCGGCGGCGTCGCGGTCGAAAAGGGGCGCCGCGTGTTTTCGGGCGCGGGCCCGGTAACCCAATTGGGTAGTCAGCAGATTCTGCTCGATCGCGATTCGACGGTCGAGGTGATGGTCGACGGTCAACAGGTGCAGACATTGCAGCTTGCCGCCGGCCCTTATGACCTGTCCCAACTGACCGCCCAATATGGCGGGCGCAATGCGCAGCTGTTCGTCACCGACGTGACCGGGCGGCGGCAATTGGCCTCGTTCGACCCCTTTTTCGACCCCGTCGATCTGGGTTCCGGCGAAGATGAATATAGCGCGGGCGTCGGTTTTGTAGCGCGCGCGTTCGAAGCCTCGCCGAAATATGGCGGATTGCCGGCTTTCTCGGGCTTCTATCGCCGTGGCATGACCAACCGCATGTTGCTCGGCGGAGCCTTGCAGCTCTCCGAAGACGTCCAGGTCGCCGGCGCGGAAGTGATCGTGTCGCCCAACAAGATTCCGGGCCGTGTCGAATTTTCGGGCGCGATCAGCACCGGCGACGATTTCGGTTACTCGTTGCGTGGTGCCTACAGCCTGCAGATCGGAACGGGCATGCAGGGCCGGCAATTTTCGGTCAGCGCCGATTATCGCAGCAAGGGTTTTCAGACGCTGACCGACGCGATTGCGGGAGACCGGTTCGAAACTTTGAACATTACCGCCAATTACGCGCAAAGCCTTGGCGAACAGACGACGCTTGTCGCGGGGGCCAACTGGTTTCACCGGCCGGGCTTTAACAGCTCCCATTCGGTTTATGCCGACGTCATCCATCGCACGGAAAAGTTCCGGGTCACCGCGGGTGTCGAATATGGCAAGGGGCTGAACGAGAATAATTTCGGTGTCCGGCTTGGCCTGACCGTGCCGCTTGGCCGCCGCACCCGCGCCGAAGCCAATTACAACAGCCGCCGTGAGCAGTCGCGCGCCTTCGTAACGCGCAGCTACGAGGATCGCGTCGGTTCTTTCGGTTACGATGTCGGCATCCGCAAGTCGAAGAACGACGCCACCGTCGACGCGATCGCCAACTATGTCGGCAATCGTTTCTATGCCCGCGGGTCGGTGACATCGGGCGGCCCGGGCTTTGGCGATATCGACGAACGGCAGCAGGCGCGCCTTCAGGTTGGCACCTCGATCGCCTTTGCCGGCGGCGACGTTGCGATCGGGCGCCCGATCAACGACAGCTTCGTCATCGCCAAGCCGCATGAAAGTGCCGATCCGGGGCAAGTGGTGCTCGGCCGGTCGATCCAGGACAAGCGCTTTGACGCGCAGAGTGGAGTCTTCGGCCCTGCGCTCGGTGGACGTCTGCAATCCTATACGAGGCAGAATGTGATTTATGACCTGATGAACGGTCCGGTCGGCTATGATATCGGCACGGGCATCGATACCGTCGAACCGCCGTATCGCAGCGGTTACAATATCACCGTGGGTAGCGATGCGAATGTGACGGCCTATGGCGTGCTCAAGATCGAGGGCGTGCCGGCATCGCTGGTTGCGGGGTCGATTTCGTCGACCGACGACGAAGCATTCACAAGCCAGCCTTTCTTTACCAATTCGGTAGGCCGGTTTGCTATTATGGGCCTGCGGCCGGGCAAGACCTATCAGGTGCGCCTGACCGAACCTGCGGCGACCTATACGATCGAAGTGCCCGCGAAATCCGAGCCGCTGTACCAGCTCGGCGAGATTCTCATCACGCCGCCGGCGGCGAAATGACAGGAGTGAAGGTGATGCGCGCATATATTGGAACGCCGATTGCGCTGATGCTGGCGACCTTTGCCACCGCGGCGCAGGCGGAATGCGTGCCGAGCTTTGTAGCAGGCGGCAATTCGGTGACGCTCACGCCCGCGGGGAGCTTCGACGACGGCCGGCTCAACGAGCGTTTCTATGTCCGGCTCCGCAACGACGGCGATACCGTGTGCGAACTGCGGCTCGCAGTCGGCCGCGACATCGCAGCGTCCGACGCCGATTTCCCGAGCTATGAGCTGTTCGGACCGAACGGCAGCGTCACGGTCAACAGCACCGACGCCGCGCGCACGAGCGAGCGCTCGGCGGTGGACATCGTCATCCCCGTTCGCGGCGAAACCTCGATCCCCTATGACGTTCGCATGAAACTGGGCTGGGGCTTTGAATCGGGCATTTATGACCAGGCGCTCGAATTCTTCCTGACCGCGCGGACCGGGCAGAGCGAGCTGGCAACGCAGCGCACCCAACTCAGCCTGAATATTCCGGCGATCGCGCGCATCCGTTTCGCGGGTGCAGGCAATGCGCGCGGATCGACCAGCGTCGAAATGGGTACCCTGTCGCCGAACGCCGTTTCGACGTCGCCGCCCTTCGCCATTCGCGTCCTCAGCACCGCGGGCTATCAGATGGACCTTGAGTCGCAGAATGCAGGCGCGCTGCGCCGGGTCGACGGCCCGGAGGTCATTCCCTATCGCATGATGGTGTCGGGCCGCCCGATGAACCTCAAGGGCGGCGGTGACCGGATCCAGGTCGCCAGCCACACGGGCTCGACAGGCAATGTGCATCCGGTGTCGGTGGTGGTCGATCCCGATCCGACGATGCATGCAGGCAATTACCGCGATCGCATCACGGTGACCGTTACGCCGATGTAAGCAAAACGGTCCGCGCCGCCTGGGCGACACGGACCGTTTTGAAGCTTTGCCGTAGCGCAGGCGGTCAAGCCCGGCCACGAAGCCAAAAGTCAGATTGTGGTGATCGTCAAGTTTATCGCGAGCGGCGCGGTCAGCGCGCTGTAACGGATGCTGATCGGTTTCATGCCGAACTTGGCGCCCGTACGGTTGGCAACCTGGCTCCAGCCGTCGTCGCGCAGATAGGACAGTTGGCCGGCATAGTTGAATGCGACCGCCTCGTTCGTTTCGAGCGGGCGATGCGATGCGATGACCTGAAAACCTTCCTGCGTGTTGCAGCTCTCGAAAATCGACCCGCTCGCAAAGCCGGTGCCTTCGAGCGCCATCAACGTCGACGCATTGACCTCGCAATATTCCGGAACCGTCACCCGGACGTCGAAGGAGCTTTTGCCGCTTTCCGCAGCCATCGCCGCGCTGCTGGCAAAAGCCATCGAGACAAGGGCCACTGCGCCATAGAGCCGAACGTTCTGCATCACATTTCACCCTCTTCTGTTGAGGGCTCTCTACGCCACGCGAGTTAAGGAATGTTTGATGGGCCCAGCCAAAACCGCTGGAGTTTCACAGGTTTCGCGTGATTGTCGGTCGCGCGACAGGCGGCTTACATCTCGATGGTGAGCTTGACATTGTCCGGGCTGACGCCCGCGGCCCTCGCAATTTGGGCCTTCGCCCTGGCGACCAGGTCGGCCAGATTTTCGGTTCCTTCGAAACCGAGGAGTTCGGATATTTCGACACCGAGCGCGTCCGACAATGCCTCCATCCGGCCGGCTTTGGGCCGGGCCTTGTCGAGTTCCCAAGCCGAAATCGAGGGCTCGCTGACCCCCAACCGGCCGGCGAGCTGTCCCTGCGTCAATTGCTTTGCCGTCCGCAGCCGTTGCAAGCGGACGCCGAAGCTTTCCGTACCCGCCGCGGGCTGGTGGTCGTCGGGTGCGGGCGTATCGGGTCCCACGACGCTGCGCAGCTGCGCCGCACTCAGCGTCGCGGGCGAGATAGGCATTTCGAACTGGCATCCCGCGAGGTCGCCGCTGGTCCAGATCACCCTGGTAGCGGTTTTGCCGCTGTGCGGCAGATTGACCTCGATGACTTCGCCGATTTCGAGGGGCGCCTTGCTTTCGACAAGCATGCCCGTGGCCGAAATATTGTGGACCAGCGCCTCGATCTCGGCACCCGTCGCTTTCGACCCGTGGAGCGGCAGCCGCAATTGCCGACGCGAGGCACGCCCCTTGCTGCTCGATCGCGGGGTGTCGTTCAAATATACGGTCATCGGCATGCGCGCTTCCATCGCGAGCGCTATATTAACATTTTGCTTCGCCGGAAGGTTAATAAGACAGGGCGCCCGAAAGTCACGAAGGGCGCGAGGCCCTGCCGGCGGGTTGCGGATGCAACATCCTCAAATGGCACGGTTTCCGGAAAACCCTTAGATATTTACACTATCGCAATCCCTTCCCGGCATAGCGGGTGGCATGTGGGGTTCAGGTGAAGAGTGTGTTTGATGGACGGGCCATCGCGGATCGATACCGGCGACCGCGGGGATGACCAAGCCGAGGGGGGCCAGCGTGGCTTTTTCGGTTTGCTCGGCCCGCGTATCGGCAAGCAGCGCGGCGATACCGCGGCGAACCTGCACACCCACGAAGCGTTGCTGCTGCTCCAGAATTATGAGGAAAGCGGCCAGGGTTGGTTCTGGTCGACCGATGCCAAGGGCCGGCTGACCTATATCACCGATTCGGTGGCGCGATTGATGGGACGAACGACCGGCCAGTTGCTCGGCACGGCCTTCACCGACCTGTTCCTCCCCGTCGACAGCCACGGCGAACGTCAGCGCACCCTGCCTTTCCTGCTGACCAAACAATCGAAATTCGACGATCTGCCGCTGCGCAGCGCGTTCGAGGGCGACGACCGCTGGTGGGCGATATCGGGCCGGCCGCAGTCCGACGGCGGCGGCAAGTTCAGCGGCTATCGCGGCAGCGGGACCGATGTGACCGCGCAGCGCCGCTCGGCCGAAGACGCGTCGCGGCTCGCGCTCTATGACTCGCTGACGGGGCTTGCCAACCGTTTCCACATCTCGAAAAAGCTCGACACGACGCTCGCGACCTTTGCGCAGCAGCAACGATCATGCGCGATCATGCTGCTCGATCTCGACCGCTTCAAGCAGGTCAACGACACGCTGGGCCATCCGGCGGGCGATGCGCTGCTGAAGCAGGTCGCCGAACGCCTGCTGAAAATCGTCGGCGACAAGGAAATGGTCAGCCGATTGGGCGGCGACGAATTCCAGATCATCCTTCCCGACATCGAGGACCGCGGCAAATTGGGCGACATGGCCGCCGACATCATCGCCAGCC
>Ga0247823_10004463_pt1 | contig 11235 bp, 11 predicted proteins | sample 13C_PalmiticAcid_2_FD_192426 | JGI IMG/M metagenome (GOLD analysis project Ga0247823, IMG submission 192426) | Soil microbial communities from agricultural site in Penn Yan, New York, United States - 13C_PalmiticAcid_Day30 | ecosystem: Environmental > Terrestrial > Soil > Agricultural land...
GTGCCGTAGCCGCCGGAGTCCAGCGCGGCCGGTTGGGGGGAGCGGTCACGCTCTGGACGGCCGGCGACGGTCCCGACCGCGCCGGGCTGACCGTCACGTCGCTGATGGCCGCGCTCGGCGAGGAGGCGAGGCTGCTGGCCCTGCTCGACCCGGACTCCGACCTGCTCGAGGTCCTCCGCGACAGCGGCCGGGCGGTCGTGCAGCTGCTGTCGTGGCCGGACCGCCAGCTCGCCGAGGCGTTCGCGGGCACGGCGCCGGCTCCCGGTGGCCCGTTCCGGCAGGCGGAGTTCCTCACGACCCCGCACGGTCCGCGGCTGGCGTCGGCCGGCACGTGGGCGGACGTCCGCCTCGAGGGCGAGCGCGAGGTCGGCTGGTCGGTGGAGGTCTCCGTGCTGGTCGAGCACGCGGAGGTCGGCGCCGAGGACGACCCGCTGCTGCACCGCAGGGGAAGATTCCACCGGGTCTCGTGACGGTTGCTGCGCAACCTCCTCGACCACCGGGGCTAGGGTCCTGACCATGACGGACCGGATCCGGGTGATGGTCGTCGACGACCACCCGATGTGGCGTGACGCCGTGGAGCGCGACCTGCAGGCCGACGGCTTCGACGTCGTGGCGGTGGCTGCCACCGGCACCGAGGCGATCAACCGGTTCCGGGCGACCCGGCCGCAGGTCGTCGTCCTCGACCTCCAGATCCCGGAGCCCAGCGGCGTCGAGGTCACCGCGACCGTGCTCGCCGACGACCCGTCGTCGCGGGTGCTGATCCTGTCGGCGTCGGGGGAGCAGGACGACGTGCTGGCAGCGGTGAAGGCCGGTGCGACCGGCTACCTCGTGAAGTCGGCCTCCCGGCAGGAGCTGCTGGCCGCCGTACGCCGGGTGGCGGCGGGCGACAGCGTCTTCACGCCGGGCCTGGCGGCCCTGGTGCTCGGCGAGTTCCGGCGGATGAACCAGCCCGAGGTGCCGCCGGGCGAGAAGCTCACCGAGCGCGAGACCGAGATCCTCAAGATGGTCGCCAAGGGGATGTCCTACCGGCAGATCGCCGAGCGGCTGGTGCTCTCGCACCGCACCGTGCAGAACCACGTGCAGAACACCCTGCGCAAGCTGCAGATGCACAACCGGGTGCAGCTCACCCGCTACGCCATCGAGCAGGGCCTCGACACCGACGACGAGGCCTGACGGACCACCCGGGCGTCAGTCGCCCCGTGCCGGGTGCGGCCGTCCGCCACCGGGTGAGGCGTCGACGAGGTCGTGCTGGACGTCCCAGTCCCGCCGCAGGCGCTGCTCCTGCTCCACCTCGTAGGCCTTGCCCTTGCGCGTGCGGCCCGGCAGCGACGAGGCCCGGAGGTCGCGGCGGTGGTTGACCGCCGACAGGAGCGGGCCGGTGCGGGCGATCATGCCGCTCAGCCGGGTGTGGGGGATCGCGAGTTCGTCGGCGATCTCGTCACCGAGGAAGAGCCGCTCCAGGGCGTGCACGACCTTGGGCGCCTGCTTCGCCAGCGGACGCGGCAGCACGCCCTCGATCTCGGGCACGAGGAACTCCCTGTTGATGCTCGCGACCAGCGAGCGGCAGAAGTCGTCGACCACCGGTCGCGTCAGCAGGTAGACCTCCTCGAGCCGCTCCTGCTCGGCCGCGTCACGGGGGAGCAGGGCCTCGTCGATGCCGAGCAGGTGGCCCAGGTAGCGCCAGCGGGCGTAGGCGGCGTGCTCCTCGTGCGGCAGGTACGGCGCCCCGATCTGCCGCATCGCGCGCAGCGGGATCAGCGTGAACTCCACCAGCGTGTAGGCGAGGTAGGCCTGGCAGATCGGCACGCCCCACGCGCTGCTGTCCCACTCCGGTCGCCGCGCCAGGTCGGCGCGGACCAGCGCGTGGATGATCCGGACCCGGATCGTGAGCTCGAAGCCGTCGGAGTGCCGGTCCAGCCCGCCCGGCTGGTTGACGGCGAGCAGCCAGGAGCCGACCTCGATGGTCCGGGCACCGGCGTTCTCGACGTACCGCCCGGTCAGCTCGAGCGGCCGCGAGGCCGCCGAGTTGGCGTAGCCGCTGACCAGCGAGGCGGCGCCGAGCACGATGCCGGAGGCGCGGGAGTAGCGCGAGGTGTACTGGCTGTCGCGGTAGATGCGCTCCGCGTCCAGCCACTCCGGGACGTCGTCGAGCGAAGCGAACAGGGCCCGCAGCGAGTCCGGTGCGTCGGCCACCGCGTCGATGCCGTCGCGGCACGCCTGTCGCAGCATCTTCATCGCCCTGCCGTGTCCCACTTTCGGGAAGTCCGCGACGAAGGCGTCCGCCAACGGGTCGCCCGTCCACATGGCCGCCAGGTAGGTGTCGGTGAACGCCCCGAACCTGCGGTGCGCCTCGTCGACGCGGCGCAGGCTGGTCGGGATCGCGGTGGGCAGCTGTCCGGTCGCCATGGACCGAGGCTAAAGTGAGAAAGTCTCATCTTCCATTCACTTCTTCCGCAGGAGTCCCGTGGCGCAGAAGCAGCGAGCCCGTCCCCGCCAGGACCGGGCCGTCCAGACCCGGCGGCTGCTCCTCGACACCGCCGTCAGGATCCTCGACCAGCGCGGTGTCGACGGCTTGACGACGACGGCCGTGGTGGAGCGCGCCCATGTCAGCAGCGGCACGTTCTACCGCTACTTCAACGATCGCGCCGAGCTGGTCGAGGTGCTCCGCGACGAGGCCGTCCGCTCCATCAGCGACGACCTGATGGTCAGCGTCGTCGACGCGCTCGAGCTGGGCCTCGACGATGCCCTCCGGCTCGTCGTCGTCACGCTCGTCGACGGCTTCGAGCGGCACCGTGGCGTGATCACGGCGATGGTCGACCAGCTGCCCGCGGGCAACAACGCCAACGTGCTGCCGGAGATCGAGGCCGACCTGCACCGGCTGGCCTCGCTGCTGCCGCGCCGGCACCGGCCCGACCTGCCACCCGAACAGCTCGAGGGCGTGGTGTTCATGCTGATGGGCGTGCTCGTCTCGACCTGCCTGCGGATCGCGCTCGGCCGGCCCGAGGGGGTCGAGCGCGAGCAGCTGGTCGACCTCACCGTGGCGATGATCGGCGCGGGCATCCGCGACCTTCCCGGGACTTCCTGACAGGATCGGGGTCGTGGCCGACCTGCTGGAGATCGCCGACGACCTCTACGCGCTGCCGCTCGCCGAGTTCACGCCGGCGCGCGACGCGCGCGCGAAGGAGCTCAAGGGCACGCCGCTGGCCGCCCGGGTGAAGGCGCTGCGCAAGCCCAGCACCGCCGCCTGGGTCCTCAACCTGCTGGTACGACGCGAGTCGGCCCAGGTCGACCAGGTGCTCAATGTCGGGGCGGCGCTGCGCGAGGCCCAGGAGGCGATGTCGGCCGGGGAGCTGCGCGCGTTGACGAAGCAGCGGCGGCAGGTGACCGCGGCCGTCACCACCCAGGCCCGCCGGCTGGCTGCCGACGAAGGGCTGAGGGTGACCGAGGCGGTCGCCGAGCAGGTCGAGGCGACGCTGACCGCCGCGATGGTGGACGCGGGCTGTGGCCGGGCGGTGCGCAGCGGGTTGCTCGTCGGTGCGCTGACGACCACCGGCGTGGAGGAGCTGGACGAGGCCGACCTGGCGGCGGTGCTGGCCGTGCCGGAGGCCCTCGGGTTCAGCGCGAGCCCGCGCGAGGCACCGGTGCCGGGACCGCCCGACCTGCACGTCGTACCGGACCCGGACCGGGCGGAGAAGGCACGCGCCGCGGCGGAGGAGCGGCTCGCCGCGGCGGTCGAGGAGCACGAGGCGGCACAGGCCACGCACGACGAGGCCGAGGGCGAGATCCAGCGGCTGGAGGCCCAGCAGCTCCAGGTGCAGGCGGGGATCGACGAGCTCCGCCGCAAGCTGGCCGACCTCGAGGACGAGGCCGAGGGGCTCGAGGAGGACCTCGCCGAGGCCGAGGAGGTCCGCGACGGTGCGTCCGCCGAGCTGCGCACCGCCACCGCCGAGCGCGACGCCGCGCAGAAGGCGCTCGACCGGCTGTCGTGACCCGCCGGGCGCCGTCAGCGCCCGGTGACCTGGTCGATCTGCTCCCGCAGGATGTCGGCGTGACCGGCGTGGCGGGCGACCTCGCTGGTCATGTGGGCGACGACCCAGCGCACGGTCCACGGAGCGTCGTCCCAGAGGTGCGCCACCGGGGTCGGGTCGTCGAAGCCGAGCGCGGCGAGGTTGCGGTCGCTCTGCACGATGGCGGCACGGTAGTCCGCGACCACCTGCGCTGCCGACGTGGATGCCGGGAGATCCATGGAGAAGTCGACCTCGGCGTGGGTCGGGTCGCCGGTGAGCACGTGGCCGAACCAGTAGCGCTCACCGTCGGTGAGGTGGCGCACCAGTCCGAGCAGGGTCGTGTCGGAGACGACCAGGCGGCGTCGTACCTGCTCCTCGTCGAGGCCGTCGAGCTTCTTGAGCACGCTGTGCCGCGCGAAGTCGAGGAAGGCCAGCGCGACCTCGCGCTCGCCGCCGCCGGGGTTCGGCACCCGCTCGCGCTGGGTCTCCAGCTCGCCCACCGCTCACCCCTCCCCGCGCACGATCGCGAGCACGCGCCGGTCGATCCACGACAGGTCGGGGGCGACGCGCATCTCGTAGTTCTCCGTGCCGACCCAGGTCGGGAAGTCGCGATGTCCCGCGGCCGCCGCGAAGCGCTGCAGCTCCTCGCGCAAGCCGGCGTCGACGACGACCTTCTCCTCCTCGGTCGAGGCGGTCAGGTAGAGCTCGTGGAGCGCCAGCAGCCGGCGCAGCTCCTCGATCGGGGTCTCGTGGTCGTCGACGCGCAGGTCGACCGCGATGTCGTCGAGCCCGCCGTAGCCGGCCTCGTCGCGGACCACGAGGATCGCTGCGGACTGCCGCCCGCGCCGGTCGCCGCCGGCGTCGTCACCGGCGGTGAGGGCGGCCATCAGCCGGTCCTGCAGGGGAGCGCTGGCGTCGCTCTCCAGCCAGGCGCGCTCCATCTCCTCCACGACCTCCTCGCCGGCCAGGCAGTTGCCCTGGATCGCGTAGCCGTCGCCGGTGCGCCCGCCGGCCCACGGGATGCACTCGGTCCCCGTGTGGGAGGCCGCGTTGCCGTCGAGGTCGACGATGCCCACCTGGCGGTGAGGGTGGCCGGGGTCCTCCTCGATCAGCCGTTGGAGAGCGACCGAGGCGGTGGCGCCCTGGTCGAGGTGGGAGAGCGCGAGTCCCTTGTAGGCGACATTGGCGTCGGCCTGCGTGGCGAGCGCGCCGACGCCCGCGACGGCTGCGGGGACCGCGGAGCCGACCGCGAGGAACTTCGACGCCACGGCGACGCCCCAGGACTCGCCGTCGGCGGAGCGGGCAACGATCGAGAAGGTCATGCGGGAAGCCTAGGAGGCACGGCCCACCCGGCGGATCAGGCCGAGTCGCGGCGCACCAGGGACGGCGGGAAGATCACCCGGATCGGGCGCGGGCCGCGCTGGTCGTCGATCTGCTCGAGCAGCAGCCGCACGGCCTGCTCGGCCATCTCTCCGATCGGGTTGCGGACCGTCGTCAGCGCGGGGGAGGTGCGCTCGGGGACGCCGACGTCGTCGTACCCGACCACGGCGACGTCGTCGGGCACCACCCGGCCGGCCTCGGCCAGCACCCGCAGGGCACCGGCGGCCATCAGGTCGGACGCGGCGACGACCCCGTCGAGGTCGGGCGCGCGCTCCAGCAGCCGCCGGGCCGCTGCCTCGCCGCCGACCTCGGTGAAGTCGCCGTGCTCGACGAGGTCGTCGGCCAGGCCGGCGGTGCGCATGGTCGCCCGCCAGCCCTCGAGCCGGTCGATGCCGGCCGCCATGTCGCCGGGACCGGCGATGGTCGCGATCCGGCGGCAGCCGCGCTCGACGAGCAGCTCGGTCGCCGCCCGGCCACCGGCCAGGTTGTCGGTGTCGACGTAGGCCACCTTGTCGGCGCTGGTCCACGGCCGGCCGACGAAGGCGCACGGCAGCGACAGTGCCGCGAGGTGGTCGGCGAGCCGGTCGTTGCGGTGATGGGACACGACGATCGCCCCGTCGATGTGCCGGCTGCCGAGGTAGCGCAGCAGCCGGCGCTCCTCCTCGCCCGGGCGGGCGAGGAGGAGGACCAGCTGCAGGTCGCGGGTGGCGAGCATCCGGTTGACGCCGCGCAGGGTGTGCACGAAGAAGGGGTCCGAGAACACCCGCTCGTCGGGCTCGGGCACCACGAGCGCGACCGAATCGGTGCGCCGGGTCACCAGGCTCCGCGCGGCGGGGTTGGGTGTGTAGCCCAGCTCGCTGACCGCGGCCTCCACGGCCGCGAGTGCCGTGGGGGAGACCCGGTTGCCGCCGTTGATCGCCCGGGACGCGGTCGCCCGCGACACACCGGCCCGTGCGGCCACCTCGTCCAGCGTCGGCGCCGCACCCTGGCCGGAGGAGTCGCTCGGCGGACGGTTCACGCGGGGCACGTTAACCGACTTCCGGGAGGCGCCCGGTGCGGGCGACCTCGGCGAGATGGTGCGCGCTCGCCTTGGGGGTACGCCGCTGCGTCGCGAAGTCGCAGTGGACGATGCCGAAGCGCTGCTCGTAGCCGTAGGCCCACTCGAAGTTGTCGAGCAGCGACCAGGCGAAGTAGCCGCGCACGTCCACGCCGTCGGCCATCGCCGCGTGCAGCGCACGCAGGTGGCTGTCGATGTAGGCCAGCCGCTCCGGGTCGGTGACGCTTCCGTCGGCGTCCACCTCGTCCGGGTAGGCCGCGCCGTTCTCCGTGATGTAGACGGGCGGCAGGTCGTAGTCGCGGTCGAGCCCGACGAGCAGCTGGGTCAGCCCCTCCGGCTGCACCTCCCAGTCGATGCCGGTCACCGGCAGGCCGCGTCGCGGGAACACGATGTCCTGCCCGCCCGGGTAGGGACTGCTCGTGGGGCGGGTCGGATGCGGGATGCGGGAGCCGAGCAGCTCGGCCGCGGGACGGGGCCGGCCCGAGGCCGCGTCCCCGTGGTAGTAGTTCACGCCCAGGAAGTCGATCGGGGCGCCGATCAGCGCGAGGTCACCGTCGCGCACGAACTCCTGCCAGGTCCGGCCCCGCCACGTCATCCCGTCGGTGTGGGCGGCCAGCCCGTCGTCGTACCGGCCGCGGAGGAGGGGGTCGAGGAAGACGCGGTTCCACAGCTGGTCGACCCGTTCGGCGGCCGCGACGTCGGCGGGCTCGCGGGCGTCGTACGGCTCGGACAGGGTGAGGTTGAGCGTGATGCCCAGCTGGTCGTCCGGGGCGCGGAGACGCAGCTCCTCGATGGTCCGGCCGTGGGCGAGCAGGAGGTGGTGTGCGGCGATCACACCCGCCACGCCCTCCTGCCGGCCGGGCGCGTGCTGGCCGCCGGTGTAGCCGAGGAAGGCGCTGCACCACGGCTCGTTGAAGGTCGTCCAGTGGTGGACGCGGTCGCCGAGGGCGTCGTGGATGGTGAGGGCGTACTCGGTGAACCGCTCGACCGTGTCGCGGTTGAGCCAGCCGTCGGCGTCCTCCAGGGCCTGCGGGAGGTCCCAGTGGTAGAGCGTCGCCCACGGCAGCACGCCGTTGCCGAGCAGCTCGTCGACGAGCCGGTCGTAGAACGCGATGCCCGCGGGGTTCGCGGCGCCGCCGTCGGGGCGCACCCGCGGCCACGCGATCGAGAACCGGTAGGAGCCGAGGCCGAGGTCGCGCATCAGCGCGACGTCCTCCGGCATGCGGTGGTAGTGGTCGCACGCGATGTCGCCGGTGTCGCCGTTGCGGACCGCGCCGGGCACGCGACTGAACGTGTCCCAGATCGACGGCGTGCGTCCGTCGGCGCTCACCGCACCCTCGATCTGGTACGACGCCGTGGCGGCTCCCCACAGGAAGTCGGCCGGGAAGCGGCACTCGCCGGCGAGGGCGGACGCGGGGGCGGGGACGGTGAGGGGGGAGGTCATCCCTTGACAGCTCCTTGCATGATGCCGGTCACGAGCTGGCGACCGGCGAGGACGAAGAGCAGGAGCAGGGGGAGCGTGGACATCCCGGCGCCTGCGAGGACGAGTGCGTAGTCGGTGGTCTGGCCCTGCCCGGTGAGCGCGAGCCGGTCGAGGGCGATCTGGAGGGTCTCGGTCTTCTGCAGCGCGACGAGCGGCCACATGTAGTCGGTCCAGACCTGCATGAAGGTGAAGAGGAAGAGGATCGCCATCGCGGGCCGGGCCGCGGGGACCGCGACCGTCCAGAACGTCCGCAGCATGGTGCAGCCGTCCATCCGGGCGGCCTCGATGAGCTCGGTCGGCACGGCGTCGACGAGGTACTGCCGCATGAAGAAGACGCCGAACGCCGTGACCAGGGTCGGCAGGGCGACCGCGGCGAGGGTGTCGAGCAGCTGGTAGTCCCGCATCAGGATGAAGAGCGGGACGATCGCGAGCTGGGTCGGGACCGCCATCGTCATCACCACGAAGCCCATCAGCGCGTTGCTCCCGCGGAAGGACAGCTTGGCGAACGCATAGCCGGCCAGCGTCGAGAAGAACACCACGGCGACGCCGCACGCGGTCGCGACGAGCAGGCTGTTCAACATCGCCTGCCAGAAGTCCACCGTGTCCAGCACGCGCCGGGCGTTCTCGAGGAAGTGGCCGCCGGGCAGCAGCGGGGGCGGGAAGCTGTTGGCGTCGGCCTTCGTGTGCGAGCCGATGACGAAGGACCAGTAGAGCGGCAGCGCCGAGCCGAGCACGAAGGCACCGAGCAGGCCGTAGACCAGGAAGCCGGGACGATTCCTCATGAGACGCTCCGGCGGGTCAGGAAGCGGGTGATCGCGAAGTTGAGCAGCGCGATCCCGACGATGATCAGGAAGAGGATCCACGCGGCGGCGGAGGCGCGGCCGTAGAACTGGTCCTCGATGCCCTTGACGTAGATGTAGAGCGTCGAGGTCATGTACTGGTGGTCCGGCCCGCCCTCGCGGTTGGGGGTGTCGTCGAAGAGCCGCGGCTCCGTGAAGATCTGCAGGCCGCCGATGGTGCTGGTGATGATGACGAAGATCATCGTCGGCCGGATCATCGGGAGCGTCACGGCGAAGAACTGCCGGACCCGCCCCGCGCCGTCGAGGGAGGCGGCCTCGTAGAGGTCGCGGGGAACCGCCTGCATCGCCGCGAGGAAGATCAGCGCGTTGTAGCCCGTCCAGCGCCAGTTGACCATGCCGGCGATCGCGAAGTGGCTCCACCACCGGTCGACGTGCCACCGGATCGGTTCGAGACCGACCTCGCCGAGGACCTGGTTGATGATGCCGTAGCGGTCGGCGAAGAGGCTGCCGAAGATCAGCACCGCCGCGGTCGGCGCCACGACGAAGGGGAGCAGGACGCTCATCCGCCAGAACGTGCGGCCTCGCAGGCGGGTGTCGAGCAGGGCCGCGACGCCGACCGCGAGGACGACCTGGGGGACCGAGGACATCAGGAAGATCGAGAACGTGTTGACCAGCGACTTGCGGAAGACCGGGTCGGTCAGCACGAACGTGTAGTTGTCGAGCCCGACGAACTCGCCTCGGACGTAGTAGGCGCGGTTCCAGTCGAAGAGCGACAGGTAGCCCGTGTACAGCAGCGGGTAGAGCCCGACGATCGCGAACAGCACGAAGAACGGCGAGACGTAGAGGTACGGGCTGAGCTTGACGTCCCAGCGGGACCGACGCTGCCGGCGGATCAGCCGGGCGCGCTGGCGCGCGGACGTCGTACGGCGCTCCTCGGGCGGCCCGTCCGCCGGGGACGTCGCGGTGGCGGCGTCCCCGGCGGGAGCGGTGCGGTTGGTCATCGGATCTCGATCACTCCGTGGGTGCGGGACTCGGTGGCGGAGTCCGGGTCACTGCAGGGCGGCGACGTCGGACAGGAACGTGTCCCACGACTCCTTGGGGTCGGTGCCCTGGTCGACCCGGTTGATGGCGTCCTGGAACTTGCCGAGGATGTCGGAGTAGAGCGGGCCGTGGTAGGGCTGGACGTCGATCGCGGCCGCGCGGCTGGAGAAGATCTCGCCCGCTGGTGCGCCGTTGAAGTAGGGGTCGGTGGCCTTGAGCAGCTCGCCGTCCTCCAGCGCCGCGACCTGCGACGGGAAGTTGCCGAGGCTGGCGAAGATCTTCAGCTGCTGCTCGGGAGCGGTGATCCAGGTGATGAACTCCTGGGCCTGCTCCTGGTGCGTCGACGACTTCGGGACGGCGAGGTAGGAGCCGCCCCAGTTGCCGCCACCGCCCGGGAAGACGTCGGCGATGTCCCACGTGACGCCCTTGGGCGCAGGGTCACCGGTGTTGTCCTTGATGTTGCTGCGCATCCAGCCGGGGCAGGGGATCGTCGCGAAGCCGTCGTTCTTGAAGCCGGCGCTCCAGTCGTCGCCCCACTGGGCCGCCTTGGTCGACAGCGTCGGCGTGTAGCCCGTGACGGTGTCGTAGACGGCCTTGAGCTCGTCGTTCTCGACGTCGACGGTGTTGTCGGCCTGCTCGAACGGGAACTCGACCTGGTTGAGCATCGCCTGCGCGATCGATCCGGAGGCGTCGTACCAGGCCGTGTCGGGCACCGCCTTCACGAACTGCTCGCCGAGCGCGTAGTAGTCGTCCCAGGTGGTCATCAGCTTCGCCACCTCGGTCCGGTCGGTCGGCAGGCCGGCCTTCTTGAACAGGTCGGCGCGGTAGCAGATGGCCTCGGGGCCGGCGTCGGTCGCGTAGCCGACCAGCGCACCGTCCGCGGTCGTCGCGGCCTTCTCCTTGAAGTCGAGCCAGCGACCCTCGACCTCGTCGGAGGACAGGTCGACCCAGCGGTCGGGCGCGGCCACGAGCGCCGGCATGAAGTCGCCCTCGATCGCGACGACGTCCGGCAGGCCGCTGCCGGCCTGGAGGTTCGTGTTGAGCTCGTTCTTCCAGTCGTCCCACAGCGACACCTTGGTCTGCTCGACCTGGACGTCCGGGTGGGCGGCGTTCCACTCCTCGATGAGCGCGTCGTAGCCGAACTCGCCGAAGGTGGTGATGGTGAGCGACTCGCCGTCGCCGAGCTTCTCCTGCTCGGCGGACTTGGTCGGGTCGTCGTCCGAGCCGCAGGCGCTCATCCCGAGGACGAGGCTGGCGACGGCGGCCGATGCCAGGAGGCGGGTGGACCGGCGCGAACCGGCGGTGATGTGATGCACGGTGTTGCTCCTCGGGGGGTTGAGCGATGAGGCGGAAGTCTGCCGCGAGGCGCCCCGTGGGTGTGAGAGCGCTTCCATTCCGTGCGGCTCGCACACCATGACATGGGTCACATTGATCGTCAAGACCCGTTACGGAGATGGCGATCATCGG
>Ga0247823_10004464_pt1 | contig 11230 bp, 9 predicted proteins | sample 13C_PalmiticAcid_2_FD_192426 | JGI IMG/M metagenome (GOLD analysis project Ga0247823, IMG submission 192426) | Soil microbial communities from agricultural site in Penn Yan, New York, United States - 13C_PalmiticAcid_Day30 | ecosystem: Environmental > Terrestrial > Soil > Agricultural land...
GATGTGTCGAGGCGTAGGTATTCCCTTTCTGGTCGGATGGGGTCTGGGAATGGACGAGTGTTGACACGGGGGTAGCATCGGATCCGAGATATCACAGATTTGAGCCATGGCTTCAAGACGGGTGGATCCCGGGGCGCAAGATTGTAAGCTTTGCTTCGGACGGATCGAATCGAGCGCGCATGCTGATTTTGGGGCTAGGACGTGTCGGATGCGCAGTACCGCACCTTCCGGATCAACCTGCCTTATATGGCCCTTCTGCTGGTCTTCCACCCGCTGCTGCGCAGGGTCTGGAATGCCGTGTACCCCGTCTCGAAGGAGGCGAAGGGCGCCAGGGCGAACGCCCCAGAGGCGGCCGAGGCGAGGCTGCGCCAGCGGACATCGTTTGACTACGGCTTTGCGATCTTCTTCCTCTTTGCCCTGCATGGCTTCTCGGCGGTCAAGATCCTGGTGATCCTGGCTGTGAACTACAAGCTCGCTACCAGTCTGCCGCGCAGGTATATCCCGGTTGTGAGCTGGTTGTTTAATATTTGCATTCTGTTTGCCAACGAGTTGGGCGACGGGTACAAGTTCCGCAACATGGCGCTGGCTGTGACCGGGACCCCGGCCGGGGATATGGTCTCAGATCCCTCTGTCCTGATCACGTTGGGTGAGTGGCTCGACAGCCACGGCGGCATCATGCGCCGCTGGGAGATCCTCTTCAACATTACGGTGCTCCGCCTGATCAGCTTCAACCTGGACTACTACTGGAGCCTCGACAGGCGGGCTTCCAGCCCCATCGAGGTACGTCCACTTCCCCCTTTTGTTTGAATGATGCCCTCTAATGCCCCTAAGAAGAAACAACTCGACCCCGCCAACCTCTCGGAGCGCGACCGTATTGCTACCCCGGCCCCTCCCCAGGACTTCTCGTTCCGCAACTACATCGCCTACACCATCTACGCCCCGCTGTACCTCACGGGCCCCATCATCACCTTCAACGACTACATCTCCCAGCAGCGCTACCAGCCCGCCACCCTCTCCTCCTCTCGCACGCTCAAATACGCCATCCGCTTCGCCCTGACCCTCCTCGCCATGGAGCTCGTCCTGCACTACGACTACGTCGGCGCCATCTCCAAGGCCCGTCCGGAGTGGTCCACCTACACGCCCGCCCAGATCTCCCTCCTCTCCTACTTCAACCTGCACATCATCTGGCTCAAGCTCCTGCTCCCCTGGCGCTTCTTCCGCCTGTGGAGCCTCGCCGACGGCGTCGACCCGCCCGAGAACATGCTCCGCTGCGTCAGCGACAACTACAGCACCCTGTCCTTCTGGCGCAGCTGGCACCGCAGCTACTACCGCTGGCTGCTGCGCTACATCTACATCCCCCTCGGCGGCTCGAGCTTCCGCACCGCCCGCGACGCCGTGCGCACCGTCGTCACCTACCTGGTCGTCTTCACGTTTGTCGCGCTGTGGCACGACATCAAGCTGAACCTGCTCATCTGGGGGTGGCTGATCGTGGTGTTCTTCTTGCCTGAGATCGCCGCGGGGATACTGTTCCCCAGGCGCAAGTGGGAGGGCCGGCCGACGGCGTACCGGATGCTGTGCTGCGTGGGCGGGGTGGCGAACGTGCTCATGATGATCTCGGCGAACCTGGTTGGGTTTGCGGTGGGGTTGGATGGGCTCCAGAGTATCGTCAGGGGGATCTTTAGGGATTATTCCGGTATGTCCTCCGTTTTTCTCCCTCTTGGGGCCGTTATGGGCTGCTGCTGACGATTTTTTTCTGTTTCTCTAGGTCTTGTGTTCATACTCACGGCATGCTCGGCGCTGTTTGTGGGCATCCAGGTCATGTTTGAGATACGGCAGTCGGAGCTCAGGCGGGGGATTAACATGAAGTGTTGAGGGTCGTTCGCGTGGTGTACTTGATAATTTAGATCTGTGTTAGAATATGTACAATTTCCCGGTGGACAGAGTCCATGGGTAATGTTATGTTATGTCCGTTTGTGTATCAAGATGGCGGTAACGTGCATCATCTGTCCGGGCCGTTGTTGGTGTAACCCAAACCAAGAATGAAGCCCAAGTGTGTCAGGTACTGTACCGGTGTAATGCGGCTCCAGGACCACGGCTGTATCCGTCGTGCGGAGGAAAAACCCCGAACTTGTGGCAGCTCAGATTATCAAACGTTGGCACCTATCTATCACAAGGCAGGTTGACATTTGGAGTTTATTATGCTATTACTGGACCGGAGATATGCATATCCCAACGCACACAATAAGGGGTATATCCTCCCACACCACGAGATCGATGCTTCTCATAAACCAAAGCGACACATGCAGACCCCAGCCTTATAGATGTTGCGATACCAAAATGGGTGAACACACCACCCAAAAAATCATGAACACCTAGGCCACGCTGACCTCTCGCGGCTTAGCCATCTCCATATCACCCGCCGCGCCTGCTTCATGCCCCCCCTTCGCAAACTTGCCCGTCTTCCCCAGCCTCGTCTCGGTGACGTACTTGCGCAGCCAGATGGCGCCCCACGCGAGGCCAAACACGACCAGGCACCCGACCGCGATGCCAAACACGTACGCGGCGACTAGCGCGCCCTGCGCCTTGGGGTCGAGGAAGTCGTACGGGTAAAAGCCCTTGGACGCCTTGGTGACGTAGGCGAGGGCGAGGTACAGCGCCAGCACGAGGATCAGCCAGAGCATGTGCACGGGCAGCGGCAGGTCGGTGCGCGGCACGACGATCTCGAAGAGCGCAAAGACGCTGTTGAGCAGGTGCTGCGAGACGTTGCTCCACCCGGCGAACACCTCGGCGAACCAGTGGCCCGAGTACAGGCGGCCCCAGTAGACGATGGTCACGATGAAGGGGTAGACGACGATGGTCGTGTAGAACGCCGAGTGCAGCGCCTGCAGCGGCCGCGGGAGCCGGTCGAGGAGCGGGACGCCCGAGCGCGCGTAGGTGAAGGTGTGGATCGCGGCGACGAGGAAGTAGAACCCGAGGCCCCAGTAGGTCAGGCTGGTGAAGTAGCTAAACTGGGCCTGCGAGGCAGCGCACCCCGTCGCGTTCCGGGCGCACTGCCATGCCAGCACGAAGATGAGGGTGGTGAAGATGTAGAGGGACTGTGCGATGGCCGTGGGAGGCGCGAGTCAGTTATTGATTGTCTTGCCTGGTGGATACATATAAGATCGTAGCTAGCTACGGAGATCACTGGGGAAAATCGGGGTCTGCCTTACGATGAGAGCTCGGCAGAAGAAGAGCAGCCACGGCGACAGGAGCCACGATGTCTCGAACCGATGGGTCGGGTCCCAGGCGTCGGTGCCGAATTTGAAGGGCCGTCCAGCCATGGTTGCCGATCGCCGCCTTGCAGATCACACACGCGGCGGGTGGGAAGAAACGCGAAACAGTCCCAAGACGAACGGCTTGCCGGGAGCTGAGAGAGAGATGCGGAGGTGAGGTGAAGAAAGGTCAAGAGGCTGCTGGGCTTGGCACACTTTTCTGCATGAGGAAGCTCAATCGGCACGCGGCCTCAAGCCGAATTCGGCAAGCAACGCCGTTGGGTCTTCGGTGAATATCCCAGGTCTCTGGGGCCCGGGGATTTGCGATGTTGCATTGGCTTGGTTTGGCGATCCAGCTGGGACCAGCGAGTTCGTGTCTGATCCTGGGGTTGTTCTTCACGTCGTGGTCGGTTGATGAGCAACGTAATGCGCAGGCCGGGACGACCCTTCGTTGGCCCTGTGTTCCGCTGGAGCAAGATGAGATGCGCTGATGGAGGGAGCTGAATGCCGCCTGCTCAGCCAGCGCCGGCCAAATACTCGGTGGTGACTGGGCGGGATCTGCTGTAATATTGGCGCCTCATGGTGGCGGCTGATGCGAAGTTACTGTGGCAGTTGCACAGCCAATCGTTCAAAGAGGTCGCAATCCCCCGAGCCTTGATGAGGTGAGACGGATGGTGGAAGCGTTGCGAGTGAGTATGCAAGGAGACTGTCCAACGACGGAACACTGGGCTATCTATGTATCTGTATTTTTGAGCGGAAATCTGGGCTCTTGGAGCTGCATCGGTCCCGGGCACAGAGATACTTAAGCGACCCAGATGGGGCTTAATTTGGGCGGTTTACTCTGAATGGAGTTCTGCGCGTTGACATGCAAGACATGCAGAGAGCCCTTGGGTCTTGCGCTTTGGCTCCCATTTGCATCCACACGAGTGCCTGGGTAGTAATCCCACGGCCTAGAGGAATGACAGGAGCGGTAAACAAAACGGAGGAAACAATAAAAATGGGGAGAAGAAATGTAAAAATAGGTAGAAGAAAGGGAGATCCTTGAGCTCACGCAAAGCCGATCTTGCGGATGCCCGAAGCGACCAAGTGAAGTGTTAGTGTGTTCGACCTGAGAATTCAGTTGACTCGACTGATGAAAGGGCTTCCCAGGCAGGCAAGGTGGGGTCATGAAGTTGCCGATGGCCGACATGTGCAGGAAGCAGGGAGTGGAACGCAAAAGGGGGCAACTGCATGAGTCCCTGCAGCGCAGACCGAGAGAGGAAGGGACGGGCAAGATGCTTGCCATTTAAGTTCACACTCCACACCGCTTTGGAAAAACCCGAAGTTGCAGACCCAGATTATGATATTCCCAAGCAACGAGCAACAAGACGATGTGATGCCGAGAGCGAGAACCCCTGAGGCACATGCAAGAGAGAGAGGAGACTGTGTGGCACACACTGCATCCATACTGCATCCATGTGTCTTCGCAAACGCGCACTGCCCAGGTGGACCGCTAGCCTTTCAGGGACCAAGCAGCAGGGGACCCGCATGCCGCCGCTGGTGCCATCTACCCGCTTCTGCATCCCCACAACCCCAAGTGCTTGCAGAAGCATCAATCCTGCCTGCGTGCCCAACATCCAGCGGTTGGCAGTCAGTGTTCGCCCGCCGTCCTGCCTCCCGCTTTCCGAGACCAGCGCACAGCAAGGAACGCGTGGGCGACGAGACGGCAGCAGCAAAACCTCAAAATGGTGGCGCTCCTGTCATGCTGGATGGACCCATCGATCGACAAGGCGGGCTCGCATGGCGGAATGCTCAAATAGCCCGAAACCATGGGTACGCCGGGGTCTGATCGTTGATGGGTCCAATATACGCGCGGTATTGGCGAGGGCTGCAGCAGTGCAGATCCAGGTTTGCCTTCGGGAAGGAGAGGGGTGGGCGGTCGGCAGCCCGTTTCTCGGCCAGCTCCCGGATTGGCGCGCCCTGGAAAAGATTGGATGACCACTCGCCGGTTCCAGGCCCTGCGCGACATGCAATTCACAAGGAAACGAGCCGTCGAGCCCCCTTTGGCTTGCGTGGATGGACCCCAGCTATTGGCGACCCCGGCCCCAACGCAACGCTATTTCTTCAAACGGACAAAATGGACGGATCGAGGTGCAGGGTGTGTTGCTGCTGGCTCCAGGCGCCGTGGGGTGGCTGCAGGGTTTCTCCTGGTTTCCCAGGAACCGCTGCGAGAGCTGCCAGCCCGCTCGATAGTCCCTGTGGACCGCATCTCTGATTTTGTTGCTCCTCCCGCCACGAGTTCCAGGTCCCAGGTCCAGTCCAGCTTCCGGGTCCTCTCTTCAGATCCAACCCCCCCAGGTGCCGCGCTCCCGGGTTTGTCTCACCCCTTGATCGCAGCAGCAGCACCTTGCAAACGACGAACAAATCCCCCCGTCGGCGTTCGCCTGTTTCCCCCTCGCCCAAACCTCGCCCATCTAGCGGTATCTCCGCCCGCGATCCAAAACAGCAACCCGCTCAAACCGGCTTGGTGTGACTACCTGACACAACCCCTAGACTCAACCCTCCCTCCGCCTCACAAGCCTTGCTTCGGCGCTCGGTGAAGAACGACTGCTCACCACAACTTGGAAGCCGGATACCTTGGATTCCGTGCCCCAAGTCGGAGAGCCAGCCTCTCTGGTGTTTCCAGCGCCTCCTTCACCCTCGCCGTACAGCACCAGCTCTTGGGGGTCTTGTCACCATTATGTTTCACCTGGGGCCCCATCCGTGATTGGAGCCCCGTTTGTTGACGACCTGACGCTTCGCCGTTTCTTGCGGTGCTATCCCGCCTTATTTCTGAGCCGTCCTGTCACCCGCTGCGCTGTCGACATTCGTGCGAATCTTCCATCACTGCGGGAACCCGCAGAACGCAGGAGGCTGGGCTCCACCGCCGAAGTGCCCCTCCGCCCGTACGACAAGTTCCTGCCGATCGCCGCCGTGATCTGCGGCTGATGACAGCCGATCCCCCGGACTCTTCGATACTGGCCCGGAGACCCCCCGACTCCTCCGCCATGGCGTTTCCACAGCTTCCGTCGTCCCGTCTCTCAGAGGTGCAGCTGCCCATCGTGCTGGTCCCCGATGTCGACGACGAGGACATGGAGCTGGGATCAGGCCTGGAGGTTGATACCCGGACACAACACGAGGAGCCGCAGTCGCCGCCCGCTCCGCAGCACCCAATACCGTCCATGCAGAAGGCCTTTGCCGAATCCCTGATCGAGGCCACACAGGGCGATGCGGCAACCAAGCCGAAGCTCCGAAATGGCGATGCCAAAGCACGAAGGGAGGAACTTCTGGACCAGGGCAGGGAGGAACCGCCCCCGACTGCCCTGTGGCGTGGCCGGCCGGGCCAGAAGGCTCATGAGCTGTGCAGGCTGATGGCCCAGATCTCGTTCGGGGTCTATCTGCTGCTGCACGGAATGGCCAACAGCCAGATCTTGGTCGTGTCCATCCTGCAGGGCCACATCGACGAGGTGGACGAGTTTTTGGAGACGACGCTGGAGGACATGGACCTTGCCACAAAGGACATGGAGGACCGGATCAAGCACTTGAAGCTGCCCATGGACAACATAGGAGTCTTTGAGCGCATGCTGGAGGACCGCAACTTCCGCATGCAGATTCTGGATGGCAACCAGAAGATTGAGCACATCTTGGCCCGCACTCAGGTTGCGCTCAAGCAGACGACACAGGACCTCTCCGAGGGCCTGGCGGCGACCAGGGAATTCACCATCTACCTGGCGGAGCAGCAGCATGGGAGCTGGCGACGGGATCGTCCTGATGTGATTGACATTTTTGACGCCATGAAGGGGAACACGGACGGATGGTTCAATGCGTTTATGGACCTGCAAGCTAAGGGGAGCGCTCTCAACGCCCTGATTGTCAGGCTGACCGACATCGTCTCTGAGATGGAGCGGAGGGCAGGCGAAGTCAGCCGTAAAACTCGGGTATGTTTGCCGGACGATAAACCTAGGAGATGATCTTGTCACTGACCGGCCAAACAGTTCAGCATCCAGCCTTACACATCCCCCAGACACAGCCCTCAGCCATCCAATGCTTCGTCGATCACGACTCCTCCAACATCGCCGCCGAGGAAAATCGCAAACTCGCCTCCCAGGCTCTCCTTGCGGCTGAGCACGTTACAGACAGTCGAGCTGTCGATTGATGTTGAAACCCAGCCCCAGCCGAAGACGGAGCCAGACGAATGGATCGGGGAGCAGAGCGCTGATGGGGCGACACCGCGATCGCTCCTCATGGTGACTTCAAGGTCACCACTACCTGACTCGCCGCTGGAATCGATATTTGAACTGCCCCCGCAGTCTCCCCCTGCTCGAAATCCACGCCGGCTTTCGAAAAGGCCATCGGTGCTATTAGAGACCCCAAAGCTCGAAGTACCGAAAGAAGACAAGGAGGAGGACGAGGATGCCACCTTGTACATCTTGCAGCCCAGGACGTACACGCCGCAGCTGCCATCGCCGCAGCCCTCGCCTCGTATTTTCAAAGAACCGCCCAAGCTGGAGCCGACCACGTACAGACCGCGAGCCGAATCCTCTGCTTCTTCGGTGGAATCCGCTGAGCACCTGACGTTTGAACACGCCAAGCCTCGCGTTGAGCAAGTGGTGTCCAAGCCGCAAGCGTACAAGCCCAGGGTCGTTGAAATCGGAACAAGGGCAGATGCGAAGCCCGTTCCCAGGTTGAGTTATCGGCCTGATTCGCAGCTGGGGGCAGGGCCAGACCCAGCTCATGCACCCGAATTGGTCGTCCCGCAGGACCCCGAGGTGAATACGACGACACAAAGGACGTCCCTCAGGCAACGCGTCTCGCTCAAGACAAATCCCCCCGAATCCATCCAGGTCCCGCCACCCAATGCGCTTGAGCTGCAGCGGCCGTCGTCTCAGGCAGTGCCCCGATACCAAGCGCCAGATTCCGCATATGGCTCCGATATGGAGCGGCCGCCGGTTCACTCGATGGCGTCCATCAACTCGTCCCTCGTGGACTTTTCACCACCCTTCATCCACCCTGGGATGATCCCCTCGCCGCACTCAGAAAGGCAATTCTTCCGCCCTGTGCAAGCCAGCCCCTATTCCCCGCTGCAGCAACGACCGCACACATCCGGGACCGTCGGCCCGCACCACTTCCCAGCCCCACCTCGAAACACACCCTCGGCGATGGGGATGAGCATCATGAGCAGGGAGACGACCATGACCAACAAGACGGGCGGCGGCAAGTCGGTCAAGAAGAAGCGCAGCGCGTTCGGCTGGCTGAAGAAGGCCTTCGCGCTCGACGAGGACGAGCGCGCCGCGTTCGAGCAGAAGAAGCGAGAGCAGACGGCCAACCCGTATTACGAGGCCAAGAGCCAGCAGTTTCTGGATGGGAAGCGCATCCGGCCGCGGCAGGGCTATTAGGAGTTTGTCGGGAGGCGGGCGGTTTGTCTGTTGTGCTCCTGTTCGACTCGGGGTTTAGCCAACCCAAAGAGAGCTCCAAAAAAAAGTCTTGGGCGAACGAGAGCTGCCCTGGTTGTGGGAATCTGGTAACGAGCATGCCATGCCATGCCATGGCAGCTCGTACGGCCCGGACCGGGCCGGGTTATATGTGAAACTGGCCCCGCCCGGGTCACAACCACGTTTAATGCGTTCCGTTCTGACGGGAGCGGGTTCCGCTTGTTGTTTATGCGTTTGATACCCGGCGAACCGCACATCGACACAGATGGGAACGCCTAATAATATCTGGGCAATTGGAAGGGATTTGGCTTGGGTTTTGGGTTTGTCTTGGTCGGTTGGTTCGTAATAATGGGGTCTTGTAATTGGTACGATACAGGTGCGTTTGTTGGGGTCTGCGTGCTCGGCTTGTCACAGAGGACTTGGGGATAGCATAGCGAGGGAAGCACAGGAGTCTCTTGTGCAGTTTACTGTAATCATCATCGTTGAAAATGAATACACAGGTTGGGTTGGGTTGGCAACAAAGATGTACTTCGGGCATGCAAATTATCTTCCAGACACAGACAACCTTGGGGTTGAAACAAGCGCAATTATTACTCTGTCCTGCACGTCTCAAAGTGTCAATGACCGCTTGGGACCTTGGTGTTTCGCACTGTAACGATTACGTAATACATTTCGTGAAGTGAAAGAACCAGACGGGAATTTTACCTGACAAGATCTCGCCCCAAAAACTTCCACTTGCACCTCTTTGTCCCACACATCATGGCGCTCTCAAAAGATCATCTTTCCGACCTCGATCGGCATGTCCAGGCGCTCGAGAGCAAGGTAAACCAGCTGCGAGCGTCTCTGACGCACTGGCAGCAATGGTACCTCGAATACTCGGCGCTCAAGGAAGAGGTCGAGCAGCTGCCCACCGACCCGCCTCCGCACGAGCAGCTCCGCCGCATCCGCCGTGATATCGAGAGCAACCTGCTCACAAAGAAGGAGATCAACGAGATCCTGGGCAAGAACGATCTCAGAGAACCCGAGCAGATCGTCAGCATGCTCTCGCGGCGCATGGACTACGTCGAGCAGAACATCGACTCCCTGACGAAACTCCTCGAAACCGAAGAGAACAGGCTCGCCGCCGCGACCGTCATCGCGCAGCCGGACGCCGGGACCGACGAGGAGAGCGGTCTGCCCATCACTGACATCATCGAGGAACTGGACGACGATGACAACGTCGTCAATTTCCGGCTGCAGGGCGGGTCCGATGTAGAGCCCAGGATTGTCGAGGCATTGAAGAAGGTGGGGATCCAGGAGAAGGATCTTCCTGAGAACGAGGCAGAGTTGCCCGAGGGTCAGGAGGCACCTACCCCCAAACCTACACAGGAAGAACCGGCCAAGGAGGACACTGCGGGTGCCGCAAAGACTGCAGATGGTCCCCGGGGAAGTGCATCCCAGGGCGAAACTCCTCGTCGAAAGAAGTCGGTTTCTTTTGCCGAGGACACGAAGCCGGGTCCTGATGATGTCGAGCCTCCACAGTCAAGGGCAGCCCAGGAACTCGAACGGCTTATGCAGAAGGCCCGAGAGCAGGAAGCCATGGATCTCTCGACGGCCGTCATCCCGGAGAATGAGTCAGCAGCCGAGAGCCGACTGCGCCGCGAGATGCTCGAGTACAGCATGTCGGAGATCGGCCCTGTGGTGGCCGAGTTGCAGTTGGAAGAGGACTACTCTGGCGATGAAGACGACGTGGACTGGGATGACCTTGATGACGACTTCGAAGAGGAGACGGACAATGAGGATGCTGAGGACGAACTCGGGCGCTCCAAGCGCAGCGTCATCACGTCAGACTATATGGCGCGCATGCAAGAGCTTGAGAAGCGTCTGAGTGGCCAGTCTGCCTTTACGGTCGGCCGCTCCGAAACCAAACCCAAGAAGTTGGATGAAGGCGTCGGGCGGATCGCGGTGGTTGGTGAGCCGAGCTCCTCAGCGGCTTCACCGGCAGCCGTGCCCCCGAAGAAGAAGAGCGTCAGCTTCGCCGCCGAGTTGGATATCGCCCCCAATCCCGTGCTTGCGCCAGCCGCGCATACCAAACCCAAGGAGCGCAAAATCGCACACGTTGGGGACATTATGGAGAAGACTGTGGAACCAGAAATGCTCAAGGACCCCGAGGAACCGCCGAAGCGAGTGTCGAGGTTCAAGAAGGAGCGTGCTACCGCCCCATCTCCTTCGCCGTCACAGGCCGCCGGGCTTCCTCCCGGTCCGCATCAGCTTCCCGCAAGCTTCAAGTCGGCACAGGCTGCACCTCCGGCCGAGCCCACTCCGCCGGAAGATCAGACCATGGCGAACACGGTTGTCGAGCGGGTTGCGTCGTCGGACCCGACAGAACCGGACGAGATGGACGATACCCTGCTCTACCAAGCGGCGGCGGTTGAGTACAACCGTTTGCGAAACCAGCTCATCCAGAAGCAAGGCGGCTTCACGCAGCAGGACGGGGCCCTGGACAGTGAGACGGGCCTCGTCCCTCTCGACGAGGAGCTCGGCGGGCCC
>Ga0247823_10004465_pt1 | contig 11229 bp, 9 predicted proteins | sample 13C_PalmiticAcid_2_FD_192426 | JGI IMG/M metagenome (GOLD analysis project Ga0247823, IMG submission 192426) | Soil microbial communities from agricultural site in Penn Yan, New York, United States - 13C_PalmiticAcid_Day30 | ecosystem: Environmental > Terrestrial > Soil > Agricultural land...
GACCGGGCGCACGTCGAACGCCTCGCGATCGTTCTCGGGGAGCAGGGTGCGCAGCGCGGCGGGGTCCACTGCCGCGTCGCCCGCCCCGAGGTCGGGGTCGTGCAGGAGGCCGAGCAGGCGTCGTACGACGTCGACGGCCTCGGCCTCGTCGTCGACCACGACGTCGAGGACCCCGTTGGCCGCCTGGTCGGCGACGGGACCGATGTCCTCCGCCGCGAACTGCCCGAGACCGCCGCCGGCGATCATCGCCGGCCCGGCCATGCCGAGGTTGGCGTCCGGGGTGGCGATCCGCAGGTCGGCGCAGCCCGCGATCACCGCGTTGCCGGCGAAGCAGCGGCCCGACACGACGGCGATCCGCGGCACCACGCCCTGCAGATCGCCCCACAGCGCGAACGAGCCGACGTCGAGCGCGGAGACCAGCGGCAGGTCCACGTCGCCGGGCCGTCCGCCGCCCCCCTCGGTGAAGAACACGGTGGGCAGGCCCATCCGGCCGACGATCTCGATGAGGCGGTCGGACTTGCGGTGCCCGCGCATGCCCTGGGTGCCGGCCATGACGAGGTAGTCGTAGGACAGGACGGCACAGGGGACGCCGTCGACCGTCGCCGTACCCCCGATGATGCCGTCGGCCGGGGCCTCGACGACGAGCTCGGCGAGCGGGCGGCGCTGCTCCTGCGCGGCGGTGACGAAGCGGCCGTACTCCACGAAGGACCCGGCATCGACGAGGTCGGCGACGTTCTCCCGGGCCGTCCGCCGGCCCTTCGCGTGCCACCGGGCGACCTTGTCCGGGCGCGCCTCGTCCGTGGTGAGGAAGCGCCGGGCGAGCACCTCGGTGAGGCCGTGGGCGGGGGAGTCGTCGGTCACGGGCTCATCCTCGCCCATGCCCCGCGGCCGCTGGCCGAGGATCAGAGCTCGAGCACGATCCGGGCGGGTGCTCGGCCCGCCAGCACGTCGGCCATGGCGTCGTTGACCTCGTCCAGCTTCCGGGTCTCGGTGATCACCCGGGTCCGGCCGCGGGCGTGCAGGTCGAAGACCTCGGCGAGGTCCTTGCGGGTGCCCACGATGGAGCCGATCACCGAGATGCCCTTGAGCACCGTCGCGAAGATCGGCAGGGCCATCGGACCGTCCTTCTCCGGCGGCAGGCCGACGCACACGAGGCGCCCGCCCCGGCGCAAGGACGCCAGCGCCTGCTCGAAGACCGTCGGGAACACGGCGAGCACGATCGCGACGTCCGCTCCGCCGAGGGCCTCCACGGCCGCGACCGGGTCCGTGGTGCGGGCGTTCACGACATGGTCGGCACCGAGCTCGCGGGCCATCTCCAGCTTGGCGTCGTCGACGTCGACGGCGATGACGACGCCCCCGACGAGCCGGGCGTACTGCACGGCCAGGTGGCCGAGTCCGCCGATGCCGTAGACGGCGACCCGCTCGCCGGGCGTGATGCCCGCGACCTTCACCGCCTTGTAGGTGGTGACGCCCGCACACGTCAGCGGCGCGGCGTCGACACTGGTGACGGCGTCCGGCACCGCCACCACGTAGTCGGCGTCGGCGACGGCGTACTCGGCGAAGCAGCCGTCGATCGAGTAGCCCGTGTTCTGCTGCTGCTCGCACAACGTCTCCCACCCGCCGACGCAGTGGTCGCACCGACCGCAGGCGTGGCCCAGCCAGGGCAGCGCCACCCGGTCGCCGGGGGCGTGGACGGTGACGCCGGGCCCGAGGGCCTCGACGGTGCCGACGCCCTCGTGGCCGGGGACGAACGGCGGGACGGGCTTGACCGGCCAGTCGCCGTGGGCGGCGTGGATGTCGGTGTGGCACAGGCCGCTCGCCTCGATCCGGACGAGGACCTGGCCCCGACCGGGGACGGGCACGGGGCGCTCCTCGATCGCCAGCGGCTCGGTGAAATCGTGGACGACTGCTGCTCTCATGACGGACTCCGAACGATCTGCGATGGGTGGGGGGAGGTCAGGACGCGACGCTCGTCAGGCGCTGCCCGGTCGTGTGCTCGACGAGGCGGCGGCGGACGAGGTCCTCGCACAGCGCGATCCGCCGGTGCGGGTCCGGTTGGCAGGCCAGCAACAGGCGTTCGACCCGCAGGACGGCCGCCAGGACCTGCCCGGCGGGTACGGCTCCGGCGTACTCGAGGATCAACCTGTCGGCGAGGTCCTGACGGGCCTGGCGCCCTGTACGTGGCTGGGGCATCGCGGCCTCCTTGGGGTTCCTGCTCCACCCTGTCGCCGCGGCCGTGCGGGTCGGAGGGCCGAAGGTCCCGACCCGGAGGGCACCTCGGCGGGACGGCGGGTCCTTCGTCCCGTCAGCGACGGGTTCGTGGACCCTGCCGATGCGCTCCGGACGGGCCGATGCTCGTCTGGTGACCACCTACATCTCCTCGTTCGGCGCTCCGGGCCACCCGGACCGTGACCTCCTCGGCGGCAAGGGCGCGGACCTCGCGCGCATGGTCCAGATGGGGCTTCCGGTGCCACCCGGCTTCACCCTCACCACGGCCGCCTGCTGGCACGTGCTCACCGAGGGGACCCGACCCCCCGGCCTGGCCCGTCAGCTCGAGCACCACCTGGCCGCGGTGGAGCAGGAGGCCGGGCGGACGTTCGGCGATGCCGACGACCCGCTCCTCCTCTCGGTCCGCTCGGGCGCAGCGGTGTCGATGCCCGGGATGATGGACACGGTCCTCGACGTCGGCCTGACCGACGTCACGGTCGAGGGCCTCGCCCGCTCGTCGGGCGACGAGCGGTTCGCGTGGGACTGCTACCGACGGCTCGTGCAGATGTTCGGCGAGACCGTCCTCGGCGTGCCCGCGGACCGGTTCGCGACCGTGCTCGCCGCGGCGAAGGAGAGCGCCGGCGTCACGCAGGACACCGATCTCGACGCCGCCGCCCTGCGGGAGGTCGTCGAGCAGAACAACGCCGCGTGCCGCGAGGTGGCCGGCCGCACCCTGCCCCAGGACCCCCACGAGCAGCTGGACCAGGCGATCCACGCCGTCTTCGGCTCCTGGCAGAGCGAGCGGGCGCAGGCCTACCGCCGGCGCTTCGGCATCGCGGACGACCTGGGCACCGCGGTCAACGTGCAGGCCATGGTCTACGGCAACCGGGGCGCCCGGTCCGGCTCGGGGGTCGCCTTCACGCGCGACCCCGAGACCGGCGAGCCCACGCCGTACGGCGAGTACCTGCCCACGGCCCAGGGCGAGGACGTCGTCTCGGGCGTGCGGACCGCCGTGCCGCTCGCCCGGCTGCACGAGCTCGACCCGCCGTCGTACCAGCGGCTGCACTCGGTGATGGGCACCTTGGAGCGCAACTACCGCGACATGTGCGACATCGAGTTCACCGTCGAGGACGGCCGGCTCTGGATCCTGCAGACCAGGGTCGGCAAGCGCAGTCCCGCCGCGGCCTTCCGGATCGCGGCCGACCTCGCGGAGGAGGGATGGATCACCGAGGACGAGGCCCTGCTGCGCGTCAGCGGTGAGCAGCTCACGCAGCTGCTGTCGCCCCGCCTCGACGAGCACTCGGCCGGCAGTGAGGTCGCGGCGGGGCTCGCCGCCTCCCCCGGGGCAGCGACCGGGCGGCTGGTCCTCGACCCCGCGACGGCAGCGCGTCTCGCAGAGCGCGGAGAGGACGTCGTCCTGATCCGGCCGGAGACCCGCGCCGAGGACCTGCCGGGCATGCTGGTCGCCCGCGCCGTGGTGACCGCGCGCGGCGGCCGGACGTCGCACGCAGCGGTCGTCGCACGCGGTCTGGGACTTCCCGCGGTCTGCGGGGTGAGCGGCCTGGACGTCGACCTCGACAGCAGGCAGGTGTCCCTGGACGGTGAGCGGATCCTGGCCGAGGGCGACGTCGTCACCGTCGACGGCAGCACCGGCCGGATCTACCGGGGCCGACACCGGACCGTGCCGTCCGCGGTGGCCGCGTGGCTGGACGGCGACGCCGACGCGGCCGCCGACCCCGTCGTCGCGGCGGTGGCCCGGCTCCTCGGGCACGCCGACCGGGTCCGGAACCTGCGGGTGCTCGCCAACGCCGAGACCGGGACCGACGTACGCCGGGCGGTGCGCCTCGGCGCCGAGGGCGTCGGGCTGTGCCGCACCGAGCACATGCTGCTCGGCGAGCGGCGCGCCCACGTGGAGGCCGTGCTCCTGGGCGAGGAGGCCGAGCGGTCGCGGTCGCTGGCTGTGATCACGAACCTGCACCAGGAGGCCTTCGCCCTCATCCTCGACGCCGCGGAGGGTAGGCCGGTCACGATCCGACTGCTCGACGCACCACTGCACGAGTTCCTCCCCGACGTCACCGAGCTGGCCCTCCGGGCCGAGCGGGCGACCGACCCCGAGCAGGCGTCCGCGCTCCGGTCCCGGTTGGCGTCCGTCGAGCGCTTCCGCGAGTCGAACCCGATGACCGGCCTGCGTGGGGTGCGTCTGGCGATCCTCCGGCCCGAGATCGTCACGGCCCAGGTGACGGCGGCCCTCGACGCCGCCGCCGACCTGCGCGACCGCGGCCGACCCTTCGACCTCGAGCTCATGGTGCCGCTCGTCAGCACGGTCGAGGAGCTGGAGGCCGTCGGCCGATTCGTCGCCGCAGCCGCGCAGGCGGTCGCCGACCGCCGGGGACGCGTTCCCTACCGGCTCGGGACCATGGTGGAGACGCCGCGCGCGGCCGTCACCGCGGGCCGGCTCGCCACGCTCGCCGACTTCCTGTCCTTCGGAACGAACGACCTGACGCAGCTGACCTGGGGCCTGTCCCGGGACGACGCCGAGCGCTCCTTCCTCGCCCGCTACGTGGAGGAGGGCCTGATCGCGACGTCACCGTTCGTCACCCTCGACCGCGACGGCGTCGGCGTCCTGGTCGCCGCGGCGGTCCGGCAGGCGCGCGCCTCCCGCGCAGACCTCCGGATCGGCGTCTGCGGGGAGCACGGCGGGGACCCCGCCTCGATCGGCTTCTTCGAGGAGGTCGGCCTCGACTACGTGTCGTGCTCGCCACCACGCATCCCGGTGGCGCGGCTCGAGGCGGGGCGGGCCGCCCTGGCCCGGACGGCTGCCGAGGCCACGGTGTCGGCCGGCCAGGACGCAGTGGCCGCCCTTCTCGTCGGGGCGAGGTGAGGACCGTGCGCGTCGCGTCCATCATGTCCCCCCGACCGGTGACCGTCCGCTCCACCACGTTGCTCGGCTCCGTGGCCCGGATGCTGGCCCGGCACGGCGTCACGGCACTGCCCGTCGTCGACGAGGCGGACCGCCTGGTCGGGATCATCAGCGAGGCCGACGTGATCGCCCACGGGATCGACGCGGCCGGCCACGCGCTGACCGACCCCGTGAGCGCGGTGATGGGCCACCGCACGGTCGTCGTGCACCCGGAGACCGACGTCATGGCGGCCGGCCGGGTGTTCGCCCGGACGCACTACAAGAGCCTCCCCGTCGTCGACGCCGCCGACCAGGTGGTGGGCATCGTCAGCCGCAGCGACGTGCTGCGGGTGGTCGGGCGCGACGACGAGAGCATCGAGCAGGAGGTCGCCGACCTGCTCGTGCGCTCCGGCCTGCGCGACTGGCGGGTCCGGGTCCGCAACGGGGTGGTCAGCCTGACCTCTGCCCACCCCGGAACCGAGCCGTCCGGATTCCTCGACGCCGTCGCGGCGACCCCTGGGGTCGCTGCGGTCCACACGAGCTGAGGCCGAGATGGCCTCGATCGTCGACCTTCGGCCGGAGGAGTGCCGCCGTCTGCTGCGTCGCTCGGTGCTCGGCCGGCTCGCGCTCGTCGTACCACCGGGTCGGACCGAGCTGTTCCCGGTGAACTACCTGGCCTCCGAGCGGGAGTTCTGGCTGCGCACCGGTCGCGGCACGCTGCTCGACCGCCACGCGGACGACGCCGAGGTCGTCCTCGAGGTCGACGACATCGACCCCGACCGGGGGACCGGGTGGTCGCTCGTCGCGCGCGGCAGGGCGGTCCGGGCGGCCGAGGGGCCGCGGACGTCGACGGGCCGTCTCGCGCCGAGCCCTCCCCGCTGGGTCAGCCGCGATGAGCTGGTGTGGTTCCGGGTGCCGTGGCGCGAGCTGACCGGTCGTCGCCTCGGCGCGCCGGTCGCGCCCGCCGGGGGTCCGCGGGGAGTCGCGCGATGACGACCAGCTCGGCCGACGTCCTGCTGAGCGATGGCACCTTCGCCTCGATCCGGCCGGTGGCCGTCGGGGACGGACCCGCCCTGCACGACCTCCACGGATCGGTCTCGGACGACAGCTTCTTCTTCCGGTTCTTCGGCACCGGCCGGCGGGCGGCCCATGTGTACGTCGACCACGTGCTCTCGTCATCGGGCACCCTCGCGCTCGTGGCCCTCTGCGGTGACCGGCTCGTGGGCCTGGCCACCGCGGAGCCCACCGGGCCGGGCTGCTACGAGGTGGCCTTCCTCGTCGCCGACGACGTCCGCGGCCACGGCGTCGGGACGCTGCTGGTCGAGCACCTCGCCGACCTGGCCCGCAGTCGCGGGGCGACCACCTTCACCGCCGAGGTGCTCGCGGACAACCACCGGATGCTCGAGGTCTTCACGGGGGCCGGGTTCGACGTCCTCCGGGCCGGCAGTGGCGGCGAGTGCCAGCTCCGGCTCGACATCGCCGACGGTCCCGAGGCGCAGGCCGCCGCGGACCTGCGCGAGTTCAGGTCCGAACAGCAGTCGCTGCGCCCCTTGCTGGCACCCCGGTCGGTCGCGGTGTACGGCGCGCGCCGGGACGGGTCCGGCATCGGCGGAGCCATCCTCGCCGCCATTCGCCGCGACGGCTTCACCGGCCCCGTCGTCGTCGTACGGCCCGACGGCGCGGCGGCCGGCGACCTGCCGGTCCGGCGCCGACTGGACGAGGGCCCGCCGGTCGACCTCGCCGTCGTCGCCGTGCCGGTCGGGCACGTCCGGGCGGCGCTGGAGGACGCGATCGCCGGCGGTGTCGGCGCGGCCGTCGTCGTCTCGTCCGGCTTCGGTGAGATGGGACCCGAGGGGGTGCTGCTCCAGCAGGAGCTCGGCCGGCTGGCGCGCCGGCACGGCGTCCGGCTCGTCGGCCCGAACTGCCTCGGCGTCCTCGACAACGCTCCGGACGTGCGGCTCAACGCGACGTTCGGCCTCCGCGCACCGTCGTCCGGTGGACTCGTTCTCGCCTCCCAGTCGGGCGGGGTCGGGATCGCGCTGATGGACCTGCTGGGCCACGCCGGGGTGGGGGTGCGCACCTTCGTCTCCCTCGGCAACAAGGTGGACGTGTCCGGCAACGACCTCCTGGCTGCCTGGTACGACGACCCCGAGGTCACCTGCGCCGCCCTGTACCTCGAGTCCTTCGGCAACGCCCGCAAGTTCCTCCGCTTCGCGCGCACCTTCGGCGAACGCAAGCCGGTGGTCGCGGTCGTCGGGGGCCGCTCGAGCGGCGGCCAGCGGGCCGGCGCCTCGCACACCGCGGCCGCGGCCAGCCCGGCTCTCGGCGTCGCCGCGCTGTTCGCGCAGGCCGGCGTCGTCGCCTGCCACGACGCCGAGGAGCTCGCCGAGACGGTGACCGTGCTGGCCGGTGAGCCGTTGCCGGCGGGGCGCCGGCTCGGCGTGGTCAGCAACGCCGGCGGGCTGGGCGTGCTGGCGGCGGACGCGGCGGAGGATGCCGCCCTCGACGTCTGCGCCTTCTCGCCCGGCCTCCAGCACGAGCTCGCCGGCCAGGTCTCCCAGACCAACGGTTGGGCCAACCCGGTCGACGCCGGTGCCGGCGTCGACGCAGCCGGGTTCGCCGGCGTCGTCGACACGATCCTCGGGTCGGGGGAGGTCGACGCCCTGCTGGTCGTCCTCGTCGCGACCGACACCAACGACGTCGCTGCCGCCCTCGACGAGCTCGCCGGGGTCCGCTCCCGTCACCCGGGGCGGCCGCTGGTCGTCGTACCGGTGGGCGCGGACGACGCCGACCTCGCTGCCGCTGGCGCAGCGGGTCTGACGGTCATGGCCTCGGGGCGAGCGGCCGCGGCGGCACTGGGGAGGGCCGCCGCGTACGCCGAGTGGCGGCGCCGGCCGCGGGACCCGGCCCCGCCGGGCGACCCGGCCCGCGCCCACGCGGCCCGGGCGGAGGCCGTCGAGCTGTTGCGCGCGGCCGGCCCGGACGGATGGGTGGCCCCCGCGGCGGCGAGCCGGATGCTCGACCGCTTCGGGGTGCGCCTGCTCGGCGAGGTGGTGCCGGCCGACCGGGCGGCCGGCACCGCTGCCCGGATGGGCTTCCCGGTCGTGGCCAAGGCGGCCGGGGCCGAGGTCGTGCACCGCACCGAGCGGGGCCTGGTCGCGACCGGGCTCGCGAACGCGGGGGAGGTCGCGGCCGCGGTCGCCGGCTTCGGTCCCGTCGCCGACGCACCGGTGCTGGTGCAGCCGATGGTCGGGGGCGTGGAGATCGCCCTCGGCGTGGTGCGCGACCCGGCCCTCGGTCCGCTGGTGATGATCGCGGAGGGCGGCGTCGCCACCGAGCTGTCCGACGACCGCGTCCTGCTGGTGCCGCCGTTCCCGGCGGGGGAGGCGATGGCGGCCCTGCGGCGGATGCGGCTGTGGCCCCGGCTCGCCGGCTTCAGGGGATCCCCTCCGGCAGCGGCCGACCTGCTCGCGACCGCGGCCGCGGCCCTCGGGCAGCTGGCCGTCGAGGTGCCGGAGGTGGCCGAGCTCGACCTGAACCCGGCGATGGTCGGGACCGACGACATCGCCGTCGTCGACCTGAAGCTGCGGCTCGCGCCCGGCGTACCGGTCGACGGACCACGTCAGCTGCGCCCGACCTGACGTCGCGGTGGTGGCCCGATCGGACCATTCCCGCGGAGGACGGTCGGGTGGGACGCTGGGCCATGGGAGAACCGCAGCGTCCGCCCGAGTCGCTAGCGATGCGGGTCGTCGTCAACGTCGTCGTGGCGGCGATCATGCTGGTGCCCTTCGTGCTCGTCGGGTCGGGTGCGTGGCTCGTGTACCAGCGCCAGACGGGGGAACGGGTCGACGCCGAGGTGATCGGCTGCGACCTGGACGTCGGCTACAAGACGTCCAGCCAGCACTGCAGGGCGCGCTGGACCGTCGACGGCGTCGAGCACACCGGACCGATCCAGGGATCGGGTGACCAAGAGGTCGGCGAGACGGTCAGCGCGACCCTGCGCGACGGCGAGCTCTACAGCCGCTCGCTCACCCTTCCGCTGGTGCTCCTCGGCCTCGGGCTGCCGCTGCTCGTCCTGCCCTTCACATGGGTACGACGACGGGTCAGTCGCGCCCGTACGACGCCGGGTCCCCGGTGAGGACCCGGAGGGCCAGGACGGTGGTCGCCTCCATGTTGAGGTGCCCGACGACCCGCTCGACCCGCTCGATGTCGAGCGGCAGCAGCCCCGGCGTGCCCGGCACGTCCGGGGTGAGTCCGAGGTCGAGGTCGGTGCGCCCGGCCATCAGCCGCAGGTTGAACTCGTAGCGCTCACGGGCCTCGGGAGCCTGCAGCCGGGCCAGCGTCGACGCCCCGATCCGCCGGGTGCCGGTCTCCTCGCTCCACGAGTCGAGCGCCGCGACCAGTGCCGCGCCCTCGTTGTGCTCGACGTCCGCCCAGACCGCCTGCATCGAGCCCATGTGGTTGAGCAGGACGGCCGCGGTCTTCTCGCCGATGCCCTTCACGCCGGGCAGGTTGTCGCTGGTGTCGCCGCGCACGGCCGCGAACTCCAGGTAGCGCTCTGCCGGGACGCCGTACATGGTCAGCAGCGCCTTGGGCGTCAGCAGGGGTGAGCCGTTGATGCCGCCGTCGATCAGGCGCAGCACCTTGGTGTGCTCGCTGATGTGGGCGAAGGAGTCCCGGTCGGAGGTGATCACGACGCAGTCCCAGCCGTTCTCGCCGGCCCAGGTCGCGGCGGAGGCGTTGACGTCGTCGGCCTCGAGACCCGGCGGCGTCAGGGTGGCGAGGCCGAGCGCGTCCAGCAGCGCGCCGGCGCGGTCGAGCTGGTCGACGAGCTCGGGGTCCTTCTCGGCCCGGCCGGCCTTGTAGTCCGGGTACATGTCGCGGCGGTACGACGCCGTCCGGTCGTCCAGCCCGAAGATCACCGCGTCGGGGGCGAAGGCGTCGATCGACTCGATGATCTGGCGCAGCATCCCGTGCAGCGCCCATGCCGGCCGGCCGCCGCGGTCCCTGTGCCGCGTGTGCGCCCGTGCGTGGTGGTTGCGGTGCAGCAGCGACGGCGCGTCGACGGCGAGCAGCAGCTTGCGGGGGCGGTCCTGGATCGCGTGCATCGGGGCTCAGTCCACGTGCGGGGCGTTGAGGGGCGAGTCCTTGCGGGACACCATGTCGAAGCGCTGCTCGGGCGTGAGTTCGCGGAACGGCTCGAGCATCTCGAGGCCGTAGCCGCTGACCTCGGCCGCGTCGGTGGCCGGCACGACGGAGTGGACCACCTGGTCGTCGTACAGGTGCAGCATGGTGAACGACTGGTGCCCGTCGACGCCCGACAGCAGCCGCTGGTCCGGCGCGAGCTCGGAGGTGTAGCAGGTCGCCGAGGCGACCGACACCGGGATGCCGGCGAAGGTGGACCACGACGTGAAGTGGAAGTGCCCACCGAGGATCCCGCGGACATCGCTGCCGTCCAGCACGTCGGCGAGGCGCGACTGGTCGTGCAGCTCGATCAGCTCGGCCAGGCGCAGCATCGGCACCGGGATCGGCGGGTGGTGCATCGCCAGCAGGGTGCCGTGCGGCGCGGGCTCCGCGGTCACGTCCGCCAGCCAGTCGAGCTGCTCGTCGGACAGCTCGCCGTGGTGCCAGCCCGGGACACTGGTGTCGAGGGCGACGATGCGCAACCCGGCGACGTCGTGCACGCGGTCCTGCGGTGCCTCGCTCTCCGCGCCGAACAGCTCGCGCGAGTACGACGCCCGGTCGTCGTGGTTGCCCATCACCCACACCACCTCGGCACCGAACGCGGCCGCCGCGGGCTCGACCACCTCGCGCAGCCGCCGGTACGCGGCCGGCTCGCCCGTGTCGGCGAGGTCGCCCGTGAACACGAGGGCCTGCGGCGGCGTGGGCACCCGGGCGAGCCGCTCGAGCGCGGCCTCGAGACGCGCGACGGTGTCGATGGCGTCGTACTGCAGCGAGCCGGCGAGCAGGTGCGGGTCGCTCAGGTGCGCGACGACGTGGGTCGGGTCGGGGTACTGGCCGAGCGGTTCCACGGGCACAGCGTAGGTGCGCGGGGGACACTGGTCGCGTGTTCTCGGCCCTCGTCCTCTCCGTCACCCTCGCACTGACCCCGGTCGTGGCCC
>Ga0247823_10004466_pt1 | contig 11229 bp, 21 predicted proteins | sample 13C_PalmiticAcid_2_FD_192426 | JGI IMG/M metagenome (GOLD analysis project Ga0247823, IMG submission 192426) | Soil microbial communities from agricultural site in Penn Yan, New York, United States - 13C_PalmiticAcid_Day30 | ecosystem: Environmental > Terrestrial > Soil > Agricultural land...
CCCGCCACGCCGGAGCAGCTCGCAGAGCACCTTCGCTCAGCCGAGGCCTCGGGTGTCTTCCTGAAAGCCTGGCGCCAGTTCCGCAATCTGTCGGAACAGGACATCGCCGATGAGACGCGACTGTCGCTTGGAACGATTTTAGACATCGAGAGCGGCAACGTTCGTCCAGATCCAGAACAGGTTTCCGTGCTCGCGAAGGCTATCGGCAGCACGGCGGGCGCCCTGCAAACACAGAACCCGTTTGAGACTGACAAGCGCGTCGCACGCCTTGCTAGCATTACTGAAACGCTAGATCAGCGCGACCAGGACGCACTTCTAGACATGGCTGAGGCGTTCCTCCGCCGCCAGGCCAGCTAGGCGACGTCGCTCAACCACGGCTCCGGCCCGTCGGCATCGATCGTCATCGCATCGCGCGGAACCTGGCCGTAAACCGCGATGATCGCAGGCTCCTCGAAGATCAAGGCTTCGACATCGACCCACTGCTGGAACACCAGCACGCCGACCGCTTGGCGCGACAGGATCGCTCCGCCCTCTTCCGCGTCCGTAGCGGAGAGGAAGGTGTATGGCTCGCCTGCAACGATCCCCCCTGCCCTGTTCCAATACGGCTGCGCGATATAACGGCGGCACCTTGCCATGCCTCTAGAACCCCTCCGGCTTGTTCTTGGGGCCATTCCACACAGCCGGACCAAGGGAGTCGAGTCGGCGCATTAACACCTACGACCGAGTCTGACGCGCCACCGTAGCCGGAATCGTCCGACTCGGCCCCGCGACAAAAGTCGGACATTTCCGATCATTGGCGTTGACAGTCGGATTTCTCCGACCTACCGTTTCCCCATCGAACGGGGAGACACACCTTGTCCACCAGCTTCACGATTACCGACCAGGCCGAGCTTTCGAAGCTCGCGCCGTTCCTCGAAGCCGAGGCCCGCAAGGACACGGCGAACGTCCACTACTTCGCGGCCGAGGCCGCTCGTCGCCGGTCCACGATGTTTTCGGGCTCAGCCCCGATGGCCGTGGTTACGGAGCGCTCGGACGCTGAGCGGCTGATCGCCGCCAAGGCCGCCTACGCGAAGGCCCAGCGCCCCGAGATCGCGCTGCGCCGCAAGCTGCTGGCCGCCCTCTCGGACCTCGAGCGCAACAACTACGGCCACACGGCTCAGCGGGTCCGGGGCCACTACGACCGGGACCTGTCGGACCACGCCGCGCCGGTCTGCCCCGATGCCGTCGGCCGGGCCCAGATCGAGCTGCTGAGCATCCCGTCGGAAGACGTGGTCGCCGGCGGGTTCGTCCGCGAGGCGCTCGCCGCCCTGGCTGGGCTGCTGGTCCAGTCGGTTCAGGAGGCTGCGTAATGGTCCCGGCCTACGCCCCCGACGAGCGCCGCCTGCCGCTGCCCGACTGGAACGCCAAGCTCCATGTCGTCAACGGCTCGCCGCTCTCCAAGCCGTTCCCGCGTGACCGGAACTTCTGGATCGTCACGGCGGAAGACGCCCTCGTTGTCGAAGTCGCTTACTCCGACGAGCACATGCGCTGGACCGGCCGCGAGACGTATTGGCGTCTCGACGGCGAAACCGGCGCCTGGGAGCCCGATGAGATCGCGGGCTGGACGGACAGCTACCAGGATGCCTCTGAGGCGGCTGTGGCGCTATCCCTGCTCCTGATGACGGGAGCGGCTCTGTGATGGCCCTCCCCGCCCCCGAGCGCACTCTCGCCGACGAGGCCATGGCCTTCCTGGTCTGGACCTTCAGGGACGGCGGCTGGCGCCACCTCTTCAGCCTCATCCTCATCGCGGCGGGTCTTTCGAAGCTCGTCGAGTGGATGGCGACGCTCACCGTCCTCGCCGGCCTCGGTTGACCCCCACCACAAGGCGCAATCCATGCCCCTCGCTGCCATTCAACGCGACCACTACATGCCGCACGCCACGCTGGACCTCGACGTGATCCAGAAGGCCGAGAGCGTCGCCGCCCGCGCCCAGCGCATCCGCCGGATCGCTCAGCCCAGCGCCACCGCCAACACCCGGAAAGCCGCGAAGGACGAACTGCGCGCGCTGATCCGTGAGGCCCGCGACCTCGTGGTGCTGCTGTGATCCCGCTCGCCCAATCCCTTGAACGGGTCGAGGCGCTGCTCCGCGAGGCCACGGGCGTCGCTCTGAGCACCGAGCCCCGCAACACCTTCAGCCTGATCGTCCAGGCTCACACCCACGTCGCGCTGCAACTGGCGAGCCTGAAGAAGGCCGAGGCCTGGGCTGAGCGCGTCGAGCACCAAGCCCTTGGAGGGAGCGTCCAGTGAAGAACCTGCCCGACGGCGTCTACGTGAACCTCAAGGACGAGGTCTACTTCGCCCAGGACCGGCTCGGCTCGACCGACCTGACCGTCCTGCACAACCGCCCGGCAGACTGGTTCTACGGGTCGCGCCACAACCCGCACCGTCCGGAGCGCGAAGCCTCCGACGAGATGCTCTTCGGCTCGGCCCTGCACGTCCTCGTCCTGGAGGGTGAAGCCGCCTACCGGGAGCGCGTGAAGCTGCGCCCGGAGGAGTACCCGGCAACCGATCGCAAGGGCATCGAGACCGGTGAGATGAAGCCGTGGAACGGCAACTCCGGCTGGTGTCAGAAGTGGCTGGAGGAGAACGAAGCCCCTGGCGTCGTGATCCTCACCGAGGACGCCGACCGCCGCGTCCGGCACATGGCCGAGCTGATCCTCAACCACCCCGAACTTGGTGAGCCGATGAGCGCCGGGCTGTCGGAGGTGGCGGTTCTCTGGACCGACGAGAGCGGCGTGAAGCTGCGCGCCAAGTTCGACAAGCTGCTCCCGCGGTTCGTGGTCGACCTCAAGACCTTCGGCGGCGACGCCAAGGGCAAGACGGTCAAGCAGCAGTGCCTTGGGCTCGTCGCGCAGCGGCACATGGACGTCCAGCGCTTCCTGTACTTCCAGGCCCGGCAGTGCATGGCAGCCCTGCCAATCGTCGGCGCCACGCCCACCCAGCGCGAATGGCTACTCAAGGTCGCCAAGGTCGAGGCCTGGCAGTGGTGCTGGATCTTCTACCGCCGCCGCGACGACAAGGCCGGCTACGCGCCGGTGATCAAGCCGATCATCCGATCCCACTTCGACGCCAGCTTCGATAGCGGCCGCCAGAAGGTCGAGGTCGCCCTCGCCAACTACCGGACCTTCCGGGACCGGTTCGGCTTCGATGTGCCGTGGGCGGTCGTCGAGCCCGCCGAGGAGCCGGTCGACCACGAGTTTCCGCCCTGGCTCAGCGACGTCGCCGAGCCCGTCACCTTCCCTGAACTCCATAAGGACGCCGCCTGATGGCCGCCCAAGCACAAGCTCAGACCAACGCGGTCGCCAAGATCGAGCCGCGCGCTCAGGGCGTCGTGGGCGACGTCCAGCGGATGGAGAAGCAGTTCGCCCTGGCGCTGCCGGACCACGTCTCTCCGGAGAAGTTCGTCCGGGTCGTCATGACGGCGATCAACACGAACCCCGAGCTGCAGAAGGCTGACCGGCAGTCGGTCCTCGCTGCGGCCATGAAGTGCGCCCAGGACGGCCTGATGCCGGACGGCCGCGAGGCCGCACTGGTGACCTACGGCAACAGGGCCAGCTACCTGCCGATGATCGCCGGGGTACTGACGAAAGTCCGTCGCTCGGGTGAGCTGGAAACGATCAACGCCCACGTCGTCTACGACAAGGACGTCTGGAGTTACACGCTCGGCGACGAAGAGCGCATCGAGCACCGCCCCTACATGGAGGGGGATCGCGGCAAGGCTATCGCCGTCTACGCCATCGCCAAGACCAAGGACGGCGGCATCTACCGCGAGGTGATGTCCGTCTCGGAGGTCGAGCAGGTTCGCAATGTGAGCCGCGCGAAGGGCAACGGCCCTTGGGTCCAGTGGTGGGGAGAGATGGCCCGCAAGACGGTCCTGCGCCGCCTCTCCAAGCGCCTGCCGATGTCCACCGACCTCCAGCAGGTCTTCCAGCGGGACGACGATCACTACGACTTCCGCCAACAGGCCTCTGGCGCCGCAACTCTGCGCCGGCTTCACGCTGACTTCGACGATCCGGCTGAGGAAGCGACAACCGTCGAGGTCGAGGTGGTCGACGACGCCCCGAAGACGGACAACGAGCGCCCTGAAGACGACCTTCCGGACGGCGTGGTGCGCGGCTCTGAGATCAAGACCGACGTCCAGTGGTCCGAGGTGCTCGAGGCTGACCTGAAGAAGGCCGCCGCGGCCGGCGATAAGGCCGCGTTGGAGGAAATCTGGGCGCGGTCCTCGGGCCTGCGCAACCGGCTCGACAAGTCGAACCCTGAGCGTCTGGCCGAGATCGAGGGTGTCTTCAACGACTGCTACCTCGCGGCCGAGGACGCGACGAAGGGCGGTGACCAATGACCAGCCCGATCATCCGCGTCATCGACTTCGAAACGACGGGCGTTGAGCCGCCGGCCCAGGTGGTCGAGGTCGGTTACTGCGACTTGTCGCGATTGGCTGATGGCACCTGGGAGGTTGGCGAGCCCGACTCCTGGCTGTGCGCCGTCGATGCCATCCCGCCGGAAACCCGCGCAGTCCACCACATCAGCTTGGACGACGTCGTCGGCGCTCCCGCGTTCAATGCCCTGCAGCTGCTCGAGCAATCCAGCCACTGCGCCGCGGTCGCCGCGCACAACATGGAGTTCGAAGAGCGCTGGCTGCAGGCCGACGGGATCATCCCGCTGATCTGCACCTACAAAGCCGCACTGCGGGTCTGGCCTGAGGCGCCGGCGCACTCGAACAGCGTCCTCCGCTACTGGCTCGAAGACCAGGGCAAGCTCGCCCTCGACCACAACACGGCCATGCCGCCGCACCGCGCCGGTCCGGACGCCTACGTCACGGCCCACGTCCTGAAGGCGCTGCTCGAAGCCGGAGCCACCGGCCGGGACATGATCGCCTGGACCCGCGAGCCCCGCGTCTTCCCCACGTGCCCAATCGGCAAGGAGTGGCGCGGCAAGCCTTGGGCCCAGGTCGATAGCGGCTTCCTGCAGTGGATGACGCGCCAGGCCGACATGGAGGCCGACCTCAAGTGGAACGCCAACCGTGAACTGACCCGCCGTCTGGAGTCCGCCTGATGCCCCGGTACACCCGCGAAGGTCGCACCCACAAGATCCTCCGCCGCCTCTCGGTCAGCCCGACCGGGATGGGGTTGCTCGCCCGCGAGCTCGGCCACGAATACATGTCTCATCCCGAGTACAAGAAGCTGTGGCGCCTTCTCGATCATCTGCTCGACGAGGGCCTGATCGAGAGCAGCAAGCCGCTCTTCTTCATCAGCCAGGATGGCCTGCAGCGCCTGGCGGGCCTTGATCGCGAACCCGCGCCGCTGACGTCGGTCCGCATCTTCGAGCGGAGGGCCGCCTGATGGCCCCGCGTTCCGTCCCTGAGTGGATCGCCGACCACCCCGACCAGGCCATCCCACGTCTCGTCAAAGCCCGCATCTGGGCGGCGGCGAACGGCTGCTGCGCGAAGACCGGCCGCAAGCTGCGCGCCGGCGACGCCCACGCCTTCGACCACATCAAGCCCCTGATCGACGGCGGTGAGCACCGCGAGAGCAACCTGCAACTGCTCTCCGTGGACGCCCACAAGGAGAAGACCGCCGAGGAGGCCGGGGCGCGCGCCAAGGAGCGCCGCATCCACGCCAAGCATCACGGCTACTGGCCGAAGACCCGCACGCCCCTCAAAGGCCGCGGCTTCGAAAAGTCACGCCGTTTTCCCTCTGATCATATGGAGCGGAGCCGGTAATGGCGCTCTACGACACAGACGCGGCCTTTGGCAGGTGCAGCCGCATGTGGCGAAAGCTCGGCGGCCTTCTCGAGAAGCACGCCTACGCGGCGGCTGAGAAGGGCTACTGCGAAATGGCCCTCAAGTCCGCCCGGATCGCCGAGGTCTGCTTCTGGCAGGCGACTGGCGAAGAAGACTGCGTCCGCATGAAGGACGTCGCCGCCCTCCCCACTAAAGACGGAGAGGCGTAAGATGGCCGACAAGGTCAAGCACGAGTGGCTGCGCAGCGGCTTCACGATCTACGAGCTTGTTCAGACGGGTTGGCGGAAGGGCGAGCCCATCGAGCAGAACCGCTTCACGATCTCGATTCAAGGAACCCGCTTTTGCGAGGAAGCGGATCTGGAGAAGGTCGCCGCGCTGGTTCACGCCGCTCCTGCCCTGCTGGAGGCGCTGAAGGGTGCCCGGGCAATCGTAGCCGAAGAGCTCGATTGCCTCATCCGAAGCTGCTCGCTGGACGGAACAGCCGCCACCCTAGACGCCGACGCCCGCGATGAGGTCGCCCGCGTCCAGGCTTCCCTCGACAAGATCGACGCCGCCCTGACGCTCACCGGAGCCCGCACGTGAAGAACAAGCTCACCGACCTGAACAACCACCTGTTCGCCCAGCTTGAGCGGCTGTCCGAGGAGGGACTGACCCCCGAGCAGATCGCCCAGGAGGTTCAGCGCACTGACGCCATCGTGGGCGTCTCCGAGCAGATCGTGCGCAACGCCGACTTGCAGCTGAAGGCCGTCGCCATCCTGGCCAATCACGAGCGTATGCGGCCCCACCTGACGATGATCGGCGCCGACAAGACGGGGGGCTCCGAATGAAGGGTCACCGCATCCCGTACAGCGCCGACGAAATGGCGTGGCTTGAGGCCAACCGGACGCTGCCGATCAGCGAGTACGCGGCAGGCTTCAATCAGACCTTCAGCCGCGACGTTGCAGCGGCGAACCTGCACGCCCTCCGTAAGCGCAAGGGCTGGAAGACGGGCCGCACCGGCAAGTTCGCGAAGGGCCAAGAGCCGGCCAACAAGGGCGTGCCCTGCGCCCCTGGCGTCGGTGGGCGACACCCCAACGCCCAGCGCACGCAGTTCAAGAAGGGGCATGGTCGGAGCGGCGTCGCCCTCAAGCTCTACCAGCCCATCGGAACCGAGCGGCTGAGCAAGGAAGGCTACATCCAGCGGAAGATCCATGACGGCCTGCCGCTCCAATCGCGCTGGCGCGGCGTCCACATGATCCGCTGGGAAGCGATCAACGGTCCTATCCCCAAGGGCCAGTGCCTTAAAGCCCTGGACGGCGACCGCACCAACACCGACCCCGCCAACTGGCGCCTCGTCTCGCGCTCGCTTCTGCCCGCGTTGAACGGAGGGCGCCACAAGAAGCGCCCGAGCTACGACGGCGCCGCGCCGGAACTGAAGCCAACCCTCCTTGTCCTGGCCGAAGTCGAGGACCGGTCGCGCAAGCTGCGCCGGAAGGAGGCCGCATGACCCAAGCCCCCGCTACTCCTGAGTTGGTGGAGAGGCTGAAAGCGATGGCGTCGATGCCATTCACGCGCTTCCACTATGCGGATGACGCCGTGATGGTGAAGCAAGCCGCCGACGCTCTCGAAGCGCAACAGGCACGTATCGCAGAGCTTGAGGAAGAGAACCGCGGCCTGATCGCGTTGGAGCCGTGGTGGTCTGAGCAGGCTGTTCGCGAGATCAAGCTGCACGAAGAGACGCGCGCCCTAGCGGATAGGTACGAGAAGGCGCTGGCGTACATCGCTGAGAACGACAGGTCCTATCTCGTAGCGCCGACCCCAGGCGCGAAAGGCTATCCGGGCCACTACGGCCACGTTGCCCGCCAAGCCCTCTCATCCCAGGGGCGTCATGAGGGGGGAGAGCGATGAGCTTCACGACCTGTCCGTCGTGCCGCGTGTCGCGACCTGTCCAGGCGTTCCGCGCCAGTGGACGGGGTCACTGCAAGGCCTGCCAGAAGAAGCCGCTGAAGCGCCTGCTTGATCCGACCCGGTCAAATTACATGCGGGTACGGCGAGAAGCGCTCAGCGACGACTACGTGGCGTCCCTTCTGGGGCTCACGAAGGCAACAGCGCCGCCGCCACTCATAGAACTAAAGCGCGCCCACCTGATGGTTCGACGCGCCCTCAAAGAGGTTGGTTGATGACCACCATTTCAGACATTCGGAACGAGTTGATCAACGTCTTCAACGGCCTTCGCGACGGATCGATTGAGGCGAAAGACGCAATGGAGATCAACAACACTGCCGGAAAGATCATCTCCACGGCCAAGGTCCAGATCGCCTACCACGCCCTGCGCAACGAAGCGCCAGAGATCGCCTTCCTGGCCGCACCGGTCGCGCCACAGCCCCGGGATGAACCCCTTCCCTCCCCCGACAACACCAACCCCAAAGCGGGAGCGCCTGAACATGGGTGAGCTGAAACCCACCGATATCGCTTGGCTGCGCGACCAGAAGGAAGGCGGCCATTGCGGCGAGGGCACCTTCGAGCGCCAGGGCCGTGCTAGGCACAACGACATGGTGGATCGGCTGCTTGCCGCCGTCGAAGCCAGTACAGAAGGGCGCGGAGAGGGAGAGCCGGTGGCGTGGCGGTATCGTTGGAACGACCGACGTTACGAAGACAGCTGGGACTACATCACCAACAAGCAGCGGAGCACCTTCAAGCACCTCCAGGGCGACGCTGCGGGTCAGTGGGAAATCCAGCCCCTCTACGCCTCCCCCATCCGCGAACCGGAGATCAGCAGGCCGAACGGCCACGATTGGAAAGGCTCGACGCTTGGGCATGGTGAGGCCATGTGCGCCAAGTGCGGGATCACTAACCGCGAGGCAGCGGTGCTAGGAGAACTGGACGTCTGCACCAAGGCCGACGCCATCCTCAATCTCGCCCCTGTCGGAGGACGAGGGGAAGGGTGGAGGCCGATCAGCGAGGCTCCGCGCGACGGGTCGCCGATCCTGGCCGCATCGACGAACCACGAGGCCAGCGAGGTCGTCTGCTGGCAGGACGGCGAGGACAGTGGATCGCTGGACGCTGACGCCGTCTGCGAAGGCTTGGTCAACGCCGGTGAGCAAAAGGATCGCTTCTACGCGAACCCGCGCTGGTTCACCCACTGGCAGCCCCTTCCACCTCCCCCGCAAGAGCAGGAAGAGGGTTCAGCACGCGCTGACCTTTCGCCGGGGGAACAGCACCAGGGAGGGACCGATGAAGCCTGACGATTTCCGCGACTGGAGCGCTGGCGGAACGCCGTCGATGGTCTCGGCGGACAATCGAGAATACGGCTTCCGCGTCGGCTACATCTCGACCGAGCACGGCGTCGTCGGTCTCTACGAGCAGCGCGGCGAGCGACCCATGACGAACCTGACGATGGTCGCGCGTAAGCGTTGGCTATCGGCCACCTGGAACCGCACCTTCTCCGACCGCTACCTGAAGACGCTCGCCAATCGGTTCGCGGTCCAGCCCCCAGGAGCCGAGCCTTGAGCATGCTGCCGATCGATCTTGGGCCCATCACCGAGCGCCGCTTCTCCGAGGCCTTTGCGGAGACCGCGACGGTCCCAGCTTGCCGGGCGGCCTCGCTCATCGGGGTTGACGAGAAGACCCTTGCTGGCCTCACTGCCGACAAGGTCATCCGGTCGGTCCCGCGCGGCAAGCGCCGCGGCTACACCGAGCGCGACCTTCGCGCTTACCTCACTGACCAGCACGAGGCGCCGTGTCCGTCTACAAGCCCAAAAACAGCCGCTTCTGGCAGTTCGACTTCATCATTGAAGGTCGCCGGTTTCATGGCTCGACGGGGCAAACTACGCGACGCGCCGCCGAAGCGGCGGAAGAGCGCAAGCGGCGTGAAGTCGGCGAAGGCCGCTTCGGGTCGGCCGAGAACCTGACGCTCGATCAAGCGTGCGGGCGCTGGTGGGATGACGTTGGCCAGCACCGCGGCGACGCGGCGGACGTAGAGCGCCGGCTGGCGACCTTGATCAGCCTGATTGGCGAGAACACTCCGCTCAAGCAGATCGACCCGGAGATGGTCTCCGACGCCATCCGCAAGCGCCGGCGCATGCCCTACGTGAAGAGCAAGGCGACGGACGCCAAGCGCTACTACCCTTCCCCGGCGACGGTGAACCGCGACATCATCGAACACCTGCGGCCGGTTCTGCGCCATGCGGCGTTCCTATGGGCCAAGCGCGGTCTGAAGCTGCAGCCGATCGAGTGGGGCCGCCTGCGCCTCGAAGAGCCGGCCGGGCTCGTGAAGATCTACGGCGTAGACGAGCAGGCCGCCTGGCGCGCCGAGTGTGGGCCTACGACCGGCTTGGCCCTAGACCTGCTGATGACCTACGGCATGCGCTTCGGCGAGCTGTTCTTCGAGCTTGGCGACTTCGACCCGGAAGGCCCACGCCTCAACATCGCCAGCCGCCTCATGCCGGACGGCGAGCGCCGGAAAGGCCGCAAGCGCGACACCGGCGCCCACGTCCTGCCGCTGCGCATTGGGCATGCCCGCGAGATCGCCGCCCGCCTCGCCCGCGCCCGCAAAGCCGGCCTGGAGCACATCTGGTACGTCGAGGAGCGCGACGAGGAGACCGGCGAGGTCCAGCTGACCGCCCTCACCTACTACGGCCTCCAGGCGCGTCTGAACTCGGCCGCCGACCGCGCCAAGGTCTCGCCCGGCCGGCGCATCCACGGCACGCGTCACCACGCCGGCACGACGATCCTGCGCAACTCCGGGAACCTGAAGCTCAGCCAGCGCCTGCTGGGCCACGCCAATATCCAGTCCACGATGCGCTACGCCCACGCCCTCGAAGAAGACCTCCGGGCGGCGCTCGGCGACGAGGATGTAGAGGTGTCCCGGAATAGTCCCGAAGCACCCCCGACGAAGTCCGGGACGGAAGGCGGCAAGTAGCTGATTACGCTAGCGATTTAGCGATTAAATGAGCGCATCGCCCACGGTTTACAAAACCGCTGCTCTACCAACTGAGCTAAGCCGGCGCAGCTCCTGCGCACGATCGACCGATGCCATGCCCCGCCCCCGCTGCCAAGCCCCTGCCGCTGGCACGGCCTTGCGAAAGCTGATCGGTCCACCCGGACCAAATCCCATTTGGAGACTCCTTACGTGAGCACGAAAAGACACTGGCTGGTGGGCACGGCTGCGGCGCTGGCCGCAGCGCTGGTCGCTGGCGGCGCGAGCGCCGCGACCTGATCAACGGCAGCTTTGAAGAAGGCGCCGATCCGGGCAGCTTCATCACCCTGGGCAACGGCAGCACCGCGATCACCGGTTGGACCGTCAAGGGCCACGGCGTCGACTACATCGGCTCCTACTGGACCGCCGCGCATGGGGATCTCAGCGTCGACCTCTCCGCCCTGAAAGGCGGCACGATCCAGCAAACCATCGATACGATCGTCGGCAAGACCTACAAGGTCACCTTCTGGCTGGCCGGCAACCCTGACGG
>Ga0247823_10004469_pt1 | contig 11226 bp, 7 predicted proteins | sample 13C_PalmiticAcid_2_FD_192426 | JGI IMG/M metagenome (GOLD analysis project Ga0247823, IMG submission 192426) | Soil microbial communities from agricultural site in Penn Yan, New York, United States - 13C_PalmiticAcid_Day30 | ecosystem: Environmental > Terrestrial > Soil > Agricultural land...
GCTTGAAACTGTTTGCCGGTTCGCCGCGGCGGTCTGACCGTTCTCTATTCCATCTAGGCCGAGGCGCCGCCCGCGCGGCGAACCGGCAAACAGTTTCAAGCATCGGAGTTACCCAAATGAGCCAGGGCAAAGTTGTTCAGATCATCGGCGCCGTGGTCGACGTCGAATTCCCGCGCGACCAGGTGCCGAAGGTGTACGACGCACTCAAGGTCGACGGCACCGACATCACGCTGGAAGTCCAGCAGCAGCTCGGCGACGGCATCGTGCGCTCGATCGCCCTGGGCTCCACCGACGGCCTCAAGCGCAACTTGATCGCGCGCAACACCGGCGAAGGCATCAAGGTGCCAGTCGGCGTGAAGACGCTCGGCCGCATCATGGACGTGCTCGGCAACCCGATCGACGAAGCCGGCCCGATCGGCGAGCAGGACCGCTGGGTCATTCATCGCTCGGCACCGAGCTACGCGGAACAGTCCTCGAGCAACGAACTGCTCGAAACCGGCATCAAGGTCATCGACCTGGTCTGCCCGTTCGCCAAGGGCGGCAAGGTCGGCCTGTTCGGCGGCGCCGGCGTCGGCAAGACCGTCAACATGATGGAACTCATCAACAACATCGCCAAGGCGCACAGCGGCCTGTCGGTGTTCGCCGGCGTGGGTGAGCGTACCCGCGAGGGCAACGACTTCTATCACGAGATGAAAGACTCCAACGTCCTCGACAAGGTGACGATGGTGTACGGCCAGATGAACGAGCCGCCGGGCAACCGCCTGCGCGTTGCGCTGACCGGCCTGACCATGGCCGAGTACTTCCGCGACGAGAAGGATGCGTCGGGCAAGGGCCGCGACGTGCTGCTGTTCGTCGACAACATCTACCGCTACACGCTGGCCGGTACCGAAGTGTCCGCGCTGCTCGGCCGCATGCCGTCGGCGGTGGGCTACCAGCCGACCCTGGCCCAGGAAATGGGCGTCCTGCAGGAACGCATCACCTCGACCAAGACCGGTTCGATCACCTCGATCCAGGCCGTCTACGTGCCTGCGGACGACCTGACCGACCCGTCGCCGGCGACGACCTTCGCCCATCTCGACGCGACCGTCGTGCTCTCGCGCAACATCGCCTCGCTCGGCATCTATCCGGCCGTCGATCCGCTGGACTCGACCAGCCGCCAGCTCGATCCGAACGTGATCGGCAGCGAGCACTACGAAGTCGCGCGCAAGGTGCAGGGCACGCTGCAGCGCTACAAGGAACTCAAGGACATCATCGCGATCCTCGGCATGGACGAGCTCAGCGAAGAGGACAAGCAGGCCGTGGCGCGCGCGCGCAAGTGCGAGCGCTTCTTCTCGCAGCCGTTCCACGTCGCCGAAGTGTTCACGGGTTCGCCGGGCAAGTACGTCTCGCTCAAGGAAACCATCCGCGGCTTCAAGATGATCGTCGACGGCGAATGCGACCACCTGCCGGAGCAGGCGTTCTACATGGTCGGCGGCATCGACGAAGTCATCGAGAAAGCCAAGAAGATGGCCGAGAAGGCCTGATCGCGGTTGCAACGACACTGACGGAACCGCGCCGCCGCGACGGCGGCGCGCTCCAGCGAGGCAGACATGACTAGCACCATCCGTTGCGACATCGTCAGCGCCGAGGAAGAGATCTTCCACGGCGCGGCGCAGATGGTCGTGGCCACCGGCGAGATCGGCGAACTCGGCATCGCGCCGCGCCATGCGCCGCTGATCACGCGCCTGAAGCCGGGCCAGGTCCGCGTGATCCTGGAGAACGGCGAAGAACAGTTCTTCTACGTCTCCGGCGGCATCCTTGAAGTGCAGCCGCAGGTCGTCACCGTGCTCGCGGACACCGCGATCCGTGCGAAGGACCTCGACGAAGCCGCCGCGACCAAGGCCAAGGAAGCGGCCGAACGCGCGCTGGCCAACCGCACCGACGCGCTCGAGATCGCCCAGGCCCAGGCCGAACTGGCCCAGGCCATGGCCCAGCTGCAGGCCCTCGAACGCCTGCGCAAGGCGCTCAAGCACTGAGACAGGGCAGCGTTACGCTGCCACGCAGGCGACCTCGGTCACTCCGTCGCCTGTTTCGCGACACCACTCCTGCGCCGGCCTCGTGCCGGCGTTTTTTTGCCCGGCGCGTCGTCCCCCGGAGCGGACCCGCGGCCGCCAGGCCTTCGGCGATCGCCGCGCAATGCCTGCGGTGCGACATGCGAAGGCCCGCGGCTTCCGGACTTTCCCGCACACGACACGACCGCGCTGGTCGCCGCGCCCGGCGCCGGCACGCGCTTCGCTTCGACGACCGACGGGCTCTCGCCACCTTGCCCGGCCCGATCCGATCCTCTCCGCCGGTTCGACCGGGCCGCCGCATCGCCGGTCTCGCGGGAACGACGGCCGCCGATCGCCCCGCGCGCCCGGCGTGACCACGTTGCGGAAATCGTCGTAAACGACACCGCAACGCCTACGGCTGGGGGAAACGCCGACGGGCTGCGTCTGTGTCGGCAGTATCCACAAAGGCACCATTCCCACATGCGCATGCTCCTGCCTGCTGCATCCCTGCTGCTCGCCGCCGTCGTCTCGCCGTCGCAGGCGGCCATCCTGCAGGGCCGCGTCGTCGAAACCGGCAGCGGCGCTGCGATTGCCGACGCCGAGATCGCCATCGTCGGGCCGGTCGGCTTCGGCCAGCCCGGCATCCTGTACAGCGCGCACAGTGACGCGGACGGGCACTACCGCATCGACACCGGCAGCTACGAGCGCGACGGCGGCATCATCTTCGTCGCCACCGCTGCCGGTCATGCCGGGCGCAGCCAGGCCGGCGAACCCTGTCAGGCCGCGATGACCTGTCTTGGAGCAGCCACGCCCGCCGCGCTGAGCAATGCGACGCCGACGACGGCCGACTTCAGTCTCGCCCGCGGCGCGCGCATCAGCGGGCGGCTGCAGATCGCCGGCGGCGCGACACCGGCACTCAGCGGCTTCGTCGGGCTGAACCGCATCGGTGCGCCGGGCTCCAGCCATCTGAACGCCGGCGTCGCGATACAGCCCGACGGCAGTTTCGCGATCGATACCTTGCACGGCGGCAACTATGAGCTGCGCGTCTACGCGACCGACGGCGCCAGCAGCCGCGACTATCTGCGCGCCGCGTGGCCCGACCAGTATTGCGACGACGTGCAGATACTCTGCAGCGACCTCCTGCCGCAGCCGCTCACCGTGGCCGACGGCGCGACCGTCGACGGCCTGAACGTCGAGCTGCGCGCCGGCGCCTATGTGCGCGTGCGTCTGCTCAGCGACGGCAACGGCCAGCCGGTCGGACACGCCCTGTTCGCCCGGGCCGCGGCCGCACCGCAACGCAGCGCCGCCGCGGTCAGCGGCAACGACGGTTACGCCGTGGCCGGACCGCTGCTGCCCGGCCCGGTCAAGCTCGAACTGCGCCCGCTGGTCGAAGACGCCTATCCGTCGCTGCTCTATCCGAACCTGCCGTGCAGCGGCAACTGCGATCTGAGTGCGGCGCCGGCGATCACGATCGCCGCCGATACCGGCGTGCTGACCCTGGCCGATGCGCACGTAGCGCCGCGGCGCACGGTCAGCGGCGTCGTGACCGATCGCGCCGGCGGCCAGCCGCTCGCCGGCGTGACCGTCGCCGCGGGCTCGCTGCAGCCGGCCTCGGTCTACTACTGGGGACTGCAGGCCAACGCGAGCACGCTGACCGACGCGCAGGGCCGCTACACGCTCGAAGGTTTCGCCGGCGATCAGGTCGTGATCGCCACGCGCGCCGCTGCGAACGGCTGGATCGACCGCGCCTGGGCCGACCTCGAATGCAATGGCGGCAATCGCTTCTGCAACGCGGTCTGGACACCGTACGCGGCACCGGATTTCGCGGCGCAGCCGTATCAGCAGAGCATCGGCTTCGCGCTTGCGCGCGGCGCGAGCCTGAGCGGACGCGTGGTCTTCGCCGGCATCGATGCGCCCGCAGCGGGCTATGCCGTCGCCGTCGTGCCGGTCGAACCGGGCTACATCGGCAAGCCGGTCCATACCGACGCCGACGGTCAATTCCGCATCGACGGTCTGACGTCCGAGGGCTACTACCTGTTCGCCTCGCCGCGGCCGGCCTTCGCCGACACGGCTGGCACCTTGTATCCGGACCGCGCCTGCATGTTCGCCTCGATCGACGCGCCGCTGAACTGCAGCATCGGCGCCGGCCAGCTGCTGACGCCGGCGGCCGGCGGCGGCATCGGGAATCTGACGATCGTCGTGCCGGACACCGACACGATCTTCTCCGGCACCTTCGACTGAACCGTCCGGCGCCGCTGCGCCGTTTGGGGCGCCTCGAAAACGTCGAGGTGCCCGCGGCACGTCGACGTGCCGCTCGCGATCGAGCGCACGGGCGCTTGATCGGCGCAGACGAACCAGACCTGCGCCGCTCGACAAAACGTCGGAACGACGGTTTGTCGAGGTTGCGTTAGGGGAACGGCCGCGGCGGCGCGTCTCGGCAGCATTGTCATCCGGGGACCTGGCGATGCGTATTCCGTTGCTCGGCCTGGCCGCGGCGGCCTTGTTCCATGCCGCCGGCGCCGGCGCTGCCGTGACGACGGTCGAAGGCCGCGTCGTCGATCGCGCGACGCAGCAGCCGATCGCCGGTGCGACCGTGACCCTCGCGACCTACGGCTTCATGCCGACACCGCGCACCCTCGTCACGAGCGGTCAGACCGGCGCCGACGGCCGCTACTCGCTGCAGTTCGACACCAGCCATGCGTTCGCCAACGCGCTCTTCGTCATGGCTGCCGCGACCGGGCACGCGGCGCGCGATCACGTCGACCAGTCCTGCACCAGTCTCTACTACTGCAATCCCTCGGCGGCGCCGCTGCCGTCGGGACAGACGCTGCACGTCGTCGACTTCTCGCTCGATCCGGCGGCGCGCATCCGCGGGCAGCTGCTCGACGCGGCCACGCAGCAGCCGCCGGCCTATACGACGGAGAACCGCGTGAGCGTGCAGCACGTCGGCCCGGCCTCGCTGAATCATCTGTACGCCAGCGTTCCGGTCGACGCGGCGGGCCGCTTCGTCATCGACAACCTGCCGGCCGGCAGCTATTCGCTCGAAGCGACGGCCATGGTCGCCGACGGCCCTGAAGCGGGCCTGCGCTATCTGCGCTCCGTCTGGCCGAACCGGTATTGCGACAATTTCCAGGTCAGCTGCGAGTCGCTGCGCGACACACCGCTGGTCCTGGCCGCCGGCGAAATCCGCGACGGCGTCGATCTCGCGCTGCAGCGCGGCTCGCGCATTCGCGTGCGGCTGACCAGCACGAGCAACGGCAACGGCATCCCGCATCAATCGAGCGTGCTCGCGGTGACCGGCGGCCCGTGGGCCGAGATGTCCGGCTACCTCGGCACGCGCGACGGCTACTCCCTGGTCGGGCCGCTGCTGCCCGGGCCGGTCCATCTGTTCCTGCGGCCGATTCATCCCGAGGCCTATGCGCATCTGATCTATCCCGACCGGCCGTGCATCCCGAGCAGCTGTGATATCACCGGCGCTACCGCCATCGACGTGCCGGCGGACACGCTGCTGACTGTCGCCGACGGCCAGGTCGCGCCGCGCCGCACGATCAGCGGCCGCGTGACCGACACCACCGGCGCCGCGCTGCCCGGCGTGCGCGTCTCGACCGGTGGAGTAAGCGCGGGCAGCTACGGCATTGCCTGGGGCTTCGAGGCCGAAGCGAGCGCCGTGACCGACAGCGACGGCCGCTACCGGCTCGAAGGCTATGGCGGCCTGTATGCCCGCGTACGCACGCAGCACGCCGGCTCCGGCTACGTCGACAAGGTGTGGCCGAACACGTCCTGCGATGCGGCCAACCTGTTCTGCGATCAATCCGACGCGATCTATCCCCCGGCGATCGACGTCGACACGCAGCCGCACCTGACGGCCATCGATTTCGTGCTGGAGCGCGGCGCCGACGCATCCATCCGCGGACGCGTCGTCGATGCCGCGACGTCTGCGTCATTGCCGAAGCAGCGCGTCTCGGTCGTGCCGCTGACCAATCCATTGCTCGCACGACCGGTCGTGACCGACGGCGACGGCCGTTTCGCGATCATCGGCCTGACACCCGGCGACTACTACCTGTTCGCGACGCCGTCGGTCGCCGTGGCCCAGATTCCCGGCTGGTCGTATCCGGGCCAGTCCTGCATCGCGCGCTTCGCTCTCTGGCCGCTGCTCTGCGACATGGCCGCGGCGACGCCGTTGCACGTCGACGCCGGCGGCACGCTCGAGAACATCACCTTCGCCGTGCCGCTGGGGCCGATATTCACCGGCGGTTTCGATCCGTGATTCTCCGCGCATGGCGGCCCGGCGCCGCTGCGGCGCGCCTTCAACGCGACGCTTGGCGTTACCATGCCCGGCGTGCACGCACGGGTGCCGATGCTGCGGTCGAGGGTTCGGCGCCTGGATGCGGGGCTCACGTTATCGGAGGTGTCGAATGATTCAGCGCATGACGGCTATAGCGCTGCTGGTATTGAGCGGACCCGGCAGCGCCGCTGCCGCCACGATCAGCGGCCAGGTCATCGATCGCAACACGCTCGCGCCGATTGCGGGCGCGACGGTCACGCTCTACGCGCCCGGCGCCATGGGGATACCGACCTCGGTCGCGCAGACCCAGGCCGACGCCAGCGGCCACTACACGGTCACGACGAGCTACGGCGGCAACCGCCTGGCCGGCGTCGCGCGCGCCGCCAACTACGCCGCGCGCGCGCAGGATGACGGAACCTGCTATCAGGATCGGGCCTGCGTGGGTGTCACGACCTTTCAGACGATCGCTCCGGCGGACAGCGCCACCTTCGACTTCCGCCTGGCGCCGGCGGCACACATCAGCGGCCGGCTGCGCGACAGCGTCGGCAACCAGGCGCCGGCCGCCGCCACGGTCACGCTGACGACGTTCACCCAGCCGGCCGGTCACTACACGATCGAGGTCGGCGCCGACGGGCGCTTCGTCGTCGACGGACTGCCCGCCGGCAGCTACGAGCTGCGCGCTCAGGCCTCGGGCAGCGATGCGGACCGGCCGGACTATCTGACGCTGGTCTGGCCCGACACCTACTGCGATGACGTTCAGGTGTTCTGTGCGGCGCTCAGTGCGCCGTTCGTGGTGAATGAGGGCCAGCAGCTCGGCGAGCTCGATTTCCCGCTGCGGCAAGGCAGCTACCTGCGCACGCGCCTGATCAGCGACGGCAATGGCCAGCCGGTCGCCCAGCACACGAGCCTGGTGCAGGCGCAGACGCTGCAAGGCATGGCATCGGGTTCGACACTTCCCGACGGCTATGCGCGCATCGGTCCGCTGCTGCCAGGCCAGGTCAAGCTCGAACTGCGTCCGGCCGTCGCCGCCGCCTATCCGGCGATGGCCTGGCCCGACCTGCCCTGCAGCAGCAATCCCTGCGACCTCGGCGCGGCGACCGCTTTCACCGTCCCGGCCAGCGACGGCCTGTATACCCTGGCCGACGTCCACGTGCTGCCGCTGCGCAGCGTCCGCGGCCGCGTCATCGACGCGGCCACCGCGCAACCCGTCGCCGGCGTCAGCCTCGCTGCAGGACAGGCCGACGGCATGCCGCCCGGCACCTTCGTCGCCAGCATGACAGCCGTCACCGACGCCAACGGCGAATACCGGCTCGAAGGCTTCAGCGGCAGCAGCACGCTCGTGCGTACCCTGCCCAACGGCCACGGCTACGTCGATCGCGCCTGGCAGAACATCGAGTGCAACGGCCAGAACCTGTTCTGCGCCGAGGCAGGAACCGCCTATACCGCGTTGAGCTTCGCCACCGACGCACATCCGGCCCAGATCGACTTCGCTCTGCGCCGCGCGGCGTCTCTGCAGGGCCGCGTGATCCGCGCCGGCAGCGGCGAACCGCAAGTCAACTTCCGCGTCATCGTCCTTCCGGCCGGCAATCCGCGCATGGTCAAGAGCGTCGCGACCGATGCCGCCGGCCAGTTCCGCATCGACAGCCTGAGCCCGGACACGTACTACCTGTTCGGCGCGCCGGCGTTCACCATACCTCGCGTGATCAGCGGATTCGTCTATCCGCAGCTGCCGTGCTGGTTCGACCAGAATCCCGCGCCGCACTGCGATCTGAGTCTGGGAATGCCCTTCACCGTCGGCTATGGCGGCGCGATCAGCGGCATCGAGTTCGTGCTGCCGGGCGTGGATCCCATCTTCGCCGCGACGTTCGAATGAAACCGCAGCGGCCGGCGCGGCCTCAGTCCGGCTTCGCCGCCACCGCGGCACGATAGGCAGCCAGCACCGTGGCGCAGTCGCCGATCTGGCGGCTGCAGCCGCGCTCCATCCACAGCACGCTGTCGCACAGGTCGGCGATGCGCTCTTCGTCATGGCTGACGAGAACGACGGTCGTACCCGCGTGGATGCGCTCGTGGACCGCCTGCGCCGACTTGCGCTGGAATTCCGCGTCGCCGACGGCGAGCAGCTCGTCGACGAGCAGCACGTCGGGCTGCACCTGCAGCGCGACGGAAAAGCCCAGCCGCAACACCATGCCGTTGGAATAGCTCGCGACCGGCTGGTCGAAGAAGTCGCCGAGCTCGGCGTAGTCGTGGATCGCCGCGAGCCGCGCGTCGATGTCGCGCCGGCGCAGGCCCAGACGCAGCCCGCAGAGAATCGCGTTGTCGCGCCCCGACAGATGCGGCACGAAGCCCAGCGACAGCGACAGCAGCTGACAGCTCGCATCGGCGCGCTCGATGCGGCCGCGGTCGGGCCGCAGGATGCCGGCCAGCACGCGCAGCAAGGTGCTCTTGCCCGAACCGTTGCGTCCGACCACGCCCAGACGCTGGCCGCGACGCAGTTCGAGGCTGACGTCCTGCAGCGCCCAGTGCTTTTCGCCGCGCAGCCGCCGGCGCACGTCGAACGCGACGCCGACACCGTCCAGTCGCAGCACCGGAGCGCTCATGCGGCGAGCTTCGGATAGCGCGGCGCGAGCCGCAGCACCGCGGTCACGCCGGCCAGCGCGAGCGCGACGGCCACGAGCGCGACCGGCAGCATTGCCGCCGCATCCGGCCAGCGGCCGTGCAGCAGCACGCCGCGCAGCGCGTCGACCAGGACCAGCACCGGATTCCAGCTCAGCCAGTGCGCATAGGCCGCCGGCACGCGCTGCAGGGCGAACACCACGCCGGACAGGAACATCAGCACCGTCAGCAGCTGCTCGACGACGAAGCGCAGATCCGGCAGCAGCGGCATCAGCGCGGCCAGCAGCAACCCGCCGCCGATGCCGCACAGGCCGATGCACAGCAGCAGCGGCGGCAGACTCAGATAGGCCAGGTTAGGCGGATAGCCGGCCAGCCACAGCACCGCGAGCAGCAGCACGAAGACGACGGCGAACTTGATCGCATCGGCCAGGAGGTTCACGAGCGGAAAGATCAGCACCGGCATGCGCACCTGATGGATCAGCGCGAGATTCATCCAGATCGCCTGCCCTGCATGCACGACGCTGGACTTGAACCATTGCCAGACCACGAGGCCGATCAGCAGGAACGGCAGGTAGCCCGGTCCGCCGCTGTCGAGGATGCGGTCGAACACCAGCCAGAACGCGGCCATCATCAACGCCGGCTCGACCAGCCACCAGGCCAGGCCCAGATAGCTGCGCGAGCGCTCGGCGCGCAGTTCCGCGTAGGTGCTGAACCAGAGCAGTTCCAGGAAATGCAGACGCATGCGCGGCCTACGGCGGAAGCCCGCGCGAGCATAGCCGATCCGTCCGCCGCCGCGCCCACGCCGGGCCGGCGATCATATGGCGGCGATGCCGTCCGGCTTTGCCGCCCCCGGCAGCACCCCGCCCTCTTGACTCGCCGGCGCGCCGGGCGCAAAAGCCTGTCCGGTCCTCCGATGCCGCGGCCGCCCGTGATCTTCTTCACCATCGTCTCGCGCAACTACCTCGCGTATGCGCTGACCCTGCTGCAGTCATTGGCCGCGCAACATCCGCAGAGCCGGCGCTACCTCGCACTGGCCGACCGGGCCGGCGACGACGCCGACCTCGCCGATCCGCTGTTCGAGCTCGTGCGCATCGAGGATCTCGAACTGCCCGACTTCGACGCATTCGTCTTCCGCTACGACATCCTCGAACTGAACACCGCGATCAAGCCCTACGTGTTCCGCTGGCTGCGCAAGCGCCATGCGGACGAAGCGCTGGTCTATCTCGATCCGGACATCCTCGTGCTCACGCCGCTCGATGCCGTCGCCGAATCGCTGCGCGGCGGTGCGCTGGCGGTGCTGACGCCGCATCTGAATGCGCCGGTCGACGACGACCGTCATCCGGGCGAACTCGCGATCCTGCGCAGCGGCACCTACAACCTCGGCTTCGTCGCGATCGGCGCGCATGCGCAGGCCGACGCGCTGATCGGCTGGTGGGCGGCCAAGCTCGAATTCGGCTGCGTGGCCGATCCGGCCGCCGGCCTGTTCACCGACCAGAAATGGATGGACCTCGTGCCGGGCCTGTTCGACGACGTGCGCGTCCTGCGCGACGACGGTTGCAATCTGGCCTACTGGAATCTCGCCCAGCGCCGCGTGCAGCACACGGACCAGGGCCTGACGGCGAACGGCCGGCCGCTGGCCTTCGTGCATTTCAGCGGTATCGACGTGGACGATCCGCAGCGCTTCTCGCGCCACCAGGACCGCTATCGCGCGGCCGATCTCGGCGCGCTGCGACCGGTCTACGAGGATTACCTGCAGCGTCTGCGCGACAACGGCCATGCGCGGCACCGGCTCGCGCCGTATGCGTTCGGCACCTTCGCCGACGGCGAGCCGCTGACCCGGCCGCTGCGCGCGGTATTCCGCCAGTATTTCGACAAGGGCTGCGCCGAAGCCGAGGCGCAGCCCTGGCAGATGCGCCGCGAACGCTACGACCTGCCCTGCGACGAGCTCGCGCCGCGCGCCGACGCGCCGATCACGCGGCTGATGTATGCGGCCTGGCGTCTGCGGCCCGATCTGCACGCGGCCTTCGATCTCGGCGAACGCGAAGGACGCGAAGGTTTCATCCGCTGGTATCTGCGCTCGGCCGCGCGCGAGCTCGGCATTCCGCTGCGGCACATCGCGCCGGTCGCTGCTGCGTTCCGCCGCGACGGCACCGAAGCGGCACAGTGGGACCGGCACGGCCGCACGCGCATCGCCGGCACCTGGCCGCGGCTCAGCGCCGCCAGCCTGAACCTGATCGACTGGAGCTGCCGCCAGCGCTGGGCCCTCGCGCTGTACCGGCGCATACCGGCGCGCTGGCG
>Ga0247823_10004470_pt1 | contig 11223 bp, 13 predicted proteins | sample 13C_PalmiticAcid_2_FD_192426 | JGI IMG/M metagenome (GOLD analysis project Ga0247823, IMG submission 192426) | Soil microbial communities from agricultural site in Penn Yan, New York, United States - 13C_PalmiticAcid_Day30 | ecosystem: Environmental > Terrestrial > Soil > Agricultural land...
CACTAACACCCCATCCAGGCCTCCGATCTTCGCGTCATCTTCGAGCCCGTCGTGCAAGAAGTAGTCAAGTTGGTCAAGGACCAAATCGCCTCCTCCAAAGTCCCCATCAAAGCCGTGCTTCTCGTCGGCGGCTTCGGCGCCTCCAACTATCTCAAAGAGCGCCTGCGCGGCTCCATCGACGCCGCCATCAGCATCATGCAGCCGCCCAACGCGTGGCTGGCCGTCGTCCAGGGCGCCGTGATGAAGGGGCTCGCCCAAAACTCCCCCGACACCCTCACCATGGTGCGCGTGCAGAACCGCAAGGCCAGAAAGCACTACGGCACCGAGTGGCGCGTGCGCTACGACGAGAAGACCCACGCGCACCTGCGCAATAAGAAGCACTGGTGCGGACTCGACGGGTGCTGGAAGGTGTACACGATGGAGTGGTTCATCAAGAAGGGCGACGCCGTGTCGGAGAACGAGCCCTTCTTCACCAACTTTGTGTGGACGGGCCCCGTCGCGCAGGGCAGGATCAAGAAGATCAAGATGGACATCTACGCGGACCGCACGGTCAGGGACGCGCCAATGGCGAGGGACGATAATGTGGCCATGGTGTGCCATGTCGAGGCGGATGTGGGGCATATCCCGGAGAATTTGTTGCAGAGACGGAAGGGGACGGATGGACAGGTGAGTACTTAATCACGTTGCTGAGCGTGATGTTCATTTTGTGTCGTTTGGACAGGAGAAAGGCTAACGCACAGGGTAGTGGTACTATGAACTCAGCTGCAAGATTGAGGCAGTGTGTAAGTTTTCACCCCTGGAATTGGTTGGTTGAGAGGAAACGAGTGCTAACTCCTTGTTTCAGACCTTTCTGCATCGACACAGTACACGCTGCTGTACAACGGCCAACGCTACAACTCGGTCACGGCTGAGTACGTGTGATGTGGCTCGCCTTTTGCAGGGATGATGACCTTCATGACTTTATGGCTGGCGTTTTGAGCTTGTGAGAAGGCGTTTACCGGGATTGAGAGAGTAATTGGTTCGCTGGTGGTGGTGGTGGTGGTGGTTGTGAGGTGGCCCGAGGCTGGAAGTTTGCTCCATGGTGTGAGGATACCATAACGTCACCTCCATGTTCACCTCAGATTTTGTTGACCGTCACATCCCATGTGATCCGCTCTTTGTCTTGATTTCTTGCTTGTTCTATGTATCCTCTGACTTTATTTATGTTGTGCTCCTCTTCGATCTTCCCATTGCAATTGACTTGGCAGTGGACTCGGAGGCTCAGGATAAAGGACTTGAGAGCTTTCTCAAATCTTAATATTCAGGGGTCAAGGCTGGCGACAGGGTACGTACATGTTGAGGGCATCTGCAGCGCTCGGGTCATCGGGTTTCAGATTACCTGTCCCGCCTTGTTTTGGTTCCGTCTTCGTCCAGTCCACCCTCGAGAATTTTTACTTTCAAAGAGAAGGATTGCGGAGCACTTTCATTGTGATCTCGTCCTTGGCTGTCCGTTTTGGGAAGTTGCCGTTCAAAGAGAATCGCATCTCGAGTGTTTCCATTGTGCTTCTATCCTTAGGCACCCCATTCTGAGCACTTTATACGTTCAAAGACATCGAGTCCTAAGCGGGTCTGTTCCAGTTGCCCTTCTCGGACGAGCCCCTGAAGTGGCTTGGAGGCCGAGACCCCGTTCCAAGCCGCGTTGAATGAACCTCTCCGTCGAAGGGGTCGTTAAATAAGCCAAGGGGAGTTCACTGGGATGGCCGAGGTCTCCATTCCTCCCTACCTCGACCCTCCCAGCGACAATAGCCCCTGAACCACAACCACGATGAGCATCCTGTATCTTGGACTTTCCCAGCACATGACAGACCCGAGTGGTGAAACGATTCTTGGTTTGTCGGTCGACGAGCACCCCAAAAAGGAGGCCAGAGACGCCGCGGCCAATGCGGCGGCGGCCGGAGGAACAAAGGCGACTCAGGAGGTCGCCATTCACACACCAGGGAAAACAACGGTGGCTCTCCAAGTCCAAACCCTTGAGAACAAGATCGAGATTGTGATAGTGACTGTTGAGGGAACGGGCCAGCCGGAGAAGAACGACGCCGATCCTGCTCGGGTGTACTTTACACTGACACAGGACGGGCTTTTGAAGCTGAAGGGCACGGGTTACAAAATCAGTTTGGTTCCCTTAACGCCGTTGCTGGCCCGTCTGGCGACCTCCGACCTCCGTAGATGCCAAGCCTTGATCGCAGATGGCTCGCAGTGCCAACTGAGAAGGACGCACCAGGCTTGGTGCTTCTTCCACTTGGAACAAAAAGTGCTCCTGCATGACGAGGAGCTGGAATGGCGGAAGTCTCGGCACGAACATATGACACAAGCCGATTACATGGGAGTCGATCACGCAGGGAACATATGGAACTACAACACGATTCAGGAGTCATTGGCGCTCCGAACCATCATTACCCATACCATCTACGCCGGCAACGAGGACGACGGCCACAGGAAGTTTGTCATTACTACCCGGAAGCAGCGCGCCAATCTCAGCTCGCATCTCTTGACGTTTCACAAATCGGACGGCTTGGGCCGGGTGTCCATCAGTTCTTGCTTCGATGGGTTTTTGGCCAAGGCCGGGGCAAGAGACACCTGTCCGCTCTCCCCGGCGGGCTGGAGTGACGAGGTGGTGGTGGACGTGGCCGACGTCAGGAAGATCCGCGCCTACCAGGGCGACGGGCCCACGCCGCCCGTCTTCAATATGTTTGCCGACCCCAGTTCCACCGCCATGCGCGACATTCTCAACTACAAGGCCCGGAGGCTCGGCGACCTCCCGGACTTGGCGGGCTATCCGGCCTGGAAGGACATGACCGACGAGCAGAGATGCTGGGACTGCGCGCGCAATGGCTGGTCACCGCCGCCTACTGAGGAAGAGCAGGCCGTGCTTCACGGCCCGTGGGAAGACATTCCGTCAGGGCCCGACTGGATGCAAGAATCAGAAGATGGATCAAAACACTGGTGGTGTGGTTTCAGGCTTTGCTTCGGTTGTCTCAATGTGCTTAGACGGCGGCAATAGCCCATGGAAGGATGGTGAGCACATAACACTCGCGGCAACAGGTTTGCGTTTTGGTTACAACGTTGGAAACAGTTTATATACAGGTACTAGATAGTTACTTGGTGGTGTTCGGTGTTGAATGTCGGGATTTCCAGTGATTTCTGTCTCGTCATGAACAAGGTCCGAACAGGGGGCGGATTCAGACCCCGAAGCCGGGCTGGATAGCTCCTCCGCAAGAAGGTACACAACATTGACGGAGATCTATCACTCTATCACTACCACCGGGCAATATCCTCCTGAACTATTTGCGAGTTGGCACCGATTCCCGCCGTGACCCCGGCTCCCATCCCAATCGCCACCTGCTTGAGGGGCGTAGCGCAATCACCCGCAGCAAACACGCCTCGTTTGTTCGTTCCTTGAAACATGTCCCGGACCAATATGTCGCCCGCAGACGTTATCTCGAGGCCGTGTTGTTGGGCAAAGGGCCCTCGGAGGACGGTGCGAGGGTGGTGGACCACGAAGCCGAACGGAGCCACGGACCCGTCTGTAAACTCGACGGCCAAGGGTGAGCCAACAGAGCCTCCGCTTTGAAATGACTTGATCTGTCTGCTGTCCACCTTGAAACCCCGAGCTTTGGCGGCCACGATCTGGGGGTTTTCCTCGAGGCGAGGGCGCCCATTGGTCAGGAGTGTGACATCCGTCGTGGTCTGGCGTGTCAGTTGCGCCAGGTAGGCGAAAAGGTCGACCGCAGCTGCATTCGAGTCGTCAGCCAGCACTGCTTCCTTAGTAAGTAATATTTTACTAGTAGACTTTACTAGTTTATTGAGACTAGATCTATATATCTTATTGTAGACCCTTTGGCTCTACCGAATCTCTATACTTGACAAGATATCACCTCTGGGACCCTTTTAGAAGTGGGTCAGAGCAAACGATTCGTTATAGTGCCTTACTTCCTAGGCTCCTACCTCTTCCAGCTCCCCTTCTCGCTCTTCATCTATAGCCCATGGTAGGGGTGAAAAAGAAAGAAATCTGGCCCCTATGTAGAATCGGTCAGGGAAGCCAGATAGATAGGACAGGGGAAGCCTCTGAGAAACCAGCGTCCCTCTCTGTCGTTGAAGTAACGGCGTCTGGGAAAAGCGGCCGCCTTATCGGCTCCGTTTCGAGGGAGAAGACTATACACGCGACCTAGATTCTTCGTGTGGATATAGTCGTATGTGATGGAGTCGTGTTGTGTCTCGAGACTAAATAGGTTGGAAATGTTCGGTTGGTTAAGGACCGCGACAGCTCAGGGGTTCAGGGATAAAAGTGGGGCTCATCAAGGTCCAGTCAAGACCGTCTCGCCATCGCTGTTTCAACAAGTTCTGATGAGAAAGCTATAGTTTCGAGAGAAGGCTTACAACAATGTTGAGCGTAGTGGTACGTCAGTCATCCAGTCTATTAGCAGAGGCTGCTCATGGTAAAACAGCTTTTTAGGTACTTGGCTACTGCTGTAAAACTGCAGGGAAGCTTGTCAAGGAAGCGTTGTGGCTAGTTGAACGGAGTCGAAAGAGCGTTGTTCTGGATAAACAGAGGAGAGTCAACGAATGGCAGTTAATTACATAAGAGACCCCCTGTTCCGCAGCTCTGATGAGCTTACATAACCGTGGCCAAGCTCCTGAGAGCTTGTCAAGAACGTTGTCTTGTGACAACTGCGTAAGAAAATCACCGACTGAGTGTCTCGTCCTGTTCCTCCCGACATTGAAAGTCGACTGTCCTCCGCGCGGGTTTCCGACGCCTAAACGCACTGAGAGTAGGAGGCATTCACGACCGTGCAGACAGACCCCGCGACGCATTGTGTGGGACCAGTATAGCCTTGTCCGCCGCACTGGTTAAAACGAGGAACGGGTCTGCCAACACAGACGGTGGTTGTGGCAACGGGAGCGGTGACGACCGTGGTCGAAGCCTAAGGGCAAAAGCATTTCAGCGTCGGTTATGCTCGCAGGTTGTCCCCCGGGGGCGGGGTGGGGGGGGGAGGAAAGGGAAATTGAGCTTACTGCTAGACCGAGCGTACGGGTAGTGGTGACCGTGGGCGCAAGGTGGAGACAGGTGCATGCCAAAGAGATGGCTTCTTTGACGAAGTCGGATAAACCGCTGTTGTCCGTGACTGCGCGAGCCGCGAGGGCGGTCGGTACGCAGCTTGGGTTGCTGACGGTCACTGTAGCCGGGACGGTGGAGGTGACGACACTGCAGAGATGGCGCGGATCAGTACACCACGCAGGGTGAGTAGGTATGCCGAGCCTCCAGTCACCAAGCATACCTCGTTCCTGTCGCGGTGTAGAAAACTGTCTGCGTCGCTGCATCGGTGATGAATGAGCTGCAGAACTGCGTGGCAGCGGGGCCGAGGATTCCCTGCTCCGCTGCGACCTCTCCGAGGCCGCCCAAGAGAAGGCATTCCAACCGGTATTGGCTTTGGGCCAATGCCCACTGGCTGAGGGAAGCAAGCGCGAGGATGCTAACTGCAGACCGCATGTTGTTCTTTTGTCAGGCAGATAATAGGAAGTGCAGGGTAGAAGGACAATTGCAGTGGATTTTTGTTGCAATCTTCTCGGGATAGTGGGTAGGCGGCCTTCCTTTTATCTCCGTCTCCCTCAGCTGCATCTTCCCTGAGCAAGCAAAGCGATGTTGTACAAGCCGTCGTGTATCCTACCAAGTGCTTCACGCAGCAGGAGTACTGGCGTAGGGTTGACGAGGCATTGGGGTACTTTGGACACGGGATTTTCTACTCGCATGAGAATGACGAATAGATGATACGACTTGTTGGAAGATTACATCGATCCTAGTATCTTCCTTGCGGATCAGATTCAGCGTGAGCATGTGCTGGTTGATGCTGCGGTTTTCACTGTGATAGGGCCAGAGAAGTCAGCAGTGGGTGTTGTGGCTTTGAGATACGGCACTAGGGACATGAGATGTTTCCTCGTAGTACAAGAATGACGAACAGATGATGTCCCTTTTTGATGTAGGCTGATGCTGCAGTCTTTACTGTCATGGTGCAGAGGAGAGGTTAGCTCAGCATCCTCATTCGCAGACGCGGCGCACCCAAGATCTGAGTGCATTGTGATGCATTAGCGGATGGAAACCGATCACTTAATGTGGGGCAGAGTCCGAAGTACGGAGCCCCGGTTGGCTTACTCTAGTATGTTGCCGGACGCTCACCGCCGGCATCTCGATGGACAGTTTAAACCGGTTTTTCTCGGGGACTCTGCTGGTCAGCACTGCTTAAACTTGGCTCAGACGCCTTTTAGCGAATCCTTCAACCTCAATGTCGACCAGATACGTCTTGTCAGATGAGCTGTATGATCGGACAATCCGGCTCGAGGACACGGCAACCGGCACGAACCGGCAGATGCTGAGGGGTCGGCGAGTTTCTATGTCAACTCCCTTGAAGGATAGCCGGCGTCTAGTGACAAACTGAGAGCTGCTCAACCTTAACTATAACTTTGACACTTTGAATTGTTCTGGGGACTAGAAATCTACTAGCGGTTTTCGCCTCCGTCGATGATGAATAGAGTGCAAGAACTGGAGAAAGTGGTATGTAGCTTTCTGCCGACTAATTAATAGGCCTGTATTGGCAGTTCACGCTCGTATACTCTCTCCTAGGACATGCTTCCAATGAAGTAACGTCCTTTCGGTTTACGTTTGCCGAGTGATAGGCCGAGGTCTGACCGCTTTCTTGGCCAAAGCCCTCCATTCTGACGGGCTCGTCTCCAGCAAAAAGTACGCATCCGTGTTCGACTCTGCGTTCTCGGTTGCCATGGCCCCCGACTCCGTGAAGAGGAGCAGCTTGGGCTTGTTCAACTCGGCCAGTCGTGTCGCCTCTTCATCCATAGATCCAAAGATGGCGCCGTACTGGTCTGCCATGGTCATGATGAGGGCGATCAGCAGCTGCATATTCTGCACGGCAGACAGGTATCGGGTGGGGAAGTGTTGGCAGTGGACCATCTGGGAGACGATGGCTGTGCTGTTGCGGAGGAGATGGAGGCTTGATGGGAAGCTGAGGTCGTCGTTGCCCCGGATACGGTCTAACATCAAATAGCAGGCTGCCAGGCAAGAACAAGGTGATGGCGAGGTGGCCGGCCCGCCAGGCGCAGGTTGTGAAGTGGGCGTGCAGGGCGTGTAAATAGGGCCTCTTTGTATCTGGCATCCCTTTTGCCTAAAGATAAAAATTCTGGACTGTAATCTGGACCTCGCTGTCACGCCCTCCAGGGAAGGCGCCACCCTAAAGCTTGGCGCCCCCATCATCATCATCTGAGTCCTCATCGTCCAAAGCATCGCAACTGTCACGCCGAGTTCCCCTGCCACAACTATAGGCCTGAACATGGTCCAACCGGTTCATCAAGTCTTCCAGTTCTTCGACCCCTTCCTCACACTCGCCGCTCTCAAACGACTCCTCATCCGCATCACCCAAGCCATCATATCCCCTCTGCCCGCTCACCAACCCAACATCGGACCCCGCCGCCTGCGGTGCAACGTAACGGCGGGACCCAACAGATGTGCGCCAGGGATCCGTCGGCGTGTGGCCCGAGTCGAACCTGCTCTGCATCCTGCCCGCCCGCTCCGTAATCGTCTGGAAGACGATCATTTTGAGCTTCTTTGCCAAGTCCTCGAGAATACCCTTGGCGGTCCTCTCAGGCGCCCGCCACTTGACATAAAGGTTGCGGTGAGAGTGCCGGCGCCGGAACCCCATGGGGTGCACCTCGAAGAACAGATCGCAGAGCAGGCAGGTAGGCTTGCTGCTGCCAATATAACGGCCAAAGATGCCTTCGTTAAAGAATCGCACGGGTCCCTCCGCGTCCACGTTCATGGTTTGTTCGCGGTGGATGTTGTCGGCCAGGTTAACCTCGGCGTGCACGACGGTGTAGAACTCGTCGTTAGGCGCCTTGATCTGGGCCTTGAGCATGTCGTCGATTAAACCACCGAGCTGCGGGTTGAAGGCCTCATAGGTGTCAAGCACTTCGCTTCCCGCATTTAAGCACCGGAGGATGTTTTGTCCCCGACACCGGTCCTCCTTCATCCGCACTGGGTTGCCACCGCGCGGAGCGGAGGGGACGTACGTGACCTCAAATTCGACGAAGAGCTCGGGCCACCGAATACGCGCCTCTACGAATACCAGCATCGCGATGGAGTACGAGTGCAGGCGGCCGATGGCATGGCGCACGTTGCTCCACGATGTTGGGGTGGTCCGCTCCCGGTCGGACCTGGTCTTGAGGCGGAGAAAGGCTTCGAGGCCGCGGTAGCAGGAGGCGATGACCTGCAGTAAGGTGTGGCTGTGTCGGGCAACTGAGGAGGTGGTTAGTGAATGGCGAGAAACGAGATGGATGCCTGACGACTTCTAGATCTCAGTGAAGGGTTTTGTACTCACAGCTGGCCGGATCTGGCCATTCTTTCGCGGCTGCTTCTGCGACGTGTTGAATTGCGCGAAGGTCTTGGGACACTGAATTTGCTATGGGCGGCGAGTTGGATTCAGCTTCAACTTACTGGTTGGCTCGTTCAGGTCTTACCCTCAGGGGTGCCCTCGCGGTCGCAGCTGTCGATGCAAAAGCCGAGGCCGCCCACCAGGGACTTAACATAGCAGTGGATCCGCCACCGGTTGAAGGCCAGCACCTTCGACAAGATGGTGGAGCACAAGCCTGCCACTCGGGTGCTGTCATGCAGTGCCTCGTCCGAGGTCGTGCCCAATGCGCCCAGGACCTCCTTGGTAAGGAAGTTCTTGATCTTCTCAAACGCGACCTGGGTGCGGTGGTTGGATGTGAGACGGTACTCGATACCGCCCGGCTGCAGCACTGCAACAGCCGTGACATTGTCGCCGCCATGCTTGATGTCACAAATCTGTGCCAGTTTATTGACAAAACATGGGAAGATGTCAGTGGACTCGCTGCCCGTCGCCTGCTCTGAGTCGGACTGTGGACTCTGGGTACCGACGAGCCTTTCGTTCAATATGTCTAGGATAATAATTGATCCATATAACCGTTTAGCGAAACCAGGGGTCAGGTCAGATGGAACATAGCAGTGTTTTCTGACCGTGCAAGGCATGATCATTTTCAAATTGAGTCCGAGACACGTAACAAAAGAGGGAAGAAGAGGGATGCTGCTGCGAAAATGCTAAAAGGCTGAACCTCCGGGGTAGTGAAGGCCCTCTGGGTGCTCAGCAAGGCTTCTAGTCTTCATATGCCTCTTGCTGCCTGCGTTGCAGATCCATACAGTTCGAGTTCGGACAACTTTTGGTTGCAAACTGGAGGGGGTGGGTGCGTGATTCGATGATAGCCTCCTCGCCCTAACATGGGCTAACCACCGACCAATACTCCAGGGCGCAGAACGCAACAAGAAAGCAGAGGCATGACTCTGAGAAGGCCAAACCATTGGCTCTTTCCTCGACCCAGATCCAACTCATGGTTGTCGGCGGATTTCGAGCCTGTGAAGCCCGATTGCTGTGTAGCCCGATCATTGGCTACGCAAGCTTCGACATGAGCGTGATTCGTCCCTGTTATCAATCATGCAAGAGTGGGCTACGGCCTCAATGCATGCTCAGCCCCGCGAGCCACGGGTGGCGCTCCAGGGATTTCGAGCCCCGCGAGGTGCTCTTGTTTTGTCCCCCAATGATTGACTGCTTACATTTTGACATGAGAGAATGATTCGTCCTTCCTATCATGCAAGAGATGCGCCACGGCCTCAATGCATGCTCAGCCCCCCAAGCCGTGTCGGCCCTCGCGGGCTGCGGGATGCCTCGAAGGGTGGCATGGTGCGCCTTGTATTTCTAAATCCGGGTAGCTGTGCATGGCCGGGAGATGGCAACTGATTGGAAAGTCAAAGTCGGCGAGCTTGATCCAGGTCTGCTGTTTAAACAGCGATATTTGCCGCCAACACCACACCCCCCTCCGCCCACACTCAGCCAGGGGTTCGGAGAAGGTTTCTCGCCAAACTGCCGTCTTCATATATTGCCATTCAAAGCAGAGGTAGGATCTTTGGATCATTCTCGCGCTTCACCTTGGCTGACTGACTTTTAACAGAACTGGCGGGCAATCAACCGCTTCCCGTGCCGACTTTACCGATGCCATGGCTACTCTCTGTACGCTAGATGGCGGAACTTTTACCCCCAAAGTTCTCGAGATGGGACGGGGAGACTCGATGCCTCCTGCTAGAATCTTGTGTTTCACCAACCTTTCCATGGAGCCTGAGTCTCCAGCCGAGTATACTGACCTAGCATCAACAAGTTGGCCCTGCGACATTGGAGACCACGTCTATCTCAATATGCAGCCAACTCCCCAAGTCCCAGCCTTCGAGATCGCCGATCCACATTTTGCGCAGGACTCTTAGAGCTCCTCGCTGCAAAATATGGTTGGCTACCCGACACTGGGATTCGCAGAGCCGAGCAGCATCGACCCCGAGCATACCACTTCCCTTCTGAATTCCACCGGCTTTCCGTTCCGTGTTACCGAAACCCCAGTCTTTCATAATTCCGGCACTAGCGGTAGCATCCTTGAAGACGGAACGTCTTTGGCCTGGACAGGCCAAACCAGTTCGTCCTCTGCACATGTTCCAGCCCAAGCAGCTGGCTTTTGGCCTCCTCAGCACCCTCTAGACAGCATGGACCCTTCAGCTCTTACATACCCGACAGGTCCGAGCCCTTGCTATCAGCATGACCTTGGGACTTATTACACGCATCAACTTGGTTCTTATCAACATCTCCCGACCTACCACAGTGGCGAGAACGAAAACACCTCCTCGGACAGCACCGCACCATCAAGAAGGACCTGGGCGTGCAGCACCGTCGGCGAATTCTATAGCTTCGAATACGAACTTGAGTAGGCCTAACTCCCTCTGTTTATCTGTTTTTAGTCTCCTGCCCAACCCCATCAGCTCTCCCTTTTTTCCTCCCACCATTCCTCCCTCTCTCAGCGCAGGCTAACAACTCCCCGCAAACATTTCAGCAAAGACAGCAACAACCACACGAAGTGGGAGAGCTGCCCCGTGCCATTTTGTAGCGGTGGTGGTGCACAGAACAGAGATGTCAACCGCCACTTGTGGTCTACGCACGCCACATACGCGAGATTAAACGACATCCCCCGTGAGGAGGACTACTGTGGGAAGTGTAACTATCACGGACGCAAGGACAATGTGAAGCGACACAAGGATACTCAAAATCATTGGTGATGTTCAGTGTAGGAAGT
>Ga0247823_10004472_pt1 | contig 11222 bp, 9 predicted proteins | sample 13C_PalmiticAcid_2_FD_192426 | JGI IMG/M metagenome (GOLD analysis project Ga0247823, IMG submission 192426) | Soil microbial communities from agricultural site in Penn Yan, New York, United States - 13C_PalmiticAcid_Day30 | ecosystem: Environmental > Terrestrial > Soil > Agricultural land...
GTTCAAGACCGCCCCGCCGCCCGACCGCACAATCCTCTTCGCCTTCTGGACCGCCGAAGAACGCGGCCTGCTCGGGTCGGAGGCCTATGCGCAAAACCCCGTCTATCCGGCGGAAAAGACCGTCGCGAATCTCGGCCTCGACATTCTTCAGACGGCTGGCAAGGCGAAGGACGTCATCCTCGTCGGCAAGGGTCAGGGCAGTCTGGAAGACGATCTCGCCCGCGTCGCGGCGACGCAGGACCGCACCGTCAGCGTCGAGAGCCTGCCCGAACGCGGCCTCTTTTATCGCGCCGACCATTTCAGCATGGCCAAACGTGGCGTCCCCGTGCTGCTGATGATGGGAATTGCAGGCGCGTCCGACCTTGTAACCGGTGGCAAGGCCGCGGGCCAGAAGTGGGTCGATGACTACACCGGCAAATGCTATCATCAGGCCTGCGACGCGTGGAACGCCAGCTGGAACCTCGACGGTTCAGTTCAGGATATTCAGATTTTTTACCAGATCGGTAACGAACTTGCCCGTTCGGCCAAATGGCCCGAATGGAAAGCCGACAGCGAGTTCAAGGCGATCCGCGATCGCAGCGCCGCCACGCGCAAATGACCCGGAGGGATAGACGATGAGCCTGCTCCTCGGCCTCGCGCTGGTAGCGACAGCCCCTGCCTCGCCGGTCGCGACCCTTGAAGAGCTCGGCCGCACCGGCGAACTGATGGTCGCGTCGGGCGATCAGCCCGACAAGCGTGAGAAAGTCTTGGAAATTCAGGTCAGAACTTGCAACGTCGCCTTCAAGACGAAGCTGTTTCCGAACGGCTTCACGGCAAAGATGATCGACATCGGCGAGGGAAGCAAAGTCAGCCTCGTCGGGCGCGACACGGTCCGCCTCGACGGCTCGACCCGCTTCCCGAAAATGTCGGCGCTGGTGTCGGGCCGCGATACCAGGAAGCTCTTCGCAGCGCTCAAGGCTCTCCGTAAAACCTGCGAGACGTCGAACCAGATCTTCTGAACGCGCCCGACTAAGCGGACGAAGCCAATTCGTCCGCCAGCATCGTCAGACCCAGCCGCAACCCGGCCCGGTCGATCACCCCGCCGAGCGAAATCCGCAGCGCCATCCCGCGGGCTTCGCCCGCCAAAAATTGAAAAGCCGGTAGCGCCATCAGCCCCGCAAGACGCGGCCTGCCGGCGATCCGCCCCTGATCGGCGCCGGCGGGCAGGGGCATCCACAGATGGTAGCCGCAAGGATGCGCGACATAGCTCCCGGCAGGCAGGACCTCCGCCGCAATCGCAAGCCGCGCCTGCGCTTCTGCGCGCGTCTCGGCGATCAGCCGGTCGTAGCTGCCATCCTCCAGCCAGCGCGTCACCAGCGCGGCATTCAGCGGCGGCGCCATTCCGTTCGTCTGATGCACCTCGGTTGCGAGCGCCATCGCATCGGGAAGGGACGGTGCGCGCACATGCCCAACGCGCAGCGCGGGCGAGATCGTCTTTGACGTGCTGGCAATATACCAACCGAGCTCGGGCGCAAAACTCGACAGCGGCGCAATCGGCTGCTCGGCAAGCTGGCCATAAGCGTCATCTTCGATGATCTGCACGCCGTGGCGCTGCGATATCTCGGCAAGCGCCGCGCGCTCCACCTCGCTCAGCGTCGCTGTCGTCGGATTGTCGTTCGTCGGCACCACATAGAGCGCCGCGACCTTCGTCGTCAGGCAGAGCGCCTCCAGCGCGCCAGCGTCCACCTTCGCCAGCGGCGCGAGCCGCAGCCCCGCCTTTTTCGCGATTGCCAGAAACCCGGGATAGATGTGCGCGCCGCACGCGACGACGTCACCTGGCGCCAGCGCCGCGCCGACGATTGCAAGCAACGCATTTTGCGCGCCGGCGGTCACCACGACTTGCGATGCGTCGCTCGGCAGCCCCAACCGCCCGAAGATCGCCGCACCCGCCGCGCGATCAGCCTCGCGGCCGCCCGCCGGCGGATAATGAAGCCGCCCGCCCGCGCCCGGCGCGCGGAGCAGCGCGCTCGCCGTCCGGTCCCACGCGGCGAGCAATGTTCCGCCTTCGACTTCGGGCGGCATGTTCATGCCGGTGTCGCGCGGCGGCGGCCCCGCCGCAATCGCCTCCTGCGGCAGCACGAAGCTTCCCGCCCGCCCGCGCGCGCCGATCAGGCCCTGCGCGCGCGCTTGCTCATAAGCCCTGGTAACCGTCGTCAGATCGATGCCGAGCCGCGCGGCGAGGTCGCGTTGCGGCGGCAACCGGTCCCCCGCGCGCAGTTTGCCGGTTTCGACCGCGCTCGCAATCGCCTCGGCAATCGCGACATATTTGGCGCCATTCGTGCGCGCGAGGTCGGGAACCCAGCTGTCACCCATCGCCGTCGACCGTCTCTCCTTTGGCGCGCGCGTGAAGCTGCGCCCACAGCGCGTCGGTGCCCGCTTCCTGCGCCTTGTTCACATATTGCGATGCAACGAGCCAGCCCTTGATCGGGTGAAGCACCGCCAGGCACGGGATTACCATCAGCGGGATCGACGTGACCAGATGCACCCACCAAGGCGGGTTCAGCGCGACCTCGAACCACACGACGAGGAATAACAGCGGAAAGGCGATGAAGCAGAGCGAGAAAAACGCCGGGCCATCATCGGGCGCCGCGAAGTCATAGTCGAGCCCGCAATTTGGACAGCGATCCTGCACCTTCAGCCAGCGTCGGAACATCTTGCCCTCGCCGCAACGCGGGCAGAGGCCGTGCAGCCCCGTCCGATAGATCCACAGCCATTTGTCGCGGCCTTCAAGCTCGCCCGTCATCGACTCTACCCTGCATATCCATACACAATACCATACATAATGCCTATGGCGCGCGATGTCCAGATGCGCGCCGGATTGTCTTCCGCTGTCATTAGCCTTTCATCTTCGGCACCTAGCGGCGCCCCGAAAGGGGGAAAATGCCCATGAAACATACAGCCTTACTGCTCTCCACCAGCCTCTTCATCGTCGCGGCGCCCGCCGCCTATGCCCAGCAAGCCGATGACGGCGACACGATCGTCGTCACGGCACAGCTGCGCGAGCAGAACCCGATCGAGGTACCGATGACGCTCAGCGTCGTCGGCGGCGACGATCTCGACCGTCTCGGCATCCAGGATTTCGAGGAATTGTCGCGCTACGTCCCCGGCTTCGTCGTCCAGAACCAGTCGCCGAACAATCCGGGCTTCGTCATGCGCGGCATCACCTCGGACAGCGGCGCCGCGACCAACGAGCCGCGCGTCTCGGTCTATCAGGACGGCGTCTCGATCTCGAAATCGCGCGGATCCTATGTCGAGCTGTTCGACATCGAGCGCGTCGAGATCGCGAAAGGACCGCAATCGACCCTCTATGGTCGCGGCGCGTTGATCGGCGCGGTCAATGTCCTCCAGAACAAGGCGCGGCCGGGCGTGAACGAGGGCGCTTTCGGCATTTCCTACGGCAATTTCGACGCCTGGACCGTCGATGCGATGGGCAATGCGTCGCTAGGCGACAGCGCCGCAATCCGCCTCGCCGGCCGCGTGCGGATGCGCGACGGCACGGTGCCCGACCTGCTCGGCCGCGAGGATTATAATTCGGTCGACACACGCGCCGTGCGCGGGTCCTTCCGCGCCGAAACCGGCGGCCTGACCTTTGACCTGATCGGCAATTATCAGGAGGATCACCCGGCCGGCACCGCCTTCAAGTCGATTGCCTATAACCCGACCGACCCGGTCACCGGCGCCGTCATCGGCGACCGCCGCCGCACCAGCGGCGCCGCGCTGGCGCCGGGCGCAGGGTTCGAGGGGGGCCGTCAACTCGGCCTCGACCGCAAGGTCTGGGGCGTAACGGGCATCGCCGGCCTCGATCTCGGCAACGACCTGTCACTCCACGCGACGACCGCCTATCGCCGCTTTCAGTCGCTCGAAATCTTCGACGCCGACGGCCTGTCGCTGCCGATCCTGACCGCCGCCGAAGACGCGCGCGGACGCCAGTTCAGCCAGGATCTGCGCCTCGCCTATGACGGCGAGAGGATCAGCGGCTTTATCGGCGCCAGCTATTTCCAGGAAAATGGCAGCCAGCGCACCCCGGCACAGTTCGACGAACGCATCGCGCTCGCCCGCCTTGCCGGCGCGCTCAACGGCGGCGGGGCGATCCCCGGCCGCCCCGCGACCGATCCGGCACCGCTCGCGCTGTTCGGCAATCCCGCCTTCACCGGCCAGCTGCTTCAAGGCGTCGCCAATGCCTATGGCGTGGCGCTGCCGACCGCACAGGCGCAGGCGATCGCGGCCAATCTGAAACCGGCGCATCTCGAAACCTCGACCAATGCCTCGCGCACCCGCGCGATCGACGTCTATGGCGACGTCACCGTTCACCTCTCCGACCGGTTCGAGATTGGCGCGGGCCTGCGTTACAGCCATGACAGCAAGCGCAGCCGCTACACCTCCTCGGTACTCAATGGCCGCTCGATCCTCGGCGGCCTGATCGGCGCGCTGTCGCAGCCCGCTGCCGTTCGCACCGCGCTGCTTCAGGCGCTCGCAGTACCCGGCGCGGCGACCATTCCGCCCTCGACCGCCTATCCGGTTCCGCTCTTCGGTCTCGGCAGCCAGCCAACCGCAGGCAACGGCACCACCGAGGAGGCCGACCTGAAAAGCGACGGCTTTTCGTGGCGCATCACCGCGCGCTATGCGGCTGGCGACGACACCAGCCTTTATGCAAGCTATGCGCGCGGCCGCCGCCCCGAAATCCTGTCGGCACAGGGCCCTGCGGCCCCTTTCGCCTCCGTGCGCTTCAATACGCTGCCCGCCGAAACGGTCGACAGCTATGAGGTCGGTTTCAAGACCGCGCTCGCCAACCGCACGCTGTTCGTCGACGGCGCCGCCTTCCTCTATGACTACAGCAATTTCCAGACGACGGTGCAGCAGGGGACGCAATTCGTCGTCACCAACGCGGGCGAAGCGCGCGGCTATGGTTTCGAGGGACAGCTTCGCTGGGTGCCCAGCGACGCGGTGACGCTGTTCGGCTCCTACGCCTATAACCACAGCCGCTTCAAAACCGGCGTCCGCGACGGCAACCGCTTCCGCCTGAACCCGGATCACAGCGCCGCGATCGGAGCGATCTTCGGCATCCCGCTCGGCGATGGGCGGATCAGCTTCACGCCCAGCGCGACATGGCAGTCGAAGATCTTCTTCGACGACGACAACGACCGCCCCGACCTGCAGCAGCCGCCCGCCGCGCTCGTCGCCGACAATATCCAGGACGAGTTCCAGAACGGCTACGTGCTGGTCAACGCGCGCCTCGGCTATGAAGCCCCCGGCGGAGCCTGGCGGATCGAGGCCTTTGCGGAGAATCTGCTCGACCGCAAATATATTAACGACGCGGGCAACACCGGCGACAGCCTTGGGCTGCCGACCTTCATCGCCGGTGCCCCGCGCACCTACGGCGTGGCGGCGAGCTTCCGCTTCTGACGACAACGACACGACACAGCAGGCGTCCGCCCTTAACAGGCGGGCGCCGCTGCCATCGTCGCGGGCCAGCGCAGTTCGTATGTCACCAGAAAGCCGTCATGGTCCGACAGCCGCGGACTGTCGGGGCGGCCGTCGAACAGCGTCTCGACGCGGATCGGGCGCAGCGACAGTGCGGTCCCGCCGGCAAAAAACTGCAGATCCTGCGTATCCATCCACGGCTCGTCGCCGTCCCACGACATCCGCACGTCGCACCGCGCGGCGGGGTCGATGCACACTTCATGCACCAGCGTCAGCGGGTGGTACGCCGAAAACTCCTCCCAGCGCGCCTCCGAATGGCGCATGTTGAAATCGCCGCCAAAGATCAGGGGGTGCGCCGCATTCTCGGTGGCCGCGATGAATCCGGATGCGCGCGCGGCTTGCCGTGCATGCGCCTCGCGGTTGCGCGCCTCCGTCACCCCCGACGCGCCGCGCGAATTCATATGGGTATTGTACACATCGACCGGCCCCGGAACGCCCGGCAGGAGGATGCGCGCCAGCATCACCCCCTTGTTGGCCAGGCAGTCGAACCCCGCGCAGGCGCGGCTGCCATAGGCCTCGGCGGCATGATCGACGATTGGATAGCGCGATGCGATCGCCAGCCCCCCGCCGAGCAGCCGCAACCCGACCTCGCCCTTCAGCGGCTTGGCGCTTCCCGGCATACGCTCGCCCTGCCCGCCGGTGCGCGGGGTCGTGCGGCGCGGTCCCGGCACGATCGCGGGATATCCGCTTGCCGCCACCGCCCGCTTCGCGGCGGGGCTGAACATTTCCTGGAACAGGATGACGTCGGGGGCATCGTCCGCTTCGCGCATCGCATTCAACCGCACGCCGATGTCCTTCAACTCGCGCGCCCGGCCGCTTCGCGCCGGCCAGCCCAGCCCCTCCAGATTATAGGTCAGCACCGACAACGTCGCGATCTTCTCTTGCCCGTCGGCGCTCATCGTCACAGCCAGCGGCGGCGCGGCCTCGCACGCCATCACGCGCAGCGGCGGTTTCGGCCCGCAGGCGGACAGGACCAACGCTGCCAAAGGCCAGACACGGGGTGTTCGTCGGGTCACCGCATGCCTCCTACCGTCTCCACCACGCGGTTGCGACCCGATTGTGCGTTGCCGCATGTCCGCCTAATATCGCCGCCATGACGACCGACAAGATTTTCATCTCCGCCAACGACCTCCTCGCCGATTCGCTGCGGCTCGGCATGCAGATCGTCGACAGCGGCTTCAAACCGACGCACCTCGTCGGCATCTGGCGCGGCGGCGCGCCGGTCGGGATCGCGGTGCAGGAGTTGCTCGACTATCACGGCCACCACTGCGACCATATCGCGATCCGCACCTCGTCCTACAAAGGCATCGACAATCAGGATCCGCACGTGCGTGTCTTCGCGCTCGGCTACCTCATCGATACGCTGAACCCCGAGGACAGCCTGCTCATCATCGACGACGTCTTCGATTCGGGACGCAGCATCCGCGCCTTCATCGCCGAATTGAAAGCGCGATGCCGCCACAATATGCCGTGCGACATCCGTATCGCGACCGTCTGGTTCAAGCCCGGCCGCAACGTCACCGACCTTCGCCCCGATTATTTCGTCCACGAAACCGATCGCTGGCTGATCTTCCCGCACGAGATCGACGGGCTGACGATCGACGAAATCCGCCGACACAAGCCCGAGGCGGCGATCATCCTGCGCGAAGAGGGCACACCCAATGGCTGACGGTTTCGCATCGGCAGCCGAACGCGCCGCCTTCATCGCCGGCCTGCCCAAGGCCGAACTGCACCTGCATATCGAGGGCTCGCTCGAGCCCGAACTGATGTTCGAACTCGCGCAGCGCAACCAGATCGCGATCCCCTTCGCCAGCGTCGAAGAAGTGCGCGCCGCCTATGCCTTCTCGAACCTGCAGGATTTTCTCGATATCTATTATGAGGGGATGGGCGTCCTCCACACCGAACAGGATTTCCATGACCTGACCGCCGCCTACCTCGCGCGCGCCGACGCCGATACGGTGCGCCACGTCGAAATCTTCTTCGATCCGCAAGGCCATACCGAACGCGGGATCGCCTTCGAAACCGCAATCACCGGCATCACCCGCGCGCTGGACGAGGCCGAGGCACGCTACGGCATGACCTCGAAGCTGATCATGTGCTTCCTCCGCCACCTCAGCGAAGCCGACGCCGAAGCCACCCTCGACGAAGCGCTGCCGTACCTGGGCCGCATCGACGGCGTCGGCCTCGACTCGTCCGAAGTCGGGCACCCACCCGCGAAGTTCGAGCGCGTCTTCGCCCGCGCGAAAAGCCTTGGCCTCAAGATCGTCGCGCACGCCGGCGAGGAAGGTCCGCCAGAATATGTCCACGAGGCACTCGATCTGCTCAAGGTCGACCGGGTTGACCATGGCAACCGCAGTCTCGAAGACAGTGCACTCGTCGGCCGCCTCGCGAGCGAAGCCATGACATTGACCGTCTGCCCGCTCTCGAATTTGAAGCTCTGCGTCGTCGACGACATCGCCGACCATCCGCTCAAGACCATGCTCGACGCGGGCCTTCGTGCGACGGTGAACAGCGACGACCCCAGCTATTTCGGCGGCTATGTGAACGCCAATTACCTCGCCGTCGCCGACGCGCTCGACCTGTCGAGGGCGGACCTCGTCACGCTCGCGCGCAACAGCTTCACCGGCTCGTTCCTGAGCGACGCCGACAAGGCGAAGCATCTCGCGGCAATCGACGCCTACGCCTACTCCTGACGTCACCGCTCAGCGCGAGTGCAGCCGCGCGAGCGCGATCCCCGCCAGATTTTGCGCGCGGCCGATATGTCGCACGCGAGGCGCGGGGCCGTCGCCGGCTATTTTGCGGAACGCCAGCAGATGCCGGGCGGCCGCACCCCTTGCGCGCACCGCGCCGGTCGCCTGCGCAACCACCGCCGCTGCATCGCCGAGCAGGACAAAATCCTCGATCCCGCGCGCCCGCGCCAGACGCAGCGCGGCTATCAGAGCCAGCCATTCGGCGTCGAGGCTGCCCCCGATCCCGAGATCGCGATCGATCGTCGCGACGCCGCCGGTGACCACCGCGATCTCCATCGCGCCCGGATTGGGCCGACAACCTCCGTCGAAATAGATTTTGATACGGCGGGTCATCCCGCAGCCTTAACCGTTCAGAATTTCCCGCGCACCGAAAAGGCGAAGATCGGTCCGATCAACCGGTCGCGTTCCTCGACGAAGGCAATCGGGCTCGCCCCGCGCAGGCCTTGATAGACGGTGCGGTCGCGCCGCGACCGGGCGTTGAGGATATTGTTGATCGACGCACGCACGGTCAGGCCCATGACATTCTTGTGTTCAACGAACACCGATGCCCAGACCGGCCCCTCCCACACCTTGTCACTCTGGCTGCGGCGGTAATTGGGCTGGTTGTGCGAATATTCGGCATGGCCGCCCCAAGCCCAGTCGCTGCCCGGGATGTCGTGGCGCAGGTCGATGCTCGTCACCGTGTCGGTGAAACCGCTCCACTGGCGCTTCTCGCCGGTGAAGGGGTCGCGCAGCGAGGACTTCTGGAACAACAGGCTCGTATCGATCCGCACGCCTTTCAGCCCCGCGGGGTCGAGGTTGATCGTCGCGCTCCACTCGATCGCGCCGGCCTTTGCTTTCGCAATATTTCCCACCGCCTCGCCATCATCGCCGATCGGGATCACATCAACACGGTCCTCGACGTCGCGATAGACGACATAGAGCTTGGTCGATCCCCAAGCGCCCAGCTTTTTGTTGATCTCGAGTTCATAGCTCCAGTCCTGCTGCGGCCGCAGATCGTTGTTGCTCTGATTTTCGTTGCCGTCATTCAGGAAGGCGCGCGCCAGAAAATCGTAGAAGCTCAGCTGCAGCACGCGGCGCCGGGCTTTCAGCGAAGCGTCGAAGTCGGCGGTCGGCGTCCACGACAAGGTCAGCGATCCCTTCGGCCGGAAAAAGCTGCGCGTCAGGCCGTTCGGTCCCGTCTGCGTGATTGTCGAATGCTCGGCGCCCGCGACCAGCTGAAGGCTGAGCTTGTCGGTCAGCTTGCGGCCAAAGCTCAGCAGCCCTTCATAGCGGTCTTCGCTGACGCCCCCGGTGCCGCCCTCGAACGGTACATCGACGAACACACCCGCGGGATCGAGCACGGCGAGCGACGCCACATTGTCCAGCGTGTTGAACGCCGCCTCACCCGACAATTGCCAGTCTCCGCCCAGCATCTTCCACTGATATTCGCCGCGCGCGATCGTCTCGCCGAGGTCGCCGACCTGCGAAAAGCGATCGCCGATCGCCGGCGATCCGTCATCCGGCGTCGTCACGATTTCCTGCTTATAGGGTTCGTGGCTGAAACGCCGGAGGCCGATCAGCTTCAGCTTTCCGGGGCCAAGGCCGAACTGATAATCGCCGCTGACCTCGTAATTCCAGCTGTCGGCATTTTCATAGACGGTGCGGATGCGGTCGGGCGCGCCGAGGCCGCTCCGCAGGCCATCTTCATAATATCGGTCATATTTGCGCTGATAATGACCACCCAGATTGGCGACCGTGTCGCCCGGCGGATCCCAGGTGATCCGCCCCGACACTTTCGGCGTGTCATAATGGGTGTTCCAGACATCCTTGCGCCGCTCGACGATATTGCCCGCGCCGTCATAGATCAGCGTCGGGCCGCCGGCGCCGCTCCGCGCTGATTCATTGTTGTTGAGCGCCGCTTCATATTCGATCTCGCCCGTCCGTCCGCGCACCGATACGTCGCCTCGGGTAAACAGCGGATCGGTGTAATGCGCACGAAATTCCGGCTTCCACGAAAACTGTCCCGAAAAACTGTCGGCGCGATAGACGATATTGGCGACCTGACCCGACAGGCCCGGAATATCCAGCGCCGCACCGTCCATGATCTCGATCCGCTCGACATTGCCGGCGGGGATGCGCGACAGCTGCGTGTACATGTCGTCGGCCTTATTCGACGGCCGCTCGCCGTTGAACAGCACATTGCCCGTCGCCTGCCCCAGCCCGCGCAGATTCTCGTTGTCGCGGATCGAAAAGCCGGGAACCTGCGCCAGCATGTCATAGGCGTTGCGCGGCGCGTAGCGCGCGAAGTCGGCGGGCGTAAAAACCTGTCGCGCCGCGCTCTTCGCGGTCGTGGGCGCGTCGGCTCCAGCGGGCGGCGGTGTATCGCCGGTCGGTGCCGGTGCCGCCTCCTGCGCGGTGGCGGGCATAATGGAAAGCGCGGCGGTCAGTGCTGCAAGGCTGATCGCAGATTTCATTGACCGCTCCCCCGCGCGCGGTTCATCGCCTGCGCGTATTCGGGCGAGACGCCAAGCGCCTTCATGCCGACGACATCGTCGGCGCCAAGGCCCCGATACCCGGCCGCCGCCAACCCGCGAACATAGGCGCCATCGACGCCGAGCGCCCGGCACGCGATCGCATCGCCGATCGTCGTCAGCGTCATCGCCTCGGATTTGAGGTCGCGGACATAGGCGGGTGTGACCTTCAGCGCGGCGGCCGCGATCAGGTCGCCGTCATCTTTCGGCTTCACACCCTCGGCGGTCAGCCCGTCGGCAAGCTCGATTGTTGCATCAACCAGCAGCATCGCGAGCAGATCGTCGCGATCCCCGGGTGCCAGCTTGCGCGACGTCAGCTCCGCTTCGAACCGCGGGTCGGCAGTAAAGCGGCAGCGTCCCGATCCATCATACGGCGCCTTCATCTCGCCCGAACAGGCGAGCGTCCCCGCGGCATGGACGATCGTGAAGGATACCGGCC
>Ga0247823_10004473_pt1 | contig 11222 bp, 5 predicted proteins | sample 13C_PalmiticAcid_2_FD_192426 | JGI IMG/M metagenome (GOLD analysis project Ga0247823, IMG submission 192426) | Soil microbial communities from agricultural site in Penn Yan, New York, United States - 13C_PalmiticAcid_Day30 | ecosystem: Environmental > Terrestrial > Soil > Agricultural land...
GGTGTATGCTGTCGAGTTGGCCCAGTTGGCGGCCGACGTTGTCGTAGAAGTAGCGGTCGTCCGCCCCGGCGGCCATCGCCGCGAAATTGAGTTCGACGCCGAAGTGGAACGGCTGATCAGCCGGGAGGTTTTCGAGGTCGTACTGGATCTCGAACCGGCCGCCGGCGTTGGCATCGAGGCTGACGGTCTTGGTGACCTTCACGGCCTGTTCACCCGCGTGGCCGTCGCGCGTCATTTCGACGTCGACGCGCTTGTCGTTCTTGCGGACGACGGCTTCATAGACACCGATGACGAAGTCGCCGATCTCCCCCTGGCTCTTCTGGAACTCGTCCAGGCTGAGGCCGGGGCGGAGAAAGTGATCGACCAGCGACTTCCGCGGCCAGGCGTCGTAGGTGAGCCGCTTGTCGAGGTCGGGCTGCTTGAACGTGACCAGGTCGTGAATGCTGACGGCCGCGCCGTCGGCGTGTCCGTTGGAGCCGGCCAGGACCTTCTTGTGATACGCCTCGGGGCGGCGATTGAGCGTGGCGCCGAGATTCACGCGGGCGGCGCGGACGTCCAGCTCGTAGATGTGGCCGCCGCGGGCGGGAGCGATGTAGGCCGCGAGGCGATCGCTGGCGATCTTGATTTCCTGGCGGGCATCGAGATTGAAGTCGGCCGCTTCGCGCGTGACCCACCGGCCCACGTGGCCTTCGAGCTGGCAGAGGGCACTGTCGGCCGAGATCAGATGCTTGTAGATGGCGTTGCGCAGGTGCGGCAGGTACAGGCCGCCGAAGGCGCCGTGCCAGTACGGGCAATTGCACTGGGCCCGGTAGAGCTCGGTGCGGGCGAGCGCGACGAGGGCCGGGTTCTGCTGCGCGGCGGGGGTCGCCTGGACCGCTTCCAGCCGGCTGCTGACCTCCCGCATCCGGCAGTACATTTCGTTGCTCTCGGGGTACTTCACGAGGAAGTTCCGCCAGAAGCCGGCCCGCACATATTGCTTCAGCTGCGGCCACTCTTCGTCCGCTTCGTAGCGATGGACGAGCCCTTCATAAACGAGCTGGCCTTCCGCGGGGAGACACCATTCGGTCATCTCGCGGTAGCTGCTGTCAGGCAGGTAGACGCGTCCCAGCGGCGGGACGTTGTCGACCGCTTCGCCGAGCGTGGTCGTCTTGAGCCAGTCCTGGTTCTGCGTCAGGACGTCGAAGAACTTCCGCAGCCAGCCGTCGCGATAGACGTGGTCTTTCGTGCCGGGCCAGGTGCCGAACTTCTCGCCGTCGTCACCGAAAACGGCAATCGCGCCGGGCGTCTGGCTGCCGATGTGCCGCAGGTGGTCGATCGACTTCCAGGGGTCCTGAAACGGGATCGTGTACCGGAGGTTCTCGCTCCCCGGAAACATCTTCAGCAGCCGGCCTTCGTCTTCGGTGAAGTAGTAGCCGTGCAGCTTTTCCGGAGCGACGCCGGCCCCGCGGAAATGGAAGTCGTCGACGAGCGTGTACTCGATGCCGGCGTCGGTGATGTCGCCGGCAAACGTCTGTTCCCAGACCCGCTCGGGGACCCACATGCCGCGGATCGTCTGGCCGAAGAGTTGTTCGAGGAACCGCGAGTAGGCGCGGATCTGTCCGATGCGGTCGCGACGCGGGATGCAGGCGAGGATCGGTTCGTAGAACGGGCCGCCGAGGATTTCGATCTGTCCGCGGGCGACGAATTCTTTCAGACGGTCGATGTACTCGGGGTGGTGGTCGACCAGCCATTCCATCAGGCTGCCGGAGGTATGCAGCGCGATCTGGAGGTGCGGGTAGTCATCGAGGACATCGAGGAACGGGCGGTAACTGTCCTGGTAGGCGGCCTCGAACACGCCGTCGAAATTTCCGACGGGCTGGTGGTTATGCAGGGCGAGGACGAGTCGAACCGGGGAAGTCACACGTAGCTCCTGGCTGGCGACGGGCCTCCAGTGCCCGTGAAGCGCCTGAACGTGCGTGATAGCAGGTTTGGACAGGAGGCTGAAGATTGGGAATGGTTCAGGGGGCGGGCGGGAAGGCATCCGGCGGATTCGGCGCGGCGTAGATTGCCTAGTGTGAAGTGTTCCGCCTTCAGGCTGCTGGCATCGTAGGAGTACAGCCTTCGGGCTGCTCGATGCAGGCTGAAGCCTGTACTCCTGCTGCCGCGTTGCACGGGCCGGCCGTCGTCTTCAGAATCTGGACTCGACCAGTGTTCGTGCTCACCCCTGCGAGTAGAACGATGCTGCGTGGCCGTCTCGTTGTGTTGTTTGCCGTGTCCGTGTTGATGCTGACCGGGCGTCCCGTCCATTCGGCCGACCTGGTCGCCGAAACCCCCGAGGCCGCGGCCGCCGACCCCGATTTCGCCCTGCAGGGCGAGTACGAAACGGTCCAGTTGGGCGTGCAGATCGTCGCCCAGGGCGACGGCGAGTTCCTGATTGTCGCCTTTCCGGGCGGCCTCCCCGGCAAAGGTTGGACCGGCAAGGACCGGCAGGTGTCGGATGGCGACGCCGACGCCGTCCGTGGGCTGATCGAGGCGCGGAAGCTGAAGAAGGTCACCCGCGAGAGCCCGACGCTCGGCGCGAAGCCGCCGGCTGGAGCCGAGGTCCTGTTCGACGGAACGCAGCAGTCGATCGACAAACACTGGAAGCCCGGAACGAAACTCTCTGCCGAGGGCCTGCTGGTCCCGGCCGGCACGTCGAAGGAGTCGTTCAACGACTTCGCCGTCCACCTCGAGTTCCGACTCCCCTACATGCCCAAGGCCCGCGGTCAGGGCCGCGCGAACAGCGGCCTGTATCTCCACGGCCGGTACGAAGTCCAGATCCTCGATTCGTTCGGCCTCGACGGGAAGAACAACGAATGCGGCGGGCTGTATTCGATCAAAGACCCCGACGTGAATATGTGCCTGCCGCCTTTGGCGTGGCAGACGTATGACGCCGAGTTCACGGCCCCGCGGTTTGACGACAGCGGCAAGCGGATCGCGAACGGCCGGATGACGGTCAGGCTGAACGGCGTGCCGGTTCATCAGAACATCGAATTGACAAAGCTGACGCCCGGGCCGCTGCTGAAAGATGACGCGACTCCCGGTCCGTTGTTCCTGCAGGACCACGGCAACCCGGTCCGGTTCCGCAACATCTGGATCGTCAAACGCGACGCGGAGAAAGAAGCCCGCCGGCCGATCGTGCCGGCATACGAGCGGCTTCACGCCTCCTCGACGCCGGCCAGCGCCGAGGGGGGCTTCGTCCTGATGACGGAACTGGGATGCGTGAACTGCCACGCCACTGACGATCCGGCGCTGACTGCGAACAGTTCGAAGTCAGGCCCGATCCTGGACGGCGTCGGCCTGCGGGCGCGGGGGGACTGGCTGGCCAGGTTCCTCGCATCGCCGCATGGCGTGAAGCCGGGGACCACGATGCCGGCGGTCCTCGATCACCTGGCGCCGGCGGAGCGTGAACACGCGGTGAAAGCCCTGATGGCCTACCTCATCGGCGAAACGACGCCGGTCGAGCGGAACGGCGATCGCGCGGCCGCGAAGCGCGGCGGGCAGCTGTTTCATTCGATCGGCTGCGTCGCCTGCCACGCGCCGCGGAAGGAAGGGGCTCCGCGCGTGAACGATGCGGCCACCGTTCCCCTGCCCGTGTGCGGTGAGAAGTACTCGATCGTTGCTCTCGAGAAGTTTCTCAAAGATCCCGTGGCCGTGCGGCCCGCCGGGCGGATGCCGTCGCTCAACCTCACCGACAAAGAGGCCCGGGACCTGGCCTCCTTCCTCGTCAGCGATTCGAGCCGGTCGACGAGGCCCAACATCAACTACCAGGTGTTCCACGGGGTGTGGGAGACGCCGCCGGACTTCTCGACGATGACGCCGAAGGCGACCGGCCAATGCGAGGGCTTCGATCTGTCGGTCGCCGGCCGCGACGATGCCTTCGGAATCGTGTTCGAAGGCTACTGGAACAACCCCGAGGAAGGGGCGCACTCGTTTTACCTGACCTCGGACGACGGCAGTAAGCTGTACGTCGACGGAGAACTGTTGGCGAGTTACGGCGGGCCGTTCACCAAGGTACCGCCCCGCGTGCTGTCGAAGGGGGTGCACAAGATCCGCGTTGAATACGTGGAGGCGTTCGGCGAACAGCACCTGGCGGTCGAAGTGCAGCGGAAAGGCGTCGTCCGCCAACCGATTGAACCATGGCTGAAGCCGACGGCCGAAGAGGCGGCCGACAAGCCCGTCAGAATGATCGGAGAATCCGCCTCCCCCGCTGATGCGGCACTGGCGGCCGAAGGCAAAGCGCTGTTCGCCTCGCTGGGATGTGCGGCATGTCACCGGGTGACGGAAGGGGGCAAGCCGGTCGCGTCGACGCTGGCGTCCAAACCTCTGAAAGACGTGAACCCCGTGAAGGGGTGCCTCGCTGATTCCGCAGGCGACAAATCGTTGGCCCCGCAGTTCGATCTGAGCCCGACGCAGCGGGCCTCAATCACCGCCGCGCTGGCGGCGATGTCGAGTGCGCCGGTGAAGCGGGAACTGATTCCCACCGTGATGGCATCCTTCAACTGTTACGCCTGCCATCGCCGTGACGGTCTCGGCGGTCCGGAGCGTGACCGCGATCCGCTCTTCGTCACGACCCAGCACGAAATGGGAGATGAAGGCCGCGTGCCGCCGCCGCTGGACGGGGTCGGCGACAAACTGCAGCCCGGCTGGCTGAAACGAGTTATCGGCGAAGGAGCCAAAGACCGTCCCTACATGCAGACTCGCATGCCCAGGTTTGGAGCGGCCCCCGTCGATGCCCTCGTGAAGGCCTTCGCGAAGACCGATCAACACGCCTCCGCAGGAAAGCCGCCGGTCATCGAAGAGGCCGAGCACCGCACGAAGGCCGTCGGCCGAAAACTGGCTGGAAACAATGCGTTCGGCTGCGTGAAGTGCCACGTCTTTGGGGCGACGCCATCCTCCGGCATTCAGGCGATCAACCTGCTGACGATGACCCGCCGCGTCCGCGAGGACTGGTTCTATCGCTACCTCGTCAATCCGCAGGCGTACCGGCCCGGAACGCGAATGCCGACGGCCTTCGTCGATGGGAAGAGCGTGGTTCGAGACGTGTACGACGGAGACCCGGCCAGGCAGATGGTGGCGCTGTGGTCGTTCCTGTCGGACGCCGAGAAGGCGGCGGTCCCGGATGGACTCATCGCCCAGGCGATCGAGCTCGTTCCGAAGACAACGCCGATCATCTATCGCAACTTCCTGGATGGCCTGACGCCCCGCGGGATCGCGGTTGGCTTTCCCGAGCAGGCCGACCTCGCCTGGGACGCCGAGAAGATGTCGCTGGCCGCCCTCTGGCACGGCAAGTTCGTCGATGCCTCGAAGCACTGGACCGGACGCGGGGCCGACAAGATCAGCCCCCTCGGCGACCACGTGATCCGGCCCGAAACAACAACGCCGGTGGCTTACCTGCAGTCGCAGGACACGCCGTGGCCGAGCGAGGCGCCGCGTGCGATTGGTTACCGGTTCCGCGGTTATCGGCTCGACGACAAGCAACGCCCCGCGTTCCGATACACGCTGCCGGCTGCGGACGGCCAGGCGGTTTCCGTCGAAGACCTGTGCATCCCGATCGCGAACCCGCGGGAAGCCGGAGAGCCAGGGATGCGGCGCACGATCACGCTGACGGCCGACAAAGACGTGGAGAATGTCTATGTCCGCATCGCCCGTGGAGAGATCAAATCGCCATCCACGGACGGCAATGCTTACGCCGTTGACGGCGAGTGGCGGGTGCGGGTCGAGACGACGCCGAAGTCCGCGCCGCTCATTCGCGGCGCCGGCAAGGACGCCGAACTGCTGGCGCCGGTGACGTTTGAGAATGGAAAGGGAGTGGTGGTGATGGAGATTGAGTGGTGACCTGTTGGTGTTCAGGCTTTAGCCTGCCCAATGGTCGAGAATGCCTGATCTCGAATGCCGCTACTTTTGCTCATGAAACAGCCTGAAGGCTGAACACCAACAACAAAATGCCACGCGTCTTCTTCACCGCCCACCTCCGCCGACACGTGAAGTGCGACACCGTCGACGTCGACGCCCCGACCGTGCGGGCAGCCCTCGAACGCATCTTCGAAACCGAGCCGAACCTGCGGGGGTATATCCTCGATGACGGCGGCGCGGTGCGGCAGCATGTGATGATCTTCGTCAACGACCGACCCCTGGGAGATCGCGAGACGCAGTCCGACGCCGTCGATGCGAAGTCGGAAATTCATGTGCTGCAGGCGCTGTCCGGCGGGTGAGGATGCGCTCACCGTCCGAGCCTCGCTGTCTCGGCAGTGGGCCACCGGCCGGGCGTTCCTCTTGACAGTTCAATCCGTCGTGCCGCATTCTCAAGGCCTGCCGGGCGCCCGCTGGCGTCTGGTGCGGGTCCAAGGATGTCGCTGTCGAGGACGGGTCATGGCAATGCCGGCCGTTTCCGATGTGGGAGGTCTCTGCGATCAGGCGCGAGCCCTGATGAAGCAGAAGAAGATCTCCGAGGCTCGCGCGCTGTTCGAGCAGGCGATCGAACTCGACCCCCGAAGCATTCCCGCGTTTGAAGGGGCCGCCGCGACGGCGTTCGCCGAGAAGGACTTCGCACGGGCGGCCGCCCTCTACAAGAAGCTGACGCTGCTCGATCTCCGGCGTTCACAACCGGCGGTCAACCTCGGAGCCGTCTATAACCGGATGAGCGACTTCAACGCGGCCATCAAGGTCCTGCGTTCGGCCATCGCCAAGGACAAGAAGTGCCCGGCGGCCTACTACAACATGGCCATCGCCCACAAAGGGCTGAACCAGCAGAGCATGGCGGTGACGGCCTACAAGGAGGCCGTGCGGCTGGATCCGAAGATGGTCGATGCCAGCTACAACCTGGGAAACCTGCTGCTCGAAATGGGAAGCTACGGACAGGCGATCCTGTATTTCGAGAAGGCGATCGAAGCCGAACCGACGTTCGAAAAAGCCCGCCGCGGGCTGCAGCGGGCCTACGATGCCAAAGACGAGTCGAAGAAAAGCCAGAAGGCGTTCGGCCGTCTGGTCGACGAAGAAGTGACGGCGCGGAACCAGGAAGAGGTCGAATACCGGCTGCTGACGCCCAAGGAACGATTCGAGGATCGGCAGGCGCTGCACCAGCTTTCGAAGGAAACCGAGAACCTGACTCAGGGAGTCTTGTCTCAGCTGCGGGACGACCTCGGCCCGGCGCTGCAGCGTCTTCAGCACACCGCCTCGGCCGGCGGCGACCTGCGGCTCATGCGGACGGAGAACGAAGCGCTCACGGAGGCCACCCAACGCTTCCACGAAATCGCGACGGCGCTCAACAACAAGCTCGCATCCGTCCGCGAGCACGAGCGGCTGATTCGGGATTGAGGACGAATGGATTGGAGGACTCCAACACCTCGAGTGAGCGGTCTTTGCTAACCGCCGGTTCGATCCACAATCGCCGTTCCCGCCACCGGGGACTGACCGCTGCTATCCTTGGGGTGACTGCCGGTTGCCAGAACTGCGACCGCTTCAAGCCAAGGAATGTCGCTCATGAAATCGCACACGCGGCATCTGACCTTCGAACTCCCCGAGCGGATGGGCTTTCTGAACATCACCACACTCGTGGAGGACGAACTGCGGGCCAGCGGGATCAAGGAAGGTCTTCTCTTGTGCAACGCGATGCACATCACGGCCAGCGTGTTCATCAACGACGATGAAGCCGGCCTGCACCGCGACTACAAACTGTGGCTGGAAAAGCTCGCGCCGTTCGACGCGTCACCGGCCACGTACTTCCACAACCGCACCGGCGAAGACAACGCCGACGCCCACATGAAGCGGCAAATCATGGGCCGTGAGGTCGTCGTCGCCGTGACGATGGGGAAGCTCGACTTCGGGCCCTGGGAGCAGATCTTCTACGGCGAGTTTGATGGACGACGGCCGAAACGGGTCATGGTGAAGATCATTGGAGAATAGGCCCGAAGTGTCCCGGCAACACAACGGGTGCAACCGAATCGACCAGTCTGCAACCACGCGGGTTACGGCTGCTCGAACGCCCCCACGCTCGGCCTGTCGACCGTAGGCCGTTTCTGGAATCCGAACGGCGGGACGAGTTCGTACTTCACGGGATACTCGTTCAGCATCGCAGGGAGCGGCTGGCCGGCGCGGCGGGCGGGGGATGTTTCCAGCAGCCGGTAGTCGTTCGTGGCCAGATCGCGGAATCCGGGAGTGTCACCAGTGACGTTGTCAGAGTCGCTGATCGATCCGGTCAGCGTGCCGTGGCACTCCTTGTAGCCCTTCTTGAACCAGTTGTGGTGAACGCGGGCGGTCCCGGTTTCATCCAGCAGTGACAGCCGGGGCCCGTCCGCTTCGACATAGACGATATTGTTGAAGACCTCGGCCGATTGCAGGTTGGTCGACAACCGCAGCAGCGTGGTGTTGTTCCGCCGCTTCGAGATGACGGTGTTGTGGTAGAACCACAACGGTCCCTGGCGGAAGTCTTCCTGCGGACCGCTGTCGCCGCCGAAGTGGACGATCTGCGGATTGCCGGCGTTGTTCGGTTCGATGAGGACGTTGCCGTAGACGAAGGCCTGGTGATAGCGGGGGTCGGTCTTGATCGCGTCCCCTTCCTGCGACTCAACAAAATCGAGCTGCCGGTTGCCTCCTTCGATGAGGTTGTACCTCACGACCGTTCCAGCCGAGCGGTCCTTCAGGTTCGTGCCGCCGCAGCCGTCGCGGAGCGGGCCAAAGCGGTTGAACTGGAAGACAATTCCAGCGGCCTCCGTATAGCTGTTGTGCTGGAAGCCGCTCCCTTCGATGCCGTTGTTTTCAATGCGGCAGCCTTCGACGAGGATCTCACGGGCTTCGGCGGCGGTGAAAAAGCCGTTCGCGCAGTCGTGCAGCCGGCAGCTGCGGATCGTGATGTGCTCACCTTTCTCGATGAAGATGGCGCTCGCCGAGTCGCTGTATTCCTGCAGGCCGTCTCGCCCGAAGAAATTCCGGCCGGGACGGGCGCCGCGGAGTTCCAGGCCTTCGATGACGACGTGGGCCGGGAAGATGTCGGGTGGGTCGTTCGAGCCGCCGATCTTGATCAGGCCCCGCTGGCCGCTCCAGAAGTTCATGCCGGTCGCGGTGATCGCGCCATCGCCTTCGATGACGGGCAGCTGCCCGTCCGGACCGGGGATGCCACGGATGACGATCGGTTTGTCCTTCGTGCCGCGGCAGGCGAGGACCCACTTCACGCGGTAAGGCTCGGGCCGCCAGTGGATGGCGAGCAGGTCGCCCGCCTCAAGCCGGGCGAAGGGCGCCATCTCGAGACGCTTGATCGGATGATCGGACCCGACGTGATACTCGGCGGCGGGGAGAGCGCGCGAGGTGGTGATCAGGAAGAGCAGACCGATTGCAAATGGCGAAATGCAAACTGCAAATCTGTGGTTGGGAGACCTTCGGTCGAAGCTTGTGGTCGGGTCAGGAGACCCGACCACAACAGAGGGATCAACAACAGAGGGATCAATGTCTTTGGTCATCCCGCACCTCCCTGCGCGATTGATTGGCTCTATTCCCGTGGTTTGCGGCCGCGCCGGCCTCTGGGCGGACGGCGCGCCGAGTCGCCGCTTGCCCGACTGCGGCCCGAGCGGACCGTCTCTTTCCAGCGCCGAAGCTGTTCACGGAAGTCGGCGAGCGTCAGCAGGATCTCCGGAAGCTGGATCTCCGCCTCGGCTCCGGGCCGGCCTCCTTCTTCAGGGTCGGTCGCCTCGTGCACTTCCTTGTCGATCGTGCGGATCCAGGCCGGGACATCGATGCCGGAGCCCCAGGAGTCTTTCAGATAGGCGTCGATTTCCTGCGACAGCTCGGCGAACGACGGCGAGTCGAACTTTCCTGCACGGGCATCCGCCACGGCCGGCTGCACGAGCGCCACCATGCGGTTCACGGCCAGCGGCTTCACAAACCGCTGGTTGAGGTGATCGGCAATCACCGGCATCCGCATGCCGTATTCCTGCTGCAGCTCTTTCAGGTCCTCGAGGTGCTGCGAGGCGATGTCGGCCGTCTGCACCTCATAGGTCGTCTCCCAGAGCTTGGCCGCTTCCTTCATGCCGGCCCGGCAGAGGGCTTCATGCACGATCATCAGCGGCTGCATGTGCCAGGCGTCGCGGTCGTAACCGGCTTCGACGCGCAGGAACTCGAGCAGGCAGTAGAAATTCTCGCCGTAATCGGACTGCGTCGTGGTCGTGTTGTATTCGAGGAAGCGATCGAACTTGTCGACCACGATCGAGTAGATCGTCTCGAGAGCCCAGGCGGCTTCCTCGCGATCGATGCGGCCTTCTTCGATGTCCTGCAGGAGCCGCATCGGGTGCAGCGGATCCTGTCCCTTGTCGAGGTATTCCAGGTACCAGTCGACGGTGTTGTGCAGGATCGCACGGACGTTGCCGAGCGTGAGCTGGCTGGCGTGGAACAGCTCCGAGCCGTACTGCTCGATGAACTCGGCCAGTTCTTCCCAGTCCTCGGCATCGCGGAGTCCGTCGACGGACGAGATCCGCATTGTCCGCGAATGGTCGATCCACAACTTCTGGTAGAAATCGAGCACTTCGCCGACGGCTTCGATGAGCGCTTCGGCGTCGTCGCCGACTTCATCCCAGGTGCGGGCCGACTTCACCACCGCAGCCAGAGAACTGCGGAGAGCGAGATCGAACAGGCGATCGAATTCGGTGATGGCCTGCCCTTCCGGCCGGTAACGGCGTTCCATGCGGAAGGCCGTCTGCAGGACGTGGTACGTCTCCCGAACGAGGCCAAGCTTGGGCAGCTCACGCAGCAGGAACCTCACCACCGACTGCAGCGCCTGGGTGCGCAACAGCGGCCCGGGCTTGCCGCCGTGTTCCAGCGGGACGTACAGCAGCGGGTGCTGTTCGAGCCAGGTGACGACATCGGGAAGAAGCTTCTGCACCTCGGCTGGTTCGCGGCGGATGATCGCACGATAGATCGCGGCGAGGCGTTCTTCGTCCTGCGAGGGCCGCGGCGTGGCGTGCGTTTCCGGCAGCGACCCCGCGAGCAGCCGCTCGGCGTTCCGCAGGCTGATCAGCGTGCTGACGATGTGATGCAGCAGGTAGTACTTCACCTGCAGCTGGATGTCGTACTCGACGTTGGCGTCGTGATCGCCGGAGGTTTCGCCGATTTCGTGCGCCCACACGGAATGCATCAGCTCGGCCAGGTCGCTTTGCCAGCGGCGCGTCTGCTGGTGCCAGCCGCTGGCAAAGCGACCTGGCCGAGCTGATGCATTC
>Ga0247823_10004474_pt1 | contig 11220 bp, 7 predicted proteins | sample 13C_PalmiticAcid_2_FD_192426 | JGI IMG/M metagenome (GOLD analysis project Ga0247823, IMG submission 192426) | Soil microbial communities from agricultural site in Penn Yan, New York, United States - 13C_PalmiticAcid_Day30 | ecosystem: Environmental > Terrestrial > Soil > Agricultural land...
CGCCACCGCGATCCGCTCGCGCCCGATCTCATCGGGTTTGCAGCGCAGGCAAGCGCGCAGTCCGGTGGCTCGGGCGGCGTCGACGTCCGGAAAGAACACCACATTCTCACGCTTGGGGTGCCGCGCCGCGCAGCTCGGCTTGCAGTAGATGCCGGTGGTCAGCACGCCCGCGATCACCCGCCCGTCATAGGCGCGGTCGCGGCGTTGGAACGCTTGCCAGGCTTCCTCGTCGGAGATCATCTTGCTCATGGTGCCGATATAGGCGCGCCGCACAAGCACCGCTTCCCGGCACTTGCTTCCAAACATGACCGGCAAAGCTTGATGCGGCGCGTCTGCGCCACTAGGGGGACGCTTTCCCGCAATGCAGGGGCAAGGAATGGCGGACGCACCTCTGGTCGGCATCATTATGGGCAGCACCTCCGATTGGGAGACGATGCGCCACGCCGCCGACGTGCTCGCCGAGCTCGGCGTGCCGCATGAGACGAAGGTCGTCTCCGCCCACCGTACCCCGCAACGGCTCTACGACTATGCGACCGGCGCGGCCGACCGCGGACTCAAGGTGGTCATCGCGGGCGCGGGCGGCGCGGCACATCTCCCCGGCATGGCCGCGTCGATGACGCATCTGCCCGTGCTCGGCGTTCCGGTCGAATCCAAGGCGCTGAAGGGCATGGACAGCCTGCTCTCGATCGCCCAGATGCCCGGCGGCATCCCGGTCGGCACGCTGGCGATCGGCAAGGCCGGGGCGATCAACGCCGGACTGCTCGCCGCGGCGATCCTCGCCACCTCCGACACCGCGCTCACCGAACGTCTCCAGGCCTGGCGTGCCCGCCAGACCGACAGCGTCGCCAACGACCCCGAATAACCCCCGAGTAACCGGAGCCAAATGACCGCGATTCCCCCCGGCAGCACCATCGGCATCCTCGGCAGCGGCCAGCTCGGCCGGATGCTGGCGGTCGCGGCGGCGCAGCTTGGTTATCGCTGCCATGTCTACGCGCCCGAGAGCGGCCCCGCCTGCGACGTCGCGGCTGCCTTCACGCAAGGTGGCTATGACGATACGGCGTCACTGACCGCGTTCGCGAAGGCGGTGGACGTGATCACCTACGAGTTCGAGAATGTCGATCCGCAGTGCATCGCGCACCTGACCCCGATCGCCCCTGTTCGTCCGGGCAGCCTTGCACTCGACATTTCGCGCGCACGCCCGAACGAGAAGAATTTCGTTCGCGAGCGGGGCGGCACCACCGCGCCCTTCCGTGAGGCGACCAGCCTCGCCGAGCTGGAAGCGGCGGTCGCCGAGGTCGGCGTGCCGTCGATCCTCAAGACCTCGATGTTCGGTTACGATGGCAAAGGGCAGGCGCGGCTAAAGTCCCCCGCCGACGCGGCCGGTGCATGGGAGGCCGTTGGCGGCCAGCCCTCGATTCTCGAAGGCTTCGTCACTTTCGCGCATGAATTCTCGATCATGCTGGTACGCGGCGTCGACGGGTCGACGGTCCACTATCCCGCCCCGCTCAATGTCCATCGCGACGGCATCCTCGCCACCTCGACCGTCCCCGCGCCTGCCCCGGTGCAGGCTCAAGTCGACGCGGCAGTCACGCTCGCGACCACGCTCGCCCACGCGCTCGACTATGTCGGCGTGCTGACCTGCGAGTTCTTCGCGACCGAAGACGGCCCGGTGTTCAACGAGATGGCTCCGCGCGTCCACAATAGCGGCCACTGGACGATCGAGGGCGCGGTCACTTCGCAGTTCGAGAACCATATCCGCGCCATTTGCGGCCTTCCGCTCGGTTCGACGGCGCTCACCGGCGCATCGGTCGAGATGGACAACCTCATCGGCGATCAGGCCGGCGCCTGGGCCGCATTGCTCGCCGAGGGCGACGCCCATCTCCACCTCTACGGTAAGCATGAGGCCCGGCCGGGCCGCAAAATGGGCCACGTCACGCGGGTGCGGGCCTAACCAACCCGGTCAGACATCCGGCGCGCCAGCGGGTTACGGCGATTGCATGGTGAGTGATGTTATATCATAGAGCCGCCATGCTCTCCGACACCCTTACCCAGCCCTCTCCGCCGAGCCGCCGCCCGCGCATCGTTTCGATCGATGCCCTTCGCGGCCTCGTGATTCTCGTCATGCTTCTCGATCACACGCGCGAGTTCTTCTTCCTGCACGCGCAGGTAAGCGATCCGATGAACGTCGCGACCACCGATCCCGCACTCTTCTTCACCCGCCTGCTCGCGCATCTGTGCGCACCCGCGTTCGTCGCGCTCACCGGCGTCTCCGCCTATCTCTACGGCAGCGCCAAGAACGGCCCGGCTGACGCATCGGCCTTCCTCTTCACACGCGGCCTGTTTCTGGTCGCGCTCGAATGGACGGTGATCAATTTCGCCTGGTCCTTCGATCTCACCCCGGCGCTCGTCTTCCTTCAGGTCATCTGGGCGATCGGCCTGTCGATGATCGCGCTCGCACTGCTCATCCATCTGCCGCGCGCGTGGCTGCTCGCTCTGGGCATGATCATCGTCCTGGGTCACAATCTGCTCGATCCGCTGACCTTCACTCCTGATCGCCCGGGCTATACCGCCTGGACGATCCTGCACGATCGCGGACTGCTCGACCTGCCGTGGGGCGGAACGGCGCGGACCTCCTATCCGCTGCTGCCATGGATCGGTGTGATCGCGCTCGGCTACGGCATCGGACCGTGGTTCGATGCCGATGTGGCGCCCGACACGCGCCGGCGCCGGCTGATACTGCTCGGCGGAACCGCACTCGCGCTGTTTGTCCTGCTCCGGTCGATCAACCACTATGGCGAGCCGCTACCGTGGGTCTCGGGGGAGGATGCGCTGCGAACGGCGATGGGCTTCCTCAACCTCACCAAATACCCGCCCTCGGCCAGCTTTCTTCTGCTGACGCTGGGCCTCGGCGCGTTCCTGCTCGCCCTGTTCGAGCGCCTGCCTCGCGCCGCAGTTGCTTGGCTGGTCGTGTTCGGCAGCGCGCCGCTCTTCTTCTACATCCTGCATCTGTACCTGCTGCACGGGGTGAACCGGCTGGCCGGCGCGCTGGCGCAGCAGAACGGACTCGTCAGCGTTCCCTCCGTCACGGCGGTCTGGCTGCTCGCTGCGGCGGTGGCGGTTCCCTGCTGGTTCGCCTGCCGCCGGTTCGCGCGGCACAAACGCGCGAGCAATCGCTGGTGGATGCGCTACTTGTAGCCACCCACGAGAAAGCCCGCCTCCCTCGCGGGAAGCGGGCCTCTTCGTCTCAGCGGCTCACCCGCGGCTTCAGGCGCGAACGCCCTCCATCGGGAACGCGCCGAACGCGCCTGCGGTGACGGTGCCGGTCAGCTTGTCGCCGTCCACCGTCGCTTCACAGGTCAGCGTCATCGGCATCGGAACGGTGATGTCCAGCGACCACATCAGCTTGTCGCCGTCGACCTTGCCGTTCTGGATCTCGGTTGAACCGAGCGCACCCGAATAGCTGCCCGTGAAGCTGTCGCCATTGCTGTTCACGGTCAGCGTCGCCTTCTGGTCGCCCATCGGGGTGTGCGCGACGGTATCCCAGCTGCCATCGACATTCGCCATGCTCGTCTCTCCTGTGATCTGGTCCGTGACCTAGTTCGCGGCGGCCTTGGCGGCAACGCCGACGGACTCGGGCTTCACCACCTCGACAGGCAGGCCAAGGCTGTCAAGCTGTGCCCGGACCTTCGAAGCATCGCCGACGACGACCCAGATGAAGCGTTTCGGATCGATTGCCCCGCGTGCCGCAGCGTCAACCTGCGGCATGGTGAGCGCGCGATATTTTTTCGCGAGTCCGTCCTGATAGTCGTCGGGACGGCGCATGAAGTCGTTGCCCTGCATCGCGCCCAGCACAGCGCCGGCGGTTTCATACTGGCCCGCCATCTTGCGCACGCTGCTGATCACCGAACGGTCGAACTCGGTCCGGGTGACGCCCTTGCTGCTCAGATAGTCGCCGACCTCCTTCTGGATCTCGAGGATCGCCGGGCCGGTCTTGTCCGCCTGGACCGGCGCCGAGATCATGAAGGGCACCGCATGCTCCATTCGCGCGACGCTGCCGCGCACGCCGTAGGACCAGCTCTTGTCCTCGCGCAGGTTCATGTTGATGCGCGAGAGGAAGTCGCCGCCCAGCACCTCGCTCGCCGTGCCAAGCGCGATCGCGTCGGCGAAGGGATCCACCGGCGTCATCTGTGCGGCATAGATCAGCGACTGCGGGGAATCCGGCCGGTCGATCAGCAGGATCTTGGGGGCGGCCTGCGCGGCCTTGGCCGCGAACACCTTGGTCCCCGGCGTCCCCTCGCCCTTCCAGTCGCCGAAGCGGCTCTCGAACGCCGCCTTCACCTCGGCCAGCGGACGGTCGGAGACGACGAAGATCTTCGCCTTCTCCGGACGAATCCACGCCTTGTAGTAACCGACCAGATCGTCGCGGGTCAGCTTCTTGACCGCATCTTCGTCGCCGCCGATCGCGGCGGTCTTCGCGTAGGGCGAATCCTTGCCATAAAGCAGAGGCGGCATCGCCATCTGGGCCAGCCCCGCCGGGTTTGACTTGATCTGCTTGATCCCCGCCAGCATCTGTCCGCGCACCCGCTCGATTTCCGCCGCCGGGAAGGCCGGCTTGCGGGCGATGTCGGCCATCAGCTCAAGCGAACCGGCAAGATTGGGGCTCGGCGTGAACATCGAGATATAGGCGCGGTCGGCGCTGCTGCCCGCGCTGACCCCGGCACCCAGCCGTTCCTGCGCCTCGGCGATCGCGATCGAGTTGCGCGTCGCGGTGCCCTCTTCGAGCAGTGCCAGCGTCATGCTCTCGGTGCCGAGCGCCGCCGGCACGTCCGACGCGACACCCGCGTCGAAACTGATCACCGCCTGCGTCACCGGTACCGCGTCGCGCTGGGCATAAACCAGCTCGATACCGTTCGACAGTCTGGTGCGGGTGACCGCGGGGAAGTCGATGTCCTTGACCTCGGCCACCGCGGGCAGCGCGCCGCGCGTGCCCTTGAACGGCGCCTCGGCCACCGCCGGCTTCTTCGGCACCGCCGCCGCTTCGGCATAGGCTTCGCGCGCGCCAGGCTCGATCGTCAGCGAATAGGCCGAGCGTGACAGCCACTTGGCGGCGACGTCGCGCGCCTGCGCCGGAGTCACCGCCGCCAGATCGGCGAGTTGCTTCTTATAGAAGCCCGGATCGTTCATGTAGAGCGCGCCCGAGGCCAGCGTCACCGCCTTGCCGCCGAAACCCCCGACCGATTCGAGACCGCGGATACGCGAGGAGGCGGTGCGCGTCTTGTAGCGCTCAAGCTCCTCGTTGGTCGGACCGTTCTTGAGATAGTCGGCGATCAGCTCGTCGAGCCGCTTGCCCACCGCCGCCGGATCGACTCCGGGGCGCACGTCCGCCGCGATCAGCACCATGCCCGCCTGAGCAAGGCTCTGGTTGAACGCGCTGACGCTGACCGCCAGCTTCTCCTGCTTGACCAGCGTGTTGTCGAGCCGCGAGCTGGCGAGACCGCCGAGCACGCCGGTCGCGATATCGAGCACGGTCGAATCCTTGTCGCGCATGCCCGGCACCGCCCACATGCGGTAGATGCGGGTAACGGCGACGCGATCCTTCATCACCTCGGCCTTGGCCGCGGCCAGCGTCGGCACGTCGATTTTGGGATCGGCGGTCTGCGCGCCCTTGGGAATCGCCCCGAAATACTTCTCGACCAGCGGTTTCGCGGTCGCCGCGTCGATATCGCCCGCCAGCACCAGCACGGCATTGTTGGGTCCGTAATATTGGCGGAACCAGTTCTTGACGTCGTCGAGGCTGGCGGCATCGAGATCGGCCATCGAACCGATCGTCGAGTGGCGATACGGATGCCCCTCGGGGAACAGGCCCTCGCTGATCTTGTAGCGCAGCAGGCCATAGGGCTGGGTGTCGCCCTGACGCTTCTCGTTCTGAACGACGCCGCGCTGCTCGTCGACCTTGCCCTGCGTCACCGCGCCGAGCAGATACCCCATGCGGTCGCTCTCGAGGAACAGCGCCCGGTCGAGCGCCGCACGCGGCACCGTCTGGAAGTAGTTGGTGCGGTCGGCGTTGGTGGTGCCGTTATAGTCGGTCGCGCCGACTTCCTTCAGCGGTTCGAAGAATTCGCCGGGCGAGTTTTCGGACCCGTTGAACATCAGATGCTCGAACAGATGCGCGAAGCCGGTCTTGCCCTGAGGCTCATGTTTCGAACCGACATTGTACCATACGGCCACGCCCACCACCGGCGCCTTGCGGTCGGTGTGCACGACGACGCGCAGCCCGTTCGCGAGCCGGAATTCCTCAAACGGAATGTCCACGCGCTTCACCAAATCGGCGACAGGCACCGCAGTGACCTGGGGAGCGGGCGCCTGCTGGGCATAGGCGGGAGCGCCGAGGACGACCGCCATCGCGGTCAGGCTGGCAAAGGCTGGCTTCATGAGGAGGGGCTTTCCGGAAACTTGTAACGACCGAAACAGCATAGCCTCGCCACCCGCCTGCGCAACGGGGTTGTAAGCGGTTCCGCTTCGGTTACGCTGGTGACAACATAGGGGAATATATGCGCTTCAAACTCTTCGCAGCCGCGTTGCTCGCGGCCGCCTCGCCGCTTGCGGCCCAAACCAGTGCGCCGCTTGCCACCCGGACCGTCGCGGACGAACCCGCTTTCTCGGCCGATCAAATGCGCGCGCATGTCGAATTCCTGGCCGACGACCTGCTCGAAGGGCGCGACGCGGGCACGCGCGGTTACGACATCGCCGCGCTCTATGTCGCCAGCCGCTTCGACGCGCTCGGGCTGAAGCCGGGCGGGAGCAAGGGCTGGTACCAGCCGATCGAATTCGCGCGCGCCAGGTTCACGAAAGATTCGCCCGCGACCATCACCATCGGCGGCACCGCCTTCCCCAACGGCGTCGACGTCATGATGACCGCCAACGCGCGCGAGCCCGAACAACTTGTCGAAGCGCCCGCGGTGTTCGTCGGCTACGGGCTCGACTCCCCCGCGCACGGCTTCGACGACTATTCGGGTATCGACGTCCGCGGTAAGATCGTCGTGCTGCTCTACGGCGTGCCGGAAGGTCGTACCTCCAGCGAGATCGCCGCGCATCTGAGCTCCGAAAAAGCCAGGATGGCGGCCCGCCGCGGCGCGATCGGCGTCATCACGCTCGCCACGCCCAAACTGACCAGTCAGATGCCGTGGAAACGGCTTGCCGCCACGTCATCCAGTTCGCGCTATGTGTGGGTTGGGAGCGATGGCAAGCCGTGGTCGCCGGCACCCGAGATTCGCGCCAACGCCTTTGTCCACGGGCCCGCGGCAGAAGCGCTGTTCGCCGGTGCGCCGATGAACCTGAAACGCGTGCTCGACGCCGCCGCGCGCAAGGGCGCGATGCCGCATGGCTTCGCGCTCAAGGCGCCGGTGCGGGTCGAGCGCCACAGCGTGGTCGAGACAATCGCCAGCCCCAATGTCCTCGGCGTCATCCCGGGTTCGGACCCCTTGCTGGCTAAGGAAGTGGTGATGATCACCGCGCATCTCGACCATGACGGCGTCGATCCCAAGGCGGAGGGGGACAAGGTCTATAACGGCGCCATGGACAATGCCGCGGGCATCGCGACGATGCTTGAGGTCGCGCGCGCCTTTGCCGAGAGCAAGGATCGTCCAAAACGCACAATCGTCTTCGCCGCGGTCACCGCCGAGGAGGACGGGCTGCTCGGCTCGCAATATCTCGCCAAGCATCCGCTGGTTCCCGCCGGCGGCCGCGTGGCGGGCGTGGTCAATCTCGACATGCCCGTGCTGACCTACGACTTCAGCGACGTCATCGCGTTCGGCGGCGAGCATTCGACGCTTGGCCCCATCGCCGATCGCGCGGTTGCGAAGGCCGGAATCCGGGTCTCCCCGGACCCCATGCCCGAACAGGGCATCTTCACCCGCTCGGACCATTACAGCTTCGTGGTGGAAGGTGTGCCGTCGATCATGCTCGCCACCGGCTTCGCGGGCGAAGGGCGTGAGAAGTTCATGGGCTTCCTGTCCAAGACCTATCACCGCCCCAACGATGACCTCACCCAGCCTTTCAACTGGCAGGCCGGCGCCAAATTCGCCAGGATCAACTATCTGATCGCGCGCGAGATCGCCGACGGGGCGGAAGCGCCGCGCTGGTACGCGGGCAATTTCTTCGGCGACACCTTCGCGCCCGGCGCACAAAAGGCGCCCGCCCCGGCCAAGCCGAAGGTCAAATGAGCGTATCCGCCGGGACCGGACTTGTTCCGGCCCCGGCGCTGCGGCAGCATCGTCCCATGCAGTTTTCTGCGCGCGAGCCTTGTGTTGCGAAAATGCAACACCATCTCGCGCCATGAAAGGCAACAGGGACACACATGAACCTCGAGAAATTCACCGATCGCGCCAAGGGTTTCCTCCAGTCCGCGCAGACCGTCGCGATCCGCCTCAATCACCAGCGGATCACGCCCGAGCATATCCTGAAGGCGCTGCTCGAGGATGATCAGGGCATGGCCGCCGGCCTGATCCAGGCCGCGGGCGGCGACGCCCCGACGGCGCAGCGGGAGATCGACACCGCGCTCTCGCGCATCCCCGCCGTCACCGGCGGCGGCGCTCAGCAGGCACCGGGCCTCGATAATGACGCCGTCCGCCTGCTCGACCAGTCCGAACAAATCGCAACCAAGGCCGGCGACAGCTTCGTCAGCGTCCAGCGCATGTTGCAAGCGCTGCTCCTTGCCAGCGGCACCAATGCCGGCCGCGCGCTCGCCGCCGCCGGGGTCAAGCCCGACGCGCTCAACGCCGCGATCAACCAGCTGACGGGAGGCCGCACCGCCGACACGGCAGGTGCCGAAGACCGCTACGACGCGCTCAAGAAATTCGCGCGCGACCTGACGCAAGCGGCCAAGGACGGCAAGCTCGATCCGGTGATCGGCCGCGACGAGGAAATCCGCCGCACCATCCAGATCCTCGCACGCCGTACCAAGAACAACCCGGTGCTGATCGGCGACCCCGGCGTCGGCAAGACCGCGATCGCCGAGGGCCTGGCGCTGCGCATCGCCAATGGCGACGTGCCCGACACGCTCAAGGACCGCTCGCTCATGTCGCTCGACATGGGCAGCCTGATCGCGGGCGCCAAATATCGCGGAGAGTTCGAGGAGCGCTTGAAAGGCGTGCTCGACGAGGTGAAGAGCGCCGACGGCCACATCATCCTGTTCATCGATGAGATGCACACGCTGATCGGCGCGGGCAAGGGCGAGGGCGCGATGGACGCCGGCAATCTGCTCAAGCCCGCGCTCGCCCGGGGTGAGCTGCACTGCATCGGCGCGACCACGCTCGACGAATATCGCAAGCATGTCGAGAAGGATCCCGCACTCCAGCGGCGGTTCCAGCCGGTGTTCATCGGCGAGCCGACGGTCGAGGATACGATCTCGATCCTGCGTGGCCTCAAGGAGAAGTACGAGCTGCACCATGGCGTGCGGATCACCGACAGCGCGCTGGTTTCGGCGGCAACGCTCTCCAATCGCTACATTTCCGACCGCTTCCTGCCGGACAAGGCGATCGACCTGATGGACGAGGCCGCCTCGCGCATCCGTATGGAGGTGGAGAGCAAGCCCGAGGAGATCGAGACGCTCGATCGCCGCATCATGCAGCTCCAGATCGAGCGCGAGGCGCTCAAGAACGAGAAGGACGACGCCTCGAAGGAACGGCTCGCGACGCTGGAGGGCGAACTCGCTAATCTCGAGCAGCAGTCGGCTGAACTGACCCAGCGCTGGCAGGCCGAGAAGGACAAGATCGCCGGCGAGGCGAAGCTGAAGGAGCAGCTCGACGCGGCCAACCTCCAACTGGAGCAGGCGCAGCGCGCGGGCGACCTCGCGAAGATGGCCGAGCTCAACTACGGCACCATTCCGGCGCTCAAGAAGCAGATCGCCGATGCCGAAGCGGCTACCGGCCCCGCGATGCTGCGCGAGGAGGTCACCGCCGACGATATCGCCGCGGTGGTCAGCCGCTGGACCGGCATCCCCGTCGATCGCATGCTCGAAGGCGAGCGTGAGAAGCTGCTCGCGATGGAGGAAACCCTCGGCAAGCGCGTGATCGGACAACAGGCGGCGGTCAAGGCGGTCTCGACCGCGGTGCGCCGCAGCCGTGCGGGCTTGCAGGATCCGAACCGGCCCTTGGGCAGCTTCCTGTTCCTCGGCCCAACGGGTGTCGGCAAGACCGAGCTGACCAAGGCGCTCGCCGAATTCCTGTTCGACGATCCGCACGCGATGGTCCGCATCGACATGAGCGAGTTCATGGAGAAGCACAGCGTCGCCCGCCTGATCGGCGCTCCTCCCGGCTATGTCGGTTATGAGGAAGGCGGCGTGCTCACCGAAGCCGTCCGCCGCCGCCCCTATCAGGTCGTGCTGTTCGACGAGGTGGAGAAGGCGCATGGCGACGTCTTCAACATCCTGCTTCAGGTGCTCGACGACGGCCGCCTCACCGACGGGCAAGGCCGTACGGTCGATTTCACCAACACGATCATCGTGCTGACCTCGAACCTCGGCAGCCAGTTCCTGACTCAGTTGGACGAAGGACAGGACGTGTCCTCGGTCGAACCGCAGGTGATGGAAGTGGTCCGCGCGCATTTCCGGCCGGAATTCCTCAACCGCCTCGACGAGATCGTGCTGTTCCACCGCCTCGGCCGCAGCGAGATGGCGCCGATCGTCGACATCCAGGTCGCCCGGCTCGGCAAGCTGCTCGCCGACCGCAAGATCAGGCTCGACCTGACGCCCGAGGCGCGCGACTGGCTCGGCCGCGTCGGCTACGACCCGGTCTATGGCGCGCGGCCGCTCAAGCGCGCGGTCCAGCGCTATTTGCAGGACCCGCTCGCCGACGCGATCCTGCGCGGCGACGTCAAGGACGGCAGCACGGTCAAGGTCGGCGAGGGTGACGGCGAGCTGGTACTGTCCCCGGCCTGACCTGCCGGATCAGGGTGCGACGTCGAACGCCACGGTCAGCCGTTCGCCCGCGCCGAACGGCACCGTCCCGTGCCACATCAGGGACGGGAACAATACCAGCCGCCCGGGCTTGGGCTCTATCTGCCGCAGCGGCGGCAGGTCGATGCCCAGTTCGTGCGGCGCTTCGCCCAGCGTCAGCCACCCCGCGGGTGGCGCGCCGCGCTCGGTTTCGGGCGGCACTGCCACATAAAAGGCCGAGCTGAGCCAGCCTTGCGGATGGATATGGTTGGTGTGCCGCCCGAAAC
>Ga0247823_10004475_pt1 | contig 11219 bp, 14 predicted proteins | sample 13C_PalmiticAcid_2_FD_192426 | JGI IMG/M metagenome (GOLD analysis project Ga0247823, IMG submission 192426) | Soil microbial communities from agricultural site in Penn Yan, New York, United States - 13C_PalmiticAcid_Day30 | ecosystem: Environmental > Terrestrial > Soil > Agricultural land...
GGCTATCGCGATGCGCCCCGGCCGATGCCCCTCGGGCTGTTTCGGCAGCAGGACCGCGACGAAGGCTCCGACCGCGACGAGCGTGATGAGCAATCGCGCGACGTCGGGGGTCGTCGCATCGAGCGCGACCATGCCGACCGGCGTCGTCGCCATCGCGAGCAGCGCGATCGGCACCGCGGTCGCGCGGTCGGCGTCGGCGAGGATGATCTTCATGCCGACGGGGCCGATAAGCAACTGCATCAAGATGCCGAGCACCACGGCCTCGCCTGGCGGAACGATGAGGCCGAGCAGCGGCACGAGGATGATCGCCATGCCGAAGCCGGTGAGCCCGCGGATATAGGCGGCGCCAAAGGTCATCGCCGCCGCGCCGGCGACGGTGAGCGGCGCGAGGCCAACGAGGCTTTGAAGGCCGGTCATCGGGATGCGGCTTGCGGTTTCAGCGTGACCAGCCACGCGTCGGGCGGGGTGTTGAAACGCAGCGGCAACAGGCTCGTCCCGAGCCCGGCGCCGACGAAAACGCGTTGCCCCTTGTCGTCGATGTCACCACACGCAAAGCGGTCGCCGTAACGCGAAACATAGGTCAGCGCGCCGATGAACGGGAAACGGATCTGGCCGCAATGCGTGTGCCCCGCGAAGATCGCCGCGACGGGGCGCTTTACGTCGGGCACGATGTCGGGGCTGTGCGTCAGCAGCAACGGCACACCCGGACCCAGCCGGTCCATCGCTGCGAGCGTCGCCGGAACATCGTCGTGCCCCGAATAATCGTCGTCGACGCCGCCGACGATCAAGGGACCGAGCTTCACAGCTTCATTCTGCAGTACGCGAAGCCTGCGCTTTTCGAGTTCGCCGCGCAGTGCGTCGGGCTTGAACCAATGGTCGTGATTGCCCGGCGCGACGACGACACCGAGCGGCGCGCGAAGGCGGCCGAGGGGCGCGACGACTTCGGCGGCGGTGTAGATATGCGTCGCGCTGCGCTTTTCGCTGACGAGATCGCCGGCGATCAGCACGAGATCGGGTTTCAGCCGGTTGAGTTCGCCAACGATCCGGACCAGCCGCTCAGGCGGCATGTCGGGGCCCGCGACATGAATATCCGACAGCAACAGCAGCTTGAGTGGCGGCTGACCCGCCGGCCAGTCGGCGACCGCGACCGTCGCGGTGCGGATCATCGGATCGCGCGTCGCGTTCCAATAGCCTTTGGCGAGGAGCGCCACACCGGCGAGCGCCAGCAGCAGCAGCCAGCGCAACCACCGGCGCGGGCGACGCTTCTCCGCCGCGATCAACTGCGCAGGTCGGGCGGGGTCGCCTCACCCTTCAGCATCGCGATCGCCTCGGCTAGCGGCATGATGCGCTGGCCGTCCTGACCGAGGGTGCGGATCGCGACGGTGCCTTCGTCGGCCTCGCGCTTGCCGACGACAAGCAGATGCGGGACCTTGGCGAGGCTGTGCTCGCGGACCTTGTAGTTGATCTTTTCGTTACGCAGGTCGCTTTCGACGCGGACGCCCGCCGCGGTGAGCTGTGCGACGGCGTCCTTTGCATAATCGTCGGCGTCCGAAACGATCGTCGCAACGACCGCCTGCACCGGCGCGAGCCACACGGGGAGCTTGCCCGCGAAATGCTCGATCAAAATGCCGATGAAGCGTTCGTAGCTGCCGAAGATCGCGCGGTGGAGCATCACCGGGCGGTGGCGCTCGCCATCCTCGGCGATGTACGACGCATCGAGGCGATCGGGGAGCACGCGGTCGGACTGGATCGTGCCGACCTGCCACGTCCGGCCGATCGCGTCGGTCAGGTGCCATTCGAGCTTGGGCGCATAGAAGGCGCCCTCGCCCGGCAGTTCTTCCCAGCCATATTCGGGCGTGTCGAGCCCCGCCGCGGCGACGGCGGCGCGCAGTTCGGTCTCGGCCAGGTCCCACATCTCTTCGGTCCCGAACCGCTTTTCGGGGCGCAGCGCGAGCTTGATCGAATAGGTGAAGCCGAATTCGCGGTAGACCCGGTCGGCGAGCGCGCAGAAGGCGCGAACCTCGTCGACGATCTGGTCCTCGCGGCAGAAGATATGCGCATCGTCCTGCGTGAACTGGCGCACGCGCATCAGCCCGTGGAGCGCGCCATGCGGTTCGTTGCGGTGGCAGCAGCCATTTTCATAAAGGCGCAGCGGCAGGTCGCGGTACGACTTCATCCCCTGGCGGAAGATCAGGACATGCGCCGGGCAGTTCATCGGCTTGAGCGCCATCCATTCGGCCTCGTCGGAGACGATCGGGCCTTCATCCTCGATATTCGGCACCTCGTCGGGGATGACGAACATATTCTCGCGATATTTGCCCCAATGGCCCGATTGTTCCCACTGGCGCGCATCCATCACCTGCGGCGTCTTGACCTCGCGATACCCCGCGCCGTCGATCGCGCGGCGCATATAGGCCTCGAGCTCGCGCCAGATCATATAGCCCTTGGGGTGCCAGAAGACCGACCCATGCGCTTCGGCCTGGAGGTGGAACAGGTCCATTTCCTGCCCGATCTTGCGATGATCGCGCTTCGCGGCTTCCTCGAGCCGGACGAGATGCTCGGCGAGCTGCTTCTTGTTGAGCCAGCCGGTGCCGTAGATGCGGCTGAGCTGCGCATTCTTCTGGTCGCCGCGCCAATAGGCGCCCGAGACGCGCGTCAGTTTGAACGCCGAAGGGTCGAGCTTGCCCGTCGAGGCCAGATGCGGCCCGCGGCACATGTCCATCCAGCCGTCACCCGAACGATAGACCGTGAGTTCCTCGCCCTGCGGCAGTTCGGCGGCCCATTCGGCCTTGAACGTCTCGCCATCGGCCGTCCATTTGGCGATCAGCTGGTCGCGCTCCCACACTTCGCGGGTCAGCGGCAGGTCGGCGGCGATGATGCGGCGCATCTCTTCCTCGATCAGCGGCAGTTCGTCGTCGCGAAAGGGACCGCGCTCGGCGCTCGGCGCGAAGTCGTAATAGAAGCCGTCGCCCGTCGACGGGCCAAAGGTGATCTGCGTGCCGGGGAACAGATTCTGCACCGCCTCCGCCAGCACATGCGCATAGTCGTGGCGGACGAGTTCGAGCGCGTCGGCCTCGTCGCGGCTCGTCACCAGCGACAGGTTCGTGTCTTCCTCGAGCGGGCGCATGATGTCGCGCAGCTCGCCGTCGATCTTCGCGGCGAGCGCGGCCTTGGCAAGGCCGGGTCCGATGTCGGCCGCAATCTGCGCCGGGGTAGTCCCGCGCACGACTTCACGGGCAGAGCCATCGGGAAGGGTGACACGGATCATCTGGGACATCGAAAAATCGGCCTTTCTGGCGGGTTGGGTCGGCGCCAAAAGGGCACCAAAACAGCGCCCCTTTGCCAGCATGCGATATGGGCGGCAAGGGGCGGATTCACCACAGCCCTTGCAATGATACATTATATCATTATCTGGCATCGCAACCCCTCCCGCGAAAGACCCCTTCATGTGCCTCCCCGCCGCTCGCCCGCGCCTTGCCGACTTGGTGGGGATCGGGCTCTCGCTGACCTGCCTCGTCCATTGCCTCGCGCTGCCGCTCCTCATCCTGTTTGCCCCCGCGCTCAGCCGCTGGATCGCGCTGCCCGAGGGGGTGCATGCGGCGATCCTGCTGCTCGCGCTGCCCGCGGCATCGATCGCGATGACCGACGGCTGGCGGCACCATCGGCGGCTGGTGCCCGGCATTCTCGCGGCCATGGGCCTTGGGCTGCTGGTGCTGGGCCTGTCGGCGCATGAGGGCTGGATCGCGGTCACCGATCCAGCCGCCAGCGACCAGTTGCTGACATCGGCCGGTGCGCTGAGCCTTGCCGCGGCGCACCTGTTCAACTGGCGCTGGCGTCACCGCGCCGCCGGGGTTAAGCTCGACGCATGACCGACGCACCCCGCCACCATATCGCCGCGATCCTGCCGTGCAGCGACTTGGATGCCAGCACCGTTTTCTATGAAAAACTCAGCCTGTCGGTCGTCAGCGATCATGGAACCTATCGCCTGCTCGAAGACGGCAAGGGCTGGCAGTTGCACCTCACCAACGAAAGCCAGCCGACCTGGCCCGAGCGCGACCAGAACCCCTTCGGCCTGTATCTCTACAGCGAGCGGGTCGACGAGTTGGCCGATCGGGTGCGCGATGCGATCCTCGGCCCGGTGAAGGCGCCGACGCACAAGCCGTGGGGCATGTATGAATTCGCGCTGTCCGATCCCGACGAGACGCTGGTGCGCATCGGCTGGCCGAGCCATTTGATCGGTTAAGGCACGTCCCAACGCCTTCGTCATTCCCACGAAAGCGAGAACCCAGTTGCGACGGTAGCTCGCTGGGTTCCCGCTTTCGCGGGAATCGCGGGAGAGGATTGGCAGCCTTGTCATTATGTCTATGACACTTGACTTCGAATCGAAGGTCATGTAAAGCTTCCTTGTCTATCAGATAAGGAAATTTGACATGTCCCAGAAGGCCGCCAAAACCGAAACCGGCTTTGCGGGTCGCCAACCGGCGTTGTGGGCGATCGCCTTCGCGGCGGCGCTGTGCGCCATCGCCTATTGCGAGTATCGCGGTTTTCTGGGCGGCTGGCGTTCGCTACCGTTTGTTGCAGCGGCGACGCTGCTTCTCGTTCCACTGACGAAAGCGGCGAACAATCGGCAAGCTGCGGCGGGAGCACTGTCGCCAGCGACACGGCGATATAATCGACGCATGTTGATCTGGTCCCTCGGTTATGTCCTGTGCCTGGGGACAGCAATGACCGTTCGCAACTATCTCGATCCGCAAGGCGCCCTGTTGTGGGGGATTGCGGTCCTGCCGTCGGTGCCGATGATTTTCTTCGTGTGGACGCTCGCCCGTTATGTCGTCGAGGAAGAGGATGAATATCTGCGATATCGCCAGACCAGCGCCGCCCTGATCGGCCTCGCACTCGTCCTCCTGACTGGAACGCTGTGGGGCTTTTTGGAAACTTTCGGCGTCGCCCCGCATGTGCCGGCATGGTGGGTGGTGCCGGTCTGGGCGATCGGCCTTGGACTGGGCCAGATGATCATGACGTCGGCCGAACGGCGCGCGGACCGGACATGAAGAATCGCCTGAAGGTATTGCGTGCCGAGCGCGACTGGAGCCAAGGCGACTTGGCCGAACGGCTGCAGGTGTCGCGCCAGTCGGTCAACGCGATCGAGACGGGCAAATATGACCCCTCGCTCCCCCTCGCCTTTCGCATTGCCGATCTGTTCGGCCTGCGGATCGAAGAAATTTTCCTGAGAGACGCATAATTGGCCCGAACGGGCGCGCTACCCTTGCGGGCGATACCCTCTCCCGCTAGGGCGGCAGCAGCCGGAAAGGACCCGTCCTCATGTTCAATCGCCTGTTCGTCGACCACCCCAAGAGCGTCGATGAAAATTACATCGAGCATTTCGGCGTCGCGTCGAAATTCGGCGTGACGATGATCTATGGCGGCCTTTGCGCGCTGGTCCATGCCGTCGTTCCCGGCTGGTGCATCACCACCGGCAGCGACACGATCAAGCGCCTCAACCACATCATGGTCGAACAGCGGCGCGCCAAGGGGCAGGCCGTGATGCAGATGAGCACGATCGACTGGGTCATCTGAGCCCGGTGGACGCCGCCCCCGATTATCTCGACCGTTCGGGCCGCCCGCGGCTCGCCTATCGTCACACTGCGGGCACTGGCCCGACGATCGTTTTCCTGCCCGGCTATATGTCCGACATGGCGGGGGGCAAGGCGACCGCGCTGTTCGACTGGGCCGCGGCCGAGGGTCATGCCTGCCTGCTCCTCGACTATGCCGGATGCGGCCTGTCGGACGGGTTGTTCGCCGACCAGAGTCTGCTCGACTGGCGCGGCGATGTGCTCGACCTGATCGATGCGAAAGCCGAGGGGCCGGTTATCATCGTCGGATCGTCGATGGGCGGCTGGCTGATGCTGCTCACCGCGCTCGCGCTCGTGCAGCGCGACGGGCCGGGGCGCGTCGCGGGTCTCGTCGGCATCGCCGCAGCGCCCGATTTTACCGACTGGGGTTTCAGCGACGCCGAGAAGGCGATCATCCTCGCCGAGGGCGCGCTGATCGAGGAAACACCGTACAGCGACCAGCCCTATATGACGACACGCGGTTTTTTCCAGTCGGGCGAGGCGAATCGGCTGCTCGATAGCGACATTCCCCTCACCTGCCCCATCCGCCTGCTCCATGGGCAGGAGGATGGCGATGTGCCGCCCGAGATCACCCTGCGCCTGTCGGCCGCCCTCGTCAGCGCCGATGTGCAGGTCACGCTCGTCAAGGGCGGCGACCACCGCCTGTCGCGCGACACCGACATCGCGCTTTTGATCGACACGGTCGCGCGGCTCGCGACCCGATAATCCAAGGAAAAAACATGGCCCGCAGCGACTTTCGTTTCCACCTCACCAAGCGCGTCCGCTATGCCGAGATCGACGCGCAGGCGGTCGTGTTCAACAGCCGCTACCTCGAATATTTCGACATCGGCATTACCGAATATTGGCGCGCGGCGGGGGTCTATGATCGCTGGCCGCATCATGAGAGCCCCGAGTTCCACGTCGCGCGCGCCGAGGTCGATTACAAGGTGCCGATCCTACTCGACGAGGAAATCGACATCTGCGTGCGCTGCTCGCGCGTCGGCAACAGCTCGATGACCTTTCTGTTCGAGCTGCACGGCGCGGGCAAGGATGATTTGCGCGCGACGGGGCTGGAAGTCAGCGTCCATGTCGCCGAGGCGCAGGGCGCGCCGTCGCCGGTACCACAAGAATTGCTATTCCTGTTCGAAGCGTTTGAAGGCCGCGCGCTTCGCGCCTAATATGGGCGGATGACCAAATATCTTCACACCATGATCCGCGTCACCGACCCCGACGCGACCGTCACCTTCTTCAAGCTGATCGGGCTGGAAGAAACGCGCCGCTTCGACGACGAAAAGGGTCGCTATACGCTGATCTTCCTCGCCGCGCCCGGACAGGGCGACGTCGCCGAGGTCGAGCTGACCTATAACTGGCCGCCCACCGACGGCAGCGCGGCCGAGGCATATTCGGGCGGCCGCAACTTCGGCCACCTCGCGTACCGCGTCGACGATATTTACGCGACGTGCCAGCGGCTGATGGACGCCGGGGTGACGATCAACCGCCCGCCGCGCGACGGCCATATGGCCTTTGTCCGCTCACCCGACGGCATTTCGGTCGAGCTGCTGCAGGACGGCTATCTCGATCCCGCCGAACCCTGGGCATCGATGCCCAACACCGGCAGCTGGTAAAGTGCGATGCCGGGCCTGTTGATCAACATCGACGTGCCCGACCTTGCCGCTGGTGAGCGCTTCTATACGATGGCATTGGGATTGACGCCCGGCCGGCGTATGGGCGACGGCATCGTCGAGCTGGCCGGTTGCGAGGCGCCGATCTACCTGATCGAAAAGCGTGCCGGATCGACGATCGGCCTCGAAGGCGGCGACTTTCGCCGCTACAACCGGCACTGGACGCCGGTGCATCCCGATTTTTTGGTCGCCGACCTCGATAGCGCGGTGGCGCATGCGCTGGCCGCGGGCGCGATGCAGGAGGGCGAGACATTGGATCTTCCCTATGGCAGACAGGCGATGTTCGCCGACCCGTTCGGCAACGGATTCTGCCTGATCGAGTTCAATAGCGAAGGCTATGACGCCATCGCGACGTGAACGGGCGGATCAAGGCTGGCCGCCGCCCGCTCCGTCTTTGAGGGGCGAGACGCTGGAAAGGACATATCATGGCTGCGCTGGACATCGTCCGTATCCCCGTTCTCAACGACAATTATGTCTGGCTGGTCCATGATCCCGAAAGCAGGGCGACGATGGTCGTCGATCCTGCGGTCGCCGACCCGGTGCTGGAAGCGGCGGCGGAGCGCGGCTGGACGATCACCGACATCTGGAACACCCACTGGCACCCCGACCACACCGGCGGCAATGCAGCGATCAAGGAAGCCACCGGCTGCACGGTCACCGGCCCCGCGGCGGAATATGCGCGCATCCCGACGCTCGATGTGCAGGTAAAGGGCGGCGACAAGGTCCAACTCGGCGCACATGTCGCCGACGTCTGGGACGTGCCCGCGCACACGGCTGGTCATATCGCTTATCATTTCGCGAACGAAGCCGCGATCTTCGTCGGCGACACGATGTTCGCGATGGGCTGCGGCCGATTGTTCGAGGGCACCGCCGAACAGATGTTCGCCAACATGCAGAAGCTCGGCACGCTCGACGATGCGACGCGCGTGTATTGCGCGCACGAATATACGCTGTCGAACGCGCGCTTCGCGATGACGGTCGATCCTGACAATAGCGCGCTCGCCGCACGACTGGCGGCGGTCGAGGCCGCGCGCGCGGCGGGCGAAGCCACCGTGCCCACAAGCATTGGCGAAGAGCGCGCGACCAACCCTTTTTTGCGCGCACCGACCGCCGCCGAACTCGGCCGCATCCGCGCGCTCAAGGACGCCGCCTGATGCCCCGTCCTTCAGCGATCGTTCATTTTGCAACCAATATTCCTGTCCATTCCAAAGGAGATCCCCATGGCGAAGCTCAAGCCGATATGTGCCGCGGCGCTGATGACAGCGACCGCGCCGCTGATCGCAAGCTGCGCACCCGCGGGCTCCGGCGAGCCCGGCGCGGCCGCCCTCACCCCGAAACAGGCCGAGCGGCTCGACAAGCAGCTCGCCGGCAAGGTGCCCGGCGCGCCGGTCCGCTGCCTGCCCAATTATCGCAGCAACGACACGATCCGCGTGTCGGACAGCATCCTGCTTTATCGGTCGGGCGGCAATCTGGTTTATCGCAACGACCTCAAGGGCAGCTGCCCCGGCCTTGCGCGCGATAGCGACATCATGGTCGTGCGGCAGTTCGGATCATCGACCTGCGAGGGCGATTTCTTCCATCTGGTCGACCGGTCGAGCGGCATTCGCGGACCGACATGTGTTTTCGGTGAATTCGTCCCCTATCGCAAACCGGCGGGGGACCAAGGCTGAGCCAAGGTTCAGTCGCAGGCGGGGTCCGGTTTGCGCCGAGCTCTTCGGGTCGCACCCCCGCCTGCAACTATCATGATCAAGCCTTGTACAGCGCCGCGATCTTGTCCTCATAAACCTGTTTCAGCACATGGCGCCGGATCTTCATCGACGGCGTCATCTGCTCATTCTCGATCGTGAAGGCTTCGTCGGCGAAGTCGAACTTGCGGACCTTTTCGATCACCGACAGCTGGCCGTTGACGCGATCGACCGCCGCGCGGATCGCGGCGCGGAACTTCTCATGCTCGCGCAGCCGCTCGAGATCCTTGGGCAGTCCCTCGGCCTCGGCCCATTCGGCCATCCATTCGGGGTCGGGGACGAGGATGCCGACGAGGTGCGGGCGCTTGTCGCCATAGACCATCGCCTGCAATATTTCGGGCTGGAGCGTCAGCATGCCCTCGACGCGCTGCGGCGAGACATTGTCGCCCTTGTCGTTAACGATCAAATCCTTCTTGCGGTCGGTGATCACGATGCGGCCCTTGTCGTCGATATGGCCGATGTCGCCCGTGTGCAGCCATGCGCCTTTTTCCGGCTCCGCCGGATTTGGCACCAGCACGCGCGCAGTCTCGGCCTTGTTGCGCCAATAGCCCTTCATCACGAGTTCGCCGCGCACCAGTATCTCGCCGTCGTCGGCGATGCGCACCTCGGTGTTCATCAGCGGCGGGCCGACGGTGTCCATCTTGATTCCCGCGCTCGGGCGGTTGCAGCTGATGACGGGTCCCGCTTCGGTCTGGCCATAGCCCTGCAGCAAGGTCAGCCCGATCGAGTGGAAGAACACCCCGATTTCGGGATTGAGCGGCGCGCCGCCCGACACCAGCGCCTTCATCCGGCCGCCGAAGCGTTTCTGGATCTTGGGCCGGAACAATCTGTCGAGGATGATGTCGACCGGCCGGTCGAGCACGCCCAAGCGGCGCTCATAATCCTTTTCGCCGACGCGCAGCGCCTGGTTCAGCATCCAGTTCGCGAGCTTGCCCTGCTTTTCGACCGATTTGATCATCCGCGCGCGGATCACCTCGAACAGCCGCGGCACGACGACCATGATCGTCGGACGCGTCTCCTCGATGTTCGAAACGAGCTTTTCGAGGCCCTCGCTATAATAGATTTGCGCGCCGACCATGATCGGCAGGAACTGCCCCCCCGAATGCTCATAGGCGTGGCTCAATGGCAGGAACGACAGGAACACCTCCTCGTCGCCGATGCCGAAATCATTGACGAGCACCTCGGCCGCGCCGGCGGCATTGTGCAGGATCGCGCCATGATGCTGCATCACCCCGCGCGGTGCGCCGCCGGTTCCGCTGGTGTAGATGAGGCAGGCGGTATCCTCGCGCGTCATCGCGTCGCCGCGCGCCTTGGTTTCTTCGAGATACGCCTCGCCGCCCGTGACGAGCGGCGCCCAATCGTGGATCGCGACATCGCCCTGCTGGCCGACGCGCAGGCTCTCCATGCTGATGACGATATGCGCGTCGGAGCGCATCACCGCGGGCATCAGTGCGCGCGCGAGCTTCGCGGTCGACACGATCACCGCCTTGGCGCCGCTGTTGTCGAGGATGTGCTGGTGGTCGCGTTCGGTGTTGGTCGTATAGGTCGGGACGGTGATGCACCCCGCGGCCATGATGCCAAGGTCGGCGATGCACCATTCGGGGCGGTTCTCGCTGACCAGCACGACGCGGTCGCCTTCCTTCAGTCCCAGTTCGCGCAGGCCATGCGCGAGCGCCGAGACCTGGTTCGCGACCTGCCGCCAGCTCAGCGGCTGCCACGCGCGGTCGGCCTTGCGCCACAGGAAGGGATCTTCGCCGCCGCGCCCCGCACGGTCGAAGAACATCGCGACCAGACTCGAAAAATGGTCGAGATGGGGGTTTGCCAGCTTCATTCTGCCTCTCTCCAGGGAGTGTCGTTGTTTTTTCTTATCGTTATTGGCCGCATCAGGGTCTGTACTCAATTACAGCGAAGGGATTTGATCAAAATGGCCCATTGCTTCGTCGAGAAGTCTTGAAATATCGACATATTCCGGCGCCTTCTCTCTTCGCACTGAACCATTTTGCTTCAAACCTCGACGGCGCGGTAATTGAGTACGGACCCTAGCCCTGCGGCGGCGCGCCATCCACTGCCGATGTGCCGGGGCCGCGCGGATCGGCGGCGCCGCGCCAGCCCTCACCGACGCGTTCGACCGCGTTGAGTTTCGAACCGAGGCTGGTCGGGGTGATGCTGTAGCCAAAGGG
>Ga0247823_10004477_pt1 | contig 11217 bp, 8 predicted proteins | sample 13C_PalmiticAcid_2_FD_192426 | JGI IMG/M metagenome (GOLD analysis project Ga0247823, IMG submission 192426) | Soil microbial communities from agricultural site in Penn Yan, New York, United States - 13C_PalmiticAcid_Day30 | ecosystem: Environmental > Terrestrial > Soil > Agricultural land...
GGGTCGATGCGCTGGATACTGAAGCGGGTCGAGTCACCGGGGTGTCGGGTACGCGGCTCGCCCCGGACGATGTCGCGCGGGGCGCTGCCAGTTCGCGCGATGCGGTCGGCGATTTCCAGCTGCAAGCGCGTTCGGTGATCGTCGCCTCCGGGGGGATCGGCGGCGACCTCGATCTCGTCCGCCGCAACTGGCCGGCGCGGATGGGCACGCCGCCTGCTTTCATGGTGCGCGGCGTGCCCGCCCATGTCGACGGGCGGATGATCGGGATCGCGCAGGCCGCGGGCGCGCGGCTGATCCATTCCGATCGCATGTGGCATTATGTCGAGGGCCTGCGGAACTGGAACCCGATCTGGAAGGATCACGGCATCCGCATCCTGCCCGGGCCCTCGTCGATGTGGTTCGACTCGCGCGGCGATCGGCTGCCGCCGCCCTTCCTGCCGGGCTATGACACGCTGGGCACGCTGCGCTACCTGCTGGAGGGCGGCAATCCGTATAGCTGGTTCGTGCTCAACCAGGCGATCATCCGCAAGGAATTCGCGCTGTCGGGCTCCGAGCAGAACCCCGATCTGACCAGCCGGAGCCTGCGCCGGACGCTGCGCCGGGTGACCAGCCGGAGCCCCGCCCCCGAGCCAGTCGAGGCATTCAAGGCGCATGGCGAGGATTTCGTCGTCGCCAACGATGTGGCCACTTTGGTCGCGGGCATGAACCGCATCGGCGAGAGCGCGCCGCTCGATCCGCGGAAGATCGAGGAGTCGATCGTGATGCGCGATCGCGAGCTGGGCAATCGTTTCTCGAAGGACTTCCAGCTGATGGGTATTCGCAATGCCCGACTGGGACTCGCCGAGCGACTGATGCGTACCGCGCCGCCGCGCCCGATCCTCGATCCTGCCAACGGGCCGCTGATCGCAGTGCGGCTCAACATCCTGACCCGCAAGACATTGGGCGGGCTGGAGACCGATCTCGACGCGCGCGTGCTCGGTGCCGATGGCGAACCGATTGCGGGGCTGTTCGCCGTCGGCGAGGCGGCCGGGTTCGGCGGCGGCGGCATGCATGGCTATCGCTCGCTCGAGGGGACCTTCCTCGGCGGCTGCCTGTTCAGCGGCCGCGCCGCGGGGCGGGCGGTGGTCGAGAGCTAGAGCTTCACGCTCTCCGCCGCCGCGCGAAAAGCCTCGTAGCTCCGATCGTAATAATAGAGCGCAGGGGCTTCATAGGTGACCATATAGAGCTTGCCGCCGATCATCGCGGCGCGCGCCTCGCCCCGTCGCCGCAGCGTCTCGTTCTGATGGCTGAAGCTGTAGGTGAAGCGCACGCCGTTCGTGCCGGCGAACTGCACCGGCTGGACGGCATCGATCTGGACCGCCGAAGTTTGCAACGCGACGCGGTAGCTGTTCTCGAGCAGGGCCGGGATGTCGGTGAGCAGCATCGTGGACGACACCTTCGGCAACGGCGTGTTCTTCTTGTCCACCTCGCGGAACAGCGGCCTGCCGGATTCGATGCCACCATAGAAGGTCAGGTCGTTCAGGCCGTCGCCGTCGAGCGTCCAGGTCTCCGAGTTCCGGCCGGGCCGGGCGCCCATCTTGTTCCATTCCACATTAGGCTGGACCGTCATCGTCGACTTGGCGACCTTCACCCGCTGGCCCGATGCGATGAGCTTGTTGCCCGCGACTGCCGGGCTGCCGAGCACGAGGCTGGTCGCGATGGCGGCAATAGCGATTTTCCTGAGATTCATGGGAGTGTCACTCTGCGATGAGGGTTGAGAGGATCGCGGCGTCGGGTGCTTCCGGCCGGTTGCGGAGATATTCGCGCAGGGCAGCGCGGCCGGGCGCCGGCTGCTGGCTGCGCAGAAGCGCGAGGCCGAGCCCGCGCCACGCCTCGGGCGCCGCGCCGCCCTGATCGATCGCCTGCTGATAGAATTGGGCGGCGCTGACGAGGTCGCGCGGATGGCCGCGCTCGCGGTACAGTTCGCCGCGGGCGAACAACAATGGTGTGGTCCAGCCGTCGACGGCCAGTTCGTTCAGCAGATATTCGCTGCCGCCGAAATCGTTGAGCTTGATCTGATCGCTCAGAAATTCGGGCAGCCAGTTCGCCAGTGCTTGGCGGTACCGATCATTCGGATAGGGCTCGACGTCGCCGATCTCCTGCGCCGCCTTGCGCAGATAGGCCGCCCGGGCGATCTCGGTGGGGTGGCTGGCGAAGAATCCGGCGGCATAATTGTGCGACGCCTTGCGCTTGCGGCCGAGCGCACTGGCATCCGCCTCGGCCATCAGCCGGGTCCACACCGTCGCCGCCTCGGCCGAAGGATAGTCCGATGCACCGAGATAGCGGAGGCCCTGCAGATCGGCTTCCCGCTCCTGCGCGCGATTGAACGCGAAAATCTGTCCGATCGCGCCGAACTGATAGCTGGGGCTATAAGGCGCGAGGATGCCTGCCCACGCCATGATGTCGGTGCCGGTTCGGGCATTCTTGAAGCCTTTGACCCCGTGGCGCAGCTCGAAATGTCCGAATTCGTGGCCCAGCACCGCGCCGAGCTCGGCTTCGCTGCGGACGCGGAGCAACAGCCCCGACCAGACCGTCATCGCGCCATTGGGATACATGGTCGCGTTGAACGCAGGGATCCGCTGGACATAGATCCGGACCGATGCGCAGCGGTCTTGGCCGACCGTCCTGCACAGCACGTCGCGGACGAAACCGGTCAGTGCGGGGTCCTTGATGACCGAGCGTGAATCGCGCAGCCGCCGTTCGGCTTCGTCCGACTCCATCCAGAGGCCGCGCTCGTCGACGCCGGTCGGCGAATAGGCCGGCGTGTAGGTCGGGAGCGGGGGCGCCTTCTGCGCTGCCGCCGGTGCGGTCGCGAGAACGGCCGACAATGTCAGCGCGAACGGCGCGAGCTTGCCGCTCGCCACCTCACCTGCTCGCAGTCGTCGTCGGGGCAGCCGGCCGACCGGGAAAACCCTCGAGCAATTGCGACACGCGCTTCTCGGCGCCGTCGGCGTCGCGCACGTCGCCGCCCATCTGCAGATCGGCGTTGAGCCAGACGAGTTCGCCGGTCTTGAGATCGACCAGCCCGGCATAACCCTTATGCTCGCCCGACTTGACCGAAACCCGGGCGATCGCCGCAAAGATCTGGAGGATCTTGCGTCCGGTCGAACCGAAATGGTCCTCGGTCGTGATGAAGAGGGCGTAATCTGCGTTTTCGAGCCCGGGCAGTTTTCCAACATTCGGGCCGAGGCTCCACTCGAACTGCCCCTTGCGTTTCTTGGTGGGCAGGCGGTTGCCTTTGAAGAACTGGTATTCGATCACCGAGCCCGCGACGGTGGAGAACAGCTCCTGATATTCGGCGAGCTGGGCGGGATCCAGGCCCACGGGCTCGACATAGTCGGTGACGACATTTCCCAGCCGACTCTGAACGCGCGTCAGTGCCTGGGCGATGTTTTCGCGTGCTTGCTGGGTCCAGTCGGCGTTCGGTTCGAACATGCCCCCGGTCGATTGCGCGCCGGCGCGGATCGAGGGCCGCATCAGAACGATGCGCGCGGTCCCCGGGACCAGCGTGAAGCCAGGTTTGTTGCCGGTCTTCTCCTGAGCCTGTGCAGGTGCGCCGATGAAGCACACCAAAAACAGCGCAGCCAGCAGCGCGCGCCAAGCAACGGTCATGTAACCCCCCAATTCCCCGACGAGTCCCCACTCGCCTTAACGTTAATTGAATATTTCAGGATCGGGGCGGAGGCAACTGGCAAAATCTGGCCCGGCAGGCCGAAAGTTTTCCTGCGTTTCCGAGTTGCACCGTGCGGCATTCAGGCGCCGCGGAGGTGCTCCAGTTCGGTGCGATAGCGATCGATCAGGTCGGGCGGTGCGCCGTCGGCGTGGCGAGCGAGAAACTTCTCGATCGCTTGCCGATATTCGCGACGGAAGTCGGGATTGTCGGGGCTCGCCTCGACCTGCGCGGCGGCACGCTCGACCGGCGCGAGCGCCTGTTGCAGGAGCAGTCTTTTGCCGAAGGGCGATTCGTCGCGCATGATCGCGATATTGCGTTCGAAACCCGGGATGTACTTGACGACAAAGCGCTCGCCTTTTGGCGGGATTTCGATCGCATTGCGCGGCGGATAGAGGCTTGCCGACATCGTGTCGAAGCCGGTCTTGACGTCGCGGCCATCGGCGGTGCGGACTACCGCGTCATACTCCCAGATATTGGCATCGTTGAGCTGCGAGCTGGTTTCCTCCTCGTGGGTAACGACCGCGGTGCCATAGATGCCATAGGCGTTGAGGAAGACGGCATTGGCCATCGATCCGAGGAAGATGTTGGCAATGCCGAGCACGAAGCCGACCACGCTCAGCGCCATCCAGGCGGGATTGCGGCGCAATGCGCTCACGCCGCCGCCCAGCGCGAATCCGGCGAGGATCCACAGCGGCAGCGACAGCAGCGGATGCTGGCTGATGAAGAAGAAGAACGCCGAGAGCACAACCATCCAGCCGCCGCCTCCATATCACCGCCGCCTTCGCTGGAGTTATCGGCAGTCCGGATCAGATGGAAGTGCGTGTTCATCGGCGAGGGCGTGGCCCGCACGGTCCGCCAACCCGCATCTGCCCGACCGCGGCTCCGGCCCGACCGCGAACCGCCGATTGCTCTATAATACCCTGAAATCGAAGGGTAATGGAATGCGTTTGAAGATCGGCGGGCGGCTTAACCTCCTTACATTGGTGGCGCTTTGCGCGATGACCATCGGCCTCGTCATGGCCTTGGTCCGCATGGGTAACGTGATGTTGCACGACGTGGCGACGCAGACGCGCGCCACGTTGGAAACCGCTTATGGCGTTGTCGAGCACTACCAGGCCGAAGAAACCGCGGGCCGCCTCACGCGCGACCAGGCGCAGGCCTCGGCGCTCTCTGCGCTCAAAAAGATGCGCTACAACGGCCAGGAATATTTCTGGGTCAACGATCTGCAGCCACGGATGATCATGCATCCGGTCAAGCCCGAGATGGACGGCAAGGATCTGCGCCAGACCGCCGATCCCGACGGCCGCTTTCCATTCGTCGAGTTCGTCAAGGCTGCCGAGAAGAATCCCGCCGGCGATTACGTCGAGTATCGCTGGCCCAAGCCCGGCTCCGACGCGCCGCAGCCCAAGGTTTCCTTCGTCAAGAAGTTCGCGCCGTGGGGCTGGGTGATCGGCACCGGCGCCTATCAAACCGACACATGGGCGGCGATCTGGAGCGAAGCCTCGCTGCTGGTCGGCCTCGCTTTCCTCGGCATCCTCGGCATGGCCAGCCTTGGCTGGTTCCTCGCCCGCTCGATCACGCGGCCGCTGAACGCGCTCACCGTCCGGATGGGCGGACTGCAGGCGGGCGATACCGCCGCCGACATCCCCGGCCTCGTCCGGCACGACGAACTCGGCGACATGGCGCGGGCGCTCGGCACCTTCCGCGACGCTGCCATCGCCAAAAACGAGGCGGATCGCGTCAAGGCCGCAGACGATGCCGGGCAGCAGGCCGTGGTCGCCACGCTCTCGCGCCATCTCGAGGCGATGTCCGACGGCGATCTGACCGCGCAGATCCACCAGGCATTTCCGCCGAAGTACGAAGAGCTCAAGCGCAACTATAACAGCGCACTCGATCATCTCCGCGAACTGATGGCGGCAGTGACCGAGGCGAGCCATGGCATCCGCACCGGCTCCGACGAGATCGCCGGGGCTGCCGACGATCTCGCCCGCCGGACCGAAGGCAATGCCGCCAGCCTCGAAGAGGCCTCCGCCTCGTTGTCGCAGATGGAGGAAAGGCTGCGCCAGACCGCCGCCGCCGCCGGCCGCACCGTCGAACAGACCGAGCAGGCCGTGTCGATCGTCGTCGCGGGGCGCGGCACCGCCGATCAGGCAGTTGCGGCGATGACGCGTGTGTCCAACGGTGCCAAGGGTATCGACAGCGTCATCGAGGGGCTCGACAAGATCGCCTTCCAGACCCGCGTTCTGGCGATGAACGCGGCGGTGGAAGCGGGTCGCGCCGGCGAGGCGGGCCGCGGCTTCGCGGTCGTCGCCGACCTCGTCTCGGCGCTGGCCATGCGTTCGGAAGAGGAAGCAAAGCGCGCCCGCGAGCAACTGACGGCAACGCGTGAAGACATCGGCACCGCCGTCGGCGCGGTCGAGGATGTCGATGGCGCGCTTGCCGGCATCTCCGGCAGCGTCGAGCAGGTCCTGTCACTGGTATCGGGCATGGCGGAGGAAAACCGCGTCCAGGCGACGACGATCGTCGAGATCGCCACCGCAGTGAACGATATCGATCGGGCCACGCAGCAGAACGCCGCGATGGTCGAGCAGACTTCCGCAGCCGCCCGCAACCTTGCCACCGAAGCCGACGGCCTCAATCGCAGTGCGGGCCGGTTCAAGACCGGTGGCGCATTGCTTGCGTCGACGACTGCCCAGGCGCAACCGCCGGCGAAGCGCGTGCACAGGCCGGAGCCCATGTCTGCTATCCACTAACGGCGTCAGCCCGCGTCATCGGATGCGACGCCGGAGTGGATTTGTTCAGCTCTCTCACGGGAGTCTGTCCTCGCGGCAGAACGGACCGGCGTGTACCAGGCTTTGCCCCGTCTCGCGCATGCGATAGCGCATCGGGCGATATCTGCGGGGAGGATGCGGGATGAAGATCATGGCTGGCCTGGCTGCGGCATCGTTGGGCGTAACCGGCGTTGCGGTGAAGCTCGATACCTATGTCGGAAAGCATCCGCACCAAGTGGTCGGAGACAAGACCTTCCTCACCGATCCTCAAGTGAAAGCCGCAATCGAGAAAGCGGTGCCGGTTGCCGACATTCGCAACTTCATCGCCGAGCGAGACATGACCACGGTCCCGATACGCCGGATCGACAGTCGCGTGCTTGCCGCAGGCTGGGATCCGAAGAGCGGTGGCGACGTCAACTGGGCGGTTTTGATGTCCCATGACGGCAGCAAGACCGCCGTTTGTTATTCGGAAGGCGTCGAGCCTGAGGTGCGCGGCGCCGACTGGTACGTCGACGGCAAGAAGGCGTTCACGCTCTACGCCAAATGCCCGTCGCGAGGCGAGGATCTGGGGGGACTGGGTACTTTCCCGATCGGCCCGATCCCAAGCTGAGCTACCGCTCCGATCTGAAAAGACACCGACATCGGCAGATCGCCCAAGAGGAGCCCGCTCGTCGTCGGGTCGGCGCCGATGGCCATCGGCCACGCGTGAAGCTTCACCTCCTTTTAACCGGCGTTGCCCAAGAAGGGTTCTCAAGCGGCGTCGACATATCCGGCCCGCAGCTGCCGGGTCGCGCCCTATGATCGATGTAGCCATGTGTATCGGCAGGGATCACGATCCCTGGTTGGTTCTGCTCGCGGTCTTCGTGTGTTGCACCGGCGCGTTCGCGATCATGCAGATGTTCGGCCGCGCCCAGGTCACTGGCGGCGCCCAACGAGTCGCGTGGCTGTTCCTGACAGCGGTCGGCGCCGGCGCGACGATCTGGTGCACCCATTTCGTGGCGATGCTGGCATATCGCGCAGGCGTTCCGGTCCGGCTCGATCCTGTGCTCACCATCGTCTCGCTGATCACGGCGATCCTGGGCACGGGAATGGGGTTCGGGATCGCTGCCGGGCGCAGAAACCGCCTTTATTCGGTCGTAGGAGGTGGCGTCGTCGGGCTCGCGATTTCCGGCATGCACTTCACCGGCATGGCAGCGTACCGGGTCGATGGGCTGGTCGAATGGCGTATCCCTTATGTCGCGGCATCGGTGCTGTGCTCGGTCATCTTCGCAGGCGCCGCCCTCGGTGCTTTCACGTCACTCCGGCTAGGGCGCTACCGCGTAGCGCTGGGCACGGCATTGCTGGTGACAGCGATCGCGACGCTGCACTTCGTGGCGATGACGGCGCTGCGGATCACGCCGCTTCGACTCAGCGCCGCGCCGCTCGAGCCGCAGCAGATGCAAGCGCTTGCGCTCGCCACGGCTTTGGTGGGGCTGGTGGTGATCGCCGCCGGCGTGTTCGCCGCGCTGATCGATCGCTGGACCCGCTCGGATGCCATGGACCGGCTGCACCATATGGCGATGAACGACGGACTTACCGGACTTCCCAATCGCATCAACTTTCAGGCGGAGCTGAAGCATCAGCTCGAGCTGGCGCGCACGAGCGCGAGCCAGCTCGGCGTGGTGGCGATCGATCTCAATCACTTCAAGGAAATCAACGACGTTCACGGGCACCAGGCCGGAGATCAGGTGCTGCTCCTGGTCGCGCAACGCATGGCGAGCCAGCTCGGGCGGCACGAAATGGTTGCCCGTTTCGGGGGCGACGAGTTCGTAGCGCTCATTCGTTTCGAGCATCGCACCCAGCTGACCGCCTTCACCGAGCGACTGAAGACGGCGCTCGAAGCCCCGCTGGCGCTGGGGCAGTTCGATACGCGTGTCGGCGCGAGCTTCGGCGTCGCAGTCTTTCCAACCGACGCGGGCGATGCCCAGGCGCTGATGAACAACGCCGATCTGGCGATGTACCGCGCCAAGAGCCAGCGCTCGCCTGCGCCCTGCTATTACGACGCGCCGCTCGACGAAGCGATCCGCGACCGACGGGAATTGGCAAACGACCTGCGCGTGGCGCTCGAACAGGGCGAACTCCAGCTCCATTATCAGGTGCAGACCTCGGTCGCGACGCACGAGGTGACGGGGTATGAGGCGCTGCTGCGCTGGACGCACCCGGTGCGCGGACCGATCGCGCCGGACCTGTTCATCCCGATCGCCGAAGAGAATGGGTTGATCCTTCCGCTCGGCGAGTGGGTGCTGCGCCGTGCCTGTTCGGACGCGAGTGGCTGGCGCCACAAAGCCAAGGTCGCGATCAACGTCTCGCCGGTCCAGCTCGCCCATGCCGATTTGCCGCGCCTGTTCCACCAGGTGCTGCTCGACACCGGGTTGCCGCCGCGCCGGCTGGAGATCGAACTGACTGAAACCGCCATTATTGCGGATCGTGACCGTGCTCTGCATGTCCTGCGTCAGATCAAGGCGATGGGAATCGGGGTCGCGCTCGATGATTTCGGCACCGGCTATTCTTCGCTGGAGACGTTGCGCGCTTTCCCGTTCGACAAGATCAAGCTCGATCGACTGTTCGTCTCCGAACTAGAGAACAGTCCGCAGGCGGTGGCGATCGTTCGCGCGGTGCTCGCGCTGGGCAAGAGCCTGTCGATTCCGGTTCTAGCCGAGGGCATCGAGACCGAGCGCCAGCTCGGAGTGTTACGGCGCGAAGGTTGCGACGAAGTGCAGGGCTTCCTGCTCGGCTACCCGCAGGCGCTCGCCGAATATGGCCAGCCGGGGCAGGCCGAGGAAGCGTCCGCAGCGGGCGCCGCCTAGGTCTTCGTTCGCGTGAAGCCCCACGATCCGTTTCAGGGATCGAGGGGGTCGGTTGCCTCGACATGGAACGCGGTCGGCATCGGCGTAAAGCGCAGGCTGAAGCGATCCGGTCCCGGCGTAAGGCGTCCGGGCTGGATTCCCATCTCGCGCAGATTGCGTCGCGCGAGTTCGTCTCCGCCGATATACTGGATGGTGCGCTGATCCGAGACGACCAACGCAGGCCGATCGACCGGGAAGCCGGCGGCGAGTAGCAGGCGGGCGCAGTTGCGCAAATTGGTCGTGGTGTGGCGGGCGTGTGGCTCGATCAAAATCCGGTCGGCCGGAACGCCGTGTTCGGTAACGAGCAGCCGCTTCATCTCCACTGCTTCGTTGAACGGTGTGCGGTTGGGATGGACGTTGCCTCCGGAGACGATGATGAACGGCGCCAGCCCGCGCGCGAACATATCCGCGGCGATGCGCATCCGGATATGACCCATCACCCCGGTGCGCGATTGGGCATCCTCCGGCCCGTGCCCGAAGACCAGCAGCGCCGTATAGGGTTGCGCCTGCCAGTCCGTCCTTGCGATCGTCCGCAGCGCCGCGGCATTCTCACCACCCGGCAGCGGACGGAAGCTGCCGGCCTCTGTGCGCTCGTTCATCTGTAGAAGTCCGATCGCATAGCGCAGCGATGGATCGAAGAAGAGGTCGTCCTGGCGCTCCAGCGCCGCCGTGGCGACGCCGTGCGCAGTCAGCATTTCGGCGAATTCGGGTCTGGCGATGTCGAAGATGATCGCATCGATTTTCGGATAACGCGGCGCGGTGCCTTTCGCGTAGACCGCGATCACCCGATTGACCGCCGCCGCCGCCTCGCGCCACGCCGTGGCAAGAAGATCCACATCGCCCGAGACCTCGTAGCGCGCGAAGCGTCCCGAAGGCCGCATTTGCCCGGCGGGCAGCGTCGCGGCGAGACGCCGGTCGCGCACGAGATCGCGCAGGCGGCCCTCCACCAGGGCGATGTCGGTGTCGGTCCACATCCACGCGTCGGCGAGGCATTGCGGTGCCGGAGAGCATCCCTCCGCCGGCACCCGCGCCGCGCGGTCCGCCATCAGCTTGCGAAGCGCCGTGTCGGCGCGCAGCGCCGGTGCCCAGCCGTCCGCCGACCGCAACATTGCGAACAGCGGAAAGACCCGCGTCTCGAGCTTGTCGGCGAACGGCGCCGAATAGCCCTTGGGATCCTGCGCCCACGCCGTCGCCGGCGTCAGGACCAGCGCGGCGGCGAGGGCGACGGCGTGGCGCAACTTACCAGCTCCGGCTCAGGATCAGCCGGAAGTTGCGGCCGAACAACGGGCGACCGTAGATCGCGTCGCTCGCGCCCTGACCGGCGAGCTGGTCGGTGCGCGGATTGCCCTCGGTGAGTCCCTTGGCGTTGGTCAGATTGTCGCCGACGACCTGCGCCCGCCACGGTCCCCATGTGATCGATGCGCTCGCGCCGAACGTCTGATAGGCCGGGAGCGAAGTGAGATTGAACAGGTCGACATAGCGGCGGCCGACCCATTCGTAGCGACCGGCAATCTCGATTTCGCCCTCACCGACCGGGAAGTGAACTGCGGGGCGCAGATTGCCGAAGAATTTGGGCTCGCGGATGATCTGGTTGCCGTTGACCGCGCTGGGGTCCGCGCCCGAGCTGTTTTCAAGGTTGCGATATTGCGGATCGGCGACGGTGACCGATCCGGTCAAATCGAACCAGCGCACCGGCGCGATCTTTCCGTCGATCTCGACGCCCTTGACCACGGCCTCGCCGACGAACGGCACCGACTGGTCGTTGCGTCCGGTCAGCGGGTTGAACGCGACGAACGAGGCGTTGAACGGATCGAACTTGGTATAGAATCCGATGACGTAAAGGTAGTTG
>Ga0247823_10004479_pt1 | contig 11212 bp, 7 predicted proteins | sample 13C_PalmiticAcid_2_FD_192426 | JGI IMG/M metagenome (GOLD analysis project Ga0247823, IMG submission 192426) | Soil microbial communities from agricultural site in Penn Yan, New York, United States - 13C_PalmiticAcid_Day30 | ecosystem: Environmental > Terrestrial > Soil > Agricultural land...
AACTAATTAACCGCTGCCTGAGAAGCACTTGCCATTTTCATGCTGCGTGTCAGGTCAGCAAATTGGCCGTCCAGCTTACGAATTTGATCTTTGAAAGCCGCCAGTTCGGTGCCCTTCAAAGGCTCGCCCTGCTGCATCTTGATGTTACGTGGGTTAACCTGAACACCGTTCTCGAGGACTTCGAAATGCAGGTGCGGACCTGTTGAGCGGCCTGTCGTACCGACATAACCAATCACTTGGCCTTGTCTTACGCGTGTACCCGGGGTCACGCCCTTGGCGAAACGGCTCATGTGCGCGTAAGCGGTTCTGGTCGCGCCCGCATGGCGGATACGCACATAGTTACCATAGGAACTGAAACGGCCAGCCTTCTCAACTGTACCATCGCCAGCGGCATAGATCGGTGTGCCTGTCGGTGCGGCGAAGTCGATACCCTTGTGCATTTTGGTATAGCCCAGCACAGGGTGCTTACGACGGCCAAAGCCAGAGGAAATACGCGCACCGTCAATCGGTGTCATCATGATGGCTTTACGCAGGCTCTTGCCGTCTTCGGTATAGAAGTCGGAATGGCCGTCTTTGCCTTCATAACGGTAAGCGGTCTTGATCACGCCGCCCACATTAATACGGGCCATCAGAACGTCACCGGTTTTCACCTGGTGGCCGTCTTCGGTTTCATATTGTTCGTACAGAACTTCGATGCTGTCGCCACGGCGTACATCACGCTGGAAATCGACATCATAAGAATAGACGCGGATCGCCTCGGCCACGATGGAACGTGGCAGGCCTGCTTTTAAAGCAGAACCGTACAGAGAGTTTTCAATCTCGGTACGGCGGGCTTCGATTTTCTTGAGAACTTCTTTTTCTTCTTTAGCAGCTTTGAAACCTGTCTCGGCAGACGGGTCGCGGGTCAGGTTCACACTGCGGATGGCATCCAGATCCATCTGCATGGACGCCAGCTGGTAAGCACCCGCATCATCCTGATCGTAACGCACACGCACGGTCTGGCCCACTTTCAGGCCACGTGGATCATAATGACCCTTCATCGCCTCAACCGCGTTATGAGCTTCCTGACTGGAAAGGCCCGCACGTTGCAGCAGACCGCCGAGCGTATCGCCCTTGCCGATCTTCATTGTATCTTCGCGGGGACCGCTGACAGCGGCAGGAGTTTGTTGCTGGGCCAGCGCCTCATACTCGGCAGTCGCCATTCCCACAGTATCGGTATCGTCGCCTTCACGCTTGTAACGCTGGAGGCGCTTTTGCGCGGCTGCCAGACGTTCAGCAGCAACAGGATCATGCTGGCCGTCAACAACTTCAAGCCCTACGCCAGAGGCAGGCTCGATTGAGGCCAGTTGGTCCATACGGCCATTATAAGAGCCGGAATCGGAAAGCATCTTGGCAGTGTTCATGGTGGCGATGCCACCCGCTGTCAGCAGCATCACACAGGTCGTGGCGCCAGACAGCAAAACACGCAGGCGCAAATGACCGTCACGTGTCAGCACATCGCGGTGACGCACAGGAACATAAGAGTTGAGTTTGCTGAGCAAACGCGGCCAGTTGGCTAAAGGCCTATGTGAAAAGGGCTGATGAAACATTCACCAAAGCTTGTGTTGTTACTCCAAAATCCCGGTCCGAAGACTTAATAAGCTCTGCTCATTGGTCCCGGCAGTTCTTAACAAAAGATTACTGCCTTATTAATGTACACGGGATTGTGAATGGGTAGCACACCGAAATGAGCGCCGCAACCTTCGCTTACCATAATACAGGCAAATAACGGAGGATATTAACCTAACTTACGGAAAACAAACGGAATTATACGCCGCATGCTTTGTTTATAGCGTCGTGCGCATCGCCAGAGCCTTTAAGGCTGAACGTATCCGTCGTGGCCGTGCCACGTGCCGACGTCCCCGTCACCACCATGGTCGAACCCTTGCGGATGGTCTCGGAAATCGTGTTGTCGGTATTGGCATCCGGCGCCCAGGCGGTTTCCGCCTGCGTGAACAGGTCGAACTTCTTGTCGCCGATCTTTAAGGTTGCTTCGCTCTTCTCTTTATACTCATAGCCGGAGATATAGCTGAACACGTTCTTGCTGCCCTCACCCGGACGGTGCGTAATCAGCGCATAGATCTTGCCGCGTGATTTATAGGCACCCTGATCCTTGGTAGGTTGCGCCAGCATGTAGCAAACCTTGCCGCCGCCCTCATCCTGCATCTCCCAGGCTTCCCATTGGCCGAATTTGCCGATGCTGACAGGTTCCGCCGCCATGGCAGGCACAGCGAAGGAAAGACAAAGAGCAACGATAGGAAGAGCGAGACGTTTGAACATCGGTGGGATTCCTTATTTTGTTTGGCGAACGCCATTCAAGAAGCTGAAATCATTATAACGTCAAAACAATCCAGGCGGGAACCCGTAAAAACCTTATTCTTCGCGCAGCTTCTTACGGGAAAATGGCTTATTGCGGTGAGCCTGCACAGGACCCAGCGCCCCCATATCCGGCCCGCCCATGCTGACCGGGCGATCCGGGAAGCGGTTGTTGGAAATCAGGCGGTCATACATGACAATCGCCCCTGCCACACCGACATTGACGCAGAACTTCATCGGAATTTTGACCACGAATTCGCATTTCTCTACCAGATCGGTGGAAAGGCTGCCCATTTCCGGACCCAGAACATAGGCCGCACGGGCCGGGTGACGGAAACTCGGGAGCTCAATGGAATCCTCGGTCAGTTCGACACCGACCAATGTGCATCCCTCGGGCAGCAGCAGATCACCAACAGATTTATATTGGTGATACGGGACATGATCAAAAGCGCCTGACGTATCAGTGGAACGCACACCCTCGACATCCAGCGGCGATGAGATCGTGAAAAAGAAGCTGCCGCCGAAGGCATGGGTTGTCCGTACAAGGTTGCCGATATTGCCTTCCTTGCTGATGCCTTGAACACCGACGCCAAAATAACCGCGCTTCATGAAACTATCCTTGTCTGCTCTCAGGAGACGATACGCCTGTTTCCACCAGCCAGTCGGTGAAGAACTTCTCGGCCTGAGTAATCAGGCGCGGTCCAAACTCTTCCGTTTCCAGACGCAGGCGGTGAAGATCGAGTTTCTTCTGAGCCACGAGACCAGCACTAGCGACAGACCAGCCCTGCAACATGCCCGGCGTCACTTCGCAGTGGAACTGCAAGCCCAACACGTTCTTGCCATAGCGGAACGCCTGGTTCTCATACAGCGGGCTGGACGCCAGCAATGTCGCATCACGCGGCAGATCGAATGTGTCGCCATGCCATTGCAACATCGCTGTCTCATCCGCATTGAAATGACGTAGCGGTGACTTTTGACCTTCTTCAGTAATGGAAAGATTGACCCAGCCGATTTCAGACCCATTGCTGCCCGGATAAACACGGGACCCCAGAACATGTGCAATCATTTGCGCACCCAGGCAAATCCCCATCGTCGGTAAATCGCGCGCCAGACGTTGCTCGATAATTTTCATTTCGGTTTTCAGGAAGGGATAGTCATCCGCCTGATAAACACCCGGCGTGCCACCCAGAATGATCAGTAGGTCAGGTGCACAGGCATCAAACTCGCAGCAATCCTCGCGATATGTGTCGACATATTGATAGCTGCCACCCATTTTCTCGATCACGAGAGAAAGAGAGCCCAGACCTTCTGAGAAAAGATGACGAAACGCAGTGACCTTCATAGTGAAATATCCCTAAGTGTTGCCCAACCGCCTAATGGCTATAAGATTTTGAAAAACATAAGAAAAATTTGGGATTTTTTCCAGAAAATAATAGAGGGCGTAAAATGCCTGAACTTTAGGCATTTCTGTAACGAGCCTGCGATAAGGGGATAAACGTCTTCAAATTCTGTTTACGACGTTAATTCTGCCAAGTCTTTATAAAGCGCCAATGCTTCCGGATTGGAAAGCGCTTCGACGTTTTTGACCGGGCGGCCATGAATGACTTCGCGCACGGCCAACTCGACAATCTTGTTCGACTTGGTACGCGGAATATCGGTGACCTGAATAATCTTTGCCGGAACGTGACGCGGTGAAGCACCGACGCGGATTTGTTTTTTGATCCGGTCTTTCACATCATCGGTCAGCATCTGACCTTCCTTCATGCGCACGAACAAGATCACGCGCACATCATTATCCCAGTCTTGCCCGACGGCAATCGACTCGAACACTTCGGGGATTTGTTCAACCTGTCGATAAATTTCAGCAGTGCCAATACGCACGCCACCGGGGTTCAATGTCGCATCAGAACGGCCATGAATGATAAAGCCGCCATGTGCTGTACGTTCAATCCAGTCACCATGGCACCAGATGTTATCAAAGCGTTCAAAATAAGCGGCCTTGTAACGCGCACCATCCGCATCATTCCAGAAGCCTACGGGCATGCATGGGAATGGTTTGGTGCAGACAAGTTCGCCGGAACCGGCACCCGCCGGAATAGGTTTACCATCATCATCAAAAGCATCCACCGCCATACCAAGGCCTGGACATTGAATTTCACCGCGCCAGACAGGCGACAACGGGTTACCCAGCACAAAGCAGGAAACGATATCCGTGCCGCCGGAAATCGAAGCCAGATGCACATCACGTTTGATAGCGTCGTAAACGAAATCAAAACTTTCATGCACTAATGGTGACCCTGTCGATGTAATGGTACGCAGGGCTGAGAGATCATAATGATCCATCGGACGAATGTTATTGGCTTTCAACGCATCAATATACTTAGCGCCGGTGCCGAACAATGTGCAGCCATGTGTCGATGTAAAATCCCACAGCGCGCGGCCATTCGGATAGAACGGTGAACCGTCATACATCAGCAATGTCGCTTCACTAGCAACAGCACTCACCAGCCAGTTCCACATCATCCAGCCGCAAGTGGTGAAATAGAATACGCGGTCATCCCGTTTGATATCGCATTGCAGGCGATGTTCTTTCAAATGCTGTAGCAAGGTGCCGCCATGGCCATGCACGATACATTTGGGAATACCCGTCGTGCCGCTCGAGAACATGATGAACAGCGGGTGATTGAAACCCACACGGTTGAACGGAATATCCTGCGCCGGGAATGCACCGATAAATTCACCTACACTCACAGTATCTTTCAGTTTTGAAAGATCAGGCTTTTGATTGGTGAACGGCACGATGACAGTTTTCTTGAGACCCTTCAGGTGCGGCTGCACATCGGCAATCTTGTGCAGGCAATCCAGCGTCTTACCGCCATAGTAATAACCATCAACCGCCACAAGGACAGTCGGTTCGATCTGGCCGAAACGATCCAGCAAACCTTGCGTACCAAAATCTGGTGATGCCGATGACCAGATCGCACCCAGAGATGATGCAGCCAGCATGGCAATCATGGTTTCCGGCATATTCGGCATAAAGCCCGCTACGCGGTCGCCTTCTTTAACACCGGCAGCCGCCAGCGCCTGCGCCCAGCGGCTTACTTGGTCATAAAGATCATTGAAGCTAAGGGAGCGTTCATCTTCCTTTTCATCGCGGAAGATAATCGCGATACCATCATCACGACGACGTAGCAGGTTCTCGGCAAAGTTGATACGTGCCTCAGGGAAGAATTGCGCACCCGGCATCTTGTCAGCATTGCTCAGTTGCACCCCGCCCTTTTCACCGATCACGCCTGTGAAATCCCACAGCGCATCCCAGAATGCGCCCGGTTGATCAACGGACCAGCGCCAGAGTGAATCGTAATCAGGAAAGCTCAGGCCTGTAAGCTTTTCGGCCTCGCGGGCGAAACGGAAAATTTGCGAACCTTCGGCTTGTGCCTTGCTCGGCTCCCACAAAGGCTGTTCGGAGGAATTGTCGATTTTCATGCTGGTTTGCCCGTTCATGGCTGATCCCTGCGGCTTTTTATTTTGTAAGAAGCCTATTTCCCCATGATGCACTGCAGGAGTCAAGGGCAGCGCGGGAAAGTGATCACAGCTGAGGCCCTAGCGGGGAACGGGCGCTTTCGGGGAAGCCGGAGAAGCTGCGGATGTATTCTGCCGCTCGGCGAAGGTTTTATCTTCCTCCTCCGTAACAGGGATATCGGCATGGGCACCCAGGCCGTAAAGCAAAGTATATGATTTTTTTAAATCGTTCATTTTGTGCCCCGCAGCAGTTAAACTATTGAATTATATTAAGAATAACCCGGGAATCAGGATTATGTCAAAAAATCAAAGGATAGGACTGATTGCCCTTACATATGAATGGTTTACATTGTTGGGATAGTGATGCGGGAGCTACCTTTGAGACCACTGAAAAATCTGATTCTACCTCTCTTATATATATGTGTGATGGGTGTGACCCCCGTATTCGCACAAGAGGCAGAAGGCCCCCATGCCCAAATCCGTCTGGTGCCCGAACGCACAGAGGTCAAAGCCGGTGAGACCATCCGCATTGCTGTCGAACAAACGCTCGATGAACACTGGCACACATACTGGCTGAACCCGGGTGACTCCGGCGTCGCACCCGAAATCGAATGGACCCTGCCCGAGGGCTTCGAGACAGCCGATATCATCTGGCCCAGCCCGCACAAAATTCCTTTCGGTCCCCTGACCAATTACGGCTACGAAGATCACACGATTTTGCTGCAGCCTCTGACATTGCCTGCGAATATCCCGGAAGGTCCGCTAACGCTGAAGGCCGAAGTGACGGTTCTGGTCTGCAAAGATATCTGCATCCCGGAAACCAGCGAGCACACGATCACCCTGAATGACGGCAGCAATGTCGACAATACCGATGTGATCACGGCGGCTGAGGGCATGTTGCCAAAAGCTGAAGGCTGGCCGCTGACGTACAGCGAGGCGAACGGCAACCTGAGCATCACCCTCGCACCCGCCAATCCCGAAGCATTCAGCGACATCCGCATTGAAACATTGGCCCTGATCCCCGAGGAATGGGGCCTTGTCGATAACAGCGCCAGCGTGATTGCCAGCATCGATAACAATATCCTGACCATTCGCCAGAAACGCGGTGACCGCGCACTGGGCGAGATCAAGGAACTACGTACACTGATCACGTACACCGACACCAACGGTGATTACCGTGGTGTCAGCCTGATGGGCAGCCCTTCAGAAGAAGCCACACAAGTAGCCGCCCCTGCTGCAGCAAACAGCACGCCACAAACATCTTTCCTGACCGCTATCATCTTCGCACTGCTCGGTGGTTTGGTCCTGAACCTGATGCCTTGTGTGTTCCCTGTCCTCTCCTTGAAAGCCATCAGCCTTTCCAAGATGAGTGAGAAGGAACAAGCCCATGCTGCAGCATCCGGCTTTGCTTACACTGCGGGTGTGGTCCTGAGCTTTACCCTGATCGCGGGCATTCTGATGGCCTTGAAGTCAGCGGGCGCACAAATCGGCTGGGGCTTCCAGTTACAAAACCCAACGGTTGTTTACGGCCTCGCCCTGCTGCTCTTCGTCATCGGCCTTAGTCTCTCCGGCATTTTCTCGCTGCAGGGTGGCTTTACGAATGCAGGCCAGAAGCTGGCTTCGCAATCGGGCCTGACGGGCACATTCTTCACAGGCGTTCTCGCAACACTGGTTGCCACACCCTGCACGGCCCCGTTTATGGGGGCCGCCATGGGTTATGCGCTGACACAATCCGCTTTTGCGGGCATGGCCGTTTTTGTGGCGCTCGGCTTTGGTCTGGCTCTGCCCTACCTGTTGCTCACCTTGGTGCCGCCACTGCGCAAATTGCTCCCGAAACCCGGTCACTGGATGGAAACATTTAAGGAATTCCTGGCGTTTCCGATGTACGCCTCCGCCGCATGGCTGGTCTGGGTTCTGGCCCAGCAAACCGGCAGCATGTCAGTTCTGGCAGCCTTGCTTGGTTTCGTCGCCGTCGCTTTTGCCTTCTGGGCATGGGGTCGCCGCCCGCAGCAAAAAACTATCCGTGCCTTCATCACCTTACTCATCGTAGTGATCCTTGGCCTCGGTCTGACACTGGGCTTTGGCGAGACCTTCAAGAAATCAAACCACCATGAGACCCCTGTTGCCTCCGGCATGTGGGAAAATTTTACGCAGGCACGCCTCGATGAATTGCTGCAGGGTGATGAACCTGTATTCGTCGACATGACCGCAGCATGGTGCATTACGTGCAAGGTGAATGAACGTGTGGCCCTCGACACTCCGGAAACACGCATGATCTTCACGGAAAAGAAAATTGCCGCCCTGAAAGGCGACTGGACCAACCAGAACCCCGAGATCACAAAATTTCTCGAGAGCCATGGACGCAAAGGCGTCCCACTCTATGTGTTCTACGGCCCACGCGATTCTGCCTCTGGCAATCGTCCGGCCCCGGCAGTGCTGCCACAGATTTTAACCCCGGCGATTGTCGCCAACGCCGTGCAATAGTTTTACCAACCCGCTTTTACTAAACTGCTTTTACTAAACCTTAGAGGAGACTACGACTGATGAAACGCCTTTTAAAACCGCTGATGACCGTTCTGGCTGTTGCCGCTTTGAGCATTCCTGCCTTTGCTGCTGAACATGACCATGGTGCCGCTGCGGCCCCTGCCTCTGGCAAAGCCGCGCCGGTTGTGGGCCAGGCTGCCCCTGATTTCTCCGCCACCGATATCGACGGCAAGCCTGTGAAGCTGGCCGACCTGAAAGGCAAGATCGTGGTTCTGGAATGGAACAACCCGGAATGCCCGTTCGTGGTAAAACACTACGACACCAAGAACATGCAAAAGCTGCAAGGGGAAGAAACCGCCAAGGCTGATGTTGTATGGCTGACCATCAATTCATCCGCCGAAGGCCAGCAAGGCAATCTGACGGACAAAACCGCCAAGGAATATGTGACCAAGTCAGAAGCCAAGCCGTCACACTATATCCTCGACCCGAAAGGCGAGATCGGCACACTGTACCAAGCCAAAACCACACCGCATATGTTCGTGATCGGTAAAGACGGCGTTCTGGCATACGCAGGCGCGATTGATGATAACCCGACCCCGCGTCACGAAGGCGTTGAAGGTGCCAAGAACTATGTTCGTGCCGCCATCGAAGCCCTCGAAGCGGGCAAAAAGGTCGAAGTTGCCACCTCGCAACCATATGGTTGCGGCGTGAAATACAGCACAAACTAATAGGCGCTAGATAAAATACGAAACAGCGGGCCCTCCTACAACCGGGGGCCCGCTTTTTTTGCATTTCCGGGGGTTTTGTGCCATAAGCTGGGCCAGAAAACAGACTAAAGCCTGTACTCATTTGAAGAATTTTGCGCCGAAAATAACGGTTTTCGAGAACCGTATCGCAGAATACTTCGGATGTATTTGAGAAACGGAAGCGCAGAAAACCGTTATTTGCAGGCCAAAAGACAAGAAATGAGTACGGCTTATGCTGAGTATTGCCAACCTGACCTATAGAATTGGTGGACGCGTTATTATCGAGAACGCCAGTCTGAACGTGACCGATGGCTGGCGCGTGGGCGTGGTCGGCGTGAACGGTGCCGGGAAATCGACCCTGTTCAAGCTGATTTCAGGTGATTTGCAAGCCGACGGCGGCACCATCAGCCTGAGCGGTCACCAGCGTTTTGGCATGGTGCGTCAGGACATCCCCGAGGTGGATACACCGCTGATCGATCTGGTACTGGCAGCGAACGAAGAAATGGCCGCGCTGTGGCACCGCGCCGAAACGGAACAAGACCCGAACGAGATCGCTGAAATTTACCAGCGCCTCGCAGATATGGATGCGTACTCTGCACCCGCCAAGGCCGCGACATTGCTGACAGGTCTGGGCTTTAAAGAACATCAACTGACCGAACCATTCTCCTCCTTCTCTGGTGGCTGGCGTATGCGTGTAGCATTGGCCGCCGCCTTGTTCGTGGAACCTGATTTCCTGTTACTCGATGAACCGACCAACCACTTGGACCTCGAAGCCATTATGTGGCTGGAGACCTATCTGATCTCCTACCCGCACACGCTGATGATCATTTCGCACGACCGCGAACTGCTGAATAAATGTATCGACCATGTGATCCATGTCGATAAGCAGAAACTGACCCTGTACGGCGGCAACTATGATGCGTTTGAAAACGAACGCATCCTGCGTTCGGGCTTGCAGCAAAAGATGTTTGAAAAGCAGCAGGCCGAACGCGCCCACATGCAAAAATTCATCGACCGCTTCAAAGCCAAAGCCAGTAAGGCCGCACAGGCCCAAAGCCGCGTGAAGGCCATGGAACGTATGGATCTGGTCGAGGCTGTCATTGCCGAACGTACGGTGAAGTTCAACTTCCCGAACCCGGACCCAATCCCATCACCCATGATCTCGATCACCAATGCTGACGTGGGTTATACCCCCGGCCAGCCGATCCTGCGCAACCTGATGGAAAACGTTGATTTCGATGACCGTATCGCCCTGCTGGGTGCCAACGGTAACGGTAAATCAACCATGATGAAACTGATCGCCGGTAAGCTTGAGACCATGCGCGGCGAGATGTTCCGCTCAACCAAACTGCGTATTGGTTATTTCTCGCAGCATCAGACCGAAGAACTGGATGTTGATTCCACACCTTATCTTGAGATGCTCAAACTGATGAGCGACCGCGACAAGAACGTGAAGGAATCCTATGTCCGCGCCAAACTGGGTGCATTCGGTTTCTCGCACGATCTGGCGAACAATAAAATCTCATCCTTGAGCGGTGGCGAGAAAGCACGTTTGCTGTTCGCCTTCATGAGCTTCGATGCGCCGCATCTGTTACTGCTCGACGAACCGACCAACCACTTGGATATCGATGCCCGCGAAGCCTTGGTGAATGCCTTGAACGCCTACGAAGGCGCAATCGTGATCGTCAGCCACGATCCGCATATGGTGGAACGTGTTGCGGACCGCCTCTGGCTGGTGAAAGACGGCAAGTGCCAGGACTTCGACGGCGATCTTGAGGATTACCGCAAGTATACAATCCAGCAACGCCGCGAAGAACGTGCCGCCGACCGCAAAGCCAAAGATAAAGAAAAGGCAGAAGAGGCCAAAGTCGTTGCCGTTGAACCGGCACCGGAGCCGAAGAAACTGGATAACGCCAGCAAACGCAAAGCGGCCGATGCTGAAAAGAAAATCACCCAGCTGACCAAGAAGAAGGAAGAGCTGGAGGCCCTGATGGCCGATCCAACCTTCTATGCAAGTGGCAAGGATACCGCCGGCACACAAAGCCAGTATCAAAAAGTCACCAGCGAACTGGAAGAGCAGGAAGCGATCTGGCTCGAGGCAATGG
>Ga0247823_10004480_pt1 | contig 11210 bp, 13 predicted proteins | sample 13C_PalmiticAcid_2_FD_192426 | JGI IMG/M metagenome (GOLD analysis project Ga0247823, IMG submission 192426) | Soil microbial communities from agricultural site in Penn Yan, New York, United States - 13C_PalmiticAcid_Day30 | ecosystem: Environmental > Terrestrial > Soil > Agricultural land...
TACCGCGCCGCGGAAGGCGAGGGCGTGTTCCACGTCGACGGTCCCGCGGTGCCGGTCGCACGCGCGAACGCGGTGACGCTGGGTCCGCCGTTGCGCGGCGGCCCGTGGATCGCGATCCACGATCCCGCCTGGGAACGCGGCCACCGGCGCGTCGTCTATGCGCTCGACGGCCAGGCGCGCACGCCGGGCCGCTTCGCCATCGACTGGGTGAAGCTGGATGCGCGGGGGCGCAAATCCGACCGCGAAGACGGCCTCGCCGCCGATGCCTACAGCCACGGTGAGGACGTGCTCGCCGTCGCCGACGCCACCGTCGCAGGCGTACGCAACGACCTGCCAGAACGGCGCCGCCTGGACGAACGCGCGGACCACGCGCTCGACACCGGCGCCGGCAACACCGTCGTGCTCGACCTCGGCGACGGACGCTTCGTTCACTACGGCCACCTGCGCCCCGGCAGCGCGCGCGTCGTGCCCGGCCAGCGCGTGCGCCGGGGCGAGAAGCTCGCCGAGGTCGGCTTCAGCGGCAGCGCATCGGACCCGCAGCTGCACATGCACCTGTCCGACGGCGCCAGCGCGCTGGCCAGCGAAGGCCTGCCGTTCGCGATCGACCGCTTCCGTTCGCAGGGTCGCTACGCGCGCATCGACGACGTCGGCCGGGTGCCGTGGACACCGCGCAGCGACGGCGGGGAAACCCGCCGCAACGAATGGCCGGCAGGGAACAGCGTGGTGGTGTTCGGGGAGTAGGGCGCGCGCATGCGTCACCAGGACGACCGCGCGAGCGGCGTGTGGACGCAGCCATGGCATAGTGTCCGGGCCGCGCGGTGGGGACCGCGGCCACGCCACGTGCACGCCCGCGTCCGCATCCGCGGAGGGTTGCGTGAGGCGGCACGGGCTCGCGCGTCCGCTGTCCGTGACCCGGGGACCCGCCACCGCAAGGACCGCGCATGCTGAAGCAACTCGCCCGACTGTTCTCTTCCTCTCGCCAGGCCGATCCGGCGGCATCGCGGCCGCGTGTGCCGGTGCGGATGCACTGGTTCGCCGATACGCGGTTGCCGATTCCCGACTGGTCGCGCATCGCCGAGGACGAGGCTGCGGAACTCGAGGGCGAGGCTGCGCATGCGCACTGGGATTCGGCGGCGCGCACCTGGCTTGAGGCGATGAACAAGGCGCTCGGCACGCACTACCGCATCCACGAGAGCGAGGATTTCCTGTTGCTCTCCAATCTGCTGGACCGGCCGGCACAGGTGTTCCTGGCCACCTGCCAGCGCATGCTGGCGCGGATCCGGCGCAACCTGGGTGCGTTGGCGGACGATGGCGGCTGGGGACGCTATGTGGTGATGGTGTTCGAGGAGCCGGACGATTACTACGCGTACGTGGGCCACTACTACCCCGAAGGCGGCGAGTACGCGATGTCGTCGGGCATGTTCATCCAGGCCGGATACGGCCACTTCGTGATGCCGCTGGAACAGATCGACGCGATGGAGCCGGTGATCGCGCACGAGCTCACCCACTCCCTGCTGACCCACCTGCCCATCCCGGCCTGGCTCAACGAGGGGCTCGCGGTGAATACCGAACACACGATGTTCCCGCAGCTTGCGGCGCCGTCGGCGCAGCTCTACTTCCCGCATGAAGTCGCCGCGCACCATGCCGCGTACTGGAACGCCGACAGCATCCAGACATTCTGGTCGGGCAAGTCCTTCCTCGCGACTGACGACGGCAACCGGCTCTCCTACGACCTGGCCAAGAAGATCACTGCACTCGCCGCACGCGACGAACCGGCGTTCCGCGCCTTCGTCGCGGCGGCAGACCTGCAGGACGATGGTGTCGCTGCGGAACACCACCTCGGCTTTCCCATCGCGCACCTGGTGGAAGCGGTCCTCGGTGAAGGCCCGTGGGAGCCCAGGCCGGAAACATGGCGCGAGGGCGTGGAGCGGGGGCAGTTCGCGCCGTTCCCCCGTCCAGCGACCTGAGCATGCAGGACAACCCTTACGAGGCCTCGGGCGCCGACCTGCCGCACCCGGATCGGGTTCCGGCCCCGACGCTGGTGAAGGTCGCGGTCGCGCTGTACGTCCTCGGTCTGCTGATCCGCGCGGTGCGTGCCGTGTTCATGACGGGCTCCCCCGAGCTGTTTCCGTATGCGCTGGCGTGGCTGGCGCTGGCAGCGGTGACGGCGGGGATCGCAGTCGCACTGCTCTACCGCATGCGCTGGGCGAGGATATGGCTGATCGTCTTCACCGTCTTGCCGGTGATCTACATCGCGATCGGCGCGGTGTGGATGCCCTGGGGTGCGGGCCGGATCGTGGCGCTGGTCGCGGACCTGTCGCGCGTGGCGGCGGGCGCAATGATGTTCCTGCCCTCCGTACGCCGATGGTTCGCCGGCGGCCGGAGGTGACCATGTCCCGCCAGGGTCAGCCGTCCAGCAGTTCCTGCAGGTATTCGTCGGACTGGTCGATGCGGAACTCGCACCACATCGGCAGGTGGTCCGACATCTGGTAGGTGCGCCAGTCGCGGAACGTCTTCGCCTTCGTCGCACCCAACGGCGCGGCGTACAGGGCTTCATCCTGTTCCAGGCGGTAGACGTACTCGAAGAAGTCGAACACGCCGGCCTTGCCCGTCGCCGTCATGCGGTTGAGATCCTTCAGGTAGGCGATCTGGTCGTAGTGCTTGTCGTGCTTGACGTTCGAACCGGGGATTTCCTGCAGGCCGTCGGGAATCCTGAAACCGGCCGAGGTCAGCGCCTCGAACGTCACGTCGTCGCGGTTGAAGATGTTGAAATCGCCGAGCGCGATCAGGTTCTCGCGGAACTCGTCGTCGCCGTCCGGCGAATGGACCGGCCCGCTCTGCATGTCGATGGCGTGCTTCTTCAGCGTGTTGGCGAGGTGCTTGATCTCCGCCAACCGTTGCGGATCGACCGCCAGGCCCTTGCCGTAGTAGATGTGCACGGTACAGAGGTTGATCTGCGACCAGCCGGCCTTGAAGCCGCACAGGTAGGGGCTGCGCGCGAACTGCACGACCGGCGTGGCCTTCTTCGATGAAGGCAGCACGATTTCGGCGGCGAGGCCGGAGAACGTCACCTTGCGCGTGTCGTACAGGAACGCCATGCGTTCGGCGTTGCCGGACTTACCCAGCGACACGTCGGTGACCACGTAGTCCCACGAGCTGCCGAGCAGGCGGCGCACCGTCTGCAGGCCGTACAGGCTGGTCTTGATCTCCTGCAGGGCGATCAGGTCGAAGCGTTGCAGGATCTCGGCGATGAAGTAATAGGCGTCCGCGCTGCGCGGGCCGTACTTGCCGCTGTCGAACTCGCGGATGTTCCAGGTGGCCAGCAGCAGGGTATCCGTCGCGCTGCGCGTGGGGATGCCCTGTTCGGCGAACCCGTCCCGGAGACGCTGCAGGCCCTGGACGATGCGCTTGCGGTCGGCGGGCTTGTACCTGGCATCCTTCAACCCGGCGTAGTACGGCATGGCGTGCTCCTGTCGTGGGTGGTTGCGGTGGACGTCGTCGTTCGTGGAGTGGGGCACCCCTGCAGCGCGGTGTCCGTACCGACAACGCCGCGCGACGGACGCGTCGGACAGGCGCGCGCAAGGTAATGCGTGTAGCTGACGGACGGTCGTCCATCGCGGCCGCCGTCCCTGGCGGCCGTGACACCAACGGCCGCGGCTCACGCCTTCGTGGCATCGCCCGGCAGGTCGCGGTCCGAGGTGATGGACAGGCCATCCGGCAATTCGATGGCGTCGAACTGCGCCTGCACCGTTTGCAGCAGTGCTTTCTGCCGGCCTTCGGACAGGGTCTGTGCGAGCGCGTCGATCGTGGCCAGGATCTGCAGGTCGCGTGCGAGTTCCGGACGGATGCCTTCGCCGCCGAACCACGGCGGTTCGCGACGCGGCGGGAACTCGAAGAAGGGCTCCACCCAGACGATGATGGGGATGCGGATCCACTTCAGGCAGATCTTGGTGATGGGATGGCGGAAGATGCAGATGTAGCGCCAGGCGATGATCATGGCGACCTCCGATGTCGGGCGGGATGTGCCCATCCGGAATGACGCGCCGCGCATGGCGGACCGGCTAGCGGGAAGCGCCGCCTGTCGGCGGCCGCGCGCTGCGCGGTGTCCAGATGCGCTCGCTCCCGCGTCGCGCACATGCGTGGGTGCTGGCGACAGGCGGCGTGGCGACGGACGGTAAGCCCGGCTTCGCAGGATTGGATTAGCGTGGCTTGCAGGCCAGCGCCACTGGCACAGTCGTCGACAGGGAGGTGAGCGATGGTGACCTTGCCCTTGCGGATCCGTCGTGCGCGCGCCATCGCGCGGATCACCCAGTCCGAACTCGCCCGGCGCCTGGACGTGAAGCGCAGTGCCGTCAGCCAGTGGGAAAGCGCGCACGGCACGACGCCGAACGTGGCCCACCTGATCCGGATCGCGGTGGAAACCGGCGTCGCCTTCGAATGGCTGGCCACCGGACGCGGTCCGGTGCGCCCGGACCACGATGCGTCAGGCGAAGCGGTGGTGCTGAAGGATTTCGCCCAGGATGCGCTGGAGAGCCGCGGCCTGCTCGCGCTCGGTCGTCTGTCGCGGGCCAAGAAGCAGGTCGCCGTGACGATCATCGAATTGCTGAGCGGCATCGTCGCGCCGGCCGGCGACGATGCGCGGGCGCCCTAGCGCTGCCGCCGCCGTGGCGTCCGCATCACGCGGCCGCCGAGGCGGCCTGCGCGAGTTTCGTGCAGTGCTGCGCCAGCCGTTCGGCCAATGCCAGCGTCGCCGGTGATGCGCCTGCGGGATGATGCAGGGCGAGCCAGATGCGGGGAGGTTCCGGCGCGCCATCGCGCGCGCCGAGGATGCGATGCGCGGGCAACGCGGCGCGTCGCGGAAGCAGGCTGACGCCCAATCCGTCGGCGACCGCGGCCTGCAGGCTCGCCAGTTGCGGACTGACGTACGCGACATGCCACCGGCGGCGCTGCGCATCCAGCCAGCCGAACAGTTCCTCGCGATAGAGTCCGCCCTCCGGAAATGCCGCCACCGGCACCGAGGCGCGCGACAGGCAGGGATGGCGCCGGCTGTCCAGCCACACCAGCGGTTCGCGCCAGGCCTGCACCGCGCGCGCATGGCGCTGCTTCGCCAGCACGAGGTCGTACTCGCCGCGTTCGTAGCCCGCCAGCAACTGCGGGCCCAGCCCCGTCGTCACTTCCAGGCGCAGGCCGGTGCCCCGGCGTCGCGCGAAGTCGGCGAGCACCGGCGTGAGCAGGCGTCCACCGAAATCCTCCGGCACGCCGAGGCGTACGGTCTCCTGCGCCGGCGTGCCGTCCATCGCCGCGCGCGCCTCGTCGCCCAGGGCGAGCAGGCGTCGCGCATAGCCGAGCAGGCGCTCGCCGGCTTCGGTGGTGGTGGGCGGCGTGCCGCTGCGGTCCACGAGCGGATGGCCGACATCGTCTTCCAGCCGGCGCAGGTGCTGGCTGACCGTGGATTGGGTGAGGTGCAGGGCCTGCGATGCGCGCGTGAAGCCGCCCTGCTCGATGACGGCGACGAAACTGCGAAGCAGCACCGGATCGTACATGGTCATCGTGGATTCCACTGGCCGCCATGGGATTATTTAATTTTACGATACCCCGGCCCCCCGCTAGTCTGCAGGCATGGCCGGTTCCGCCGGCGAATGCGCGACGTGGATGTCCAGGAGCCAGGTGATGACGATGATGACGGGTGCCGCGGCGGCGGCGGCGATGGCCTTCGCGCTGACGAAGGAGCACGTCCTGGTCGAGGCGGCCGAAGCGGGCAACCTGCACACCGTGGAGCGCCTCCTGCGCGATGGCGCCGACATCGAGCAGCGCGACTGGCGCGGGCGGACCGCCCTGATGGCCGCCACCCATGCGAATCAGGTCGCGACGGCGCGGCGACTGGTGGAGGCGGGCGCCGACGTCAATGCGAAGGACGCCATCGACGACAGCCCCTATCTCTACGCCGGCGCGCGCGGGCAGCTCGGCATCCTGCGCCTGGCGCTGGACCATGGCGCCGACCTGCGCAGCACCAACCGCTACGGCGGCACCGCGCTGATTCCCGCGGCCGAACGCGGGCACGTGGAGGCGGTGCGCATGCTGGTGAAGGCGGGCGTGGACGTGGACCACGTCAACCGGTTGGGATGGACCGCGTTGCTGGAGGCGGTGATCCTCGGCGACGGGGGTGAGCGCCATGTGCAGATCGTGCGCGTGCTGCTGGAGGCAGGCGCCGATCCTGCGCTGGGGGACCGCGAAGGCGTGACCGCGCGGGAGCATGCGCAGCGCTCGGGGCACATGCGCCTGGCCGAGGTGCTGGAGGCGGCGCGATGAGCCGCCTGCGCGGGGTCGCCGTGCTGTCCCTCGTGCTGTCGTGCCTGGCGCCGGTGTTCGCCGCGCGCGCGGGCGACGGCACCGTCGATGTCGTGGTGCGCGACGTCACCGTGATCGACGTCGTCGACGGCACGCGTCTTCCGCATCGCGATCTGGTGATCGATGGCGGGCGCATCGTCGCGATCGTCGCCACCGGCGCACCGCGCGCCCGGAAGGCGACCGCCACGGTCGACGGCAGGGGGCGGTTCGCCATCCCCGGCCTGTGGGACATGCACGTGCACTTCGGGGGTGGAACGGCGCTGATCGAGGAGAACCGGGCGCTGCTGCCGCTCTACGTGGCGCATGGCATCACCGGGGTCCGCGATGCCGCCGGCGACCTGAGCGACAGCGTGCTGGCGTGGCGCGACGCGGTGGCCGAGGGTCGCGAGCTGGGCCCGCGCATCTTCACCTCGGGGCCGAAGATCGAGGGCAAGGATTCGATCTGGCCGGGCGACCTGGAAGTGGAGAACGAAGCCGAACTGGACGCCGCGCTGGAAGGCCTGGTCGCGCGGAAGGTGGACTTCATCAAGATCACCGACAACACGCTGAGCCCGGCGCTGTTCATGGCCGCGCTGCAGAAGGTGCGCGACCGCGGGCTGGTCAGTTCCGCGCACATCCCGATGGCGGTGTCGGTGGCGGACGCGAGCGCGGCCGGCCTCGGTTCGATCGAGCACATCGCGTACGCCTACAAGGCCGGTGCGCCGGACGAAGCGGCGCTGAGCCGGGCGTTCGCCGCGGGTACGCTGGATACGCGTGCCGTGTGGGAAGGTGCGGAAGCCACGTTCACCGACGACTCGGCGCGCGCGGCCTACCGCCGGCTCGCGGCCAACGGCACGGCGGTCACGCCGACACTCAATGGCAGCCGCGTGGTCGCGTACCTGGACGAAGACGACCACGCCGGCGACGACTACCTGCGGTACATCGGCCCCGGCCTGCAGGCGACCTACGCCTGGCGCGTCGGGCGTGCGGCCAAGGACGACGCGGAGGCGATCGCGCGCCGGCATGCGCGCTTCGAACGCCAGGCGGCCATCCTGCCGCTGCTGCAGGCGGCCGGCGTGAGAATCCTGGCCGGCACCGACGCGGGCTTCCTCAACTCGTTCAACTACCCGGGCGTCGGCCTGCACGACGAGCTCGACCTGTTCGTGCGTTACGGCCTGACGCCGCTGCAGGCGCTGCAGGCGGCCACCCTTAATGGCGCGCGCTTCCTCGGCCACGGCGATACGCATGGCACGCTGGCGCCCGGCAAGGCGGCGGATGTCGTGCTGTTGCGCGCCGATCCGCTGACGGACGTCCGGGCCGTGCGCGCGATCGATACGGTGATCCTGCAGGGCAGGGTGCACGACCGCGCCGCGCTCGACGCGATGCTGGAGGACGTGCGCATCCGCGTCGCCGCGATGCCGGCGGTGCCCTGAGGCCTGCGATCCGCGTGCGCCGCTGACGCGGCGCACACACCCGTCTGGCTAGGCTGGGGCCCCCTGTCACCGGAGCACCCGCCATGTCCCAGAGCACGCGCGACGAGGTCATCCTGCAGCTGGACCGCGTGGATACCGCGCTGGAAGCGCCCGAGGCCGACAAGGCGTCGATCCTGCGCGAGGCGCTCGACTGGCTGGCGGATCATCCGCCGAAAAACGCCGCCGACGCGCTGTATTACCGCGAACGCCTGGACGTGATCCGCGAGCGCCACGGCGCCGCGTAGGCGGCTTCAGGCCTGGTACTGCTTCTCTTCGATGAAGCGCGAGCCGGCCAGGCGGTTGATCGTGTTCTTCACCTGGATGCGGTCGCCGTTGTGACGGGCGACGGAGCGCGCCAGCGCGATGAACTCCGCGTCGAAGGCCTGCGCGGCTTCCTTCGCGCGGAGCGCGTCCTGCACGTCCCACATGCGTTCGTTGATCGCACGCAGTTCGCCCATCAGCGCAGCGAGTTCGGCCTGTTGCCCCGCCAGCGGTGCCCACAGCGCCTGCAGGCCTTCCTTCTCCACCTGCACGTGCCCGCGCTTGCCGGCGTCGTCGATGCGCTCGGCCTTGATCTCGAGGATGGACAGCTTGTCGGCGAGTTCGCCGATGGAGACGGGGATCTGGATGGTGTTCATGCCGGCATTCTAGCGCCGTGCCTCGTGCGTGCGCAGCGCGTGGCATGATGCGGCCATCGCGCACCGGCCGGAGGGGCCTCGCATGCGTATCCCGATGATGTTGCTGTTGCTCGCGCTGTCGCCGTGGGCGATCGCGGGCCCGTCCCAGGTGCGCATCACCCAGGAAGAGGGCCGCTATGTGCTGCGCGTCGATGGCCAGCCCTTCCGGGTGAAGGGTGCGGGCATGGCCGGTGCGGGTCCGGAGGCGCTCGCCGCGCGCGGGGGCAACTCGTTCCGCACGTGGGACACCGGCACCGATGTGGCCGAGGTGCGGGCGATGCTGGATCGCGCGCAGCGCAACGGGCTGAAGATCGCCATGGGCATCGCGGTGGGCAACGAGCGGCACGGCTTCGACTACGACGATGACGCGGCCGTCGCCGCGCAGCTCGACCGGATCCGCGACGAGGTGAACCTCTACAAGGATCACCCCGCGGTGCTGATGTGGGTGGTCGGCAACGAACTGAACCTGCACTACAGCAATCCCAAGGTGTGGAATGCGGTAGGCGCGATCAGCGACATGATCCATCGGGAAGATCCGAACCATCCGGTGATGACGACGCTGGCCGGCTTCGACAAGCCGCTGATCGACCTGCTGAAGGCACGTGCGCCGTCGCTGGACCTGATCGGCATCCAGCTCTACGGCGACATCGGCGCGTTGCCGGAGAAACTCAGGACCAGTGGCTGGACGGGACCGTACGTCGTCACCGAATGGGGCCCCACCGGCCACTGGGAAAGCCCGCTGACCACGTGGAAGGCGCCGATCGAGGACGACGCCACGCGCAAGGCGCAGCTGCTGCAGCAGCGCTACGAGCGGGTGATCGCGGCGGACACCGTGCAGGGGTTGGGCTCGTACGTGTTCCTGTGGGGCAACAAGCAGGAACGCACGCCGACGTGGTATGGCTTGTTCCTGCCCGGCGGCGAGAGCACGCCGGCCGTGGACGCGATGCAGTACGTGTGGACGGGTGCCTGGCCGAAGAACCGCGCGCCTTCGATCGCGCCCCTGCGCCTGGACGGGCGCGTGGCGACGGACAGTGTCACCGTGCGCGCGGGTGCCGCCGCGTTCGCGAAGATCGAAGCGCGCGATGTCGACGGCGATCCGTTGCAGTACCGCTGGACCGTGCTGCACGAAAGCACCGCCACCAGTATCGGCGGCGATCGCGAAGACGTGCCGGACAAGGTGGACGTGGCGGCGAAGGACGACGGCCAGGGCGGCATGCGTTTCGACGCACCCGAAAAGCCCGGCACGTACCGCCTGTTCGTGGAGGTCCTGGACGGGCAGGGGCATGCGGCCTACGCCAACCTGCCGTTCCGGGTGGAAGGCCGCTGACGCCGCATTGCGCGCACCGCCGGACTGCGGTGGAATACGGCAGCGCGCCCGGGGTGGGCGCCTCCAAGGGGATCACATGCGGAAGTGGATGTTGGGCCTGCTGCTGCAGGCAGGAATGGTCGTGTCCGTCTCGGCGCAGGAGCAGGCGCCGCCGCCGTCGGAGACCGGGGAAACGGGCACGCTGGTCGTGGAGATCAAGCCCTTCACCAGCGAGCAGGAGCTGCCGGCCAAGGCGGTGGAGCAGCTGAAGAGCGGCGGACTGGAGTGGGGCGTCCGCGACGGGAAGGTGGTGTTCACGATGGTCGGCAAGCAGTTCATCGATTTCCCGATCAACCACATGACGCGCTACGGCCAGCAGGAGAGCCTGCCGTTGCCCGCGGGCGAGTACCGCGTGACCGGCATCGGCCTGGAGATGCACACCAGTTTCAGCGTCAAGAAGGTGCTGGAGCGCGGCGCATTCTTCAACGAGGACGCGGTCGTGTTCCGGATCGAGCCCGGCAAGACCACCACGGTGTCGATCAATCCCGTCATCCGCAAGGACGCCATCTTCGGCAGCACGTTCTACGTGCCCACGCTGATGGCGAGCGTCCGCGATGACGCAGGCGAAACGCCGGCGGTCGCGTTGAACGTGCGCGGCCCCGCCTCGATCGCCTGGCCGCAGTACACGGGGCCGCTGAAGTTCGTGGCGAAGTGACGCGCCGCCGAGGGATGCCGCGATGAATGTCCTGAAGATCGGCTTCTTCCTCGCCGTGACGGCGTTGGCCGTACTGGCGGCGCGCGAGTACGTGCCCCGGGAGGCGATACAGGCCGCGACCGAGCGCTTCACCGGCGGAACGGCGTCGTCCTCCGCTGCGCCCAGCCGGCACGGATTTGTCGACATCCCGTTGCCGGATGGGCAGTCCGGCCACCATGTGGTGATCTTCGCGCCCGCCAACTGTCCTTCCGACGCGGCGCAGCGGGCCGAAGCGCTGGCGCGCCGGCTGGACGACGCCGGCATTCCCTACACGCGCTCGCAGAACGCCAGCTTCAGCACCCTGTCCTCGCAGGACGAGGCGAACCGGGTGATGTCGGTGATGAACGGTCCCATCCCGGTGGTGTTCGTGCGCAAGCGCGCCCAGGCCAATCCGGAGGCCGAGGCGGTGGTGGCCGAGTACCGCGGCGGCTGACCCTGCAGCGTTCCATCCGCGGGGTCGACCCTGGCTGCTGCGCTGCAGCATAATGGCGACATGGATGTCGCACCGCCCCCCGCCGCCTTTCCCTCCGTCGCCGACGCGCTGACGCCCCGCCAGATCGGCCTGATCCTGTTCGCGCTGACGCTTGGCGGCTTCGCCATCGGCACCAGCGAGTTCGCCAGCATGGGGCTGATGCCCAACATGGTGGCCTCGCTGGGCGTGACCGAGCCGCAGG
>Ga0247823_10004481_pt1 | contig 11209 bp, 11 predicted proteins | sample 13C_PalmiticAcid_2_FD_192426 | JGI IMG/M metagenome (GOLD analysis project Ga0247823, IMG submission 192426) | Soil microbial communities from agricultural site in Penn Yan, New York, United States - 13C_PalmiticAcid_Day30 | ecosystem: Environmental > Terrestrial > Soil > Agricultural land...
GTCGTCGGCGACAGCGCGTCCTTGTCGCCGACGACCACCGCGGGCAGGAGCCCGGCGGGCTCCGGGTCCAGGACACCCGATGCCTGCCGCAGTCCCTTCCGCAGCGAGTCGGCGGCCGACTCCCACGCGGGCGCCGGTCCGACATCCAGCGGCGGATCCCGGACCCTGACCACGGCGACGACCAGCTGATCCGACGTCGCGGGCGCGAGCCTGCCCCGGACTGTGACCGTCTGCCCAGGAAGCAGACGCGACCACTGGTCCACCGGAGTGATCAGCAGTAGTTCCGAGTCGCCGACCGTGGCCGGGACGACTACCGAGCCGACCCCAGCGGGCATGCCGCCGAATCCCGCGCTACGCACCGGCCTCGGCCGTTCCCGAACCTCCGCTCGCAGTTCCACGACCTCACCGCGGGCGGCGGCTTCCCGCAACGGGTCGATCGCCGCGTCGTGGATCCGGGGTGCGACCGGCCACAGTGCCAAGAGCCCGCAGATCAGCATCGGCCATATCGCCCGGGCTCCCGACCGCTGAGCCGGACCGTCCCGGGACAACCTCACGAGCGCGATGCCGACCGCGGCGGCACCGATCACGAGTGTCAGTCCCCAATGGACGAGCAGTCCCAGCAGCGTGGCCAGCCAGAGGGCTATCGCACCGGGTATCAACCTCCCATCGTGTCGAGCGAACGAGCGGGTGAACGTGGCCGCGTACATGGGCGAGACGGCGGTCGGCGGGCTACCTGACCGTCACCAGCTCACGCAGGCTCTCGAACTTCGCTTGGCCTATGCCCTCCACCTCCCTCAGTTGGTCGATCTTGGTGAACCGGCCACGTTTCGACCGCCACTCGACGATCCGTTGCGCGGTAACGGATCCCACGCCCGGCAGCGTGTCGAGTTGGATCAAGGAGGCCGTGTTCAGGTCCATCGGTCCCGGTGGCGTGGTCTGCGCCGCGGCGGCGGGCGGTACCGGGACGCCGATGTGAATCTGCTCGCCGTCCGCCACCCGACGGGCGAGGTTCAGCGCGGTCAGATCCACTCCGGGAAGCGCGCCACCACCCGCGCGGAGGGCGTCGGCGACCCTGGAACCTTCAGGCAAGGTGAACAGTCCAGGCGTGACCACCTTCCCAACCAGTTCCACCACGACGCCGGGGGCAGCAGCGGAGCGTTCGGCCGTGGCGGCGACGGGTATGTCCGGCGGAACCTCCGGCGCCGGGGACTGGCCCGCGGTGAGAGCCCACACCGCGAGAAGCCCCGCCACGAGTAGGGCGACGACGAGCAGGGCGGGCCGGTCGAGGAGCCAGCGGCGCCACGACGGCTGGGCGTCCGGATCCACATCGGACCTGATCCAGCGGCCGAGGAACCGTCGCCCGGCGGGTACGTCGAGACGGTGCTTGGGCGCGTCTTCGTTGTCCCAGGGGCGTTTCGTCTCCGCCGCGAGGCGGGCGAGGGCTTCGTCGATCTGCGCTGTGCGTGTTGTTGTCATGCCTTCGACGCTAGGCATCTCGAAATCGGGGTGCGAGGCGTTGGCGTGACCTGTGGATCATTTCGGGGGATGTGGACAACTTGGTCCACAGAGGTGCATTTGCACGGGGAATGTCAGAGAGCTGTGCGACTCTGAATTGCTACAACCTGCCCGGACACACAACGACGCTGAGCACACCCGGACCCGTGTGCGCGCCGATGACCGCGCCAAGCTCCGACACGACGCACCCCGACGACTGCGGGATCCGCTCGTCGAGGCGGTTGGCCAGCTCGGCGGCGCGATCCGGTGCCGCGAGGTGGTGCACGGCCAGCTCGACCGGCTGGTCACCGGCGGCCTCGACCGCCAGGTCGACCAGCCGTGCCAACGCGCGGCTGGTCGTGCGCACCTTCTCCAACGGCACGATCTGGCCGTCCAGGACGTGCAGGATCGGTTTGACCGCCAGCGCCGTGCCGACCAGGGCAGCCGCCGCCCCGATCCGCCCACCGCGACGGAGGTACTCCAACGTCTCGACGATCAGGAAGCTCTTGGTCCGCTCAGCGGCCTCGACAGCCGCGGCCTCGACCGCGGCCCCGTCAGCACCCTCGGCCGCCACAGCGGCGGCGCGCAACGCAGCGAACCCGAGGCCCATAGCCGTCGTCCGCGAGTCGACGACCCGGACCCGGTCCGGTCCGACCTCCTCGGCCGCCAGCCGCGCGGACTCCCAGGTGCCAGAAAGTTCCCTCGAAAGGTGGACGGACAACACGCCGGACGCGCCCGCGTCCAGCAGCTCGCGGTACGTCGCGGCGAACTCGGCCGGGCTGGGACGCGAGGTCGTGACGGTCCGCCGTTCCTTGAGCGCGGCGGCCAGTTCGGTCGGCCCGATGTCGATGCCGTCGCGGCCCTCGCGGTCATCGATGTGCACGAGCAGCGGCACCACCCGGACCGCGTGCCGGTCGGCGAAGCCCTCCGGGAGGTAGGCGGTCGAGTCGGTGACTACAGCGAACGGCACGACACGGGAGCCTATCCGGACGAACGCCGTGAACCTACGACCGCGCTGGGGTCAGGGCGCGCCTTTCAGCGACTTGATGAGCGCCGCGAGGGCCTTGCCCGCGGCTTCGTGCCCGTCCCAGCCCCAGTGGATCCCGTCAGGGTTGCCGTGCCCGTCGAGCACGTGCCGCTCCACGACCTCCCGCAGGTCGAGCAGGCTGACCTCAGACCGTCCGGCCCACTCGCGGATGGCCAGCTCCGCGCCGGGACGCGCGGTGTGGACGAACCCGTAGGCGCTCGAACGGTGTACGGCCGGCAGCGTCGCGATGACCGGGATGTCCGGACGCAGCGCACGGATCGCGACGACCGTCGCGTCGAGGTACTTCACTGTCAGCGCGGCAGGCAGTGCCACCGGCCGTCCCCTGGTGAGCCGGGACAGCCACGGCTGCGCGGCGAGGTAGCCCTTGCGCACACGGCGCCGGAGGCCGTCCGGCCGCAGGTAGCGGATGCCTTGCCGAAGGTAGGTGGGCAGCGGCGAGGGCAGCGTGTCCATCCCACCGATCGCGAGGACCAGGACGTCCCCGTGCGGCAGCTGGGTCCAGACTCGTGGATCACCGGTCAGCGACCAGTAGGCGTCCCGAGCGGTCCAGCCGAAGCCCGCGAACAGTTCGGTGTGCCCGTCGATCGCGGCGGCGGCCACATTGGGCCACAGCCGCGGGTCGTCAGCAGGATGAGGACCGTCGGGTCCGTGGAAGCACAGTGAATCGCCGAACATCAACACCGTGGGCATGGGTTATCCGGTGATCCCCGCGTTGTACGCGATCAGCCGCCAGTTGAGTCCGCTGGTCTCCCGGCGCGCGAGCACCGTCCAGTGGCAGTTGGAGATCCCTCCGAGCTGCGACCAATTCGCTACCGGTAGATCTAGAAGCCTGCCGGTAAGCGCTGTGATCAGCCCGCCGTGAGCACAGAGGACCGCTGTCTCCTCCGGCCCGGTGTCGAGGTCCGTGACGACCTCGGCCGCGCGCGCGGCCACCTCGACCCTGGTCTCACCCGAGGGCGGGGCGAGCGTCGCGTCGATCTGCCACTGCGCGCGCATACCCGGCCAGCCCTCATCGACCTCGGCGCTCGTCTTTCCCTGCCAAGCGCCGAGGTTTGTCTCGCGCAGCCGCTTGTCGATGCGCAGCGGGACGCCCATGGCCTCGCTGAACACCGTCGCCGTGTCAGTCGCGCGACGCAGGTCGGAGGCGACGATCAGGTCTGGCGAGAACCGGGCCAGGGCGGGGACGGCGAACCGCGCCTGGTTCCACCCCACATCGGTCAGATACGAGTCGAGATGACCCTGCATCCGGCCGGAGGCGTTGTAGTCGGTCTCTCCGTGCCGCCACAGCACGAGAGTCCGAAGACTCACGTGACGACATCCTCGTCGAGCTGTGGGGCCGCGTCGAACTCGATACGGGGGCAGTCCTTCCACAGCCGCTCGAGACCGTAGTAGACGCGCTCCTCGGTGTGCTGGACGTGCACGACGACGTCAACGAAGTCGAGCAGCACCCAGCGGCCCTCACGGGCGCCCTCGCGACGGACTGGCTTGGTGCCCGCCTCGCGCATCTTCTCTTCGACGTTCTCGACGATCGCGCCGACCTGCCGCTCGTTGGCCGCGGAGGCGATCACAAAGCAGTCGGTGATCACGAGCTGGTCGGAGACGTCCAGCACGATCACGTCACTGGCCTTCTTGTCCGCGGCCGCGTTGGCCGCGACCAGTGCCAATTCGCGTGCGCTCGGCGTGGCTGCCACGTCTCTCCTCAAGGGTCGAACATCTGATGCAACCCGTCGAGGGTACCTGGGTGGCGGGTCAGCCCTCCGCCACATAGAGCCTGCGTTTCGAGATGTACTGAACGACGCCGTCCGGGACGAGGTACCAAACGGGTTCACCGGCCGCCACGCGGACCCGGCAGTCGGTCGACGAGATGGCCATCGCGGGCACCTCGATCAGGCTGACCGCACCCTCCGGCAGGTGCGCGTCCTCCAGGGGATAACCCGGTCGGGTGACGCCGACGAAGTGGGCGAGCTTGAACAGCTCGTCGGCCTGTCGCCAGGACAGGATCTGCTGCATGGCGTCCGCGCCGGTGATGAAGAAGAGGTCGTCGTCGGGGAACCTCGCGCGCAGGTCACGCAGGGTGTCGACGGTGAAGGTGGCGCCTTGGCGGTCGATGTCGACCCGGCTGACCGAGAACCTGGGATTGGACGCCGTGGCGACGACGGTCATCAGATAGCGGTCCTCCGCGGCGCTGACCTCGCGGTCGCTTTTCTGCCATGGCTGCCCGGTTGGGACGAAGATCACTTCGTCGAGCCCGAACCGGGACTGCACCTCACTGGCCGCGACCAGGTGCCCGTGGTGGATCGGGTCGAACGTGCCGCCCATGATCCCGATACGACGTGACATAGCTGATCAGGGTACGTGGGGGTGGCTATAGGGGACGGATGTGTGGGCGGTGTCTCCCGGGGGGATCGGGGACACCGCCCACACACTCCTGTGGGGACCGGTAGGCGTTGGGGGGTAACCACCGGGCACGACCCGCTCCCCTACGGCGGCCGTGCGGAGGGGAGACGCTGTGCCGATCAGGCCATGACGTGGATCAGATGGCAATTCGGTATGACCTGACGCACCACGGGTCGGTAACACTCGATCCATGGCTTGGGCACCGATACACGATCAGCCGTACCACCCGGTTCCGTACCGGCCGGTGCGGGTCAGTCCCGACGACTCCGTTCGGACCGCGGCCGCGCTCCGCGAGAAGATGGACCAGCGGCGAACGGTCCGGGCGTTCGCGACCGACCCCGTTCCGGAGCAGGTCGTCATCGACGCTATCGCGGTCGCCGCGACCGCGCCGTCCGGCGCACATCAGCAGCCTTGGACGTTCGTGCTGGTCACCGATCCCGAGGTGCGCGCGCAGATCCGTGCGGCGGCCGAGGAGGAAGAGCGGATCTCCTACGAGGGCCGCTTGGGCGACCAATGGCTGTCCGCGCTGCGCCCCCTGGGCACTGACATGCACAAACCGCACCTGACCGACGCGCCGTACTTGATCGTGGTGTTCGAACAGCGCTTCTATCTGGACGGCGAAGAGCAGCACAAGCACTACTACGTCGACGAGTCGGTCGGTATCGCGGTCGGGATGCTGCTCACCGCGCTGCACCTCTCCGGCCTCGCCGCGCTGACTCACACGCCGAGCCCGATGCGGTTCCTGTCGGAGGTGCTGGGCAGGCCGCGCAACGAGAAGGCCTTCGCCGTGATCCCCGTCGGCTACCCGGCGTCGGACGCGACCGTGCCCGACTTGGTGCGCAAGGACCTCGACCAGGTGATCGTCCGGATCTGACAGTTCGGCGGCGACCGAACGGATCCGCCCCTAGCGTCGAGGTATGCGAGACACCCTGACCATCCTGGACACCCAGAGCGTCGCCGGGCCCGCGGGTCTGGTCGGTCGAATGGCACGGTTCACCGACGGACCCGAACACGCCCGGCGACGTGCCAAGGTAGTGGCCGCGCTGCCCGCTGTGGACGGCCTGCGGGCCGCGGCCGCCGAACGGGCGGCCTCGATGATCGGCGGTGCGACGTTCGACGTCATGCCGATCGCGACAACCGTCCCGGTGGCGGTGTTGGCGTCGGCGATGGGAGTCGCGGATGTCGACTCCGCGGTCCGCGTGACCAACGAACTATGCGCGACACGTGCCGACGAGCCCGCTCGCGCCCTGATAGCGCTTACCGGCGGACTGTCAGCCGTCAGCGTCTTGTTCCAGGCGCGAGATGCGACCGCGGCGCTTATCGCCGCCTCCATAGTCGTGGGCGACATTGATGAAGGTGTTCGCGAGTTGCCCGTGCATTCCACTCAGCGGAACGGCGAGTGGGTTTCGCTGGCGCCAGTCGGGACATTCGGCGCGGGACGTCACGTGTGTCCTGGTGCCGAGCTGGCGATGGCCTTGGCAATAGGAGTCCTCGACGCGCTTACCGGCGCACGGTTAATGGGTCCCGTGCACTACGAATCGCGCCCGAACCTCCGACTGCCGATCCGCCTGATGGTGACCCGATGACCTTCGCCGACCTGCACCACGGACCGACCCCGTTCCTACTCCCGAACGCCTGGGACGTCGCCTCGGCACTGTTGCTGGCCGACATGGGCTTCCCGGCGATCGGCACCACCAGCCTCGGAGTCACCGCGGCAGCAGGTGTCCCCGACGGGGTCAACGACTCCCCAGAACTCACGATGGCCTTTGTCCGGGCGCTCTCGGGCACGCTGTCGATCCCGCTCACGGTCGATCTCGAAGGCGGGTACTCGGACGATCCCGCCGCGGTCGCCGCCTTGGCCGTCGAGCTGGTCGACCTGGGTGTCGCGGGTGTCAATCTGGAGGACGGGCACCGCACCGCCGACGAGCACGCCAGGATCATCGACGCGGTCGCGACGGCGGCGCCGGACTTGTTCATCAACGCTCGGACCGATACCTACTGGCTCGGTGATGGCGGTGTTGACCAGACAGTGCGCCGACTGGTGGCCTATCGCGACGCGGGGGCATCTGGCGTGTTCGTGCCGGGGCTAACCGAACCCGACGATGTCGCCACGGTCGTCGCGGCTGTTCACCTTCCGCTGAATATCCTGTGGCAGAAGGACATTCCGGCGGGCGTCGCTCGGGTGAGCACGGGCTCCGCACTGTATCGACACGCTCTCGCCACGGCGCTCACGGTGGCCGGATGCGCCCGGGACGGCTGTCAACCGACCACGACCGCGATCGACTACGGCGATCTGCAGGCGACACTGACCCGCTGAGCCTGTGGACAACTTTGTGCTCCAGACGGGCCAATGGGGTAAGCAAGACATGTGGACGAACAGACACTCCGAACGAAGGCCGAAGAGCGCCTGAGGGCACTCGCCGGACCGGACGCCCGACTGCGAGAGGACCAGTGGACCGCCATCCGCGGTCTGGTCGCCGACCGCGGCCGGGCGCTGGTCGTCCAGCGGACCGGATGGGGCAAGTCGGCGGTGTACTTCGTCGCCACGGCGCTGCTCCGTGAGATGGGCGAGGGTCCGACGGTGATCGTGTCGCCGCTGCTGGCGCTGATGCGCAACCAGGTCGACGCCGCGGCCAAGGCGGGGGTGCACGCGGCGACGATCAACTCGGCCAACCTGCAGGAATGGGACACGGTGCACGAGGCCGTGGCGGACGGCTCGGTCGACGTGCTGCTGGTCAGCCCGGAGCGGCTCAACAATCCGGACTTCCGGGACACCGTCCTGCCCAAGCTCACCGAGTCGGCCGGTTTGCTGGTGGTGGACGAGGCGCACTGCATCTCCGACTGGGGCCACGACTTCCGGCCCGACTACCGACGCCTGCGCACCCTCATCGCCGAACTGCCCGCGGGTGTCCCGGTGTTGGCGACCACGGCGACGGCCAATGACCGGGTAGTCCGCGACGTGGCGCAGCAACTCGGGCTGACCGACGGGTCGATGGTGCTGCGTGGCGCACTCGACCGGGAGAGCCTGCGGCTGGGTGTGCTGCGACTGCCGACCGCGCAGGCGCGGTTGGCCTGGATCGCCGAGAACCTGGAGCGGTTCACCGGCTCCGGGATCATCTACACGCTGACTGTCGCCGCCGCCGAGGAGTTGGCGGCGTTCCTGCGGGACCGTGGCTTCGCGGTGGCCGCGTACACGGGGAAGACCGAACAGGCCGAGCGGCTGCAGGCCGAGGAAGACCTGCTCGAGAACCGGGTGAAGGCGCTGGTCGCGACGTCGGCGCTGGGCATGGGGTTCGACAAGCCCGACCTGGGATTCGTCGTCCATGTCGGGGCGCCGCAGTCGCCGATCTCGTACTACCAGCAGATCGGCCGCGCGGGCCGAGGCGTGAAGCGGGCCGACGTGGTGCTGCTGCCCGGCCGGGAGGACCGCGACATCTGGTCGTATTTCGCCTCACTCGCCTTCCCCGCCGAGCGGATCGTGCGGGAGGTGCTCGCCGCGCTGGACTCGGCGGGCCAGGCCCTGTCGACCCAACGCCTGGAACCGATGGTCGACCTGGCCCGCGGCAGGCTGGAGATGGTGCTGAAGGTCCTCGACGTCGACGGCGCGGTCCGCCGGGTGCGCGGCGGCTGTGAGTCCACCGGGCAGCCATGGGAGTACGACGCCGAGCGCTACGAGCGGATCGCGACGGCACGGGACTCCGAGCAGCGAGCTATCGAGGCATACCAAGAGACCGATGGCTGCCGGATGGAGTTCCTCCTCCGCCAACTCGACGACCCGCACGCGTCACCGTGCGGCCGATGCGACAACTGCACCGGCGAGCGGTGGAGCGACGAGGTGTCCGGCGCCGGTGTCGAGGCGGCGCGTGAGCGGCTGCGCAGGCCTGGGGTCGACTTGCCGCCCAAGAAGCAGTGGCCGACCGGGATGTCCACGCTGGGTGTCCAGCTCTCGGGCAAGGTCAAGCCTGGTCAGGTCTCGGAAACCGGACGGGCGCTGGGCAGGCTCACCGACATCGGCTGGGGCAACCGCCTGCGCGAGGTGTTCGCCGCCCCGGACGCCCCGATCCCCGACGACGTGTTCGACGCCTGTGTGAAGGTGCTCGCGGCGTGGGACTGGGAGAAACGGCCCGCGGGCGTGGTGACGATCGCGTCGGGGAGCAGGCCACAACTGGTATCGAGCTTCGGGTCCCGCATCGCGTCGATAGGGCGGCTTCCGCTCCTCGGCGAGGTGTGGACCGGGGAACGGGCACCACGGGCCAACAGCGCGCACCGGCTAGCGCAGCTGTGGGGGTCGGTCCGGGTATCGGACGAGCTCGCGGCCCGAGTGTCCGAAGTGGAAGGTCCGGTCCTGGTGATCGACGACCGCGTCGACACCGGATGGACCATGACGGTCGCGGCGGCCATGCTCCGCGACGCGGGCGCGGAAGGGGTGATGCCTTTCGCACTGGCGACGACGAGCTGAGCGGTGCCATCGTGAAGCGATGACGACCACCGACCTCGCCGCGTACTACGACCGTCTGGAAGCGCGCACCGGCATGCGCGAGACCCGGCAGCGGTCGTACGCCCTGCTCGACGCCCCGGCCGGGGCCACAATCGTGGACATCGGCTGCGGCGCCGGACACGCGGCGGCGGAGTTGGCCGCACTGGGCTACCGGCCTATCGGGGTGGACGTGAACGCCGAGGCGCTGGACATCGCGCGGCAGCGCTTGCCCGGTCACGACTTCCACCTCTCCAGCGCCGACGCACTGCCGCTGGCGGACGGCTCCGTGCACGGGTACCGGGCGGTCCGGGTGCTGCACTATCTGGCGGACGTGGCGGCGGTCCTTCGGGAGGCACATCGGGTACTGGCGTCAGGCCGACGCGCGGTACTCGTTGGCCACGACAACGGGATGGCGGCGGTCGACTGCGGCCTCCCGCAGTCGGAGCGCATCGTGCGAGCGGCGGAGACGTACCCGGCGAGCGCGGGACGCCACTTCCGAACACTGCTTCTCGACGCGGGCTTCACCGACGTTTCGGTGCGGGTGCATACGGAGGTAATGACCGACCACGCGGAGATGTCGACCTCACTGGGAAACATGGCCCGCGCGGCGGTGACCGCGAACGCGTGCACGCAGGCCGAGGCCGACGAGTGGCTGGCCGACCTCGCGGAGCGGGACCGGCGGGACCGCTTCCTGATCGCGTGGCCACGGGTGTTCGCCGTTGGCACCCGCGCCTAGCAGTCAGGGCACTGCGGGGCAGACACGCGGACAAACGCGCAGTGCGGGCTGGGCAGGCTGGACACTGCGGGGCAGGCACGCGCTGTCGACACGCGGACAAGCGCGCTGTACGGGCTGGGCGGCTGGGCACTGCTGACCGAGCGGGTCTCACCTGACCTAGCGGTTGGCGGGCTCCGCAGGGCAAGGCTTGCGCGCACCCAGAACGCGGGCTGGGCGCTCAAGCCGAGCGGGCCCGCACCTGAACAAGCGTCGGCGGCTCGGCAGGCAGGGCTTGCGGGCTTGGCCATGCCGAGGAGCGGGCCGCCTTGTTGACGGGCAGCCGCGGGGTTCAGTGGCGGAGCGGAACGAGGTCGTCCGCGTGGACGACTTCGCGGCGTTGATCGTTGGGGAGGTGGTGGCTGGAGCGACCGATGAGGTCGGGGAGTTCGGTGGCGTCGAAGCCGACTACGCCTCGGGCGACGACTTTGCCCGTGAGGTCGGCGAGTTCGACGACGTCTCCGGCCTCGAAGTCGCCGGTGATGGAGGTGATGCCCGCGGCGAGCAGGGAGCGTCGGCGGACCACTACAGCGGCGACCGCGCCGTCGTCGAGGGTGAGCCTGCCCGCGGCCTCGGCCGCGTAGGCGAGCCAGAAGCGGCGGGCGGACAGGCGGCGGCCGCCGGAGGCGAACGCCGTGCCGACACTGGCTGACGTCAGAGCTTGGGGTGCCTGGGCCGACGACGCCAGCAGTACGGGCACGCCCGCGGCCGAGGCGAGGCGGGCGGCGGCGAGTTTCGAAGCCATACCACCGGTTCCGAGACCCGACGCGCCCGTCGAGCCCGCGTTCACACCGTCCACATCGGACTCGCCTGCTACCTCATCGATCCGGCGGGCGGCGCCGCGTCGGGGGTCGCCGTCGTAGAGGGCGTCTACATCGGACAGGAGGATCAGGGCGTCGGCACCGATGAGGTGGGCGACGAGTGCGGCCAGGCGGTCGTTGTCGCCGAAACGGATCTCCTCGGTGGCCACGGTGTCGTTCTCGTTGACGACCGGGACCACGCCGAGGGCGAGTAGGCGCGA
>Ga0247823_10004482_pt1 | contig 11209 bp, 9 predicted proteins | sample 13C_PalmiticAcid_2_FD_192426 | JGI IMG/M metagenome (GOLD analysis project Ga0247823, IMG submission 192426) | Soil microbial communities from agricultural site in Penn Yan, New York, United States - 13C_PalmiticAcid_Day30 | ecosystem: Environmental > Terrestrial > Soil > Agricultural land...
TCGCCGTACGTCGCGCGCCGCGCCGGCGATCCGTGTCTCTCGCACTACGTCCTCCAGGACCACCACTCGCTCGACAAGATGGTGATGCCGTGGAAGGAGCTCGGCTGCGCGGCGGGCTATCAGTGCCGGATGCCGGTCGGTGGGTTTCCGAACGGCATGTGCACGAGCCCGTGCGAAGCGATCGGGACGCCCGGCGAAATCTGCGGCCCTACCGCGGGAAATGGCTTCGCCGATTGCCTGTCCGGACGTTCCACGTTCCGCGAGTGCCTCGAGCGCCACTCCGAGCTGCAGAGCCGGGGCCGATGCAATGCCACACGCGCGTGCCGCAGCGATTACGTGTGCGCGCGCGTGGGCACGGACTCCGACGGTGCGTGCGTGCCGGCGTACTTCCTGTTCCAGCTCCGCGTCGACGGCCACCCGGCGCCGCGGTGACGGCGGCGCACGGGGCTCGCCTCGCGCGCTCTCCGTCAGCGAGGTCCGTACGAGCGAGATGGTCGCGAGCTTACCGAGCTCCACGTCGTGGCACGGGCGCGCACGAAAGCCTTCCGATTGCGGCGGCCGCCGCCGTGGAACAGCCTCCAGCATGTACGCCCCGACGGACCTCGGTTTCTTCGAAGGTCTCGTGCGCGATCTCACGAGCGGCAAGGGCCAGCTCCGGTTCTTGATCCAGCCTCTCGTCGCGATCTTCCTCGGCGCGCGGCTCGGCGTTGCCGACGCGAAGGAAGGGCAGCTCCCGTTCTTGTTCCGCATGTTCCGCGCGGGTCACACGCGCGGAAAGCTGTTCAAGGCGTCGCTGTCCGATGTCGTGATGCCGCTTTGCCTCGGGATGGTGCTCGACGCGATCCTCCAGTACTACACGCTCGGCGTCGTTCGCGTGCTCCACGCAATGGTCGTCGGGTTCTTGCTGGTGTGGCTGCCGTACGCGGTGTCGCGCGCGCTCACGAACCGCATCGTCCGCCGGCGTGTGGAAGGACGGGCCGCAGCATGAGCACCAGGATCGAACGCACGACGCCCGCGCCTGCATGGCGCGTCAACCCCACCGCGGACAGCCACTTCGCCTGGCTGCGCACCAAGCTGGCCGTCGATCGCACCTTCATGGCATGGCTGCGCACGTCCATCGCGATGATCGGCTTTGGCTTCACGATCGTGCAGTTCTTCGCGAGCTTCTCCAAGCTCGCGAGCACGCATGCCACCCTGCCGCGCGCGCCGGTCATCCTCGGCCTGACGCTCGTCGGCACGGGCACGGTCGCGCTCGCGATCGCGCTCGTCCAGTACATCGGCATGATCCGTCACCTCGAGAGGCCGCAGTTCTCGTCGATCGCCGAGCGCAAGGCTCACCTCGATCCCGCACTGTGGCTCGGCGGCGCCGTCCTGATGATCGGCATCGTCGCGTTCGTCGCGATCATCTGGCGCGCCGTGCTCGAAGGCTAGCGATGTTCTCGCTCACGCGCGGCGGCCCCTGGTACCAGCTGATGCGCCGCATACACGCCACGACGCCGCGCGGTGACGTCCGCTGGCTGCCGCTCGCGCTGGTCGCGTGGCTGCCGCTCGTGCTCGCATCGCTGGTCGGGCTCGTCCGCGGCGGCCTCGATCCGATGTTCACCGACCTCTCGGTCCACGTGCGCTTCCTCGTCGGGTTGCCGCTCGTCGTCCTCGCCGAGCGCGTGCTCGAGCAACGCGGCCGCCGCGCGGTGCGCCACCTCCGCACGGGTCGGTTCGCGAACCGCGAGATGCTCGACGCGATCCTCGAGCGCACCGAGACGCTGCGCGACGCGTGGCGCGTCGAGGTGGTCCTCGCTGCCGCCGCCGTGCTCGCTGGGCAGGCCGCGTTGTGGGGCTGGATCGCACCGGCCGGGTTCGTCCATGGCGTGGAAGACGAGAGCGCGTTGACGTTCACGCGCATCTGGTACGCGGCGCTCGCGTTGCCCATGCTGCAGTTCTTGTGGCTGCGCTGGCTCTGGCGATGGGCGCTGTGGACCTACGTGCTCGCGCGCGTGTCGCGCCTGCGCCTTGCCACGATCGCGATCCACCCCGACAACGCCGCCGGCCTCGGCTTTCTGAGCGATCCGACGGAGGCCTTCGCGGTGTACGCCGCGAGCCTGACCTCGGTCGCCTCCGCGGCGTGGATGGTCCAGCTGCACGCTGGTGTGGTCACACTACCGATGCTCGTACCCACGTTCGTCGGCTTCCTCGTCCTCGCGCTCGCCCTCGCGTTCGGCCCGCTGCTGCTGTTCGCGGGCCACCTCTACCGCGCCCGGCGCCGCGACTTGCCGCTGCACCACGAGCTCGCCCTGACCTACGTGCGCGAGTTCAAGCGCAAGTGGCTCGTCTCGCCGCGGACTGACGAGCCGGTGCTCGGCACACCGGATCTGCAATCCCTCAACGACCTCGGCGGCGCGTTCGAGACCACCGAGAAGACCCTCCTCGTCCCGATCAAGTCGCGCCCGGTGGTCCTCGTCGTGCTCGGCGCGTTCGCGCCGATGCTGCCGGTGCCGCTGACCGCGATGCCGCTCGCCGATGTCGGCGCGCGCCTCGGCAAGGCGCTGCTCGGGGGGCTGCCGATCTGAAGGAGAGCCTGCCGCTCTTTGGAACCGAGTGTGTCGCTGAACTCAGGAGGAACGTATGACCGAGAACAAGCGCCCGAACATCCTCGTCATCTTCGGTGACGACATCGGGATGTGGAACCTGTCCTGCTACAGCCACGGCATGATGGGCTATCGCACCAAGCACATCGATCGGCTCGCCGCCGAAGGCATGATGTTCACCGACTGCTACGGTGAGCAGAGCTGCACGGCGGGCCGCGCGTCGTTCATCACGGGTCAGTGCGGCTATCGCACCGGCCTCACCAAGGTCGGCCTCCCCGGCGCTCCGGTCGGCCTACAGGCCGAGGACCCGACGATCGCCGAGATGCTCAAAGCCCAGGGCTACGCGACCGGACAGTTCGGCAAGAACCACCTCGGCGATCTCAACGAGTACCTGCCCACCGTGCACGGCTTCGACGAGTTCTACGGCAACCTTTACCACCTCAACGCCGAGGAGGAGCCCGAGGATCCCGACTACCCCGACGCGGGGGACTTCCCACGTTTCAAGGCGTCGTTCGGACCGCGCGGCGTGCTCCATGCGTGGGCCACCGACGACGACGATCCTACCGACGAGCCGCGGTGGGGCCGTGTCGGCAAGCAGAAGATCGAGGACACCGGGCCGCTCACACGCAAGCGCATGGAGACCTGCGACGACGACTTCGTTGCCGCAGCGCGGGACTTCATCCAGCGCCATCACTACGCGAACCAACCGTGGTTCGTGTGGCTCAACATGACGCACATGCACCTGCGCACGCACACGAAGCCCGAGAGCATCGGTCAGGCGGGGCGCTGGCAGTCGCCGTACCACGACACGATGATCGATCACGACACGAACGTCGGGCAGATGCTCGACTACCTCGACGCGCTCGGGATCGCCGAGGACACCATCGTCGTGTACTCGACGGACAACGGTCCGCACATGAACACGTGGCCCGACGGCGCGATGACGCCATTCCGCAGCGAGAAGAACACCAACTGGGAGGGCGCATTCCGCGTGCCGCTGCTCATCCGCTGGCCGGGCAAGATCGAGGCGGGAAAGGTCTCGAACGAGATCATCAGCCACCTCGACTGGCTGCCGACGCTGCTGGCCGCCGCCGGGGAGCCCGACATCAAGCAGAAGCTCGTCGACGGTCACGACGCGACGGGCAAGACGTTCAAGGTCCACCTCGACGGCTTCAACCTGCTCCCCTTCCTGACGGGCGAGGAGGAGCACAGTCCGCGCAAGGGCTTCATCTACTTCGACGACGACGGCGACCTCGTCGCGGTGCGGTTCGACAACTGGAAGATGGTGTTCATGGAGCAGCGCGCGCCGGGAACGCTACGCGTGTGGGCCGAGCCGTTCACACCACTGCGCGTGCCTAAGCTCTTCAACCTACGCACCGACCCGTTCGAGCGCGCCGACATCACCTCGAACACCTACTACGACTGGTTCCTCAGCAAGTGCTACATGATGATGGCAGCGCAGGGCCTCGTCGGGCAGTTCCTCGAGACGTTCCGCGACTTCCCCCCGCGTCAGAAGGCGGCTTCCTTCACGATCGATCAGGCGATGCAGAAGCTGGAGGAAGCCGCGACCGGCGCGCACCACTAAGGCCCTGCGGCCGTGACCACGTCGAGCACCGCCCCGTCCTGTGCGGACAACGACACCAGGAGCATCGAACCGTCCGTGCCGTTCGTCCGGGTCGCCGCGACGCGGATCGCGCCGCCGTCGCGGAGGAGCGCGGGCCCCGCGAGCAGCGCACCGAGCGGTACGAGGCTGTCGACCGCGCCGCCGACGCTGTACGTGACGACGCCGCCGGTGCCGAAGCCCGGATCGAGGGCGCCGCCGGACGTGAGGCGCGCGACGACGAGCGCCGGCGGGGCCTGCGGCTCAGGCCGGCGGTTCGTTCGACACGAGTCCGACGACGACGGTGATGTTGTCATCGCCGCCGCGGCTGTTCGCGAGATCGATGAGGGTCTGCGGCAGCTGGCGATACCACGTCATCGCGACGATGCGCTCGAGCTCGCCGTGCTCGACGTAGTTCGACATGCCATCGGAGCACAGCACGAAGCAGTCGCCCGCGCTGATCGGCACGCTCTTCATGTCGGCGTCGATGTCACGCTCGAAGCCGATCGACTTCGTGATCACGTGACGGAACTTGCTGCTCTTCGCCTCGGCCTCGGTGATCGAGCCCGAGCGCAGCTGCTCCGCGATCCACGAGTGGTCGTCGGTGAGCTGGCGCAGCTGGCCGTCGCGGAACATGTAGCAGCGCGAGTCGCCCGCGTGGACGACGTGCGCGCGCCCGCAATGCACGAGCATCGCGGTGAGCGTCGTCCCCATGCCGCGCAGCTCCGGCTTTGCCCACGCCGCCTCGAAGATCGCCGAGCTCGCGCGCCGCACCACCGAGCGCATCAGCTCGAGCGGTGGCGAGAACACCGGCGCCCCGATCGGCTGCGTCGTCTCGTGGCCGGTGACCGGAGGCAGGCCCACCGGCGGCGTCGGCGTGGTCGCCAGCGACCGATACAGCTCGCGCGCCGACGGCGTGACGTCGGGGTCGACCGCCTCCATCTCCTCGGTCGTGCGCATCGCCCCCTGGATCTGCTCGGCCAGCGCCTTGTCGAAGTCGCCCGCCGCGAGCGCCATCTCGCGCCCGAGGAACTCGACCGCCATCCGGCTCGCCGTCGCGCCGCCCTGGTGGCCGCCCATCCCGTCGGCGACCGCGAGCAGCCCAGCGGTCGGATCGACCAGGTAGCTGTCCTCGTTGCGCTCGCGCTTGCGACCCGGGTCGCTCTGCCCCCACGCCCACAGCCTCATCGCACTGCACCCCTCATCGCGCTCCACCCTTCATCAGTATTCCGCGCTCCGTTCGCTGATGTTGCCGTCCTCGCAGCGCAGGAGCTTCCCCTTGCCTTCGACCTTGGTGAGGATCGAGACCGGGCGCGTCCACAGCTTGCTCGCGTTGCGGAGCGTGTCGCGCGCCTGCGAACCGTCGAGATCGATGCCCTCGTGGATGTGGCGCAGGAGCAGCTCGCTGCGGTTCTCGAAGTTGCCGTCCTCGACGACGATCACCGGCTGGCCGCGGTTGGTCAGCATGCGCAGCAGCTGATCCTTCACCTTCTTGAACTCGCGGCTCATGATCTCCCAGTTGCCGCTGCGCTCGGAGAACCCGAACGCGTAGAACTTCTGGTCGATGCAGAACTCGAGGGTGAAGAACTCGTCGATGAACGTGATGTCGTTATAGAGCTTGCGGACCTCGAACAGCCGCTTCATCCCGAGCCCGGTGCGGCGGTCCCAGTTGCGCTTCTGGTCCATCGAGTCGCACTCGTCCCACTCCTTGCCGAACTGGCCGCGGTTCCAGCGGTCCTCGATGTTGCGGAGCAGCTCGACGCCGAGCTTGTACGGGTTGAGGCGCCCCGGGCTCGTCGCGAGCACGCCCGCGTTGGCGTCCGCGTAGTCGATCACCTCGGCGGCGGTCAGCGCCTTCTCCGTCAGGATCTTCGAGTGCCAGTACGAGTTGTGGTTGATGAAGCCGCACGCAGCATAGCGGTGCGTCTCGGTCACCGAGATGTCGTAGACGTCGGCGCGCCCGGCCTCGAGCGACACCACCTCATCCTCCCAAGCCTCGTCCTTGAACCACTGCTTCGACGCCACATACGCGTCGAGTGCCGCCTGCTTGCGAGCGAGCCCGAACCCGATGCGCTCCGCGAACCGCTTGGCCGAGGCGCCGGCAACGTGGAGGTGCCACACGCCGTCGCTCTGCTTCCGCTTGCGGCTCAGGATGCCGTAATTCAGCAACACGAGCTGCGTCTGCTCGGCGAGGGCGTCGCTCACCGTCGAAAGGATCACGCCCTGCTCGCCCGCGTACGCATCACAATCGAAGTACGCGCGGACAAACGCGCGCACCACCGGCTCGGGCGAGCGCAGGATCTGTTCCGGAATCGCCTTGTCGCGCGCGCTTGGCCCGTGGGTCAGACCGAAGAACTCGACCATTAGTTCGGAGAGGTGCTGCGAGTGCAACAGCACGCGCCACTTGCCGTCCTCTTGCGTGGTCGTCGAGAGGATGCCGAACAGGTCGTGCGCGAGTGCGTGGAAGTGCTCCGCCTGCGCGACGTCACCCGTCGTCAGCCCGAGGTGGCGCTTGACCTTGCTGATGTGCCCATCGCCGACGAGGTAGCCGAGAAACGCGCCCACCTTCTCGTCGACCATCACGGGGATGCGGATCGGCGCACGCTTGTTGACTGACAGCGGCAGCGCTTGATTGTCCTCACTCTCGTAAGCGAACGCAGCCGCGTTGATGGCAGCAGCGGTCGCCGCCGACACGGGGCCCGTCCTGCCGCGCTGCCGAAGGACCGTGTATGGCGACACGTCCGCCGCGGCGGCAACATCATCGATCGTCATCCGGTAGGGCTCGACCCAGTGGATGTGTTGCATCGCATCTGGCCACAGATCTCCGCCGCCCGAAACCGCGATCCGATCGCCGACCGCCAGCTCGTCGAGGCGTTTCCACGTCTTCCGATCCGCGAGCAACACGCGGTGATTATTCGAGCCCTCGACGGTCAAGCCACGGCGCGTGCCGACCCTTACCGTCGGGTGATCGAAGATGATGTTGCGGTCGTAGACGCGCTGCGTGGCTTCGCCGTCGAAGACCGTCCTTGCGACCTCGTTCGTCACGAGGTCGCCCATCTTTACGAGCCCCTGCTCGGTGTAAATTCTCGAATCATAACGAAGACATGCCCAGCCTTCGTTCATGATCTTCGTCATCGCCTGCGGCGCGAAGTAGTAGGCCTCGTCGCGCACGATCTCGAGGACGTCGCGCTGCCAGTTCTCGAGCGGCGCGTGCTCGATCAAGAACGCGAGCACGTCGCGCTGCGGGTGCTCGGGGAACTTGCGCTTCTGCTTCTTGGCCTCCTCCTCCAGCTTCTTGCGCTGCGCCTCGAGGTACTCGGGCGGGTTGATGAAGGAGTCCATGTAGCCCTTGGCGCGCAGGCGGCCGACGCGCCCCGTGTCCTCGTCGGCGAGCTCGTCGGGCAGCGCCGCCTTGGGCTTGGGCGTGCGCTGGATGTACGCGCTCATCGGATCGATCAGGTTCTCGAGCGAGAGGCACGTGTCGACGAAGTCCTCGACGGCGTCCTGCCCGTGGCGCGCCATGTGCCGGCGCACGCGGGCGGCATGGTTGGCCATGCCGTCGATCATCTTCCGGTTGGTCTTGCTGAAGAAGTAGTTGTGCTTGAAGAAGTCGACGTGCGCGCAGACGTGCGCCATCACGATCTTCTGGTCGGTCAGCGAGTTCCCCTCCAGCAGATATGCGTACGCGGGGTTGGTGTTGATCACCATCTCGTAGATCTTCGACATGCCCCACTCGTAGCTCTTGCTGAGCTGCTCGTAGTCCATGCCGAACCGCCAGTGCGGATAGCGCGTGGGGAAGCCGCCATACGCGGCGACCTCGTTCATCGTCTTGTAGTCGAGGACCTCGTACAGGATCGGAAAGAAGTCGAGCCCGTAACCACGGGCGTAGCTCTCGACCTCCTCCTGCATGTCGCGGAGGTACGCGGGGAAGCGCTTGATCGTCACTAGCGACCTTTACCCAGGAATTCCTTGATCGAATCCATGATGGCTTCCTTGCCCTTGATCTCCGACGTCACGACGCGCTCGTCCTCGTCGAAGTGCTCCGTGAGGTCCTTGATGAACTGCCCCGAGCCGTACGGCGACTCGACCTGGCCGTACGAGAAGAGGTTCACGAACGGAAGCACTTCCTTCTTGAGCAGCTCGACGCAGGTGTGCGTGTCGTCGACGCTCCAGTTGTCACCGTCGGAGAAGTGGAACGGATAGATGTTCCACAGCTCCGACGGGTACTCGTCCGCGATCATCTTCGCGCACAGCTTGTACGCCGAGCTGATCATCGTGCCGCCGGACTCGCGCGTCTTGAAGAAGGTGTCGCGATCGACCTCCTTGGCCATCGCGTCGTGGATGACGTAGCGGCTCTCGATGCCGTGGTACTGCGAGCGCAGCCACGTATCGATCCAGAAGCTCTCGATGCGGACGATCTCCTTCTGCTCGTCGCCCATCGAGCCCGACACGTCCATCATGTAGATGATGACCGCGTTGCTCTGCGGCAGCGGCTCCTTGCGCCAGCTGCGGTAACGCTTGTCGTCCTTGATCGGGATGATGACGGGGTTCTTCGCGTCGTACGTCCCCATCGAGATCTGGCGCCGGATCGCCTGCTTGTACGTGCGGCGGAAGTGGCGCAGCGACTCCGGGCCCGTCGTGCGGATGCCCGAGTACTTGTCCTTCCACGCGACGATCTTCTCGGTGCCCTTGGGCTGGATGCGCGGCAGCTCGAGCTCCTCGCCCATGATCTCGGCGAGCTCCTGCAGCGAGATCTCGACGTCGAGCAGGTGATCGCCCGGCCGATCGCCGGCCTGCCCCGCGCCCGGCTGCTCCTCGCCGTCCTGACCGAGCGAGTCGCCGACCTCACCCTCGCCCTGCCCCACGCCGCCCTGCTGCTTGTCGCCGTGCTTGAAGTGCGGGATGTCGACCGACGGGATCGGGATCGCGACCGTGTCCTTGCCCTTCTTCGCGATCATCTCGCCCTGCGAGATGTACTTCCGCAGGTTCTGCTTGATCTTGCCGCGGATGATCTGGCGGAAGCGGCCATGATCGAGATCGATCTTTTGCGACATCGTCCGCCTCCTCTCCTTAGAAGATCACGTCGGCGATCTCGCCGCGCTCGTTGACGAAGCATAGCCTCCCGCCCTGCCGCTTGGTCCGCTGAGCCATCTCGAGCAGGCCGAGCGCCCGTGACATGACCCCGGTGGGGTCGTCCGTCTCCAACTCCACGCACAGCCGGGCCAACAGCTCGGCCAGCGTGTGGTTGAGCTCGACGGTGACGGGGCCCTTACCCTGCGGGTCCATCAGGACTTCACGTCTCCACGCGCGAAGATCGAGGCCACGAAGTTGAGCACGTCGGTGGCGCTCACCTCGTCGTATCCGAAGTTCTTGATCAGCCGCTGCTTGACGACGTCGATCTTCGCCTGCGTGTCGCGGTCGACGACGCTCGACACCAGCGACGTGAGCTTGATCGAGTCCTTCTGATCCTCGAACAGCTTCGCCTCGAGCGCCTTGTGCAGCCGCTCGTTGGTCTTGTAGTCGAACGTGCGTCCCTCGATCGCGAGCGCGCCGATGTAGTTCATGATCTCGCGGCGGAAGTCGTCCTTGCGGCTCTCCGGGATATCGATCTTCTCCTCGATCGACCGCATCAGCCGCTCGTCCGGCTCTTCATCCTGGCCGGTGTACGGGTTCTTGACCTTCTCCTTCTGGGTGTAGGCCTTGATGTTGTCGATGTAGTTCGCGCACAGCTTCGCGATCATGTCCTCGTCGGCGCTGATCGCACGCTGGACCTCGTTCTTGACGATGTCCTCGTACTCCTGCTTGACGACGGACAGCATCTCGCCGAACCGCTTGCGCTGCTCTTCACTGGAGATCAGCGAGTGGCTGCGCAGGCCGCCCTCGAGCTCGTTGAGCACCATGAACGGGTTGATCGCGCCCTCGGCCTTGTCGCTGACGAGCGCGTTCGCGATCTTGTCCTGGATGTAGCGCGGCGAGATGCCGTCGAGGCCCTCGCGCTGCGCCTCCTTGCGGAGCTCCTTGATGTTGTCCTGGGTGAAGCCCGGCAGCGTCTTGCCGTCGTACAGCTTCGCCTTCTGGATCAGCGACAGCGAGTGCTTCTTGGGATCCTCGAGGCGCGTGAGCACCGCCCACAGCGCGGCGACGTACAGCGTGTGCGGCGCGATGTGCTTGCCGACGCGCTCCGTCGTGAAGTCCTTGGTGTAGATGCGGACCTCCTCGGACACCTTGGTGATGTACGGGATGTCGACCTTGATCGTGCGGTCGCGCAGCGCCTCCATGAACTCGTTGTTGAGGAGCTTCTTGTACTCGGCCTCGTTGGTGTGGCCGATGATGACCTCGTCGATGTCGGTCTGCGCGAACTTCTTCGGCTTGATCTTCCGCTCCTGGGTCGCGCCGAGCAGGTCGTAGAGGAACGCGACGTCGAGCTTCAAGATCTCGACGAACTCGAGGATGCCGCGGTTGGCGATGTTGAACTCGCCGTCGAAGTTGAACGCGCGCGGATCGGAGTCCGAGCCGAACGTGGCGATCTTGCGGTAGTTGATGTCGCCGGTCAGCTCCGTCGAGTCCTGGTTCTTCTCGTCCTTGGGCTGGAACGTGCCGATGCCGATGCGGTCCTGCTCGCTCAGCACGAGTCGGCGCACCTTCACGTGCGTCATCACCTTCTCGAAGTTGCCGGCGTAGTGCCGCATCAGCTCCTTGAAGATGAGGCGGCACGCCGGATTGACGTCGCCATCGACCTTCACGCGGAAGTCGTCGTTGCCGAGCTTGAGCTTGTCGATCGTCTGCTGCCGCCACTCGCGCGGGATCAGGCGCAGCGGCTCGTCGTGCATCGGCGAGTGGAACACTTCCTGGCCACCCGCGAGCTCGCTGAGCGCGCCCGGCAGCGTCCAGTAGTACGTGAACAGCGCGCCCTCGGTGGTCTTGCTGTACTCCTCCATGCCCTTCTTGAGCTGGCGCGCGATCGTCGACTTCGCGGAGCCGACCGGACCGTGCAGGAGGATGATGCGACGCTCGGTGCCGTAGC
>Ga0247823_10004483_pt1 | contig 11208 bp, 24 predicted proteins | sample 13C_PalmiticAcid_2_FD_192426 | JGI IMG/M metagenome (GOLD analysis project Ga0247823, IMG submission 192426) | Soil microbial communities from agricultural site in Penn Yan, New York, United States - 13C_PalmiticAcid_Day30 | ecosystem: Environmental > Terrestrial > Soil > Agricultural land...
GCGCAGCACCACGTCGCCCTTCTTCACCCGGTCGCCTTCCGGTACGTAGTAGCGGATCACCACCGGCGAGCTGTTCGACTGCGGGGTGAGGATCAGCTGCGCGTCGATGGCGCGCACTTCCCCGGTCAACACCACCGCGTGCGCGGGCAGGGCGGCGGCCAGGGCCAGCGCGACCCACAGCGGTTTACTGGAGCGCATCGAAATCCACCTTGCCGTCGTGCAGCTTCACCTGGCGCGGGGCACGCGCGGCGATGTCGTTGTCATGGGTCACCAGCACCACGGTCTGGCCGCCGGCATGCACTTCGTCGATCAGCGCCAGCACGTCGGCGGCGCTCTTGGAATCCAGGTTGCCGGTCGGCTCGTCGGCCAGCAGCAGCGCCGGTTGCAGCAGCAGGGCGAGGGCGCGCTCCTGCGTGCCGGGCGGCGGCTGGCGATGGAAGCGCAGCGGCAGCATGACGTTCTCCAGCACGGTCAGCCGCGGCAGCAGGTGGAAGCTCTGGAACACGAAGCCGATGCGCCGGTTGCGCAGGTCGCTGCTGGCCTCGTCGTCGAAGGTGGCCACGTCGCGGCCTTCGAACAGGTAGGTGCCGGTGCTGGGACGGTCCAGGCAGCCGAGGATGTTCAACAGGCTGGATTTGCCGGAGCCCGACGCGCCGGTGATGGTGACGAACTCGCCCTGGCCGATGTGCAGGTCCACGCCCGCCAGCGCACGCACGGTCTGCCCGCTCATGGCGTAGTGGCGCTGCACGCCTTGCAACTCGATCATCGTGTCCCCTTCGTTCCTTCGCATGTGTCGACCGCCGCGTGTCGCCAAGGTTCCCTCGAGGAAGGCGACGCGGAGGCCGGTCGAACGTCCTGACAGCCGGACGGCGAGCATCCCAGATGCCCGCGCGGGGTTGCAACCGCGGGAAGTCATGTACGCGACGCGACGCACCGGCCCGCGAACGCGACGCGCCATGTCCGCGACGCGGCACGCGGCGTCCGCCGGGCCGCACATCGCGTGTCCGGTGCGGCATGCGGGGTCCGGAACACGGCATACGGTGTCGGCAACGTGGCGCGTCGTGTCCGGTACCCGGAACACCGCGTCGACGACGTGGCCGGTCGCGTTCGCCATGTGGAGGATCGCTTTGGCATCTCGGCGTTCGGCGTCGCGTACGCGGTGGAGGGCACGCACAACCCGGCATACCGCGTTCCGGACGCGGAGCGCCGTGTACGGGACACCGAACGCGAGGTCGCCGACACGGCGTGTCGCGTTCGGAACGTGACACACGGGGGTGCATACGATGCGCATGCGGGGCCGCACGTCGCGTTCTCACATTGTTGCGTTGCGTGCGCCACGTCCTGCGCGACGCGCTAGGCTGCATGGGCCGCAGGACCGCGGCGGATCCTGACCGACGAACAAGGAGAGACGATGCGTCAGAACCTGGTGGATATCGAATTCGCGGCCGATGCCGTGGCCGACATCGAACACGCGCTGGACACGCTGGACCAGCGCTTCGCCGCGCTGGTGGGACTCACGCCCCGGCAGCGCCGGCACCTGACCAAGATGGGCGGCAACTCCGAAGCCTTCTGCCGGCAGGCCCTGCAGATGGCGCACCAGCATCCCGAGCTGATGCCCCGCAGCTTCGACAACGAGGCCTGCCTGCGCGACCTGCGCGCGCTGGAACAGCTCCGCGACTGGCGGAACCAACTGACCCGGCTGTACGAACGCATGGCCGACACCGAAACCGCCCTCGGCAGCGACCTGATGACCGCCGCCCTGGAGGCCTACGCCTTCCTCAAGGTCGCCGGCCAGCGCGAAGGACTGGACACGACGAAACGGGAGTTGGGCGCGCGGTTCGCCCGCTCGCCGCGGCGCGGGTCGGCGATGAAGGGAAGTGAGCCGACGGCAGGGGAGACGTGAGGTTCGGCCGCACGCGTTATCACTGCGGCATGCGGTGATAACGCGCAGTGCAGGGATGCACATGACGCCTGCTCGCCTTTCCGCCCGGTCATCGTTGCAAGACCCTTGTGCCGCAGTGCATCGCCTGCCTTGACGGCTGTGGGGCAGAACGTGAACATCCGCGTTATTACCCCGGCGTGGGGTCTAATAGGCGTTAGCTCTCAGGAGAGATCGAGAGATGTTCAAGAATGAGCCCAAGGTCTCAGTGGCTGAGGTAAAACTCAGCCGAGACTACTCTTTCATGTACGAGAACTTTGTAATCCTGACTCAAGGTGGAGCCTACCTATTCCTTGAAAGGGATGGCGGCAATACGCACGCCCTGTACTTCGACTCTCCTCAGTGCAGATACGGAGGTCCGAATGATGAGGCACATGGCGGCCATCCTTTGGCAAAGCACGGTCTAGGCCTATACGGCCTATATGTGGTCGATAACTCGCCTTGGATTCACGAGATGATTGTGGCCAATCGCGCACATCCGCGACACTCTGACTCTATGTTTAGTCACGATAAGCACTACATCGCCTGCTTCAAGGACGTCAAATTTGAGAGTGTCTGCCGTGAGGTCAAAGAGGTAACCCTCACCAATAGTGAGATTGAAGCCTTGCTCCACAAGGAGTTGCTCTCGCTTGAGAGCTAACAATTCATTCAAGCCGAACCCGCTTCGCGGGTCGGCTTAATTCAGGCGTTGGGGGACTATGGAAGTGTCCAAGAGACGTGTGGCACTACTTCGAGAGATTTTCTCGCAAGGTTTCCGGACGCCGGACTGGCGACATAAAGAACCACCGCCTGTCGTACCGGCCGAGATGTTCTTTGCCGATAACGACGACGACGAGTGCATCGCTGTCAATCTCGACGATCACCCAAGCGTGGACTTCTTTAGGAGGGAGCTGGCGGATATCGCAGCCCAACCCGAGGTGGCAGCCGTGCTGGTCAATATCTATGATCTAGACCCAATCATCTATGGCGGTTGGCCGTATGCGGAGAACCTCCACATACTTACATCAGCTTCTGAGGATACGGTTCAGTCTTGGGCCACCGAGCTACGCTCCGATGGGGCTAGGGAGGGTTGGCCATACGGTGAACCACGCAAGCATGCTCAGGCGACTGACGGTCAACGTTGGTGGTGGCTATCGTGGGACTAGCCCCCTAACAATTCATTCAAGCCGAAGCCGCTTCGTGGATCGGCTCAATTCAGGCATTAGGACTCTATGAGACCACCTCGCGCGTGGCACGAAATGATAAAAGACTGGGCGCCGGAACTCTCGGCAAAGCTGGGGCGCCCTGTTGCCGTGATCGAGAGCAACGGCTTGGGCGCTACAGACTTCTCGCCATCCACTTTTGTTGAGATTCGTGACCCTGGCGGTATGGTGACGCGATTCAGTTTTGCTTTCGCTCTCGTTCGCCCCGAGCAATCGGTTGCTGCTGTTTTCTCGGAGCACTATGGCTACATGGAGTTCGATCTCAGAGAGGATAGTGTTGTCGCTGAGATACACGAGGACATTTACACCCACTGGGGCGAGTCCTAACAATTCATTCAAGTCGATGCCACTTCGTGGCGCGGCTAAATTCAGGCGTTAGGCAGCCATGTCAGATTTCCTAAGGCGGCTACTTGAGCAAGTTGTGGACCAAGGAACGTTCTTGGCGTTCGTTGATGCACTTGCCGATGATTTCGCTGGCGAACGCGAGATTGAGGCCGAACACCCAAGTTCGCCATACATGCCGGGAGCGCTGGGCTGGGAGAACGGCAGCATCGATACCTTCCTGGATGCGGCTCACGCTTGGGGAAAATCAACTACGGGCGACCAGGAGTTCGATAGACCCCAATGGAGCCCGTGGCGTCGGTGCGCGGAGATTCTGTATGCAGGCAAGTACTACGAGTGGCTGCCTAGCAGTTCATTCAAGCCGATGCCACTTCGTGGCGCGGCCTAATTCAGGCGTTAGGCTTCTCAGATAGGTCTATGCAATCCAAGCACTACAACTTCTTAGCAGCTGCCGCCATGGTTGTCTTGGCCGCCTTCATCTTGGTTGGCGGATTTGTCGGACTGCTCCTAACAGTAATGATCAAAGAGACCCGTCACAGTGGATACCCATATCTATCCGTTGAAAACGCGATCTCAGCCCTACCGATAACAATCGTGATGTATGTGTTTGTCGTCGGCTACTTTGCATTTCAGGCTTGGCGATCTTTCCGTGACAAGGGAAAAGCCTGACAATTTATTCAAGCCGAACCCGCTTCGCGGGCCGGCTTGGTTCAGGCGTTAGGCCGGAGGAGAAGCGTGAGGCGCCTATTGATAGTTCTGATTGCCGTGCTCTTTCCAGCCACCTCCTTCGCGGGATTTCCCTTTGAGGCTACGCTTGAGGAGATGGCTCAGGACGCTGATCATATTTTGATTGGCCGCGTCACCGGCGTTGAGATGATCGATGGTCAAGGCAAGCCCGTTCTGGACAGGAAAGCGATGACGGGCCCTGGGCTCAAGAACACCATCAGGCTCCTCATTGCGGTAGATGAGGTTCTTGCTACAAATGCGGATACTGTGCCGAACGTTCTGCCGGTGCCGTTGGCAAGTCACCTGCACTACAGTCTCGGGCAAATTAGTGATGCACACGACGGCGATACGACCGTGCGGCTTGTGCTCCTTCAAGGAAACGACTTTGTTGGCACAAAGCCCGGCGTTTTCATGCGGCCTCTGAGCGACAAAGATGAAGCTCTTCGCATCTACCATGCAGCGCACCCATGGGCCCGGCCCAACAGTTCATTCAAGCCGGCGTTGCTCCGCAACGCGGCTCAATTGAGGCGTTAGGTTGCAATGACCGATTGGACGTATCTGCTATTTGCTGGGGCAATGTATGTTCTGGGGTTTCTGGGCCTGCTCGCCATTACGCTTCTTCCATTACGGGCATTCCTAGCGCTCCGACGCAATTCCTACCTCTGGCACGCATCAACTATCGGTAAGGCAGCCCTGCTCGTTGTGGCTGTTGCCGCGATCTCAGCCATATGGCTGAGCATCCCAAACTTCGCAAAGGTCTTCCGCTGCCTCACGGAAATGTCCTGCGGGCCAAATCGAGCTAGCGGTTGGTTCTTCCTCGCTTTCATGGGCGCCTTCTACCTTGGGTTCGAGCTGCTTTCGAACGCGGCTCTACTGATTGCGCGTCGGGCCACCCGCGTTGCGGTCTAACAATCCATGCAAACCAAACCCGCTTCGCGGGTCGGCTTAAGTCAGGCGTTAGGCGGCAATGCAAAGATTCCTGGCTAACATCGCGCTGTCGATCATTCTTTCGGCAATTCCGGTCGTGACTCAGCTGGTCACGCCGTTTCCAAATTCGATGGGACTGGATTTGCTGCTATACGTTCCATTTCACTACGCCTTGGTTCTTCTGGCGCTTATCTTGTTCTTAGCTCTGAACATCTATCTTTCCAGCAAGATGAAGGCGAGGCTATGGCAGGGTGCGGTGCTAGGCGGAGTTGCTACTGTTGCTTGGTTTTCGGTGTCCTTTCTAGTCGTTGGTCAGGTGCATTTGAGTTTGAGCGGTCAGTTGTGAGTTCTCTTGCCGCCAAACAGTTCATTCAAGCCGGCGCCGATTCGTGGCGCGGCTTAGTTCAGGCGTTAGGCAACTTGGGGAGGCCATATTGATGGACAGCGAAATTGTTCTTGGCATTGGCGGACTAGCCGCGCTTCTCTTCGCCCTTCTCGGATGCTGGTCTCTTCATCGACGTCTTAGGATTCGCTCCAGCTTTTCGCTTCTGGCCTCAGCGGTTGGATTGCTCGTTTGGATCCCTGCGTCCCACGTCGTTGACTATCTCGTTATGAGTAGAGCTGCCCATGGCCAGACCTCTGCCGCACTCAACTGGATTCTTGTAACAAGCGATCTGATTGTTCCCATCCTTCTTCTGCTTTCCGCGGCCGTGTCCTTTTGGTTGGCCAGTAGGGCAGTCGAGCCGCGGGGTAACTACTCGAACCCGCTGCGCCGGTCGCCTTGACTCGGGCGTTGGCAGACAAGGAGGGAGTCTTGCGCAGACTGATCTTGATCTTCGCGGTGCTTACGGCATCAAGCTGCACCGACGACGTCTTGGAGGCCTCCTATCCGAGTATGCCTGAGGCGGTCGCGGAGGGTGCCGTCGAGCGCGGTTGGATTCCCGCATGGATTCCTGCTGAGGCCACGGACCTCCAGGAGGTCCACAATGTGGACAGCAATCAGAGCGCTCTTTCATTTACCGCGCCGGCAGCTTGGCATCCGCCCGCTCAATGCCGTCCTGATGCCTCTGGTGAACCTCCTGGTCCCGCCTTCAACCGCCAATGGCTTCCCTCGCCGGAAATTCTCGTAAAGACATACGATCTCTATAGCTGCTCCCCGGGCCACTCAGGGACTATGCTTGAGACGGTAGCGGTCAGGCGCGACACGCGGCACGTCGTTCACTGGCGGGTGCTTGCCCGCTAACCCTTCATTCAAGCCGGACCCGCTTCGCGGACCGGCTCAATTCAGGCGTTGGGTGGCATGGGAAAGAAAGCTGCGACACGATCTCTGAAGCGACCCTCCATGTTCGTCGTGGCTTTCGGATCGATGCTCGGACTCGTAGCAATAGGCTATGGCGCCGTCATGCTGTTTCTCCGACCGGCCGGTATCGGTCCCTGCAGGGCTAACTGCGGCTTGGAGCAGGCATGGCTGACGTTTCTCGGCCAACCTCTATACAACCTGGTCTTCGGTCTGACGTGGGTCGCGCTTGGGTTCGTTTTTATCGTCCTAATTATCTTCGCTCGCATATGGAGATAGCTCCTTGAGCATGTATCCCAACCATTTGTCCAAGCCGAAGCGGGTTCGCGGCGCGGCTCGATTCAGGCGTTAGGTGGCCATGAAGCAGATCTGGCGTTTCGCAGCGGTATCACTAGGCCCGGGGGCTGTTCTGTTCCTCGGGTTCGTGGTGTATGCGGCATTCGACGTCTACGCCCGCGGCAACTGCGATCCAAAGTTCGGATGCCTCGGCAGTGTTCACTTCGCGGCGCTCATCACGGGACTCATGCTTGCCTGTTCCCTGTGCGGGCACGTGATCGCCTGCCTTGTCTTCCACAAGACAGTCCGCTCTCTGTCTGGCTGGTGGCTCTTTGGCGTCGTGGTCGCGCTGAGCCTTGGCCAGGGCGCATTGTTTGCTTCAATGGAGCGGCTGCTGCCCGGAGACTCGGTCGCCGGCATGATGGTGGCATGGGCCGCCATTTCCTGCGGTATGGCGATAGGCGTTCTGTATTTGGCGCGGCGATGGCTGCCGAACAGTTCATTCAAGCCGACGCCGCTCGGCGGATCGGCATAACGCAGGCATTGGGCCTCATGAGAATTGCCAAGCTAGCTGCCACGTTCTTCTGCACCATCGGGATACTGATCGTCGGGGTCTATACCGCTGTTGCGATGGCCGTCGTGTTCTTTATCGCTACCGGCACGCTGACTCCCGGCGGCATCATGCTCTACGACAGTCCTGCGCCAAGTCTTCCCCAGGCGTTGATGTTCGTTGTCATGGGATCGATAGTCACCGGTGGCCTCGCCTTTGCGCGCCACAGGTTGTCCAGGAACAGCTAGCAGTTCAGGTGCCGGTTCATGCACGTAAGGCGGGGCGTAGCGACTCATTCAGGCCGAACCCGCTTCGCGGGTCGGCTCAATCCAGGCGCTAGGGCTTATGGGAGAGCTTGAGTACTCATTTCTGGTGGTTGCCGGCATCGTGCTAACGCTCGCGGGCTTCTTCTGGTCATGGCGCAACCATTCGCAGATGTCGCGCGCGCTTGGGCTGTTCGGCTGCTGGGGAATGGCGATACCAACCACACGGACGGGCATGTGTCTCGCCATGTCAGGGATCGTCATGCTGGGCTTGGCGTCGCTCCCTCCGGCCCTCCTTTTCTATCCGGACACCCTTCGGGCACTCCCATTCTTGGCAGCGGGCTCGCTGATCGGTGTGGGACTTGTCATCGACCTGGTGTGCTGGTCAGAGGCCAGACCGGGCGGCAGCTCCCCGGGGCAGAAGGCCCCACGGGGAACCTCGGGCGGCGACCCCAGGCGTCTTGCTCGTGACCGTCGGTGGCAGCGATGATGAACTCCAACAATTCATCCAAACCGAAGCTGCTCCACGGCACGGACTAACTCAGGCGTTGGGGCTCGCATGACACCTTTCCGCAAAGTGGCAACGGCATATGCGGTCATTGTTGGTCTGACTGCCGCCTGGGTTTGGTACATGGACGTAAGCCTCATGCATTCCCCCAGGGAACATCTGCTGCCGGACATGGCCTTGTTTATGGTGTCGTTTCCGGCCTCGCTTTCCACTGGCCTCATGTACGACGCTTGGCCCGCCACCTTCTCTAGGCCCTTCGCTCAACTTGCATGGCTGACGCTTTGCGGTGTGGCTCAGGCCGTCGTACTGTTCCTGGTGACCGGTCTGGCGGGGGCAAAGCGTGGCGAGGCCTGACACTTCATTCAAGACGAACTCGCTTCGCGGAGCCGGCTCGATTCACGCATTAGGTCTCATGAAGACACCTCTAGCGACTTTGCTCTGTGTAGGCGTCGTCGTATCGACCGGATGCGCATCCCTCTTTCACGGGCCAGACAGAGCACCCACCGCGCAAGAGCTGACTGGGATATGTGACTGGGGTCATCGCGGTTTTGCCGAAACATGGGAGCTGAGTGAAGACGGGACGTTCCATCGGACCCTTCATGAGCATCTGGGGACACCTTCAGCCACCTTCACCGGCACATGGACACTCAAGGGCGACCAGTTGACCCTGAGTGGGGCACCACGAGGCAACAAGGCGGGTGAGGTGATCCTGGCGGAGGCATTCTTCTACAAGCACAAGCCTGCCTTCGCCCGCCGCGAGGACATCGAGAATGAGCAGGTGCATGAGTGGTGGGTATGCAAACGGCGAGACCAAGGTAAGGCTGACAATTCATTCAAGCCGACGCCAACTCGCAGCGCAGCTTGGTCCAGGGCTTAGGCCGCATGGACGATCAACCGCGATTTTTTAGGAAAATCATCGGTTGGCTGCTTGTTGCGGCCGCTGCAGGTTTGATGGGTGCAGCATTGGCCGGGGCGGCGTCCATGTTTGGCACAGCAGATTCTCCCCATGACCGGCGTGGAGAGTGGGCGCCGGTCGTGGTTCCGCTGATGGCCATCCTGTCGTTTGTCCCCGGGCTTCTCGGGATTCGCATTCTTGCGAGTTCAGCCTATCGGCCGTTGAAAATTGCGGTGGTTGGCGCCTTGCTGGTCGGGGTCGTCATCTGCTGGCTTCGTTGGCGGTTCGGCCATGCTGCAAGTTACAACTCATTCCAGCCAGTGCAGTTCCGCAGCACCGTTCAGCCGAGGCCTTAGGCCACTATGAATGTCATCGGCACGTTGATACTGCTACTTGGCGCTGCCGTCGGCCTGGTGATGACCGCCACTCGGCGCGTCAGACTCGTCGGGCTTGCCATCCTCACTCTGAGCGCAGGCCTCATTTGCTTCTTCATGTGGCAATCTTCGCAACGCTACGATGCCTTCGAGTCTGTCGCGTTGGGCGCTTCAGAGGCCGCCGTGGTCGCAGCGCTTGGGGATCCGCCTAGAGTGACGGACGGGTCGGAATGGGTGGAAGCCGGCTATAAGCGCTCTGAGGGGGAACTCATTCCAGGGTGTGTCCGAGAGTACTGGTACTCCGCTTTCTTCTATCCGGAAAAGCTCTCGTTATGCTTCGATTCCAGCGGTGTTTTAATCCACAAGTACCGGTACACATCGTGGTAGAGGCCTGGCGTGTCATCCAAGCCTAGCCCGCTTCGCGGGCCGGCTCGGTTCAAGCGGTAGGCCGCACAGGAGAGAATCATGCAGTTTGCATTGCAGGCCTCTGAAAACATCGGTTGGCTGGCTGTTCTTGCCGGCCTTCTTTTGCTCGTCTATCGCGCAGGCAGGCTCTTCGGAAGCATCTTGCTGGCCTGCCTGGCAGCGATAGCGATCTGGAGCGCGTGGAACGAGCCCATCGTGGAGTGGTTGGACTATTTTCTTTTCGGCACGGTCCACGCCATCCCCGTGAACCCTGGCAAGCCCGATGTTGCCTCAGCAGTTGCTGCTGTCGGAAATACACGCGCAATCGGACGCGCGTGCGAGTCGCTTCTGATCTTGTGGCTTGGCCTGTCGTTCTTGCTGGCAGTGATGTCGGCCAGAGGCACTACGGTGCGGCCCAACCGTTCATCCAGGCAGAGCCCGCTTCGCGGCACGGCTTAAGGTGCGCCCATGCTCCACGTTGAACATCGCCGAATGTTCCGTATCAATGGACTCATTGACGATTTTGTCTTGAGCGGAGATCCAAGCGATTACCTGGAATTCGCAAGCGCGGTGGAATCGGCATTTCAAAGAAGTGAGCCGGTAACACTCCAGACCGCATCAAACTTCCGCATTGAGATCGCTCACGACACTGGCAAGAGTGAACTGTTGACCTCGCTCCAGAATCAGGATGACCACTATCCATCAATGAAGGATTGGGAGGATAGGAGCATGCTCAGGATATGGGGGAACGTAACGGTGCTTCGACAATTGAACCTCTTCCTGAAGGGTATCCCGGAACGGGGCGAGGGCTACAGCTACCTCTCTGAATACTCTGAGGAGCACCTCTACCATCCGCTCTCGCCGGAATGGCGACTTCACGTGCACTCGCCGAAAGAGGGCGGCGGGACGAATGCCTGACAATTCACTTGAGTAGAGCCTGCTTTGCGGCCGTCTCAGGCCGTCGTAGGATGTCGTTCTGCCGTGGCCGCAACGCGACCGGCTTAATCCGAGAGCCAAGCATCATGTTCAATGCATTCGCGCAGCTGGAGAAGAATCTGGGCAGAGCGGGATGGCTTCTTGCTCTGGCTTTTCTGGGTTTTATTGCGTTGTCCTTTGCTCTTTCGGAACTTGGGCATGACGCGGCGTTCGGGATGTTGGGTTTATGGGTCGCGATGCCGTTGGTTGCCTGGTTCATGTCGAAAGCCGCTGCCGTTCAGGGCAAGAATCGCTGGCTTTATGGGCTGGCGTCCCTGCTTCCGCCACTGGCCCTTGTTTCGTTCTTTTCGCTCGTCAACCGTGATTCCATGGCCAAGACTGAAGCAGGAGCGCGACGGCATGATCCCTGAAACTTCATCCAAACCGAATCCGCTTCACGGGCTGGTCTAACCAAAGCGCTTCGCTACAGAGCATCATCGCCATGAACTCAGCAAAGCCACAGGTGGGCGTTGGCGCGATCGTGATGCGTAACGGACGGGTGCTGCTTGGGCAAAGGATGGGCTCGCAT
>Ga0247823_10004484_pt1 | contig 11203 bp, 14 predicted proteins | sample 13C_PalmiticAcid_2_FD_192426 | JGI IMG/M metagenome (GOLD analysis project Ga0247823, IMG submission 192426) | Soil microbial communities from agricultural site in Penn Yan, New York, United States - 13C_PalmiticAcid_Day30 | ecosystem: Environmental > Terrestrial > Soil > Agricultural land...
GGTCTCCGGAGGACAAGCCGTTTGATCGCAAGGCCGCATACGAGGCGTCCAAGTCAAAGCAGCAAGAGGGTAATGGCGCGAGAGACGCAAATGAACTTCGCGAACACCGTAACGATCAATGGGAACGCTAGCCCAAATGCTAGGAGGGCATATGAATGACGGAACAGACACCGGATGAGATTGCAGCTCTTATAAGTGAAGCTGAAAACACCGCGCAAAGCCTACTCGCCATTCGTATGTCGAAGCTTGAGGAGTTAGCGTCAGATTTGCGGGGATTGGTTCTAACTCTTTCAGATCGAGAGCAATTTGACCCTGCTATATGGCAACAAGGTTGCGACGAAATCGAGAAAGGTGTCTCCGAGCTAAAGAGGGATCGGCGGGACATTCAAAAGATAAGCGGACCCGGTTTTTTGCATCGTCTGGAGAAACTAAAGGCTTATCCAGCGGCTCAGTCAGCTATCTGGAACTACAAAGGGAAACTAGAAACGCTCCCGTCAGAAGTGATGATGTTTTATAGGGAGTACAAGGCATTTAAGGCCCGATTTTTCGAAGATAGAGTAATTTTTCTCGACATTGACGGCGTTCTTCTGACCTTTGGCAATTGGTTTATCCCGCACAATTATGAACTTGTATCGACGCCGGTCGAGGCCCGAATGGACCAGCTCCAGCTCGATCCGCGTAGCATCGCCTTGATTGTAAAATTATGCGACCTGGCTGATGCAAGCCTAGTCCTCGCATCGGGATGGCGGAAAACATGGCCGCATGATCATGAAGCGTTGTTGGATCGTCTCGTAGAGCAGGGATTGCGGCGCGAACTTTGGCACGAAAACTGGATGCTGCCTGTCCTTCCGGGCTTCAATAAATGGCAAGAGCTGGCGAAATGGACGGAAGGCGCGAGTAATTTGGTCGCGCTCATTGTTGATGATGAGGTGCCTGCTAATCCCCAACCATTGCACGCTAAGAAAGTTGAAATTCTACAGACTTCAACGCGTGAAGGCTTTGGCTTCTATAACTATGTTGACGCTCTGAAATTCTTCGAAGTCGATGATAAAGCAGTGAAGGTGCCGCCCTCGATCCCGCCGAGAGGCACGCAATTTTATCCGACTATGGGGAGCGGAGGACCGTCCCGGCGCTCCTCTACAAGCTTCCGTCCTTGAGTCAGATAACCCGCCCCCTACGGCCCTACAGCCCTATGTGAGAGAGCGGGCCTACGGGGGCTAGTCGTCATGGTTCCGGTAGAACTTTCTGCGTGGCAACGAATCCATATCCGCTATTTTTCGGCCAGCACCGCCTGCAATTTCCCACATTTTCCGGCGCTTTCGGGCCGCATGTAGAGACATTCCCATGAGATGGGCTACAGCCATAGGTGATCGCCCGATATCAAATAGCCGGTAGCAAAACTCGACACCTCTAAGCGTCAGCTTCTTATTGTCGTACTGATGAAGCGGATGGCGCGGATAATTGTCATCCTCGCTGATGCTGTTGTGCTGTTGTATTTCGGCATTGAGCGCATTGATGTCAGTCTGCCGTGCTTGGGCGAGCTTTCTTATCTTCCGTCTAAGCGCCTTTATTTCCGCTAAAAAAGTCCGCTCAGCGGACTCAAAAAGCAGGCCATTCATCGAAATTGTCGAAGCATAATGATGAGTTTTGTAGAGGTTGCTTAGCTTTTTACGAAAATGTTGAAGCCGCTCAACAGCCTCGTAGTCAAACGCCTTGACGCGCTCCGATCCAAATTCAGAAAGCGTTCGAGCATAACTTTCAGTACTTATATCGTAAGCGCGAATTTCTACGCACCTTCTGAGGGAGATTGCTTTCAGGCATGAGGTGTCCACCAAAATAGGTGGACACCAAATCATGGATGAAGATGCTCCTAAACTGCAGGTGCGGCTTGTTGGTCGCGACGGCCGCCGTCGATATGACCCTGCTTCGCGTGATCAGCTCGTCGCAGCGTGTTTAGAGCCCGGCGTTTCGTTGTCTCGGCTTGCGCGGGAACACGGCGTGAATGCTAATCTCGTGCGCAAGTGGATAAAGAAGGCCATGGAGGAGCGTCCTCTGCCCTCGGTCTCGGCATTCGTTCCGGTTCAGATTGCTCCAAATATGCCTCCGGCTTCTGGCGGCGATTTACTGACGAAGAGCGTGCCGATGGGCAAGCCGTGCCAGGCGTCCAAGGTGAGTGCGCTCCTGCCGAACGGGATCAGCCTGACCGTTGAGTATGACGATGAGAATGGACTGGCCGCAATCATAGGAGCGTTGGGTCATGTTCAGACTGGGCGCTGATCTCAGGGTCTACCTGCATCGCGAACCGATCGACTTCCGGGCTGGCATCAACAGCCTTGCGGTCCTGGTCCAGGAGACGATGGCGCTGGACCCGTTTGCTCCTGCGGTGTTTGCCTTCTGCAATCGCCGGCGTGACCGGGTGAAGCTGCTGTTCTTCGATCGGTCGGGCTTTGTGCTGATCCTGAAGCGGTTGACCGAAGACAAGTTCCGGTGGCCGCGCCGAGAGGTGACGGTGGTTACCCTGACGACCGAGCAACTGCATTGGATTCTCGATGGGATCGATATCGATGCGATGATCCGCCATCCCGTGCGGCAATATCAGATCGCCGGCTGAGGCGGCGTATTGATCAGTTGACGCAGCGACGCGGCTCAGATTCAAAACTGGGATGACCCAAACCGGCGAACCGAGCGTTGCAGAGCTGATGGCGCAGTTGGCGGCCAACGCCGCCGAAATCGCTGCGCTCAAGGCCGAGAAGGAAGTGCTCTCGCGACGGGTCGTCAAGCTGGAAGAAGAACTGGCGCTCGCAAGGCTGCATCGATTTGCACCCCGCAGCGAAAAGCACGTCGATCGCCTCTTCAACGAGGCCGAAGAGGCCGCAGACGAGGATGATCCTGATGATGGCGATGAGGTTGTCGCCGATCTCCCGGATACAGGCGTGCCGTCGGTCGATAGCGCGGCGGGAAAGAAGCGTGGCCGCAGACCATTGCCGGAGGACCTGCCGCGCGAACGTGTCGAATACGATCTGCCCGACGATCAGAAAGCTTGCCCTTGCTGCGACAGTCAAATGCATCGCATGGGCGAGGCCGTTACCGAGCAGCTTCATATTGAGGTTAAGGCTAAGGTTCTGCAGAATGTGCGGTTCAAATACGCCTGCCGCCACTGCGACCGCACCGGCATCAACACGCCTGTCGTGATCGCACCGATGCCGCCGCAACCATTGCCGGGCAGCATTGCCACCGCTTCGACGCTGGCCTTCGCACTCGTCCACAAATACGTCGATGGCACGCCGCTCTACCGCGTGGCGCAAACGTTCGAACGGGCCGGCGTACCGATCAGCCGTGGCGCTCTTGCTCACTGGGTGATCGGTTCGAGCGAGAAGCATCTACATCGCATCTACGACGCTCTGAAGCTGCGGCTTCGATCGCAGCCTCTTGTTCATGGCGATGAGACGACAGTTCAGGTGCTGAAGGAAAAGAACAAGGAAGCCACCAGCACGTCGTACATGTGGGCTTACCGCAGCAGCGAGAACAGTGACGAGCCAATTGTACTGCTCGACTACCAGCCGGGCCGCGGCCAGGTCCACCCGCAGGCCTTTCTCGGCGACTACCGCGGCATATTGGTGAGCGACGGCTACACCGCCTGGCGCACATTACATGGCGCAACCCATGTCGGGTGCATGGCCCATTCCCGGCGGCGCTTCGTCGAGGCCCTCAAAACCCGGAAGAATGGAGGCGGACCACCGGAACAGGCACTCCGGTTCTTCGAACAGCTCTACCGGATAGAAAAGCAGGCGCGAGACAAAAAGCCTGACGCCGGGGAAACGCAGGCCGATTGCATTCGTCGCTTCCGGCAACAGCACAGCTTGCCTGTCCTGAACGCACTCAAGTCATGGCTCGACAATATTGCGCCGAAGGTTGTGCCGGATACCAAGCTCGGCGATGCCGTGTCCTACACCCTGAACCAATGGGATTATCTGACGCGCTACATCAGCGACGGCAGGATGCCGATCGATAACAACATTCTGGAACGTGACATTAGAGTATTTGCGACCGGAAGAAAATCGTGGTTGTTCAGCGATACCGCTGACGGAGCCAGAGCCAGCGCCGTGATTTACAGTCTGATGCTGACCTGCCGCGCCTGTGGCGTTGACCCACTCACCTGGCTGCGCCACGTGCTTACTGAGTTGCCTCAGCGCGAGGAAGCCGCCGACATCGGCGACTTGCTGCCGTTCAACTTCTCCAAAACCTCCGCCGCCTGATACAGCTGGATATCGCTACGCAGGAGCGGCCGCGTCAGCGATGCCGCCTATGTCAATGTGCATAGAAAATCGCGCTTACCTTATATCTGACACCAGCTCGTGCATTCGATGTCCGACGATATTTCGATAGTCGATCAACGTGACGATTTCGTTCTTCTCGGCATCATTGATCGCGCCGTCATCGATAAGCGCATTGAGCGCCTTCGGAAGAGGTCTTTTGGCCCCCTCTGGAACTCGCTCTTTAAACTCAGCGGGCTTAAATCGGACCCGCAGTCTGTCTGTTGTCTGTATCAGGTCTAGAACTTGCCGCTTCAGCTCTTCGGCATAGAACATTATGAGTAGCATCTGCATTGCGCGCAGCTTGAGAATATTTCGTTCGAACGCTGGTAGCCTTGAGCCTAATGGGTCAGTGTATCGGGGCGCGAACATGTCCGATCAGCGCTAATTTTTTAAGCCAAGCTCAGCGGCGAAATACTCCCGCAGCTCTGCAACTGTCGAAAACAGAACGTCTGGTTTCGAGGCTTCCAGCTCTGACGTGTCGGTGCATCCCCATGCCGAACCTACCGCGATCACACCCGCGCCGCGCGAGGCTCCGGTGTCCTGGGGCTGGTCACCGATATGATAGGTTTCCCCCGGTGATGCGCCTGCCTTCGACATGGCGAGCAGCAAACCTTCAGGGTGAGGCTTCCGGTTCTTCACCTGATGATAGCCAACAACGATGTCTATCGGCCAGCCATGCGCCTTGATGAACGCTTTCGGCACCATGTCCGGGCTTTTTGTGACGATAGCTATCTTTTGCCCCGCCTCGTGCAGCTCTTGGATCAGCTCGTTAATTCCCTCATATACGGGAAGCTTTGACGCCTGCGCCATAACAGCTTTCCAGTTCCGAGCTGCACGGAGATCCTCGACCGAAGAGGTATCGACAAGGGTCTGGTCGAAATCAAAAATGATCATTTAGAAAGCCATCGAAGTTTGAGTGTCGTTGCTGCTTGGCTTCTCCGGCGCAGGCTCGATAGAAGGTTTCAGATTTTCGATATCTGCGAGTAGCTGAGTAAGAGCAGCACCATCAGCGATGCCCCGCGCCCATCGTTCTGCAATCATCATTTGATTGCCCTTAGTCTTATCCTCACCCTTCCACTTATCAGGGTGGTCGATGCATGCCAGAATGCGTTTTTGCTCACGGGAAAAGCGGACCGTGTGCATGGTGCCGCCCTTCACGTCAGTTTCTATTACAAGAACGGCGTCCGATAGTCCGCTCTGGACGCGATCACGTTCGGCAAATGCCGTTCGCATTGGTGTGACGCCAAGCGGATATTCGCTGACGAGGCAACCGCCGTTTTCCAGCAGACGTGAAGCTAGACCACGATTGGCAGCGGGATAGACTTTATCCAGACCGTGCGCCATCACGGCGACCCCTACGCCGTGGGCGTCCAAGCAGCCTTCATGGCCCAGAGTGTCACACCCGTGCGCGAGACCGCTGACGATGATGAAGCCAGCTTCGGCGGCAGTCGCGGCAGATTTCCGGGCGACAACCTCACCGTAGGGTGTTGGCTCTCTCGTTCCGACGACCGCAAGACATTTCGGAGCATGTAAGCCCGAAACATCGCCCTTCACGTACAGGACTGCCGGTGGATCGGGTATGTTTCGCAACCGTTCTGGATAACCCTCGTCATGGAAAGAGTAGAACTTGATGCCACTCGCTTTCGTGTTTTCAAGCTCGAACTCGGCACGATCCCAAGCGTTAAGTAGCTCGGTTTCTGGCAGTTTTGCGCGCATCGCTCTGTCAGCGATGATTTCCCTCGCGTCACTGTCGGGAATGGGACCGTGCACGATACGCAGTGCAGCGCGCCTTCCTACTCCCTTGAGCTTCATTAAGGCTGTAAGGGCCACAGAGGTCGATGATATGGACGATGCAGCCATGGTCTAGCCTTTCTTGAATTTCGCGTCGTGCTCCTGTTCGCCCTGCTTCCAGAGATCGTCCCATTGGGCAGGAACTTGATCGTTATCAGGATTAGGGCAGTAGGCGACACTTTCAGCCTTTGCAAACGCTACCCCGTAGACCTTGCAATCTGGATTTGTAGCAAGAACCGCTTGAGCAATACGCGACAGTGTATCACCGCGAGTGATAATATCATCAAAAACAAAAACATGATCCGCATCTATTTTTGCGGACTGGTAGTTTGCTTTGTCGAGTTCAGCAGAGCGTCCTTCTCCTGAATATATAGTATGAATCTTCTGGTGAACCTGTTTAGAGAGCGCGGTGTCAGTGTATCGCGCACCGCAAATTCGAGCACACTCCTTGGCAATCCAAGGCACGGCCCTGTTCGGATCAGCCGTGGTTTCGCCAGATGAAAGAGCTGGAATAAATACTGACCGTTTCGGATCAACACCGAGTTCCTTCATAAGCGCGGGGACGGCTTTGTAAAAGACAGTCGCCCCACCCCATTCAGCTTTGTTGCTCTTGTCCTTGAAGCGAATAAATCGAGCAGTCCAATGCTCGCTGGTCTTATCCTTCAGCTTATAGCCGATTGCATAAGAATAAGTCAGGCCGGTGTTAATGCTCAGATGTGGAAAGCCCATCCAACCAGCAAACATAGTGTAGTAAATCATCAATGCCCCTCCCCTTTTTACGCCCGCAGAAAATGTAGTGAGAGCGGGAATACAATTCAACTATGAGGCGAGGCTAGAGGCATTTTATTCGCTCGAATTTTCCTCCATTTTAATTGCGATAAGACGTGAGATCGTAGCTACCCCGACATTGTAGGACCGTGCCAGCTCTCGCTGGCCTTCACCGGCCGCGAGCCTTGCCCGAATTTCGCGCTGCTGCAATGGTGTAAGTTTGGGTTTGCGCCCGAGCTTCACTCCTTGCGCCACAGCTTGCGCCCGCCCTGCGGCCGTCCGCTCGATCATTCGGGCACGCTCCCATTTCGCCGCGATCCCGAGCACGGCTAGGACCACGTCCGCCAGCTCCGAGGTGGTATCTACGATGGGTTCATTTAACGACCGGAATCCGGCCCCCGCCTCCCTTACTTCGTGCAGGATGTTGAGCAGATCGCGAGTGTCACGGGCCAGCCTGTCGACGGCAACGACCATCAGCGTGTCACCCGAAGCGAGGGCCTTCAGGGCGCGGCGCAGCTCCGGCCGGTCGGACTTCGCTCCGCTCACCTTTTCCAAAAATATCGGATCGCACCCCGCAGCCTTGAGCCTTTCGACCTGGCTGCTGAGGTCCTGCCCTGCCGTCGAGACTCGTGCATACCCATAAAACATGACGCTATTTCGGAACAGAATTTCGGAACGCGCAACCCCTTGATTTTAAAGGATCGGAAAACTGTTCCGTAATTCTTGATTTTCGGAACACTTCACGTCAGAATCCGTTCAAGCAACAAGGAGCCGGTGCCATGATCGAGGAAGCCCGAAAAATCGTAGGATCGTCTGAAATCCGGGCGCTGGCTGTTATCGCCACCTACGAGGACTTTGACAGGCCAACCACAAGGCAGCGATACATCGAAACGCTCTACAAAGCAGAAGATGGCGGCTATTACCTTATGATCAGCCGAGATCTGTTCGAAGTCTCACAGCATGCCGCTTTTTCATGGCTGAATAGGCGCGGATTTTATGAGGTCGTGATTGGTATATACTGCGATCTTGAAGGGTCAGAGATCGAGCTGCCAACGGAGGGAAGCTATGCTAGGTAGGATGTTCAAGGGAGGCGACAAGCGGGCCGAGGCAAAGCCGGGTGACGTGCGGGAAAATTATAATCCCTCTCATTTTGACCGCAGGGTTTTGAACGACAAACCCGATACCGTGCCCGGTCATCTTCACAATCTACAGGTTCAAGCAGAGGTTACGCGTCTCGACGCGAATGAGCGGCTTGATACTCTTATTGAGATTCAACGCGAGCTGTTGGCGACACAGAAGGCCATTCTGGAGGAGTTGCGAAAACCTCAGCGACCTTAAGTGTCACCCGAACTGCTATGCTTTCTGCGTTTACGCAATTTCACGTTTGAGAAGCTTGATTACCTCATCGACGCTAAGTTCACGACCGATCAAGCCTGGGCGGATCGTGTCGAACAATGCAGCCATTTTGCCGTAACGCGCTACGGTCGGTGAGTGGGAATTCATTGAACGACCTTTGAAGTCCTCGAAGCGGTTCAGTTTTTGCACCAAAAACTGCGCGATACCCATATATTCCCCTTCATTGTTGCCATCAAAGCCAGCGAATTTCGGCTCCTCGGCCCACGAGCCTACCTCGTCAATAAGCCTTTGCCTCTCAGCAACTCCAAAGCCTTTGGAAGCTCGCTCAATGAAGGTCCACATATCCATGACATCAACGACGAGGCTAACTCGCTTCGGGTCGTCTACATGATTGTGAAGGATGCCTGTCATCTCCCAATCAAGGGCCCAGAAGTGGCCGCCATAGATAGCTTGCTCAATCAGCTCCATGTCTTTGATGTCGTATTCGTTGTTTTTCTTGTCCTTCCTCGCATCGATCTGGTCACGCCTTATTTGTGCGAGCATCCACATCATTAGCTTTTCAGGGTTGGTAGGTCGAAAAGCCTGCTGAGATTTTGCGGTGAGACCTACCTCTACAAGGCGTCGAACAGCCTCTGATCGCGAAGGGAGGTCATCTTGCCCCCCGCGCCAAACATCCACTTTCTCGATCAAATCAGAATCAAGTCGCAGTTCCAATCGTTCTGTCTTCGGCACCATTACAAGCTCCATCGAATTCCGGTTAATGCCGTATTGTACGGCATATGTACGGATATTACAATAGGTGTACGGCAAAGACATATGGACTTAGGTGAGGTAGGGTAACGCAAATAGATGAGGGTTTCCGTCAATGACTTCAAAGTTAATCGACGTCTGGGACGTTGAAACATTCGATCATGCTCTCATGGCCGAGCTGGAGGCAATGAAGGACCTGTTTTGCAATTATGAGCAAACTGAGAAGATGAACTATCGCGAGCATCAGGCGTCTAAAGAGTGGATTCCCCATAAAGAAAATCCCTATGCGGCTGATCGGCAAGCCATTCTCGAAGAGAATATCATGCCTATGATGGCACAACGCATCATTCGAGCATGGCATTACACCCGCCTTACAGATGACGAGGCTGATTTTCTGAAGGCTAACGGTATTTATACGTCTGATCTAACGACGATACGTAAACGGTTGGACACACAAGTTGCGGCAGGCACGATATCGGCCACGGTTGCGGATGCTTTGTATGGCTCAAGCCCCTTTTACAGTCAAAAAGAAGCGCGTTCCGGCAAGTTCTGGATGACATCTCACCCTTATGATCCCAACCACCACGGCGTTGAACTATTGCTGGGGCATTGGGGCGGTGAAGGCGTGTATTTTTGGCTAGAAGACGACGAGCACATTAAGCTTGTGCAAGGTATCGGCAGACCACGTGTTATTGAGATGGCCATACCCTTGAGCCTGACGACCAGCGCATATTCAGCTGCAAAAGCCGTGATCGCCGCGTTCGTAACAGCTCATGGCTGCGAACCTGATGGAAGCGCATTCGATTTGTATGCCACAAGCGCGCTGGGAGCTGACGCTGTCCTGAATGTCTTGACGGAAGGCAGTCCTGAGTTTGGCGCTCTAGCTCGCGGCTATCCAGCTCGCTTTGCTGAGCAACAGGTCGGGTAGCCGGAACTTACCACACAGTCAGCCACGTACCTTACAGTAGTGGAGCACTCTCCTACCGTCTTCTCCCTCGATTGTGATGGAGATCGCGAGCTTTCCATTGCGGGTGACTGTCCCCCTCGCCGGGGTCACGCCGTCGCCCGAGCCGTCAGCCGCTTCACTCTCTGCGTTGATCGTGAAGGGGATCACTTTGCCCAGACCCTTCCCCAGCTTGACATTGCCGGTCACGGCTGAAACGTCCTGATTGTCGTCCCAGCGGTTCCCCGAGATGGTCAGAAACTCAGCCACATATCGGTAGAGGTCCGAGGCAAAGAACTTTTGGCAGTCGGCGTCGTTGCGCGGGCCTCTGTCAGTCTCGGCCGCTGTGGGCGCTTGATAGAAGGCATAACGGCCATCGAGCGAGCTTTGTCCGGCGTTGGCAATTTCAGGAGCGATGAGGGCCATTGTCAGCCCGGCAAAAAAAGGAAGTCCATTCATCGGTTCCCCTCCATCTGCGTCATCAGCAAGAGCATGTGTGCAATAGCGCTATCGGTGCGGCCTTGGAGATTTTGTGCGCTGGAGGACGCCGCGCGCAGCTCGAGCGCGTTTTGACGGGTCATGTTGATGGCAAGCGACCGCAGATCGGCGTCGGCATTCGCCACAGCGCTCCCCGAGCTGGTCATGTAAGAGCCGTCGCCCGACGCCATCGTGTTCGTATTCACGCTTTCGCCGGAGCTGGTCGGCGTTTCCGCGACGGTCTGGCCGGGTGTGCATGTGTTCTGTAGGGACTGACTGCGCCCGGCGCGAACCGCCGCCATGCCGATGACCGGTACACGCTCCTTCAGGTAGCGCTCCGGGTTCACATAGAACCACGTTTTAGGCGATGCGGCCTTCAGGGAGTCCGCCGTGGCGTATCCGTTCGGATCGCGCTTTCCCCCACCCTCTGGAAAGGCGCAATCGTCAGTGCTGGACCCCGGCACGCACTTTGTTGCCGAGACCGCGCTTGCAGGCACCTGAACCTCAAAATGCAAATGCGGCTTTCCGGCCGATTTGTTGTCCCCGATCTTGGCGATTTCCTCCCCTGCCTTTACGTCCCTTGAATCAGGCCGCGAGTAAGAATGCAGATAGAGCGTGCGGAACTGATCGCCCGTCACCATCACGCCCATGCCGCCCAGAGTGAGCTTGCCGTCATGAGCCGCAAAGAGCTGCTGTCCGTTGGAGGCTTGGCCTACGGCATCCTTCGGATAGATATCCGATCCGCGATGCCAGCCATTGCCAGCGCCAGCACCTGGCCGATCCCATGCGCCATATTCCGAGA
>Ga0247823_10004488_pt1 | contig 11196 bp, 6 predicted proteins | sample 13C_PalmiticAcid_2_FD_192426 | JGI IMG/M metagenome (GOLD analysis project Ga0247823, IMG submission 192426) | Soil microbial communities from agricultural site in Penn Yan, New York, United States - 13C_PalmiticAcid_Day30 | ecosystem: Environmental > Terrestrial > Soil > Agricultural land...
CCTCGTCGAGCGCGGCATCATCAACGGCCGCTTCAAGCGCACGCACCCGGGCAAGATCGTCAGCAGCTTCCTGATGGGAACGCGCCGCCTGTACGACTTCGTCGACGACAACCCGCTCGTCGCCCTTCTCGACGTCGCCTACGTCAACGACACGTCCGTCATTCGCCGCAATCCGCGCGTCACCGCGATCAACAGCGCCATCGAGGTCGACATCACCGGACAGGTCTGCGCCGACTCGATCGGCACCCGCCAGTACTCCGGCGTCGGCGGCCAGATGGACTTCATCCGCGGCGCATCGTTGTCCGAGGGAGGCAAGCCGATCATCGCACTGCCGTCGACGACCAGTCGCGGCGAGTCGCGCATCGTCCCGTTCCTGAAGCCGGGCGCCGGCGTCGTCACGACGCGCGCGCACGTGCACTACATCGCGACCGAGCACGGCGTCGCCTACCTTTACGGCAAGACGCTCCGCGAGCGCGCCCATGCGCTCATCGAGATCGCCGCGCCCGAGCACCGCGAGGCGCTCGAGATCGCGTGCCACGAGCGCTTCAACAGCTTCGAGCCGGCGCTCGCGTAAGTCGTTCGGTGTCTCCTGGAGCGCGTCGCGACGCCCGTCGCGGCGCGCTCTTCCGAGCAGCGTCCCGTCATCGCACCATTCAGTCAACCAACGGATCCGGCCGCCCGGATAAATCCCAATGTCCGTCTGGATTGTCGCCCTTCTCGTCTTCCTCGTCAACCTGCCCTTCGGCTACTGGCGCGCCAGCGTCCCGACGAGATCGCGTACCTGGTTCCTCGCGATTCACCTGCCGGTGCCCATCGTCGTCGCCCTGCGCATCGTCGCCGACATCGGCTTCGCCTTCTGGACCTACCCGGTGCTCATCGGCGCCTTCGCGCTCGGGCAGTGGGTGGGAGGAAGGATCCAGGCGTCTCGCGGCGCCCGTGAAGTGATGGTGTAAGTCGCTCGCGTTACGTCCGTGACCCCCTGGCTGTCAGTCCTCCGACAACCGTCGCGAGGACTGCCTGTGGTTTCCCTCACCCGTCGTGTATTCGCCACACTGCTGCTCGTCTGCGCCACCGCCGGGTGTCGCGCTGACGTGCAGCACTACGTCGTCCGGAGCGATCTGGCCGCCATCGACGGGGCGAAGGTCTCATCGGTGCGTCTCGACGATGGGACCACCGTGCGATTCGACTCGACGCGCGGCGTGGTTGGTCCGCCGGACGTCGCCGTCATCAGCGGTCGAGCGCTCGACGGAGATTCGCTCACCATACCCTTCGATCGTGTCGCCGAGGCGGACGTCCGGATTACGACCACGAGCACGCCCGGGACCTGGCTGATCGCCTGCGTCACCGTCGTCGGCATCTTCATCGCCGTCATGTCTCAATTCTCCGCGCACTGATGAAGACGCTGACTGCGATCATCGCCGTCGTGGCACTCCTCCTCAGCCGGTCCGATGTGCAAGCGCAGTCGGTCGACAAGGACGTGCGAGCCGTGCTTTCGTCGAACGACTCGACGCTCGTCGGCGGGCTGCTGCTCGGAATCGAATCCGCCTCGATCCTCCTGCGGATCGATCTCGACGATACGCTCAGCATTCGTCTCGACGACATCGAGCGCGTCACGCTCATTGAGGAAAGGCCCCGATACGGGTCGGCCGCGGTCGTGCTTGGTCTCCAGGCCGCATTCGTCTACACACGCCTCCGCCAGAGCCGCGACGGCACGCCATTCGGCGCGCACGGGGACTACCTCCTCTCAATGATCCCGGGCCTCGCCATCGGAGGTCTCGTCGGGTTCTGGATCGACGCGGCGACACGACAGCCTCGGATCGAGCTCGACGCGTCCACGCAGCGAGATGAGCTGCTCGACCGCGCCGCCGAATCGCTCGATCGCGACCATGACTGGAGCCTCTCGCAGTACTCGGGAATCGTGCATGGCGCGGTCGATGAGGAGGCGGTCTATGGGCCGGGTCATCGCCGAACCCACGACGGCAACGCAGCGCTCGGAGACAACGTCACGCTCCTCCGCCGCCTCGAGGTGGCGCGTCGCGTCCACCCCTGGGTCGACCTCGCACTGACGTACTCGGCGCTGGCGCAGCCGGGATTCGAGGGACAGATCCGCTTCGAATACGAGAGCACGCAAGGTCCGGTCGTCGTCGCCGCTCCGATGTCCTACACGTTCGATGGGGACGCAGTGCTCGTTGGCGGTCACCTTCGATACAGCCCCTGGGGTCCGCGAAGCGTCGTGCTCGTGCGGGCAGGCGCGGCAGCGGGGATCGCGGTGCCGGATGTCTGGCGCAACGGCGAGCGCTTCGTGCGCGGCGTCCGTCCCGCTGCGATCGGTACCGTTGAGGTGACCCTGGGCCTCGGCAGCACGCGCATCGGGCTCGCGGCCGAGTACCTCCTCGTCGGGTCGCTCGAGCTCCCGGCCGCCGGCTCCCGCGGCGCGCCGACACCCTTCGATCCGTCGAGCGGATGCGTCGGTATCGTGCTCGGCTTCGCCCTGTGACGCCCTGGGGCAATGTCTGACATGCGTCATGCTTGGCCTTGTTGAGCCTCGCTATGTTCCAATTGCACGGAACAGCGATTCAACGGAGCAGGTCATGATCGTCCAGGATGAGGAAACGTCGATAGCGGGCCGGACGCTGCATCCGGAGAGCCTGATGATGGGCTACGGATACAGGCCGGAACTGAGCGAAGGCGCCGTGAAGTGCCCGATTTTCCAGACCTCCACGTTCGTCTTTCGCTCGGCAGAGGAGGGTAAGGCCTTCTTCGAGCTCGCCTACGGACTGCGCGCGCCGAACGAGCACGAGATGCCGGGGCTGATCTACAGCCGCGTCAACAACCCCGACCTCGAGATCCTCGAGGACCGGCTGACGCTCTGGGATGGCGCCGAAGCGGCCGCCGTGTTCTCGAGCGGAATGTCCGCGATCAGCACCACGCTCCTGCAGTTTCTCCGCCCGGGCGACGCGATCCTCTTCAGTGAGCCGGTCTACGGCGGCAGCGATTACCTGCTGAAGCACGTGCTTCCGAACTTCGGCATCCGCACGGTCGGCTTCGACGCCCGCGGCGGCGAGACCGCGCTGGCGCGCGCCGTGCACGAGCATGACCTCGTCGATTCGTTGAGGATGATCTTCGTCGAGACGCCGGCGAACCCGACGAACGCGATCGTCGACCTCGAGGCCTGCGCACGCGCCGCACGCACCTTCTCGACCGGTGAGCGTCGCGTGCTGCTCGCTGTCGACAACACGTTCCTGGGTCCGCTCTGGCAGCATCCGCTCAAGCATGGCGCCGACCTCGTGCTCTACTCCGCGACGAAGTACATCGGCGGCCACAGCGACGTCATCGCCGGCGTCTGCCTCGGCTCGCGTGAGCTCATCGCGCAGGTCAAGGCCATGCGCACGATCCTCGGCACGATGGCCGGTCCGCATACCGGATGGCTGCTGATGCGCTCGCTCGAGACGCTCAAGCTCAGGATGACCGCGCAGATGAAGACCGCGCGCGGCGTCGCCGATTTCCTCGCCGGCCATCCCAAGGTCGAGCGGATGTACTACCTCGGCCACCTCACCGAATCCGATCCCGAGCACGCGATCTACCGCCGGCAGTGCCTCGCTCCCGGCTCGGTCATCTCCTTCGATATCGTCGGCGGCGAGGCCGAGGCCTTCCGCTTCCTCAACGCTCTGCGCCTTGTCAAGCTCGCCGTCAGCCTCGGCGGAACCGAATCCCTCGCCGAGCATCCCGCCTCGATGACCCACTCCGACGTCGACCCCGACGAGCGCATCAGCATGGGCATCACCGACCGGATGATCCGCCTGTCGATCGGCGTCGAGCACCCGGAGGATTTGATTGCAGATCTGGAGCAGGCGCTGGAGATGGTGTGATAGAGGTTAGAGGTTAGATGTTAGATGTTATTGGTTGTTGGTTATTGGGGTTTTGTTATTGGTTATTGGCAGGCTTCTTCTTCCGGGTGGTGGTGCGGTCGCTGTGCGGCTTCGCTGAAATCTAGAGGCCAATAACAAATAACAAATAACAAAAAACCATTAACCACAACCCAGGTCCAAGCAGTGTTCCCCTCATTCGAATCCGCTCGCACCTTTATCGACGATCACCATGTCGCAGTGGTGGATTTGAAATTCTGCGATCTCTGGGGGCGGTGGCATCATCTGACGGTGCCCGCTTCGCAGTTCACTCCTGCGTTGATGAGCGACGGGATCGGGTTCGATGGCTCGTCGGTCGGATTGAAGAGCGTCAAGTCCGGCGACATGGTCATGGTGCCGTTGCTGGATACGGGCTTCGTCGATCCTTTCTGGGAGGCCTCGACCCTCAGCTTCATCTGCTCGACGCTCGAGGCCGACACGCACGAGATTTTCGCGAACGATCCGCGCACCATCGCCATCCGCGCCGAGGAGTATCTGCGCTCGACCGGTATCGCGACGCACAGCCTGTGGGGACCCGAGTACGAGTTCTATGTGTTCGATTCGGTCGCCTTCGACAGCGGCGTCAACCATGCCAGCTTCCGGATGGATTCCAACGAGGCCGACTGGAACAGCGGCACCGGCGGACACGGCCATTACATCCCGCTGCACGGTGGCTATCACGCAATCGCGCCGAAGGATCGGCTCTACAACCTCCGCACGGAGATCTCGCTGACGCTCGAGTCGATGGGCGTGCCGGTGAAATACCATCATCACGAGGTCGGCGGTCCCGGGCAATCGGAGATCGAGACGGCGATGATGGATATCGTCTCCGCCGGCGACGCGACGATGCTCGTCAAGTACGTTGCGAAGATGACCGCGCAACGGCACGGACAGACCGCGACGTTCATGCCGAAGCCGTTGTACGGCGAGGCCGGCAGCGGCATGCATTTCCACCAGCAGCTCTTCGACGGCGAGACCAATCTCTTCTACGATCCCGACGGGTACGGCTGCATCAGCGAGATGGGACGGTACTACATCGGCGGTCTGCTCGCGCACGGTCCGGCGCTGCTGGCGCTGACCAATCCCAGCACGAATTCGTATCGCAGGCTGATCCCCGGTTTCGAGGCTCCCGTCAACGCGTTCTTCTCGCTCGGCAACCGCAGCGCGGCCGTGCGGATTCCGAAGTACGCGACGCAGCCGGGCGCGGCCCGCATGGAATTCCGTCCGCCGGACGCGACGTGCAACGTGTACCTGGCGATCGCCGCGCAGATGCTCGCGGGCATCGACGGAATCATCAACCGGATCGATCCGACCGAGGCCGGCTTCGGTCCGTTCGACGCCAACGTCTTCGACTGGAGCGATGCCGAGCGCGCCGCGATCAAGCGCCTGCCGGGCTCGCTCGCCGAGGCGATGCGCGCCCTCGAGGAGGACAACGCGTTCCTCCTTGCCGGCGATGTCTTTTCGAGCGAGATGCTCAGGATGTGGAAGGAGCAGAAGCTCGAGCAGGAATACTACGCCGTGCGGAACCGTCCGCACCCCTACGAGTTCGGGCTGTATTTCGACGTTTGATCGAACGGCAGCTCATCCCCCGACCGCGAGCGCACCACCCACCGCGTGCCCAGCCGGTCTGTCCGATCATCCCATGCAAGAGGTTGGTTCATGAATTCCCCCAAAGGATCCCGACCGGGATTCACAGCATTACTCCTGGTACTGCTGGGACTGTTCGCCGCTGGGAGCGCCCGGGCGAATCTCGGCTCGTACGTCTTCGCCGAAAGCACCGGCGAGCGCATCGACATCTCCGGCATCTCGACGGCCGTGTTCACCGGCAACGACGGCTGCGTCGGAACGAACATCGACGATAACTCGAACAGCGCGGTCGACATCGGCTTCAACTTCCGCTTCGCCGGCAACGACTACGCGAAGTTCTCGGCATCGACGAACGGCCTCATCGGCCTGTTCACGCAGTACGGCTCCACGAAGGTCTCGAGCTGCTGGGTCAATCTTCTCAACGCCGTGACCGGCGGCTGCTCCGACGAGTATGCGCTCACGCTCGACTCGATCCCCCAGATCGCGCCGATGTGGGACGACATGCGCGTCGCCAGCACGTGCTCGGGTCACCCGTTCGACGGCATGATCCATTACGCTGTCGTCGGGGAGGCTCCCTCGCGCGTGCTCGTCATCGAGTTCCGCGACATGGAGTACGACTATCGGCAGAACCGCTTCACGACGTTCCAGACGCGCCTGTACGAAGGCTCCAACCGCATCGAGTTCTGGTACGCCGGCACTTCCGATCTCTCGTTCAGCGGCGACGGTTCGTCGATCGGACTGGCGGCGATCGATGGCGCGAGCGTCCTCAGCGTCTCGGCGGGACCGCCCGCGAGCGCGTCGACCGGCTCGGTCGACGATCGCAACGATCCGCGGAACATCGCCGCGAACACGCTCTACACGTTCGTCCCCTGCGAGATCCGCATCGGCCCGGCGCCGAGCGGTGAGGTCAGCGCCGTCATCGTCGACGGACAGGATCTGCTCGACGGCGCCGAAGTGACCGTCGGCAGCGAGGCCACGTTCGAGCCCATCATGCTGTCGCTCGGCGAGTCGCCCTGCGACAGCCGCAGCTACACGTTCGAGCTCGGCGGAATCGGCGCGAGCGAGTACACGATTTCGCCGCAGGAGGGATCGCTCGAGCCCGGCTCGTCGACGATTCCGATGATCACGTACCGTCCGATGTGCCCGGGCACGCGCCCGGCGACCCTGCGCATCGTCGGCAGCGACGGCACCGATCGCACGTTCCTTCTGGGAGCCGTCGCGATGGCGCAGATCGAGTGGCGCACCGACATCGCGCAGGGCGGAACACCCGCGCTCGCCGACGGCGACACGCTGCTCGGCACGGTCGTCGTCATGCGCAACCAGGCGACCGCGTTCACGCCGCTGACGATCGCGAACATCAATCCCGATCCGTCGGCTCCGGCGACCGATGTGAGCTTCGAGCTCATCGACCCGAATGGGCAGTACACGATCTCGACGACCGGCGCGACGCTCGGTGTCGGCGAGAGCGTGACGCCGTCGATCACGTTCCTGGCAACGGCGATCACGTTCCAGGAGGCATACCTCGTCGTGACGACAGCGTGCGAGCAGCGCACGTTCCTGCTTCGCGCGTTCTCCGCGGCGCCGGCGGGTGCGCTGATCAGCAACGGCGAGACGCTCGGACCGGACTCCTATGTCTTCGGACCGAACGCATCGTGCGTCGCCAGCGGCAGCGAGGTCGTGCCGATCATCGTGCAGAACACCGGCTACGGGGATTTTCTCATCACCGGCGTCGACATCTATCGCACCGATACGATGCAGCGTCAGGGAACCCCGCCGTTCCCGATGCTGCGCGACGCTGCCGGAGCGCTCATTCGCTCGAGCGAGTACAGGCTCGCCAACGCCGCCGGCATCGCGCTGACGCTGCCGATCGTCGTCGCGCAGGGCTCTTCGCGGATGATCTATGTGCACTTCATCGGAAGCGAGCCCGGCCGCCGCTACGCGCGTGCGTACGTGCGGACCAACGGCCAGAACTTCGCGAACCCGGACGCGCTCGGTGAGGTCATCGAGGGCGTGCTGAGCTTCAACCTGCTGGCGCGCTCGATCGGCTCCGGCCTCGCCGCGACGCCCGACGGCGCGCGGATCCGTCCGCTCGTGATGACGCCCGCACGCCTCGGCGAGAGCTCGACGGCGCGCTTCCCGGTGAGCAACGCCGGCGCGTGCGACCTGCTGATCCGCCGCGACAAGCTGCGCATCACCTCCGGCGACGTGCACGAGTTCGAGCTCGTCGACGTGCTGCCGGCGACGCCGGTCGATGCGAAGGCCAACACGTACCGCATCGCTCCGGGCGCGACCGACTACATCACGGTGCGCTTCACGCCGTCGCGCTCCGGAACGCGCATCGCGACGGTGACGCTGCAGACGAACGACTCGACGATCTGGCTGCCCGGACTCAGCGAGCGCGGCACCTATCGCGTCGACCTCTACGGCTTCGGTCGCGCGGGACTCGACGCGTCGAGCCTCGTGCTGCCACCGGTTCTCGTCGGCGGCGTCGTCGACGGAACGGCGATTCTCGAGAACTCGTCGAACGGAGTCGTCGACGTGCGGCAGATCTCGTTCGTCGGTGACGACGCGGCCGAGTTCCGCGCATCGGCGACGAAGCCCTGGCCGACGCTTCCGGCGGCAGTGCTGCCCGGTGGCAAGCTGGCGCTCGGCGTCGAGCTGGCGCCGACCGGCCTGGCCGGAGCGCGTCGCACGGTGCTCGAGGTGATCACGACGACCGAGGACACGATCCGCGTCGCCGTTCGTGGCGAGGCGGGCATCGCCGAGCTCGAGGTCGGACCGACGGTGCTCTTCGAGGACGTCAACATCCCGATCGGACAGTATGTCCGCCGGACCGTGACGATCACCAACAACGGCACGTTCCCGGTTCGCCTGCAGACGCCGTTCATCTCCGGCGTCGACGCGGCCAACTACACGATCGGGGCGCTGCCGCGACGCGACATCGATGCCGGACAGAGCGAGTTCCTGGAGGTCACGTTCCGTCCGGAGCAGGAGGGAACGTCCTCGGCGACGCTCGAGATCCCGAGCAGCCTCGGCACACGCACGGTGCAGCTCGGCGGCGGGTCGCTCGTGACGATCGACCGTGAGACGACGCCGGACGACGGCGTCAGCGGATTCGACGTGGCGACGACGGGCGGACTTCGCGTCGACGCGATCCGACCGAACCCGACCGCGGGCGCGGCCGAGGTCACCGTGTGGACCGCTCGCGCGGCCGACGTGGTCGTGACGGTGCACGACGGACTCGGACGGCTCGTGGCCGAGATGGCGCGCGGGCGTTACGATGCCGGACGTCACACGATCCGCTTCGATACCGGCACGCTCGCCGGCGGCGTCTATCACGTCCGGGTCTCCGCCGACGGAGCCAGCCGGAGCATGACGCTGACGGTCGTGCGCTAAACGATGCTCCGGGCCATGGGCCCGGACGCAGCGCGACGCTTCGGCCGCCAAAAAAAATGGCGGTCGAGGCGAATGGGATGAACCGGCGCGGGCGGGCTCGGAAGAGCCCGCCCGCGCCGTTTTCGCGAGAGAAACGGTGATCCCGTCATCGTGAACATTTCCGCCGTCAGGTTCGGCGGTTACCGTCCGTCACCTGCGTGTATCAAAGGGTTTGGTCAGTGGCGTCGGAGCAGTAAGTTCCACGCGGGTCCGCTTGCGTTTCACGTCCGGCACGGCCGGAGATTGCCACGATCGTACGAATGACCGCGGTGATACGGGCGGGACCCTTCTCGCATCTCTTCATCCCAAGCACCATCCTCCATGAGGTAGGACACGCATGCCATCCCCCAAACGGCTACAGGCTACTCTGTTGCTGCTGGCGCTGTTTCTCCTGACGACGACCGTGCGCGCGAACCTCGCGACGTACACGTTCAGCAGCGGAACCGGCACCGGCTACGATATGTCGGGCGCGACCGAGCTCTTCGAAGGCTCGCAGGAGTGCAGCGGCACGAACATCGACGACAACGCAAGCAGCGTCGCGAACATCGGATTCACGTTCACCTTCGATGACGTCGCCTACGCGAAGTTCTCGGCCTCGACGAACGGACTGCTCGGACTCTTCACGCAATTCGGCACGACGAAGGTATCGTCGTGCTGGGTCAACCTGCTCGACCAGACGAGTGGCGGCTGCAGCGGCACCTACGGCCAGACCCTCGACTCGATCCCGCAGATCGCGGCGCTCTGGGACGACATGCGCGTTCCCGGACAGTGCAACGACGATGGCTTCAACGGCACGATCCGCTACAAGCTCTTCGGCTCCGCGCCGAACCGCGTGCTGGTGATCGAGTGGAAGGACATCGAGTACGATTACTACAACTACAACTACGCGACGTTCCAGACCCGGCTGTACGAGGGCTCGAACGCAATCGAGTTCTGGTACACCGGCTTCGAGGGCAACTCCTACAACGGCGACGGCGCCTCGATCGGCATCGCAGCCGTCCGCGGCGCGTCGTACGTGAGCATCACGCCAGGCACGAGCCCGACGGCCAGCTCCTCGACGGTCGACAACCGCGTCGACCCGACGACGATCGCCGACAACACGCTCTATCGCCTGGCGCCGTGCGGCGTCGTGCTCAGCGGCACGATCGATCAGGGCGGCACCGCGGCGATGGCCGCCGGCGACACGCTCTTCACCGCGACCAGCGTCCGCGTTGGAAGCTCGGCCTCGTTCACGCCGTTCACGATGACGGTTCCGGCCGGCGGTTGCCCGTCGCAGACGTACTCGCTCACGGTCACCGGCGCCAACGCGGCCGACTACGTGATCTCGCCGTCGAGCGGCACGCTCGAGTCCGGCACGCCGCTCACGCCGACCTTCACGATCACGCCGACGTGCGCCGGACCCCGTCCGGCGACGCTGACGCTGACGCTCGGCGACGGCACGCAGCGCGTCTACGGGCTCCGGGCGACCGCGACGCCGCAGGCGAGCTTCACCGGCTACGTCGCCGAGGGCGGCACGACGGGCATGGCCAGCGGCGACACGCTGATGGCCGGCGTCGTCGTTCCCCGCGGCGAATCCGCGACGTTCGTTCCGATGACGATCGCGAACATCAACAACGACCCGGCCGCGACGACGCTTCCGGTCAGCTTCGAGCTCGTCGATCCGACCGGCCAGTACTCGATCTCGACGACCGGCGCGACGCTCTCGGGCGGTGAGGCGATCTCCCCGACGATCACGTTCGCGCCGACCGGCGTCGCGGCGCAGGAGGCGACGCTGACGGTTACCGCCGGCTGCGACGTTCGCACGTACCTGCTGCGCGCGTTCTCGTCGGCGCCGGGCGGCGAGCTCGTCAGCGACGGCGTCGTGCTCGACTCGACGCAGACGATGTACAACGGACTGCTCTCGTGCGTCGGCTCGCAGGTCAATGCGATGCCGATCGTCGTGCGCAACACCGGCAACGGCGACTTCGTGATCAGCGCGATCACGATCTATCGCACCGACACGCTCTACATGCAGGGAACCGGACCGTTCCCGCTGCTGCGCGACGCGATGGGCCAGCCCATCCCGTCGACCGACTACATGCTGATGCTCGCGCCGGGAACGGCGCCGCTGACGCCGGAGCAGGCGCTGACGCTTCCGCTGATCGTTCGCGAGGGAACGTCGCGGACGATCTACGTCGTCTTCGTCGGCACCGAGGCGGGCCGCCGCTACGCGCGCGCCTACGTCCAGACGAACGGACAGAACCTGATGGCGACGAGGTCGAAGCGGACG
>Ga0247823_10004489_pt1 | contig 11195 bp, 16 predicted proteins | sample 13C_PalmiticAcid_2_FD_192426 | JGI IMG/M metagenome (GOLD analysis project Ga0247823, IMG submission 192426) | Soil microbial communities from agricultural site in Penn Yan, New York, United States - 13C_PalmiticAcid_Day30 | ecosystem: Environmental > Terrestrial > Soil > Agricultural land...
CGCAACCCCCGCCCCAGCACCAGGGCACCGGGAGGCGCCCCAACCGCAACCGGAACCGCAACCGGAACCGCAACCGCCAGCGCCGACACCAGCACGCCAGGGCACAGGCCCAGCAGCAGCCGCACCCAAGCCCCACGCCGCCCGTTACGGCTCAGAAGCAGGACCCCGAGCCGGCACCTGCTCCCGTCTCCGCAGCAGCAACAGCAGCAGCTGCTGCCCCCGCTCCCAAGCCCGACCCCAGCAACATCAAGCGAGCGCCAGCCATGGACACTCGTCCATACCCAGAGAGCCGTGCGGGTGGGAAGGGCGACACCGGCGGTGAGCATGCCGGCACCAAGGTCAAGGTCGAGAAGGACGCGGCGCACGGTTTTGGTGGTGGGTTTGGTGGTGGGTTTGGTGGGAGCCGGGAGTGTGTGGTGAAGGAGGAGAAGGTGGGAGAGACGGATGTCAAGATTAAGATTGAGTGGGACTGAATGGGAGAAGGGAGAGTGTTTGTCGGATAGTTATTGTAAAGATTAATGTACCCAAAGTCGTGATATGACAGCCAGAAGCATGAACTGCTTGGTATTGACCCCTTATTGCGGTGTAGGTACGTTGATATGTCAAGCTTCAGGCCAGAGCTCTGCTGTTCCGAGCATCCCAGCCAGCATCTTAGGATGAGTTGCTCAGCGCCCCATTGAGGATGAGTTGCTCAGCGCCCCCTTGAGGATGAGTTGCTCAGCGCTTCCTTGGGAATGGGTTGCTCAGGGTCCTGCTTGAAAGATGGATTGCTCTGGGCACCCAGCCAGCATCCTTGAGGATGAGTTGCTCGGGTCCTCTTTGAGGATAAGCTGCTTGATTTTTGAATGGGTTCAAAATGTCTCTGGAGTCCTGGACTGCTCCTTCCAAACTTTCCCAAGAAGTCGCAACAAAACTCTTGAATCTGGAAAGAACTGCCGCACTGGCCAACACTGAAGCCGCCTGGGGAAATGACACTCAAAGTTTCCATGTTCCCCCAGTTCTGTTTGTTCATCGTCAAAACCTCCACAAACAACAAAATCGAAAACGCCAAACGACAACAACAACAACAACAGAGAAACAATCGCCAAGATGCCTTCTCTGCGCGACTTCGTCCCCGACAAGATCAGGTTCATTCGTCATACAGATTTTTTATTGTTAGACGAATCCGATCATTTTGTCAGCAACCCGGCAATCCGCCTTTGTGTGCGCAAGATGGAGCGCCGCCTCGAAACCACCCATCGTTGTCCAGCGGGAACATGGTGGACAAGTCTGCTGTCGTACCAACTACTGAACAAGTTTGCATGCGAACTTCGCTCGGAGTCGGTCTCATGGCTAGACGCCTACAGGGCGGTAATGACGCTGTCGGATTGTGCAACGAAATGGCTTGACGACCGCCACCTCCAGCACCTGATCAAGGACTGTGCAATACTGATCCATGCCCACTTCTTTGAAAAGTGCTTGTCGCAATACGGGAGTTGCGGGGTTTTTTTGCCTCCTCCGCCGGCAATGTTGTGATGCAGGAACATGGCGCACCGCACTGGTCGCTCACCTGATTCTAAGTAAGTTGGCCCACGATGTTAAAGTTGACTCTGCATCGTGGCTAGACGCCTGCGGTACTGCAATGACGCTGCTCAAGTTTGCAGAGATTTGGGTGGACAGCATCCACCTGCGGCACTTGATCAGGGACTGTGCAACACTCTTGCACAAAGGGCTTTTCAACCACTGCAGGGATGGACAAGACCTGCCCAGTGTTTTACTGGGAGCAAGACGTCCTAAAAAACGTTCAGGATGGGTTGCCGCTCCAGAGTAGGCTTCCTCAAGCCTACCTTAACGAAGCGGACTTCTTCCGGCAACGACAAACGACTGTGGCTCCGCGCTGGAAGAGTGTCTACCAGAGGCTAACTTGACGGGTTACACAAGTCAGGCGCGCTGGGCCGGAAGTGACAGTGAGAGCGTCTCTGTCCAAAGATATCCGGGAATGCAGCGGGGCACATCACCCCAGATCGCCGGTTTTCAACCGGCCGGTTTGCATCGATTTACCGGCGACTAGGAGAGTGAGGAGGTGAAGCGGTTGGACCAGAGACAAGCCGAACTTGTCTCGGCCATACGCTGAACGTTACAGAGGGTGGAAGCATTCGGACCAAAGACAAGACAAGCTTGGATCTAGGCCGGATGCCGACGTTGGAGAGGGGGGAGGGGGGCGGCGAAGACGGACTCTGCACCTCCACGCGGTGCCGCCTGGGAACCTGGCGGGTTATCCTTGCTCGAGGATAACGGTTGCCAGAGCCAGCGCAGAGACGCAAAACATTGTTGAGACAAGAAAGAGGTATGGAGCACCTGTCGATAACCACCGATACCTGATACAAGCCAGGGAATAACTGCACCAGCAGAAAACACGGAAGTGGTAACACTCGTCTCTCTTGCTCGAGAAACTGGAGGCCATCGCTGGGAGGTCAAGGAGGCAACAAGCAACGGCGAGAGCCCAAACGAGCTTTGCGCTTACCTGTCTGAAAACACTGGAAGCAGCTGCCCAGCCAGCAAACGCAGTGGCACGACAACCGCCGGTCATCCTGCGCGCCCGAGGTGGTGCTGGTGTGAGAAAAGCAGGCTGAGTTGATTAAGGTACGTCGTAATCGGCATGTACACACTTCTCTCTCTTCCGTAATGTTTCTCGTCTTTGATTCTCTACTCCAGTTCTTTGTATTCTCTCTGGTCTAGGTGACTGATTTGATATCTGTGTATTATCTGCAATAGTTTACAGGACTCCGAGACTGACCACTTCTCCATAACCCGCCAGAGGTTGCGAATCAGGCCAGTTTGGCCTCAAGTCCATCTTCGAACTGTAACCGCCGACAGACGGCGGCAACCCCATTCCGAATATTCGACTTTGCGAGCCACAGCCATGTGAAGCGTCTTCCGCTTGCTCAAGATCGCGACATTGAACCCAACCCGTTTATCAGAGCGAGGGCCAGGAGAAAGAAGGAAAAACCTGGGAGACCTGGCCAGAGATGCGGCGGGCCAGTCCGGCCGATGTGCAACACTCAACCTTCTTCCTCTCCATCTTCATCCATCGGCCCTGGCGCATGGTGCTGAATGTCGAGAGTTCTGAGGTCATTGGTCAGCCACGAAACAAGCGTGTAAGCAATGCCATTGTCTTACCGAAAATGCCCCACGAGCTCCATGTCTTGGGATGCCTGGCCGTTGGAGTCGTCTTGTCTCTCCACCGGCCTCGCCTCCCGCCCGTCTTGCTCCACATGGAACGCCCTGTCTCCCGTTAGCGAATTGCGCACACATGCACGCCACAATGCCCTCTTACCGCAGACGCTCGACAAGCTCCTGGTCTCCGGGCGACTGGCGCTGGGCCTGGTCCCGCTCCGGGGCGCTGGAGGTGTGGCCGCCGTGGGCCCGCTGCTGCCGTGCGCGCTGGCGCTTCTGCCGTCGCTGGTCGCGCATGGCCCGCAGGGCAGGCAGCAAAGTCTCGGCCTGCGACTGGACCGCCGCGGACGCCGCCTCCTGGCGGACCAGCATCGAGAGGCGGGCCAACAGGGCCCCCGTGGTGGCGCGAGCGGGCCGACGCGTGGCTGACGAGGACGAGGACGAGGGCGGGACGGCAGCGCCACTTTGGCCACGACGGGCAGAAACGGGGATCGGGGCATTCGTCATTGCGATGGCGGAATGCAAAGGGGGACAAGTCGAGAGAGTTTGGGGCGGAAGAGGACGAAAGGTTGGAGGGAAGAATGGGGGATCTGTTTGGGCCAGCGGGGGTACAGACTTTTTATACACACAGGTTGTCTAGCTAGGTACCTGTGGTCTCGGGTAGCTCAAAAAGCCCGGGACGCATTGCAGTCTGGCATGGGTTGATCTGTCATTCGATGCATGGCGGCCCCTGACCTCTGACGTGCGTCGGTTTGTATCAGTTTAGGTTCGCCGTATGTCCTCGTGCCAACTTTCCAGCGGGAAACCGAAGCTCAGATAACTTGCGAAGGCTGGTATGCTGATGTATACAACTTCCGATTGCCTGGAAACCCTGGACAAGCCAATCCTGGATCGGGCTCCGTGGATTTCTCTTGTCCGTGTAAGTGGCGATTCCTGCATGCCCAACACACCAAGGTGCGGTGGTTATGCCTTCTGGTCGGTCAGGGGCATTTTTTATGCGCAGGCAGAGATCGGGCTTCTAAGCATCTCCGAGACTCCGCCTTGCTGTTTGCACCGACGCAACGAACGAGATCTTGTATGGAACGAGCAATTGCTCATCGTGTTGTATTGTCACAAACGATATATATGAGACAAGTTACCAAACGACGGTTGTTCATAACCGAGGAAGACAACGTGGACACGCGGCCCTTTGCATAAGGTAAACCACCAACTGGACCAGCTTGGTGACCCCTGGATCAACCACCCCCTGACAGTATATTGGAACAGCGGCTGCTTGGCGGTTGGCGATAACGAGTAGGCCACCAATAACGGGTAGGCTACTTTTCTTCCTTTTACAACCTTCTAACCTCATTACGAACTACTCCTGCCGCAAGCGGTGGTTCTCGCCCTATAAAGCTCAACGGAGTCCTCCCCAAGCGCACCGGTCGTCCATCTTGTGGTGGCGTCTCCTCGTCCGTCCTCTGCAGGGTCGGTTCGCTCGGCGGCCAGCTAGTATAACCAAAATCCACCCCCTCGACAGCAAATGCCTCGTCTACGGCGAGCTCGCCGAGCCCATACCCCTCCATTGCCGCATCGCACCGGACTCGCTTTAGTGCGCGGTACGCCTCGCCCCGCGCGACTGTCGACGCCAGATGGAGCAGCGCCGCGCCTAGCCTCGGCGTGATGTAACCCAGTGTCCCGGCCAAGCAGAGCGAAGCCAGCTTTGGCGGCAGCAGGCGCGTCAGGAGTCGGTCATCGTCTGTTAAAGGGAGCTTCTTGTTGCACACAGCGCTGGCATTCAGGAATAGGTGCTCCAGCGCGGTAAAACGCCCCATGCTGTCGCTTGCGCAGAGCGGCCGAAGATTACCGTCTGTGTCGGGAGAGGAGAGGTGGCCCGTCCAGCGGAGGTCGAGGTGTAGGGACCTCAGTGTTGAATGCTGTTTCTGTAGGCGCTCGATGACGTCCGAGGGCTGGCAAGAGTCGTCGCTGTCTGGGTATTATATGGTGTCAGCCAAGAGCCAAAAAGAAATGTAGGAAGTTGGTGGGGCTGGCGATAAAATGCCCTCAAAGGGCGAAATCTTGGGAAACTCACACTCCCCTCTTTTTGGACGCGTAGCCTCGTACACAAACTCCTCCAATCCTGGCGCCGCACAACATGCCAACAGCGAGGCCAGATCGGCCGCGCTGAGCCGGCTACGCGTGATTCGCAACTTCTTCAGATGCCGCAAGCTGCCCTCCGCGATTCGCACTCGGGTCCTGGAGCACATGTGCAGGTTTAGCGTCGTGAGCCTACCCCCCTCAACATTGGCAGCGAGGGTCTCGAGGATGCCACCAGCGTGGTTGTTTAGGCTGAACATCATTCGGCCCGTCGAATGGCTGCAGATATTGAGCGTCCTTAGACGCGCCAGCGGCGCAGGCGTCCCCGATCCGGGTCGCGGAGCAATGTCGGCAAGGGTCGCAAGAGCGCCCGCCGGGATGCCTCCCTGAGGTGGGACAACCTGCATGCTTAGGCTGTCGAGATTTGGGAGCAGCGACAGGAGCAGGCCAAGCAGTTCGGAGCCGGCGAGCCGGAGTGACGCGGCGCGTTGGGGTGGCCCCGTCCGAACCGCGTCGAAGTGGTTGAGGTAGTCGGCCACTATGGTCGATGCGGCTTCTGGGGTAGCAGCAGCGCCCACAAGTTCCTCTATCGTGGCTCGGGCTTGGTCTTCGGTGACAGCCCAGAGTAGGTCCGGGTGCACGTGGACGCGCTTTACGGCGGAGGCTAGGTCCGGGCGCGCTGCGATGGTGCGTGTGAATCTCTCGAGCCGACCAACCCAGGACAAGCTCTTCGGGCACCCTGAATTGCCATGACCTATTCTGAAATCGTGGTAAAGCAAGGGCTGGGCGAGACAGCAAAATCGTCTAGAGACTAGGCACAAAGAGCGCAGCGTCACTAACTGGTTGGCGCAGTGCCAGGACAGCTGGCCCGGCTTCAGTTGACGTGGGCCTTGAAAACACGCATCAGATGGGTTGTCGACATGTTGACCAGCATCTTGTAAGCAGATGTGGCCAAGGATTGCCATAATAGTCTCATTCGGCAAAAGGGAAAGAGTTCCCATAGTGTTGATCCGTGGGAATGACTTTGCGTAGAAAGGCTGTGAGGGAACGAACTGGACCGATGCTCTGTTCTATTGAGTCTCCCAAGTCTAGCTGGGTGAGCCATTTTCTGATGGCTGGCTTCCCTTGACTGTGGGCCCCATTTCGCCCACACCCCGGTTCGTGGTGCCGGGGTTTTGACACAGTGAACTCGCAGTCGCTGGTGGCACTATATCTAGACTTGCCAGATTACCGATGGCATTGTAGATGTATGGCTGCTGGAGAGGTATTTACGGCCTCAGTGAGTGCTCCTCGGAGAGGAGTCCTAGCAGCTCTCCCGGGCTCTCGATGGGATGCATCATGACATACCCCGATCCACGACGGGCGGTTTCTAATACGAGGCCTTACTACCTAGCCTGCCTGATTCAAGGTGATGAGCACGGACACCATGATCGAGGCCTACATTCTTAGTGGCCTAGCCGGACTCAACGGGGGCACAAGGGGGTGATGTCATGGCTACGGCAACCAATACGTGGTAATCCTGCGGCTCGTCTAAGGTACCAGGTAGGTACTGAAGAGCATTCTCCAACATTCAAAAATGCACATTTCACGTCCTGCCCCCGCGAGTTATGCCAGGGGTCCAAATTTAAGTTTGTAGCCGTGGGCGACCAAACTCCTTCATCATGCGCGGAAAGGTGTCGTTCGAGGAGGCCTTCGAGATTCCGGTACTGGCCGAGTCAAGCCGTGAGCAGGCTGCCCTGTACATCGCCCCCAGCGACCTAGATCGCTATTTGAGCCAGATCAAGCACCCTACCGGCGAACGGCTGCAGCTGTCCAACAAGCATGGCATTGGCTACACCATCTACTCCCTCACCGTGCCCGGCATCCAGGGTATCACCGACCAGGCCAAGGCCGAGAAACACGCCCGCGAGGTGAACGACTGGATTGCCATCGAAATCAAGGACTACCGCGACCGCATGGGCGCCTTCGCCTGTCTCTCCATGCACGACCCGGCCGAGGCCGCGCAGGAGCTCGAACGCACCGTAAAGCAGTACGGCTTCCACGGCGCGCTGCTCAACAACTGGCAGCAGGCCGGCACCGACGGCGAGACGTTGCTCTTCTACGACCAGCCCGAGTACGACGTCTTCTGGGAGAAATGCGTCGAGCTGGACGTGCCGGTCTACCTGCACCCGTCAGCCCCGACCGGACACCACCTAAAGCACGTCTACGCGGGGCGCCGATACCTGATCGGGCCACCCATTAGCTTTGCCGTAGACGTGTCCATCCATGTCATGGGGCTCATCACCAACGGGGTGTTTGACCGTCACCCCAAGGCAAAACTCATCGTTGGCCACCTGGGCGAGCGCATGCCGCTGGACTTTTGGCGGACGAACCACTGGCTGGAGGACGTCGAGCGACCCCTGGCCCGGTCCCGCGGCGACACGATGAGCCGGAAGCCGCTGCTGCATTACTTCAAGAACAACATCTACCTGACCACCAGCGGCCACTTTTGCACCGAAGCCGTCAAGTTCGTGGCTGATTATGTCGGATCCGATCGGCTGCTGTTCAGCGTGGACTCGCCGTACGAACGCATCGAGGAGGGTGCGCAGTGGTACGACAATGACGAGGCGGCGTTGAGCAAGGCGCTAGGAGGACACCAGGCATATCTGGATGTCGGACGAGAGAATGCGAAGAAGCTGTTCAGGCTCGGCAAGTACCATGACTCGGACGTGTGAAGGAGGGCACTTGGACCTCGAAATGTGGCTCAGGTTTGAGATGGCGAGCGGTCAGCCGGAAAGCCAGCGACTCCTGATATCTGAATGTTGATAAAGTAGGTCTTGAAGAATGTACACCTCCCCCGCACGCAGTCACTGCGCCAAATAGCCCAAAGAAAACCAGCGATGTGTATGTATTCTTGTATTATGAACTTCCACCCGAACCGAAACCAGAACCGGTCCGTGACCCATCAAGCCAACAGCGCCACCACACCGGCGACGACACCCAGAAGAGACGAGACGGACATGATGGCGCCGCTGTTTGGGTTGCCGCCGCCAAAGCCGTTGTTCGCGCCGCCAGAACCGCCATTCGAGTTGCCGGAACCGCTATTCGAGCCGCCGGAACCGCCGTTCGAGTTGGCGTTGGGTGTGAAGGCGCTGCCGCTGCTGGTGGTAGTGGGCTTGTTGAAGGCCGAGGTCGCTTCTGTGTCCGAGTCATCGGCGGTGGCAGTGGCCGCTGCCCGCGTGGTAGCCCTCGTGGTAGTAGCCCTGCGCGTGGTGGTCTCATCGTCGCCTCCGCTCCCCGTGCCGCTGCCACTGCCCGAGCCACTTCCCGAGCCACTTCCCGAACCGCTGCCCGAGCCGGTACCCGGCGCGCACTTGTCGTTGGAGGTGCACACCTCGCCTGCGTCGCAGTAGCTACTTGTGCAGCAGACTGCGCCCTCGGGCATGCAACTAAGAGTCGAGACATGTTAGGATGGTGTCGGGTTGGGGCTGGAGAGAGGGTCTCTCGTCAAAGGATGCTTACCTCCTACCGCAGGTCTCGTAGCCCTTCGGGCACCCGCTCGAGGTGCCGCTGCAGGTTTTACCAGTCTGGATTATCGAATTAGCCTTGCCCACGTCGGGGGCCGCATGAGGCAAGGGGTGTGGGAGTGGCATCTTGTACTCACCGGGCAGCAGCCGCTCACGGGCATGCAGTAGTTGCCGGCGGTGCAGAACGTGCCTCGCGACGTGCAGCACACGCTTCCAGAAGGCATGCAGCCGTCGACGCACGGTACGTCGCCAGCATCGCAGCCGCTTGACTGACGGACGACCAGGCCGGCAGCCGGGTTGGGCGACATCATCATATCCGGGGTGGGCAGGGCGAGAACGCCGAGCAGCGCGCGGGCTGCGACCTCCTTGACGAGCATGTTGGCGTTTGGTGAAGCGGAATAAACGAGAGGACGAAACGACGAGGACGGAACGACGAGGACGGAACGACGAGGACGAAACGATGGGCGAGAAACTGAGAGACAGAAAGCCGGCAAGCCACAACATATGTGAGGTAAACGGATGGCCAGGGGGCACAGCTCTTCTTATTCTCCATCTGCTCAATGCGGCCCCTAATCCCATTTTTTCACCGATATTAAGCCTCATCTCTTTGAACCGGCAGCTGAGCTGTAGGGCTGATCGCGGTTGGCCACACAAAAGCCACAAAGAGAGACAGTCCAGGGCATCTTTCGGGATTCCAGCCACTCAGGCTGCCGCATTACAGCAAGGGTTTCGGTTGCTTACTGCTCCATCGGCATGATTTTGCAAGTGCGGCTCGTAGAGTGCCGCAGTGGAAGCCTGATTGAGAAGTGTTCAGCCTTGCGGAGACTGTCAGACGGACTCATACCCCCGGCGATCTGCGGGCCAAGCCGTCCATTTAAGATTGCGGGGCTGCGGATCTTTCAGCTTGAGCTTAAACTCGGTGGGTGCCAAGATCGCCAATGCAAGCCTTGAGGATTCTTCCCTTCGGCGGGTTGACTCGATGGTCCCATTGGATCAGCCCGGGCAATAAAAATAGTCGTCAATTACATAAAAAGAGCCGCATTGATAAACGTGGCCAACGCTGGAGTGAGCCACGGCAGTGCTGTGTGTGTTGTTCTTTGCAACCAAAAAGAACGCCGAACGAATTAGAAAAACGGAGCCCAGTGCTTGTCTACGACTCCACTGGCTAGGGAACGTGCCCTACCTCGTGAAGGGGCGGTTGACAGAGATCCTGTCTTCTTTGGCCGCGGGACTAACCCTCTCAACAAGGTCTTCTTCATGAATTGGCTTGGGTGGTTGAATATGCAGCCCCCAGGAGCCTGCCATGTCCTCATGCTGGGATCAACCGAGTTAAGCATCCAGAGACCGAGGCTTCCGCGTCTCGTCCCCACCTTTTTACGTCCACCAGAAGTTGCACCAGGCTCGGGCAGCATCAAGCTGCACCATATTAGTTACCTATCCACCACTCCACAGTGGCCAACGGGGACACCAAGCAACCTGCGGAATGACGGCATCACGAGCCCCGCGAACCTCGGCGAAAAAAAATCCACATCCCTCTCGGGCCGACGTCGCTCAACAGGGTGCCAAGCTCACCAACTTGACAGCGTCTGTGCGTCTCCCCTCAGTTGTCGGAGGAATAAAAAACCAGCACGTTTCTGGAATTTGTGGAAACGTTGTCGACTGAACAAACGTCTCCATCAGTCCACTCCACAAACAGCACCACAGACACTCGGTTGAGTTTGAGTCTTCCTCAGGTTTGGACGTGAGGGGTATCGAGCGGTGTTTTGATGCACTCCAGACCAGTGCTCGGGGTCATCGTCGTCGTCAATGGCTGTAAAAATGACAAATACTCTTGACATGAGTTGGTTACGTGATCTCAGGACACGACTTAGTAAGACTTCAGCGGAGACACAAATGACACTGAGATCAGTGCGCCGGATGGCTCCAAACCAATGCCGAGAGGGAAGCGAGATTCGCAGCGCCAACCTAACTCGCCCGCATGAGACGCACGTGTGGAGGGAGGGCATGGGGACGTGGGCAAAACAGTAGTGGATAAGCCTGCCCTTGCTGGCGCTGGTGATCCGGAGAGATATGGTGGGGGTAAACGGCGAGGCATGTTTTTCCTGGCTGTCACCGTCACCGTTACCGCCATCCTCCGGTCCCGATATGTTCTCCGAGCCCGTCGGCCCCGAACTAGCGGCGGAGCTGGGTGGAACTGGCTCCGCTGCCACGCGTTGTGAACTATCTATTCATGGCCGCACGAAATTGCGCTGAAGGTGAGAAGGAAGTGCCGAGGGAGGGGCTGGTATAAGGTCAGGTAAGGAGTGTTGGGTATGCGTGAGGACTCGACTGGCGCCGACTCCGAGACTGAGCGAGCCTTATATTGTTTTCCTTTTTGAACCTTCACCACCCAACGCCAACCTGAGTTTTCCTGGCCGAGTGTCGGAGCATCCAAGGCATTCCGGCCCACTGTCGCAA
>Ga0247823_10004490_pt1 | contig 11195 bp, 9 predicted proteins | sample 13C_PalmiticAcid_2_FD_192426 | JGI IMG/M metagenome (GOLD analysis project Ga0247823, IMG submission 192426) | Soil microbial communities from agricultural site in Penn Yan, New York, United States - 13C_PalmiticAcid_Day30 | ecosystem: Environmental > Terrestrial > Soil > Agricultural land...
GTCATGGGCGGGGGAACAACATGGGAGTGTGTGGATGACGGCGTGTGCGGAACCGGAGAGATGATGGGCGCTGCCGCCGGGGGTGGTGGGTGATACGGTGAAGAGACGATGGGCGAGTGCTGAGCGGGCCGGCCAAACGTCTGCTGCGTGAGCGGGACATAGTGTGGCATGGCAGGAGGCGATCGGACGTATCCGGCGTTGGGGTAGGGCATGTAGGCGGCCGGACCAGGCATGGCGCCGTTCTGGTAAGGTGGCGGCATATAGTACTGGGCGCCTCCATAGGCGGCCATGTAGCCTGCGGCATACATGTTTTGCTGGGCCAGATGGTGCTGGTGCTGGTGGTGGTGATTATGATAGGCATGGGCAGGCGGGTAGTGCTGGGGCCGGCCCCCGCGACGAGGTGGAGGCCCGCCGGCGGCCACGGAGCCCATGTCGACACCACCCTGCACCGGCTGCCCAGCCGGCAGATGCCCGCGGTTGTTCATCGTGCCGGCCTGGGGTGGATGGTGATGTGGTTGTTGCGGTAGCTGCTCACTCGATGTGAGGGCCACCGCGGCGAGAGTGCGGGAGTCGGGAGCCCAGCAGAGGGCAGGATCTGACGGGGCAACTGACACGGCAGTCGGGAGATGGGCGTCGCGGGAGCGATGGGGCGCCGGGGGAGAGCGACGCTGGCGGGATGTTTGGAAGGGTGGTGGATTTGGAACGGTGGACACGGGTTCTGATGGTGATGGGATTCTGATGGGGTCCTGATGGAACTCGGACGAGACGGGATTGCGCTTTCCCGGCTGCGGCTCTGCAAGAGGATCCAGGTAGCCGCTGCTGACGATTCGGAGTGTTGCGACACGGCGACTGCTGCTTTGCTGCGGCGTTGCTGCTTGCTGCTGCTGCCTTCTGCCGCTGCGCGTCGGTCGGACCTCGCGGGCGCTGTTCCAGTCCGTCGCTGCCGTGGTGCCGCACGTTACTGTCGGCGAAAAAACGGCAGGATCGAGATGCTAGCGCATTGAGTGGCTCCGTCGCTGAGCAGGGCGCAAATGGCACGCCAAGAGAAGGCGATGTTGGAGACTCGGAGCTGGTGGGCTTCGACGGTTTCCACTCACCTCTGACAAAATTTATGCCAGGCGCTCGCATCCCCCGGCGCAGAACGCTAGCGCTAGGCCCAGGCGGCAAATGCCTGGGCTGGCGCTCGGGCCACACTGCGGCTGCCGCCAACCGGACCATCGATTGGGGTTACATCCGGGGTCCTGCGGGAGGGTGTGAGGGCTGCGGGACAAGGGCCGTTTCCGGAACTTGCCAGGGCCAACACAACAACAACAAAAGTGCAGAAAGAAAGGGTGTGCGATGGAACGAGCTGCACAATCTATTCTGTACAGCTGATCTACCCGCAACAGCCGCTAAAACATGCGCTGCCTTTACTTCCTGGGCTTTGTACATATTGTTTCAATCAACAGTCCCGAATGCGTCAGGCAATCTTGGATATCATGTTTGAAGATGCACTCGCTGCATTTGGGTACGTCTTCCGGGGCCTGGCAGAGTCGAGAGACCAACCACGAAAGCACCTGATCAACGTGACTTCACTCATCTCTAAACAACCACCTCCCCCCTCCCCGCCTCGCCTCCCGCCATCTCTCTTCAACGACTCCCCGCTCCAGTCTCTCCGCCTCCTGCTTGCTCTGCTCAATCTCCTGCGTGCTGGGAAAATCCGGGTTCCAGTACCCCGGCGGCGACGGTCTCCTTGCAAAGCGATGCCGGTGCCTTCCGTATCGGTTCGCCAGGTCCTGGATCTTGGCCTTGAGCCAGACCTCCCGTCGTTCCTCGCGCGTCATCTCGACGAGCCGGTACGACTCGCTGCCCAGATAGTCCTCCATCATCTTGGTGTCGGCCATCCGCGAGAGGACCGCGGGTCCGCCGGCGCTGAGCTCTGATTCCGCCATGGCCCGGAATTGCCTCCCGCAGCAGTTCGGGTCGGTGCACCCGGCGAGCTCCGCCCGCTCGCCCTTGTTGCGCACCACCTCGTCAAAGGCATGGGTGTAGCCGTTGTTGGACTTGGGGTTGACCTTGAAATCTTCGGGCCTCAATTCGGCCAATGGCCGGTCTCGGAGTCGGCCGGCCTTGGCCTTAGCCTTGGCCTGAGCCTGTCTTTGAAGAGGAGTGGCTGGAGAATCTTTGGCCATGGCGTCGTGGACTTGTCTGATATTTTCTTGTGGTGGCATATTCTCGACATCTTCTCTGCTGGACCGAGGAGCTGGGCTGCCGCGACTCAGGCGGGTCTGTGGGAGAAAGCCGCCCGCCTTTTCCGGCGAGGGCTGGTTCAACAGCGAGTGTAGCCGACCCGGTGCCGTTTTCTTCTGGTTTGCTCCCGTCCCGGCCTGCCGTGGTGTGGGAGAGTGGAACGACTCAAATGTCTCCTCGGCAACATCCGCAATCCCGGAATTCCGAGTCCAGCCTGCTTTGATGGGCGACCGTCCGTCTCGAAGAGTCTTTGACAGCTTCGGTGTAGACAGACCGGATGCAGCCGAACGGTGAGGGCCAATATCAACCCCGCCAGGCGGGGGGTGGAAGAGACGCCCGCCTGCAGGTGCGGCGGCAAAACGCCGCTCGACTGGGGCCTCATCCTCCCCGGGAGTCGCGCCTTCTTCTCGCAGGTGATTGTCTTCCAAAAGGCGCTGCTTTCTGGGTGTCGGCATTCCTCGCTCCTCTTCGTCCAGGTCGATGCTCTCGTGGGGACAGAAAGTGGGAGCTTCACCGGTGATGATGGGATCCGAACTGGTGCTCTGCTCGGTTTTGATCCGACGAGGCGGTGTTGGCACCCCAGCCTCGTCATCTGCGTGCTTCCGTTTGCGTATCGTCCTCTCGGAGACTACCACCGGGGCATCCGAGGAAGGCTCTTCCTTGATCTTAACAAGAGTCTCGGAAACCATGCTCGGGGTTATGGGTGGCAGTTCCTCCCGTCCTTCATTTCCAGCCTGTGGTTCTGTGTCGCCTGATCGTCCAGCGTTGCCAGTGGCGGGTTGACGTTTTGCACTACTGGGAGCAGGGAGCCGGGCATCCGCATGCTCGGCGCGCTGCAACCTTTTCTCCAGTTTCTTGATCTTGCCCTCCAGCGACTGCGCGTACTTGGTCCAGCTATCCCGCGAGTCACGGTACTGTCGCGCCGAGCGCTGTAGCTCGTCGCACCGCTCTTCCAGCGCTGCGTGCCGCACCGCGAGCTTCGAGTACTCCTTTTCCCAGCTTCGCTTCTCAGATGCTGGCGGGTCAGCGCTCAATGCGCCGAGTTTGCCGTTGGCAGATATCTCTGCCAGTGCAACACGTTCTGTTGGGCCCGGGTTGGCCCCGGAAACCGAGGACATGGCATGCTGGGGTCCCTGTCGGCTTCGCAGCTGTTCCAGGTCCTGGATGAGAGCGCGGTTCTCCTTTTCAAGTTGGTTTACTTTTGCAGCTGTGGCTTTCAACAGACCGATCTCTTCCAAAAGGGAGGCGTGGCGGTTCTCGTCCCGTTGCTGGATTTCTGTGGGCATGTCAGCGAGACTGGTTGCGCTGTTGCCTCAGGTGTTTGCTGGGAGCCTGAGACACGCACCAGCAGCGAGGTCGTCCTCTACCGAGTCGCAGACAGCTTCCAAAGCGGCGAGGAGCATCGGCCGCCCCTTTCGGGGCCAGTACTCCATGATTAGGGACGCTAATTGGAAGAAAAAGAACCAGACAAATGCGTTGTGCGATGTTGTGAGATCGGCTTGGATCAGCGTCTCGTGTCGCGTCGCGCTTCCTGGATTACAGGGGCTTCGGGCGCCAAGACCTTGAATTGACGCGCCACATCACCTGACTAAATCACTGAGGGCTTGGCCGAGGCTGGGGCTCAGCGGGAGCATCCAATCGGATCCGTCGCTCCTCACCCACAACTCCGCGGCGTTGCGTTCAACAATCAGCGTCGGGCCCCGTCTCCCGCCCTGAGTCCACCTTCTCTTCCTCCTTGGGTGGGAGATCTGGCTGGTACGGAGGACTAAACCGGTCCGACCCCTGCATCTTCAGATCATCAACCTCCGACAGGCCTCTGCCATGGCATTGGAAAGCAGACTCATCTGCCCTTCTCTTGAGTGTGTGTTTTGTCCGAGTAGTTCTCGCGGGTGTGGTGGGCTGCAAGACAAGCGCAAGGATCGGGGCGGCGGGTTTCAAACCATACGAGGCTATGACATGCTCTCTGTCCTCGAGTGGCTTGCGCCTTCTCTGGGTGGCTTTATTTGCCGATGGCTCCGTTCCAGGGGATGCAATATCGTCACCCAACTTTGGGTGGCCAGCTGGTCTATCGGGAAGCTGCACGGATTCAAGCCCATTGCTAGACCGGTTTTCGGTGGTTCCCACTCGGATAGCACTCTTCCGGTTTACAACAACCACCGCTGACAGACCGAGCCCTTTGCCCTCCGCCTTGAGATGGACTTGGCCGTCACAGTCGAGCTCCTGAGGCGATGCTGAGCTACAGCCGAGAGAGCAGGACCCCCGATCAACAGCCTGAAGGAGAGCCGAACGCGTGACCAGGGGTCGATCTGACTGCTTGATATCCTCCGTCCTCGGTAAAGCTGCGATGCTACTTCGTACACCTCCCCTCCGCCTCGACGACCCGCGGATGGCGCTTGTGCGGCACATCTGGCAATCAAACACGGCGGCCAAGAGGTAATCTGCGAACATGCTTCCAGCAGAGTTCCAGAAGATATCCCGAATGGGATGATGCGACCCTGCCGGCCTGCTGAGCGGCAACCAGGATAAAAACGTCGGGACAAAACCAGAAAATCGCTCCGTCTCGGCCGTTCTGGCGCGTCCCTAGATCGCCGTGATCTGCCTTCCGTAACAGATCGTCCGTGCGAGGAAGCATGACATAGGAGCGCCGCTCTCGCCGGCAAAGAAGCCGAAGGGCAGGAAGTGTCGAGTCGCACGTGGTATGGCTTGATGGTCAGATCATACATGTCGTCTTATTGTTGTGAGCAGCAACTCTATCCGGACGATGCCGCGATGCTGCGGGCCGAGCTCAGGGATGAGGAGCCCCGTCATTTTCATCTCCAGACCCCAGAGTCAAACTCCGGAGAAGCGCGTCCCTGGAGAGCTTGAGCCACGTATCAGATCCGCATTGGCTCGCTGCAGTTGGAGCACTGGCCAGAGACAAGACGGGAGGTTCGAGAAGAGAGATGGAAGCTCAGACGAAAAGATCCACGCTTCATGCAGGGGTAACTTGTCCGGAGCATTGTTCGGGTCAGCACACCCACTCCGGTGGGCTGAGATGCTGCCGACTTTGCTGAGAGACGCAGGTCGCAGGGCTTCAAGTTGGAATTGTAGAATTATGAAGAGCATGTTGGTACGGTCGAGATGCGAGCCGAGCTCGAGAAGCCGTGGCCGCTTGCACAGTACGGAAGACTCGCACTCCACGCATGATACCGAGGTTCGATGCGGAGAGAGAGGGATGGGCAAAGACACGAGATCTGGGAAATGGCACGTCCCTTCTAACTCATGTCGCAGGAGCTGCATTCAACCGAGACTTGCGTGCATCGGGGCTGTTTCCATCTGCTCCCCCCCTAGCCACAAATCCACGATCGCCCTGCATGTAGTTGCTTGGTACCACGACCGAAGCTGTCAGAGCGAGAGAGAGAGCCCCTTGTCGTTGACAGCCAAGTTGAGCCAACAGGTGTCGGCCAACATCCAGTTCCAGGCGACGAAAGTCGGAGCAGGGGTGCCCCACTCAAACTGCCACGTCCAGAAAATTTCAACACCGCAATCCAATTCTGCCAGGTGAGCCCGCTCCTTCGTTCATCTGTTTCTCGCCTCGACTCCCTGCCTGACCTGCCTTATCGAGAATCTGGAACAGTACTTAGTTCCCGGTGCCCCTCCTCGCCCGCTGCCTTCCTTCCCCCAACAAACAAACTTCATCAAATCGCGGGCAGTTTGTGTAGCACAATTCCCACAACAATCCCACCTTTTCCTGGTCAGTGAATGCAAAAATTACCCCACACCAGCAGCCTCCCCCACCTTCTTCTTTCTGGTTTTGCGCCCTCCCTCCCAAAAGCCCTCCAATACCAAAACACTTTCCAATTTCCACCCAGACAATTGGAATCTCTCCTCGCCACTTACAACCAGAACTGACCGGTCATCCCGTCGCGCAGAAACCAAACCACCTCTCGACTTTCTACCACCGACCACATATCCACCATGGACTTCAGCTCTCAAGGCCGGGCCTGCTTCACTTGTGAGTTTGCCGTCGCCGTTTCTTCGCTCTGGCTTCTGTTTGCCCCGCGGCCCTGAGCGCAATTGCCGCCACCCACACCCACCCACACTTTCGGGAGGGCGGCGCATGATGCATCGCACCTCAATACCGGCGACGTTGGTCAGGTAGCCAGTTGGGGACGTCCCAGGCGACCTGCGAGCGCATTCAGATGCACGCAAGCTCGCACACACACAAATGCATGGGGATTTGGTCAATCCTGGGGCTTCGCCATGTCGGTGGCATCTCACTGCATTGCAGCGATTTTCAGAGCTTCCTCTATCTGAACCAACGCGACGGGCCTTCAAAGAAAAAATACCAGCTGGAAATCGGTCATTCCAGTCATTGCCCCAGCAATGGTTGGGCAAAGATGAGCCCGTCCCAAGGTCGTCTGCTTGCGCTCTGCGGCCGCTACCCTCGCAACACACACAACACCTTGAAAAACATTCTTCCTGCTTGAGTTGGGGAGAGAGACCATCTGACATGAGAGATTCTAGGCGGCCAAACCACTCACCAGGTATGCAATCGTCGGCGGGCGAGAGAGATGGGATATGGGAAAGTATCCGTGGTGGTGTCTTGCAACGACTAACACCCATGCCTCTAGGCTCGTGACTGCCCCAACAAGGGTGCTGCTAAGTGGTAAGTTCAAAGATCACCGCAGACAGTACCAGACACTTGATCGCTAACCATGGGTACAGCTACAACTGTGGTGGTAAGCTCCCTTGACTCCCAGTCGAGTCTCTTGGGGACGGGTTGCGCTAACGTGATGCTGCGATGCTCAGGCGAGGGTCACATGAGTGAGTACACAATGTCCCACGTTGCCCTTTTGAATCACTTTCTGACACACAAGCAGGCCGTGACTGCCCTGAGGGCCCCAAGGACACCAAGACCTGCTACCGCTGCGGCCAGCCCGGCCACATCTCCCGCGACTGCCCGACCAGCGGCGGTGGCGGTGGCCAGTCCGGCGCTGAGTGCTACAAGGTGAGCCTCAACGAGTCTCGATACGAAAGTTGGTTACTGACCTGATCATCTCAGTGCGGTGAGGTCGGCCACATTGCCCGCAACTGCAGCAAGGGCGGCTCGTATGGCGGTGGCTTCAACTCCGGCTACGGTGGTGGCGGCGGCGGCTTCGGCGGCCAGAAGACCTGCTACTCGTGCGGCGGCATTGGCCATCTCTCGCGTAAGTCACTGCAGACATCTGGTGCCCGTTGTCCGGGACTTGTTCAGCTAACCCCGTCCCAGGCGACTGCGTGAACGGCAACAAGTGCTACAACTGCGGCATCTCTGGCCACCTGTCGCGCGACTGCCCCAAGGAGTCGACCGGCGGCGAGAAGATCTGCTACAAGTGCCAGCAGCCTGGCCACGTCCAGTCCCAGTGCCCCAACAACTAAGTTGTGGGAGTGAGACGGCCGCGGCTACCTTCGACGACCCCGGTTCTTTATCCGGTCGGTCAGCCTTTTGCGATTTGTTCTAGCTCTTTACGATGGAGATAGAAGAGGAGACAAGGGGACTCGCCTGATTAGGCAGTCCCAATGGAGGTTGACGACTCGCGGGTGCGCTATACACTGCCTTTCTGGTGGAATCGGTCTCTGGTGCTCGCGCGCTGGAACCCCACGGGTTGTATTGCTGGTATCTCAGTGGCCTGGATACCCTCTCAGTTGGCATGTCCTCGCCCGATTTTTCTCGCATTCTCGGCTTGGAGCCCCTGGCTTTACCCAGTTTTCGTTGATTTTTCATTTCCACACTTTCTACCCAAATCACACACCCCCCCATTCAGAAGGCATTACGACACACGGATCACCAGGCAATGGAAAAGTTTTGACCATCTTTGCGTCGGGACGGCGAGGGCTACCTTTAAAAAACAGGTTTGCATTCCGGTCTCTCTCATCGGGTGGAGCGCTGCATTCGCTTCGTTGCGCAGTCTGGCTGGCTTCTGGGTTTTCTATCACGGATTAACGACTAGATGATGGGGACTGGAATGGGCTTCATCTCAGGTCTCATAGAAATGACGACGGCCCGGGTTCATTGACACACACACGACACTTCTCATGCGCAATGTGGACAAGTTGAAAACGTAGTGATGCTAGCAGTTTGGCTGTCCATGTCTATGTCCAAAAAAGACAAACCTGTAACCAGATGATTCCCCCCAACACCACATGCCTGCCCCAGGCATGAATGAATTATGTACAGCAAACAACCATCAATCCTCGACAACCACCTCTGTCCTTTCCCTTTACAAGACAGCCTTGGGCATGAACTTCATGGCCTGCCTGACACCCAGATCGCCGAGCACCTCCTCGGCGCCGCCCAGGATGGCGTCGAACTTGTAGGTCCGGTTGAAGTTCTCGATGACGCGGCCCATGCCCGTCTGGGTGAGGCCGCGGCCGCCCCAGATCTGCACGGCCTCGTCGGCGATCTCGTGGGCGGCGCGGGTGGCGCTCATCTTGAGCAGCGCGATGGGGCCACCGAGGTGCTTGGCCTGCTCCGAGTAGGCCATGTTGCACATCTGGTAGGTGACGGTCTCGAGCCACGACTGGTGCGACTCGCACAGCGCGATCATCTTGGCCAGCTTCTGGCGGATCACGGGCTGGTCGATCAGGCGCTTCTTGAAGACGAGGCGCTGGTGCGCCCACTTGAGGCACTCCTCCACGACGAGGCGCATGACGCGGATGGTCGCGCAGGCCATGGTCCAGCGCTCGTGGTTGAAGTTGGACAGGATCACGTAGATGCCCTTGTTCTCCTCGCCGAGGAGGTTGCCCACGGGGACCTTGACGTTGTCAAAGGTGATGTAGGTCGTGCCGGCCGCGGGGGAGTAGGACGTCTTGATGGGCTTGGTCTCGACGCCCTCGCCGCGCTCGATGAGGAGGACGGACAGGCCCTTGCCCGTGTTGACGCCGGCGACGAAGTAGTCGGAGAAGACGCCGTTGGTGATCCACTTCTTGGTGCCGTTGACGATGTAGTGCTTGCCGTCGGGGGTCTTGGTGGCGGTGGTGCGGAGGCCGGCGACGTCGGAACCCGCAAAGGCCTCGGTGATGGCAAGGCAGATCTTCTTCTGGCCCGAGAAGACCTCGTCGGTGATCTTCTTCTTGAGCTCGGGGTTCTTGCAGAAGTTGAGGATGCAGGTCAGGCCGATGACCATGCCGGCCATGTTGCCGTCCTGGAAGCCGCGGCAGGCGGCGCGGACCTGCTCCTGCGAGCAGATCATGTCGTGGAAGTAGTCAAACTCCTTGCCGTCGACGGCGCCGTCGAGCAGGTTGACGCCGTGCAGGTGCTTGCCGGGGCCCATGCGCATGTGCAGCACGCCGGCCTTGGACATGCGCTCGATGAGCTCCTGGCTGACGTACTCGCCCGAGCGCTCCTTCTCGATGGCCTCCGGGGTGATGTACTGGTCGGTGAAGGCGCGCATGGCGCGCTGCAGGCGGCGGTGCGAGTCGTTGAAGTAGGGCGACTTGAACTGCGGGGTCAGCCAGAGCGGCTCGGCGTAGGGCACGGTCGAGATCTCGCCCAGCGCGGGGGTGATGATGGACTGCTTCTCGCCCTCGATGGACCCGATGGCCAGGTCCGAGTACTTCTGGAGCACTTCGTGCCTGTGCAGGTTGTAGAAGGCGACGGTCGCGTCGGTGCCGGCGACCTGGCGCAGCACGGCCTCGCCGCCCGGGTGGGCGTCGAGGAACTCGGAGACATCGTAGACGACCGTGTCGATGATGAACCACGTGCTGTCCTCGGTGTTGTTCTTCGCGACCTCGGCGCGGGTGAAGGTCTTGGAGGGGACTTCGAGAGGCATGGCTGCGGTGTTGGAGACGGCGAAGAGGAATGGGCCTGGGGGTATCACAGAAAGACAAACAAAAAGAAGAGAGCAGTGGTCACAGTCAATGGCAAGAAACTCAGAGCTGGCAACACGACGGTTTTATTGCTGGCATGGTCACCCGGACTAGCATGCCAGCAAAGGGGTGTCGCTCCGGCTGGTCGGTCGGACTTGGGGCTTGCTTCGGCTTCTCTGGCTGGTCCCCCCATGTCTGCCTCGGCTCCCAAGCATTTTGGGAACCTGGGACCAGGAATGTGGGGAAGCATCCGGCAGCAGTAATGCGAGGCCCACGATTGGCTGCGCTTCGATGCCCAGCCTGACACCCTGGTTCGGTTTCCCAGCTGCGCATGTGATGGGCGGACTTGGACGGCGGGATGGAAGTTGCCGAATCGTTTATGACTCGGTTCTTTCCGAATGGGCACTTGGCTGTCTCGAAACTGCGACACGATTTGGGTCTTGGTTCAATTTCAACTGGTTTTGCATTCATGTCGGTTCCATAATGGCACAGTGTAGACCGGGCAACTCCAGAGAAGCCTGGCAAGGCAAGCCTTGTTTCAGCCACTGGCGTCATCGAGGATCACTTGCCATTGCTCTTGGGCCAGACGACGGCAGCCTCGTGTTCTTTCTGGCACTCAACTTGAGACGATGACAGGATAACACGGGAAACCGATTTCAAGGTAAACTGTGATCTTTTGAAGCAGCAGTCTTTGAGTTGGCTGTTTCTTTGGGAACACGCCAGAATTGGCCATTCTCCTTATCGCAACCCCTCATTTCCTATCGTTTTTTGCCCCACCTTCCCTCTCCTGGGTTGGATGTCTTGGGGCCTCGGTGCTGAATCTCCGATGCTAAAAAGAACCGCGGGCCGTGGCTTCGAATTAGTGATCTTGCAGCAATGGATGTTTCCAAACCCCGTTGTCTTCGAGAATCAATCGACACCTAGGTATTCAGACACGGTCTCTAGGGCACAGACCGGAAGGTCCCAGCTAGAGTTGCTGGCCAGTTGGAAGCCCCGCTGGCACATCTCCAGTGTGTGAGCTCCGTCTGAGGGTCTAGATTGCTTGGCCGAAAGACTCGCCGGAAGACTCATCTTTCCCACCTGTCAAGCGATGGGTTAATAAGAGTGCAAAGGCAAAGGACCTAACTTTGCAGCCA
>Ga0247823_10004491_pt1 | contig 11194 bp, 10 predicted proteins | sample 13C_PalmiticAcid_2_FD_192426 | JGI IMG/M metagenome (GOLD analysis project Ga0247823, IMG submission 192426) | Soil microbial communities from agricultural site in Penn Yan, New York, United States - 13C_PalmiticAcid_Day30 | ecosystem: Environmental > Terrestrial > Soil > Agricultural land...
GCACGCTGCGGTGGGCGCGCAGCTCGAGGCCGATCACGAACATGAACAGCACGAGGCCGAACGTCGCGAGCGACGACAGCCCGGCGAGGGTGGCCTTCGCGAAGAGTTGCGCGTGCAGTTCGGGGAAGAGCTGCCCCATCACCACCGGCCCGAGCACCAGGCCCGCGGCCATCTCGCCGACGACGGCGGGCTGGCCGAGGTGGCGCAGCAGCCAGCCGCACACCCGCGCCGTGGCGAGGATGACGATGAGCTGGAGCAGCAGCGCGGTGACGTTCATGTCGGGGGCAGACGAGGGGAAAACCCTCGCATCTTAGCCGCCGGGGTCAGCCACCCCGCAGTTGCGCCAGCTCGCGGCGCAGCGCCTCGTTCTCGGCCGTGAGTTCGGCCACGCGCTGGCGCAGCGCCTGCACTTCGTCCACGGGCTCGCCGCCCTCGGCGGCCGGGGCCTCGTCCTGGGGCGGCTTGCGCTTGCTCTCGCGCACGCGCTTGGCGGCCTGCTTGAGCTCGTCCTTGCCCCCCACGGCCGCGGCCACCTGCTCCTCCGCAGGCAGCGTGGCCACCGCCGCGGCGGTGTTGATCGAGATCGTGCCGGATTTCACGGCCTGCACCAGCTCCGGCGCGGCCTGCTTCTGGATCTTCTCGATCATCACCACCTGGCTGCTGCTCAGGCGGGCCGCCCGCGCGATGGCTTCGCGGCTGTCGAGCTTCGGAGGCGGCGGCGGCATGGCGACCGGCGGCGCCGCAGGGTCGGCCGGAGCGGCCGCGGGCGCGGGTGCCGGGAACTCCTTGAGCGCGTTGGCGATGATCTCCTTCTTGCGCAGCGCGAGCACGCCGCGCTGGAAGTCGGAGACGCTGCGGCGCCCGAGGTGCTGGTCGATCATCCAGAGGTGCACGTCCTCGATGGTCTGGAAACGTGTGTTCTGCACGGTCTGGAACGGCAGGCCGTGTTTCATGCAGATGCCGTAGCGGTTGTGGCCGTCGACCAGGATGTCGCCCCAGAGCACGAGCGCATCGCGGCACCCTTCGGCGAGCAGGCTCCGTTCGAGGGCATCGTGTTCGTCCGGGGTCAGGGGATCGATGTAGGCCTTGAGGTCTTCGTTGACGACGATGTTCATCGGGTGGAGCAGAAAAGCGGAAACAGGGGCGGGATTCTAGTGGCGTATTGCGCACCCGCCGGCACGCAACCGGGGTCTTCCCGGCCTTCAGCCGCACGCCCGTGCACCGAAAACGAGTTACCCGCGGCCGGTTGCCGCATTCCCACAAGAAGTACGACGAATGAGACCTCTCGCCTCTCCCACGATCGGCCGCCGGCTCGCACTCGGTTTCGCCCTGGTGATCGCCCTCGCGCTGGCCGTGGCCATCTACGGCAGCCTGCAGTTCCGCCACCTGAGCGCCCAGACCGACCGGCTCGCCAACGACCGCATGGTCAAGCTGGAACAGGCGAGCACGGTGCGTGACAACGTGGGCACCCTGTCGCGCAACCTGCGCGACCTGATCCTGAGCATGGACGAGGACGTCCGCCAGGCCCAGCTGAAGGAAGCCGCCGCCGCGACCGCCCAGAACTCCGAGCTGATGAAGGCCCTCGACGAGTCCGTGCGCAGCGAGGAAGGCCGTGCCGTGATGAAGGCGCTCGCCGCCAGCGGCGCCGAGTACGGCGCGGCCACGGGCAAGGTGATGGAGTTCGCGCGCCAGTCCGCGAACGAGCAGGCCCGCGACACCCTCTTCAAGGAAGTGGCCCCCGCCCAGGCGGCCTACCTGAAGGCACTGAAGGACATGATCACGCTGCAACGCGACCTGAGCCGCCAGGCCGCGAGCAGCGTGCAGGCGACGGCGAACTGGACCTCGCTGCTGATGCTCGTGCTGGCCGCGTGCTCCGGCGTCGCTGGCGCCGTGGTCGCGTGGCGCATCGCCCGCGCCCTCGTGGGCCAGCTCGGCGGCGAACCCGCCTACGCATCGTCCGTCGCCCGCGAGATCGCGGCCGGCAACCTCGCCGTGACCGTGTCGCTGCGCCCCGGCGACACCACGAGCCTGCTCGCCGGCATGAAGGACATGCGCGACCGCCTCGCCGCCATCGTGGGCCAGGTGCGCCACAGCTCGGACAGCATCGCCACCGGCTCGAGCGAGATCGCGAGCGGCAACCAGGACCTGTCGCAGCGCACCGAGCAGCAGGCCTCGAGCCTGCAGCAGACCGCCGCATCGATGGAACAGCTGACCGGCACCGTGCGCACCAACGCCGAGACCGCCCGCGCCGCCACGCAGATGGCGATGTCGGCGAGCGAGGTCGCGACGCAGGGCGGCAAGGTCGTCTCCGACGTGGTCGACACGATGGGGGCGATCACCGAGGCGAGCCGCCGCATCGGCGACATCATCAGCGTCATCGACGGCATCGCCTTCCAGACCAACATCCTCGCGCTCAACGCGGCGGTGGAAGCGGCCCGCGCCGGGGAACAGGGCCGCGGCTTCGCGGTGGTCGCCGGCGAGGTGCGTTCGCTCGCGCAGCGCAGCGCCCAGGCGGCCAAGGAGATCAAGACCCTCATCAACGACAGCGTCGAGAAGGTCGAGACCGGCAGCCGTCAGGTGCAGGACGCCGGTTCCACGATGAGCGACCTCGTGAACCAGGTGCGCCGCGTGAGCAGCCTGATCGCCGAGATCAGCGCGGCCACGGAAGCGCAGACCGACGGCATCGGGCAGGTCAGCGGGTCCGTCTCGCAGCTCGACAACGTGACGCAGCAGAATGCGGCGCTGGTGGAGGAAGCGGCCGCGGCGGCCGAGAGCCTCAAGCAGCAGGCGGGGCGGCTCGTCGATGCGGTCGCCGTGTTCCGCCTTTGAACTTCGGGTCATCCCGGCGAACGCCGGGATCCACTCCGGGCAGGCGAACGCCCACGGTCCGGTTCGTCACGGCGCTGACATCTGCAGTTCCTAGGATCGTGGGCTTTGCCCCGAAGCCCAAGGAACCACGATGCCCCCGTTCAAGAAGTCCCTGCTTTCCCTCGTTGCCGCCACCGCCCTGACGGTCGGCCTCGCCGCTTGCGGTGGCGATGATGACGAAACGGTGACTCAACCCCCGGTCTCGACGGCACCCGCCGCCGCCGCGTTCGCGATGACCGCGTTCGTGCCGGTCAATGGCGTGGCCGAGATCGTGACCGCGACCCCGGACGGCCTCACGCTGGTCTACACGAGCGCCGACGCGGGCACCATCGGCATCGTGGACATCACCGACCCGGCCGCGCCGAAGACGCTGCCGAGCGTGGACGTGCGCAAGGGGGGTGTGGGCGAACCCACGTCGGTGGCCATCACGCCGGACGGCAAGTTCGCGATCGTCGCCGTGCGCATGGCCGACGACCTGGCGAACGCGAACGCCGGCCTGCTGCGCGTGTACGACCTCTCGAACAAGAGCGCCGTCACCTGGGTCAAGGACATCACCGTGGGCATCGGCCCCGACTCCATCGCCCTCGTGGGCAGCACCACCACGCTGCGTGCGGTGGTCGCCATCGAGGACGAGGAAACGCTCGCGAACGGCGACGCGAGCATCCCCGGCGTGCGCCCGGGCCGCATCGACGTGGTGGGCCTGCAGGACCTGCCGGGCTACGGTGGCACGTCCACCGGCGTGCAGTCGCTCGAGCTGGTCGCCGCGCTGAAGGCCGCCGCCGGGGTCAACTACCCGGACGATCCGCAGCCCGAGTTCGTCTCGGTGCGCGCGGGCACGGCCACCGCCGTCGTGTCGCTGCAGGAGAACAACGCCGTCGCGCTGGTCGACCTGTCCGACCCGAAGACGCCGAAGCTCAAGTCGGTCTACAGCACCGGCACGGTCACGCGCACCGGCGACGCCGACATCAAGAAGGACACCGAGATCAGCTTCACCGACTCGTTCACCGGCCGCCGCGAGGCCGATGCCGTGGCGTGGCTGACCGACACCGTGTTCGCCACCGCCAACGAAGGCGACACCGCCAAGGGCGCCGACGGCGTCTTCCCGGGCGGCCGCGGCTTCACGCTGTTCGACACCACCGGCAAGGTCGTGTACGAAGGCGGCGCCAGCACCGAGCTGCATGCCGTGCAATACGGCCACTACCCCGACAGCCGCTCGGCCGCCAAGGGCGTCGAGATCGAGGGCGTCGCCACGGCCACGTACTCGGGCACGCCGTTCCTGTTCGTCGGCTCCGAACGCGGCGGCTTCGTCGAGGTGCACCGCCTCGACAGCGGCACCACGCCGACCTTCGTCCAGCTGCTGCCCACGGGCATGTCCCCCGAAGGCCTGACCACCATCACGGGCCGCACCGACGGCAAGCAGCTGTTCGTCACCGCCAACGAAGGCGACGGCTCGCTCAACCTCTACCAGTTCTACCCGAACGGTCCGACGCCGAACGCGGCCGAACCGCAGATCGCCGCGAAGGACGCCACGATCCCCTGGGGCGCCCTGTCCGGCCTGACCACCGACGGCACCTACCTGTACGCCGTGCCCGACAACGCGTTCGGCCAGTCGCGCATCTGGCGCCTGAACGCGGCCGACGCCGCGAAGGGCCGCATCACGATCGACAAGGTGATCCCGCTGACGCTCGGCGGCGCGAAGTTCAACGCCGACGCCGAAGGCATCGCCGTGCTGGCCGACGGCAGCTTCTGGGTCGCGATGGAAGGCGCCAACGTCGCCGGCAACGAACTCGTGAAGGTGACCGCCGACGGCGTGGTGACGCAGCGCGTGAAGCTGTCCGCCGCGATCCAGGCCAGGTTCGCGAACGCGAACAACAGCACCGGCTTCGAGGGCGTGACCGCCTCGGCCGACGGCAACACGCTGTACGTCGCGCTGCAGCGCGGCTTCGACATCACGAAGCCGTTCGCCGCGGTGCTGAAGTACGACGTGCCCACCGACACCTGGACCAGCGCCCAGTACCCGCTCGAGCAGCACAGCGTGAACCCGACGACGTACTGGATGGGCCTCTCCGAGATCCAGCTGACCACCGACGGCCGCCTGCTGCTGATCGAACGCGACAAGGGCGGTGGTGAAGGCCGCGCGATCAACGCCGAGGTCAAGCGCATCTACAGCGTGAAAGCGAGCGACGTCGTCGACGGCGCCACCCTCACGAAGACGCTCGTGCGCGACCTCCGCAAGGACTACCGCTGGCTCCATGAAAAGGCCGAGGGCATGGTCGTCTTCAAGGGGGACGTGTGGGTCGTCAACGACAACGACGGTGGCGGCTGGACCCGGATGCTGAACACGGGCAAGCTCTGACTTCCGGCGGGTGGACGCGGACGACGCGGCAGTCTACAGTGGGCGCGTCGCGTCTTCCGGAGTCAGCCCGATGGCCACGCCCCACGCCCGCTCCGGCGAACTGCTCGAGATCCTGCCGTTCGCCGAGACCTTCCCGCTCGAACAATCGATCGCGCTCGTCCGGTCGGAGCACTGGGAAGTGCTCCGCCTGGTCTTGCCGGCCGGCAAGATCGTGCCCGAACACAAGGTGGCCAGCGTCACGTTGCTGCAGTGCATCGAGGGGTGCCTCGAACTGACGGCGCATGGCAAGACGCAGAAGATGCGCTCGGGCCACCTCGTCTACCTCGCCGCGCACGAACCGCACGGCTGGAAGGCCCTCAAGGATTCGCAGGTGCTCGTGACGATGCTTGTCGCGCGGGAGTGACTCGCGCCATGCCGTCACCCCGGCGAACGCCGGGGCCCACGGCCCCTTCAGCACGCTCCGGCCACAGTGGATCCCGGCGTTCGCCGGGATGACCTTCCGGGGAAACGATGAACCGGAGCCCTCCATCGACATCCTCCAGGCCGCGAGCCATCCCGATCCGTACCCCGGGTACCGCCAGTTGCTGGCCAGCCCGGACCCGTTCCGCGACCCCGTCCACGGGCTGTGGATCGTCACGCGCGGCGCCACGATCCTGCAGGCCCTGCAGCATCCCGACCTGCGCGTCCGCCCGCCGGACGAACCGGTGCCCCGCGCGCTCGTGGGCAGTCCCGTGGGCGAGTTGTTCCAGCACCTCGTGCGCCAGAACGACGGGCCGGCGCGGCACGACTCCCCCAAGGCCTCGCTGCAACGGGCGCTCGGGGCCATGCCGCTGGACGATGCGGCTCGCCGGACGGCCGCCGTGATGGCGGCGTCACTCGACCTGGACGACTGGCACCTCGAGGTGCCCGTGAGGTCGGTGGCCGACCTGCTGGGGTTCCCGGCGGCGGAACATGCCGCGGTGTCCGGCTGGGTGCGCGACGTGGTCGCCGCGTTCGCACCGGGGGGTGATCTCACCGCGGGCAGTGCCGCGGCACGGACGCTGATGGACCGCTTCGACGGCCTGGTGGCCCGGGCCTCCGAGGGGCTCGTGGCGCGGGTGGCCGCAGAACCTTGGGAGGACGGCGCCGCGCTGCGTGCCAACCTCGCCGGCCTGCTCGTGCAGACGTTCGAGGCCACTGCAGCGCTGCTGGGCAACACGGTGGTGGCGCTGGCACGGGGGGACGACGGGGCGGATCTGCCCGCGCTGGTGGACCGGGTGATGCGCCTCGATGCGCCCGTCCAGAACACCCGGCGTTTCGCGGCCGCGCCGCTGCGCCTCGGGGAGGCTGATCTCCCACAGGGAGCGGCAGTCCTGCTGGTGCTCGGAGCCGCCGGTCACGACCCGGCGTTCGATGCGGAACGGAATCCCCTCGGATTCGGCTGGGGACCGCATGCCTGCCCGGGGGCGGCGCTGGCCCGCACGATCGTGGTGGCGGCGCTGGGGGAGCGGCGGCGCCATCGGGGCGGATGGCCCACCACGTGGCGCTACAAGCCGCTCGTCAACGCCCGCCTGCCGCTGTTCGCGGCGAAAGGTCAGTGGTAGCGGGGCGCCACGGCGGGCGTCGCGTATTCGCGGCCGACGACGGCACGCGCGTAGAGGTAGTTGTCGCGGGCCCGGTCGCTCAGGGCGTCCATCTGCACGTGGCCTTCGGCGTCGCAGGGAAAGGTCAGCGCACGGCCTTCCTGGAACAGGGACTGGAAGCGGATCTCGTAACCCACCTGGTCAAGACTCTTGGATTTCATGATGAACCCTTTCCGTCGGCACATTCCGGGATCTCTGCGGGGTTCCCCACCGCCCCCGGCACCTGGAATGGCAGTGCCGATGAGTCAAATCTACGCGTCCAGCGACGATCCGGCTGTCGGTTCGGCACGATGAGGCGTGTCAGCGAAATGCCCTACACGCCGTCGGCGCCAGGGACCCGCGGGAGCGGATAATCCCGCATGACCGCACGTTTCGACCAGCTGCCGCTGGCCCCTTCCCAACTCGCGAACCTCGGCCAGCTCGGCTACCTCGCGATGACCCCCGTCCAGGCCGCCGCGCTGCCCCTGGCCCTCGCCGGCCACGACCTCATCGTCCAGGCCCGCACCGGCAGCGGCAAGACCGCCGCCTTCGCCCTCTCCCTGATCGCCCGCCTGGAGACCCGCCGCTTCGACGTGCAGGCCCTCGTGCTGTGCCCCACCCGGGAACTGGCCGACCAGGTCACCCAGGAGATCCGCCGCCTCGCCCGCGCCGAGGAAAACATCAAGGTGCTCACGCTGTGCGGCGGCACGCCCATCCGCCCGCAGGCCGAGAGCCTCGAACACGGTGCCCACGTGGTGGTGGGCACGCCCGGGCGCATCCTCGACCACCTGGAGCGCGGCACGCTGTCGCTCGCCTCGCTGAACACGCTGGTGCTCGACGAGGCCGACCGCATGCTCGACATGGGGTTCTTCGACGACATCGCCGCGGTGGCGAAGCTCTGCCCGCCGAAGCGCCAGACCCTGCTCTTCTCGGCCACCTACCCCGACGGCATCACCCAGCTGAGCGCGCGCTTCCTGCGCCAGCCGAAGGAGGTCAAGCTCACCGAAACCCACGCGGCCGGGCAGATCCGCCAGCGCTTCTACGAGGTGACCGAGACCGAACGCCTGCACGCCGTGGGCCTGCTGCTGAACCACTACCGCCCGGTGAGCACCCTCGCCTTCTGCAACACGAAGCAGCAGTGCCGCGACCTCGTCGAGGTGCTGGCCGCCGAGGGCCTCTCGGCGCTCGCGCTGCACGGCGACCTGGAGCAGCGCGACCGCGACCAGGTGCTCGTGCAGTTCGCCAACGGCAGCTGCTCGGTGCTCGTGGCCACCGACGTGGCCGCGCGCGGGCTCGACATCGCGGGCCTCGAGGCCGTCGTCAACGTCGACATGGCCGCCGACGCCGAGACCCACGTGCACCGCGTGGGCCGCACCGGCCGGGGCGACGCCGACGGCTGGGCCTTCAGCCTCGCGAGCCTCGACGAGATGGGGCGCGTGGGCCGCGTCGAGCAGGAACAGGGCTTCACGTCCGAATGGCACAAGCTCGATGAACTCACCCCCGCAGGCGGCGGCCCGCTGCAGCCGCCACGCGTGACGCTGCAGATCCTCGGCGGGCGCAAGGAGAAGATCCGCGCGGGCGACGTGCTGGGCGCCCTCACGAAGGACGCCGGCTTCGCCGCGTCGCAGGTGGGCAAGATCAACGTCAACGACTTCTCCACCTACGTGGCCGTCGACCGCGACATCGCGCGCGACGCGCTGCGCAAGCTGAACGCCGGCCGCATCAAGGGCCGCAGCGTGAAGGTGCGCTTCCTCGACGGCAACGGCGACTGACGGCCGCTCCCGTGGCTTTACGAATCGGCAACACACCCGCGTCAACAGGCGCGGTGCCGCCGCCGTTGTCTGTGCAGGGGCTTCCCTCGAGGCCCCGATGGAGCGACAACGATGAATCGAACACGGTTGCGCGGCGGTGCCGCGCTGCTGGCCGCGGGCCTGCTCGCGGTGAGCCTCTCGGGTTGCGTGGTGGTGCCGGTGCCTCATGCGCGCGCACGCGGCGTCGTGGTGGTGGAACCCGGCTACGGCTACGGTCCGCCGCCTCCTCCGCCTCCGCCCCGGTACCGCGACCGGCGCGACTGGCGCTATTGACCCGCTACTGCAGCAACGGTGCCGGCCGCGTGTCGTACGCGTTGAGTTCCTCGGTGGACTCGCACACGAAACGCCGCGCCGGCTCGTCGTAGTCCCAGCGCTCCACGCAGATCGTGCGGCGCCCGTTGACCGAATCGCCGGGCCGGATCAGGTTGACCGAGTTGCCTGCGCCGCGGCGCAGCCGCGACGACACCGCCGAACCCGCCTGCACGGCCCACATCGTGTGGCTCAGGCCCTCGTAGCGGCGGTGCAGCGGCACGATGAACGGCAGGTGGATGTGCCCGCCCAGCACCACGTCGGCACCGGCTTCGGCCCAAGCCTGAATCGCGGCGCGGTGGTTGACCAGCAGGTTCTTGCGGTCCTCCGGCTTCGTCACCGCGACGGGCTGGTGGGTGACCACCAACCGCACCTGCTCGCGCGACGCGTGTTCGAGCCGGCGCGCGACGCGCTCGATCTGCCGCGACGACACGACGCCGTTTTCATGGCGCAGCCGCCGCGTGGTGTTCACCGTGATCACGAGCATGTCGTTCGACTCGAACTCGGGCTCGAGGTTGTCGCCGAAGACGCGGCGGTGGTTCGCATAGGGGGCGAAGAGCCGCGCGGCCACGTTGAACAGCGGGATGTCGTGGTTGCCCGGCAGCACGAGCGCGCGCGGCACGCGCAGCCTGTCGATGAACGCCTTCGCCGCCGCGAACTGCGGTGCGCGCGCGCGCTGGGTCACGTCGCCCGAGAGCACCACCACGTTCGGCGACTGGCTGTGGGCGAGGCGCACGAGCGCATCCACCACCGCCGGCCGTTCGGTGCCGAAGTGGGTGTCGGAGACCTGCAGCAGCAAGGTCATGACGGGCCCCCCTCGGGTTCGGGCCGCAGCAGCATCAGCGGTTCAGCCGCGACGCCGAACTCGAGCGGCGGCCGCAGGCGCAGCACCTCGCCGTCGGTCGCGACCTTCATGCGCCGCCGGCCCAGCGGCCAGCGCGGCTTGACCACGATGCGGCGGAACGCGAAGGTGTGCACGTTGTCGGCGTCGCCCAGCCGCCCGAACGCGCCGCGCAGCATCAGCCACGCCATCGCCAGCGTGCCCACGGGGCGGACGGCCAGCGCGGCGAGCATGCCCCGGTCGAGGCACTCGGCCTCGGCGAGGCCGATCTGCTGCAGCTGCAGCACGTTGTTGCCGACGAACAGCGTGGGCGTGCGCAGCTCGCGCGTGTCGTCGTTGCGCTCGATGCGCAGGCGCAGCTGCCGGTGCTGGCGCATCAGCGTGACGAGGCCCGAGACGAGTGCGACGAAGCGGCTGCGGCCGTACTGCTGCTTGAACGCCTCGCGGTCTTCCAGCAGCTGCGGGTACAGGCCCACGCTTGCGTTGACGAGGAACACGCGCTCGTTCACCCGGCCCACCTGCACGGGGTGGGCGCGCGCCGACAGCAGCAGCCGCACGGCGGCCTCGGTGTCGGCCGGAATGCCGTGCGTGCGCGCGAAGTAGTTGAACGTGCCCTGCGGCAGCACGCCGAAGGGGCAGCCGCTGCCGAGCGTGGCGTGGGCCAGCGCATTGATGGTGCCGTCGCCACCAGCCGCCACGACGACGCCGCCGCGCGCCTGCGCCTGCTTCACCGCCGACCGCGCCGCCGCACCCAGCCGCGACGCATCGGTCACCACGTGGATCGTGTGGGGACGGCCGGCCTCGGCCATCGTGCGCTGGATCGTCTGTTGCACAGCGTTGACATCATGTCGGCCCGATGCGCCGTTCATCACGATGAAAAAGGGCGCGTCGGAGGGGATGGAACAGGGCGACAAGGAGGTCATGGACTGCGTGGTGTCACCCCCGGCGCAATCCGACCGGGCATGGAAGCTGATGAGAACAGGGTTCCGCGCGAAACGCCAGAGGAAGGGTTTCCCCTCAACTCGTAAGACAGCACCGACAGACATGTGTTCCACCCTCCCCACAGGTTCCGTTCTACCGAACGGACGCGCAGGGAGCCAGCACGTGTCTGCGGGGGTAGCCTGTGGAATGCGACGAAAGTCACCACTGGCGGGTGACGCCCCGCGCGAATGCGGGGTGCCGCGAGTGCGGTGTCAGAGACCGAAGCTGACGTACGTCGAGCGAGTGCGCATGTAGGCCGCGATGGCGCGGGCCTGGTGGCGCGGGTCCTGCGACATGCGGGTGTCGTACAGGTAGCCGAGCATGAGGCCGAAGATCTCGAAGACGAACTGGCCCGGGTCGGTGTCGGCGCGCAGCTGGCCCAGCGTGAGCGCGTGGGCCACGAGGCCCTCGAGGCGCTTGCGCCAGT
>Ga0247823_10004492_pt1 | contig 11194 bp, 10 predicted proteins | sample 13C_PalmiticAcid_2_FD_192426 | JGI IMG/M metagenome (GOLD analysis project Ga0247823, IMG submission 192426) | Soil microbial communities from agricultural site in Penn Yan, New York, United States - 13C_PalmiticAcid_Day30 | ecosystem: Environmental > Terrestrial > Soil > Agricultural land...
TGCCGGCTCCGCTACCACCGAGACGGCCGAGGACGCGCGTGTAGTCCAGGCGGCGCTCGGGGCCTACAAGAAGATGGGCATCCCGGTCACGCTTTCGCCGCGCAGCGCGGGCTCCTGGCCGGGGTCGCTGTTCACGCAGCCGCCCGTGGCCAAGCCGGCGATCCACTTCGGCGTCGGCTTCGGGTCGGGCGCGCACGCGCCTGACGAGTTCATCGTCATCGACTCGGCCAATCCGAAGGTGGCCGGATACGTCGACGCCACCGTGGCCCAGGCGCAGTTCCTCTACGCCCTGGCGGAAATGAAATAGCCGACCAGCCAAGGCCGCTCTCTTCGCCGGGGCGGCCTTCTCAGCAAACAACAACAGCCAGGCCTGGCCGAATGACCGCGCCGCGGTCTCCACGGCGTCGGCCTGGGCTGGCGAAAAGATTGACGACCGCCGCCGACCGACCGGTTCGGGGGCAAGATTTTTTGGGGGAACTGCACACAGTCATGAAAGTACATCGTTCTGTTGGCGGCCTTGGCCGCTCTTTCCGCGTAGCCCTTCTCAGCGCCTCGGCGAGCGTCGCCGTCGCCGGTCCCGCTCTGGCTCAATCGGCCGAACCGCCCGCGGTCGAGGAAGTCATCGTCACGGCGCTCAAGCGCGCCACCAACCTGCAGGACACCCCGATCGCCATCTCGGCGGTGACCTCGGAAACCATCGCCAATTCAGGCGTCCAGTCGATCGCAGACCTGGGCGCCACGGTCCCCGGCCTGACCTTCGTCAACAGCGGCCCCTCGTTCAGCCGGGTCGTGATCCGCGGCATCAACGCCGCCGGCGAGCCGACCGTCGGCGTCTACTATGACGAAACCCCGGTGACGGGATCGATCGGTGCGGGCAACAACGCCGGCGGTTCGACCCCTGAGCTTCGCCTGTTCGACGTGGAGCGGATCGAGGTGCTGCGCGGCCCGCAAGGCACGCTCTACGGATCAGGTTCGATGGGCGGCACTCTGCGCACCATCTACAACAAGCCTGGGTACGCGTTCGAAAGCGCGGCGGACGGCTCGCTGTCCAAGACCGAGGGCGCGGGGGACTGGAACTACGAGGCGCAGGGGATGGTCAACATTCCGCTGGTGCAGGACAAGGCCGCTATCCGCCTCGTCGGCTTCTATCGCGACGCTGCCGGGTACATCGACAACACCTACCTCAATATCAGCGACATCAACGAGCTTGAGACCTATGGCGGCCGGGCCCTGCTGCGCCTGGAGCCGACCGAAAACCTGACGATCGACCTCGCCGCCTACATCAACCGCACCGAGGCGGAGTCGCCGAGCTGGTACCCGGCCGTCGGCGAGTACAAGTCCGACTCGCGGACCCGCCAGCCGCAAACCGACGACCTGGACCTCTACAGCGTCACCGCCAACCTGGACCTGGGGCCGGTCGTGGCCGTGGGGTCGGCCTCGTACATGCGGCGCGAGCTCGTGAGCACCCAGGACGTGACGCAGTTCATGCAGGGCTTCCGCACGCCCGCCCGCTGCCAGGCCCTCTATAACCGTGGCGCGGCCTGCAGCACGGACCAGCTGGCCGCCTACTACGCCTACGTGGACACCCAGTACCCGTCGGTGCTGAAGCCGCAGCAGGAGATGGACACCTACACGGCGGAACTGCGCTTCACGTCGGACTACGAAAGCGCGCTGCAATGGACCGCGGGCGGATTCTTCTCGGACCGGAAGACCGTCGTATGGAACCCGCAGGTCGGGGTCGATCCCCGGACTGGCGCGCTCATCGAGCCTGAGGTCGTCATGACCGGTCGGGTGATCGACGATACCCTGAAGCAGTATGCGGCCTTCGGCGAACTGTCCTTCGACGTCACCGAGGACTTCAACCTGACCGCCGGCGCCCGGTACTTCAAGTACACCAAGGACATCGTCGGCGAGACGCTCGTTCCGTCGATCCTTGTGGGCGCGGTCGTCACGCCCCCGACAAACGTCAAGTCCGATGAGAAGGGGTGGGTGTTCCGCTTCAACGGGTCCTACAAGATCACGCCGGACGTCATGCTCTACGCGGAGGCCTCGCAGGGCTACCGTCCGGGCGGCGCCAACCAGGTGCTCGGGCTGCCGGGAAACCTGACTCCCTACGAATCCGACCAGCTCTGGAACTACGAAGTCGGCGTGAAGACGGCTTTCTGGAATCGCCGCGCCACCCTCAACGCCGATATCTTCCAGATCGACTGGAGCGATATGCAGGTCCGGATTCTCACGCCCAATGGCGCGTTCAGCTACATCGGAAACGCCGGCAAGGCGCGCATCCGCGGTCTGGAGGCGGAAGGCGCGCTGAACCCGATCGCGGGACTGTCCATCACCGGCAACTTCTCGATCATGGAGGCCGAGCTGACCCAGAATCAGCCGGGGGCAGGGACCACCATCCCCAATGCCGGCCTGAAGGGCGACCGCATCCCCTATGTGCCCAAGTTCCAGGGCGCCATCTCAGCGCAGTACGTCTGGCCGGTCGCCGAGGGCCTGAACGGCTTCGCGCGGCTCGACCTGAACCACGTGGGCAGCTCCTACAACGAGCTGCGGACGAGCTATGTCTACGCACGGAAGATCGACGCCTATGAACTGGCCAACGTGCGATTTGGCGTCGAATCCGATGACGGCGACTGGGGCGCGTATCTCTTCGTGACAAACCTGTTCGACGAGGCCGCGATCCTTTCGAAGACCGTAGGCGCCACCTCGGCTGGCCGCACAGCGGTGTTCTCGGCGCCACCGAGAACCATCGGGATCAACCTGCGCAAGGCACTCCGGTAGCAGGTCCGCCTTGATCAGCGGGTCGGCGGACTCCGCCGCCGACCCGCGCCAATCCAGTTCGCGTCACGGCGCGTCTAAGGGGTTGCTTCCCGGACCATGGGAGCGCCTTTGGCGCGCCACGGAGTACGTGTCGATCGTCCCTACAGGCCTCGAATTCGAGGCGAATTGCTCACAGTACGGGCAGGGGGCGTCCTGACCTTCGAATGGCGCCCGATCCATGCGTCTGCACTCGTCGTCATCTGGCGGACGAGACTGCGAAAGAACTGGACGCGGCCGCGGATGAAATTGGTTTCACGCCTCAAATTCACGCGGCGGCATATTTGCAGCGAGCGACTACAGCAGGAGTTCTGGTAGAGCGCGCCTGGACGCGCGCTTCGATGAAGCCAATCTAGACGAACGCGCCCGAGTTCGTAGCGATCGTTGGTCCGTGTCTTAGGGGGCGTTCCTCGCGCTCTCGTCGTTGGTTTTGAATCCAGGCGCATCGGTCGAGCTGCGCTCAAACGAATTGCAACGGATAAGCTCGTGCTTTCCACGCAGTAGCGGGAATTGCGGCGGCAATGCGCAACACTCCCACACCAAGTCGTATTTCTGATAATATTCCTTAGGCGATATTCGTGGCGGCCGCCCTGTGTCGTTTCTCGCAAACGATGCGAATTCGATGCGAATGTCGGAATCGCGGTGAAGAACTGTAGGTTCTCGCTCGTTCTCATCACAAACCGCGAGAATCCCCGACTCACGGACCAAGGTCGTACGCGGGTCTGCGCGTTTTGATGTCGCCTGCGGCGTGTTAAACTGGATGAACTGGAAGCCCACATGGCCCTAGGCAGGCCTGATGATCACTAGCTTTGCACTCGGCTTGGCTTCTCTCGTAGGCTTGGCGCTGTTCGTCTGGATTATGCGTCTGATGGTGACCCCGGCATATGACCCGGCGAGTTCGCCGCCGCGCAGTACCGTGGCGCCCGATGACGGCGCGCTGGTCGCAATAGCCATAGCGGCCAGCGCAATGCTCGACGGATCCGCAGACGATAGCCCGGCCGGCTCCACTTCAAGCGACGCGTCGAACTCAAGCGCTAGCGCCGACTAGCGATAATCGGACCTTTGGGGCACGCTGCGGCAAAGTCTGTCTCGCACGTTAGCGCGTTGCAGGGCTAAGCTCAGCGGATGGACGGCTTCCAGCTCGAGATCGTGCAAATTCTCGCCGCGAAGGCAGCTCGGAGGAGCCGTGCCACCTACCAGCAGGTCGGCGAAGCGGTGGGCTGGGGCCACCCCGACGGCCGCGGCCTAGGCGCCCACCTGCGCATCATCCTTCATGAACTCGCGGACCGCGGTCTGCCCCCCCTCACCGCCATCCTAGTCCCGAAAGGGGAACGTCATCCCCCCGCGGGCGCCGTTGCCCTCATCCGCAACGTGGCGGGCGATATCGACATCGACACTTTGCAGCGGCAAGTGTTCGACTTCGACTGGACCTCGGTGCCGGACCTCGCTCCACGGCGCGACACCCTCCCCGAGGGCCGGGACACGTGGCTGACCTCCTTCTGGGGGTTCTCGCCAGATCAATGGGGCTGCATCGGGTTCAGCGACGCGCAGAAGCGCAACCGTTTCGTCAGTGCGACCAAGCCCGGCGTGCTGGTGGCGATCTACGTGACCAAGGGTAAGGGCCCCGTTGACGAGCGCGGCAAAGTGATAGGGTTGATGGAGGTTTCCCACGAAGCCGGGCACGCTGAACAATTCATCTCGGGCGACGCGTGGGCGCGGAAGGAGTCCGATCCGGAGTCTCGCGGCAAATGGTCGTTCGCGCTGAAGGCCACACGGGCCTGGCGCATCGTCCGCGAAGACTGGAAGGCAGTCGATGAGCTGTTCCCCGAGGCCTACGCCAGCGCCGACCCTCAGTTCATCGGGGCTGCCGGCATGCCGATCGGTGCCAATGAGGCCGAGACGCTCCTTCAGCTCGACGTCTACGAGGTCCCGGTCTATGGCCAGGACACGCCTGTCGACGAAACAATCACGACCCTAGAAGCAGCGCTCGCACCGAGCCGGGCGATCCCGCCCGCGCAGAGCGGCTACTGGGTCGGCGAGACTGACGGGCCCAAGCACCTCTACATCTTGAAGCTCAAGGGAGACATCGCCGCTTACCTTGGCCGCGGAGCCGCAGCGGTAAAGGACAAGGCGGTGATTAAGGTCGGCTTTTCCAGGAGCCCCCTCACCCGCCGCGACCAGATCCAACGGGCCTATCCCGTGGGCGCGTTCAAATGGGAGGTCCTCAAGCCCCAAGTCAGCGCAACGCCAGCGCCCTACGCCAACGCCCGTATCGCCATTGTGGGCGAAGACGCCATGAAGGCACGTCTCGTGGACGACGGCGCCGAGTCCCTCGGCGGTGAGTTCTTCCTTGCGGAGGACTGGCTGGTTCACACCACTTGGGCCGCGGGGCAGTTCGCGGCCAACGCTGCTCAATCCGTGCATTCAGCCCAAGGCGATGCCGCCTCGCCGCTCTCGATCGAAGCATCAGCGACCACTTAATCCTAGCGCCTGTTCGACGCTCCGGCTGCGCTGGGGATGTCACGCGACCTCAAGATCGCGCTAGCGGCTCACGGGTGGTTGCAGCTGTAAGCTCGACGCAAGCAGTCGCGAAGGCCGACGAAGTCCGTGACCACGGCCCTCAATCCGTAGACCGTCTGCAAATGCGATGCATCCGCAGTGGAGGTCTAACGCCTCCGGAACGGAACGACAGAGCCTTCGCCGATGGAGGGCGGCCGGTCGGCCGGCGCCTGTCAGCCGCCAGCTGACTTCCTGGACACGATGGAAAGCAGGAGTTTGGTCTCCAATCTACTCGCTCGCATGAAGAGCGGCACCTACGCATAGTCCGCTGACCATCATAAGGCCCCTAAGCGCCACTTGCAGACATGCGCCCCGGATCGACAAGCAGAGGCCGGTGAAGGCCCGCTTGTTGGAGTCTGGCCTCGACCGTTGCCGACCCATGCGGACTCATAAGGCGTCAGATTCTAGCGGCGGCGCCCATGTCTCGTCCTGCTGTGCCCTTCACAAGGAGCCACATCGCCAGTGACGCCTCCGCCACCAGGCACGGTACAAGGATGCCGGGGGAGATCACTGCCCAAATGCCTGGAGCGACCAACATCGCGAGCGTGTTCAAGGCGTAACAAACCCCCGCCAGCACCATCAGGACGCCAAGCAGCCTCGGCACGATGTGGGAAAGGGTGATCAGAACCCCTGTCAGGATGCAGAAGCCGGCAAAGAACAGCAGCGCCAGACCGAAGCCCACCGCATTAAGGCGGATCGCGGCATAGGCCAGCGCGCGCCACTCGACCATAGCCGCAGCGCCCAACGGCCCACCCGCAGGTCCTGTCGCCAAAGGAACATAGAGGAGCAGCAGGTTTCCTGCTTCCATCGTCGCGCAGATCAGGATGAAGGCAAGGGCGCATCGCGCAAGTATCGGGTGCACGCGATTGAATAAACCATAGAGGATTACGCCCAGGGGCACGTTCGCGATCAGCCCCACGACGTTGACGGCGATGCCGATGCGCCAAAGCAAACCATTCGCCTCGATGGCGTCCGCTGTTGCGGCAGCGGACCCCTGTACGAGCGGCTGGAAAACGGCCAGTTGGGCAAACAGTCCGGCGACAATGATGATCAGGTAAGCAAGGCCCGCAACGCGGGCAGATAGCAGAACCTGCTTCTCGGTAGAGGCGCTCATAGCAACAGACCCGCGACGAGGCGGACCGGCGCCGTCCTCACGGTCAAGCTAGGCGCTGAAGTTCACGCTGCAAGTTACGCTTTCGCAACCCACCCTTCCCCGACAACGCGCGGCGTAGGGTCGGCACCCCAACTGGTCGCTGGCTGTGGCGATGACCTGGGGGGTCGGAACCACTAGCTCAGAGCGCCGCAAGACGCCGGCGAGGAGCAAGGCACGGCCGCGATCTTGGTGCTGCGCCTAGCCATCCGCGGCGGTGTGAGGCTCTCGGTTGCCCGCTCATGACGCGGCAACTCTCGGCGTGGATCGGGCCCGTGCCGAAACAAAACTCCAGCGGTGGCATGAAGGTCAGGTCGCCTATTTCACGGCGGAACTCATCAGGATCTCGCCGGTGATGTAGCTGGAGCATGCGGCGAGGCGAGTAACACGTAGGCAGGCGCGCGATTTCCTCTGGCCGGGCTGGCCTCCCCTTGCTCTTGGCTCCGAACCGACTGACGTCGCGCGCCTCCTTGTCGGCCAGGTTCAGGGGGCCAGACCGGGCCCGAGGCGACGGCGTTGACCCGGATGCCTTGCGTGCTGCCGCGTGGAACGCGCGATGCCGAACACGTGTTGAGCGTCACTGGAGACGCTGACCTTCGCCATAGGAACCGGGCTTCCAGCGCCGTGTTCGCCAAGCGGGAACGGAGAACAGCATGACCCACCCTGAGACCGAACAAGGTCAGCCGGGCCAAGAAGGCCAAAGGACTGACATCGAGCAACAGCCGGGACGCGAGGATCAGCGGCAGCCCGGACAACGATCCGATGAGGAAGAACGCACGTTCCGGCCGGACGACGAAATCCCCGCCGAAGGCGAAGGACGTGAAGGCGGGGGCGATATCGAGCGCGGCTCTGAAGTCGACGAGCAAGGCCAACGCCGCGACCGCTAGTTAGCTCACCCGCGCAACTGAAGTGGCGTGACGACCAATCTCTTTGGAGGTCGTCGCCACGCATGCTCCCTATTTGGAGGGACTGGTGTCCGGCGTATTGGCCGTCGTCGCGCCGGCGTCCGCGTTTCCGGCTTGTTGCTCAATCGCGTCGGCCTGCGCATTGAGGGCCTTTTCTCTCGCCTCGTTCGGCGTCGCTGCAGCCTGCGCCTCCAGCGCATCGGCCTTGCGTTCGGCAGCTTGGTCTTGTGGACTGTTGCAGGCCGAGAGCGTTAAGGCGGCCATCCCGGCGGTGAGTGTGATCAGGGTTCGCACATCGGTCTCCTTGTTGCCCCACCCATAAGCGCGGCGGCGACGCAAAGGTTCACCGGCTCGTGATCGAGCTTGGAGAGGGCGGCTCCGACATAAAGCGTGATCTCCCTGAGCGAATGTTCAAGGAACCGCCTTCGCCTAGAGGGATTGACCACACTCCCCCTGAAAGTTCCCATCATGGCGACTACAGCAACAAAATCAGCTACTTCCAAGACAACCGCAAAGTCCCCGCCCCCGCGGTCCGCGACGGCTCGGAGGACGCGCCGCACCGGGCGTCGCGACCCGCTCGCTATCACCCTCCTCAAGAAGGATCACCGCGACGTCGAAGGCATGTTCGATGAATACGAGCAGCTGGAATCCGAGAGCGAAAAGCTAGCGCTGTTCAACAAGATCGCCCTCGCCCTCAAGGTCCACACCCGGATCGAGGAAGAGATCTTCTATCCCGCTGAACGCGGTGAGGTCGAAGACGACATGCTTGACGAGGCCTACGTTGAACACGACGGCGCCAAGAAGCTGATCGTCGAAATCGAGGCAATGAGCCCTAGCGAAGAATTCTACGACGCCAAGGTCAAGGTGCTCGGCGAGTACATCAAGCATCACGTCAAAGAGGAAGAGCAGCCCGGTGGAATTTTCGCCCAAGCCAAGAAGGGCGACGAAGATCTTGAGGCGATGGGCGCGCGCTTGAAGGCCCGCAAGCAGGAGCTGATGACGCAACTGGGCGGCCGTAAGCCGAACTAGAGCCCTACGGAGTGCGAAAGGCGGACGGTCGCGAGCGACCCGTGCCCACCTTCCGCCGCCGCCTCCGTTCGGTCGCCCTACTTGAGCAGCTGGGTCATGCTCGCCACGGCCGCGACCTTGAGCGCCAACGGCAAGACTGAGATCGGCACGCCGCAGACGCCGCCAGCCTGGCGAGCGGAGGCGACACATCATAATCGAGACCTCCAACGAAGCGTTGCCCGCCGAAATCCATGACCTGGCCGAGCGGGTAATGGCGTAGGTCAGCGGACGTGGATTGATGCTCAGCCTCGCCGAGAGCTGCACTGGCGGATTGCTCGCGGCGGTACTCACCGACGTTGAAGGCTGTTCGCATGGCTTTGATCGCGGGTACGTCGCCTATACCGATGACGCCAAGCATCGGCTCCTGGGCGTCTCCGCTCACATCCTTGAGGTCCACGGCGCGGTGTCCGCGCAGGCGGCGAAGGCCATGGTGGAGGGCGCCTTGGCCGCTTCAGCGGCAGACATCGTTCTATCCATCACCGGCTTTGCTGGTCCGGGCGCGGCCGGCGAGGAACCTGGCCTTGTCTATTTCGGCGTTCAGTTTCGCAGCCGGCCAGCACGCGCCGAGCGGAGGCGTTTCTGCGAGACTAGTCGGGCCGCTGTGCGGCTATCCAGCTTGCGCACCATCCTGTCACTCCTGCTGGGCCGCTGTGCGGCTATCCAGCTTGCGCACCATCCTGTCACTCCTGCTCGAAGAGGTGGGATGAACGCCATCAACGCCCATGGCCATGGGGCCTAGCGTGTCCGTGGGTCCGCAAGAAGCGCTCATCGAGATCTGCAATCAGGGCCTCAGCCTTATCCTTGTCCACCAACCGGATGAGGGCGTCGACCTTGGCTTCCATGCGATCATCGTTTTCCTTCGACGCTGGTGAGCCGACGTACAGGAAGTAGGCCAGGCCCACGACCTGCCAGATCAGTTGCAAGAACTCCGACTGCCAATTCTCGAAGGTGTCGCGCAGCATCAAGACCAGATAGGCCGACGTCGAAACCTGCGCATTCAGATCGGCCTGCTCATCCAGATAGGCGTACCAGCCGAACAGCCAGTGGCTGACAATTGAGATGAGGAAAAATCCGACCGTCAGCCAGCCGTAAGCATATCGTTTCACCGGGCATCCTCCCTAGGAAGTTGCGCTCGCAACCCCTGCAGTGAGGGACGGTTCCTTCGACGCCTCAGGCGCCGCAGTCTTGGTCTGGTCCCTGCGCCTCGCCCGCCGTCAACCGCGCGCAAGACACCGAAATCCGCACGACCAGGCCTTCCTGCCGCCATTCACGGGCGATCTCGCCACCGAGTTGCCCCTTGACCGTGGCGCAGATCAGCTTGGAGCCGAAGCCCTCAACGACGTCGGGCGACGCACTGGGGCCGCCGCGCTCCGTCCACACCAGTTCGAAGTGATCCCCGCGCTGGAGGCAGGTGACCTTGATGTGGCCCGCGTCAGTGGACAGCGCGCCGTACTTGGCGGCGTTGGTGGCCAGCTCATGCAGCACCATCGCCAGGGCGGTGACCGCTTCGCCGCACAGCGTCAGGTCGGGTCCCTCGATCGCGATCCGACCGCCGTTTCCGTCGTAGGGCGAGAGGATGGTGGCGATCAGCGTATGGAGGGTGGTCGATCCGGCCTCGCCACGACGGGCCAACGTCAGCGAGTGGGCCCTAGCCAAGGAGGCCAGCCGTTCGCGCACCGCGCTGGCCAATTGGCCCGGGTCCACTGCTTGCCGTGCGCTCAGGGTCACCAGTCCGCCCGCCAGCGTGAAAAGGTTTTTGATCCGATGATCCATTTCCCGAAGCAGAAGGTCCTGCCTCGCTTCGGCTTCCAGACGTTCTGTGATGTCGCGGGCGATGGTCGAGGCGCCGACGATCGCGCCGTCCGCGTTTCGCACAGGGGAGACCGAAAGCGACACCGGCAACTCGTCTCCGCTCTTGCAGAGCCGGACTGTCTCGAAGGGCGGAACGCGCTCGCCGGCCCGGATCTTGGCCAAGATGCGGGCCTCTTCCTCCAGCCGATCGGTCGGAATGAGCATCATCATCGATTTGCCGACCACGTCGTCAGCGCTGTAGCCGAGAAGACGCTCAGCAGCGACGTTCCAGCTGGTGATGATGCCGTTGAGGTCCTTGCCGAGGATGGCGTCTTCCGACGACTCGACGATCGCCGCGAGCCGCTGGGCGGCGAACTCCGCCTGGCGACGATGTTCAATCTCCCGCTGCTTGGCGGCCAGAAGCGCGGCGTTGTCCATGGCGGTCGCCGTCTGGGCGGCGATCGCGCTGACAAGATCCTCGTCCTCCTGGGTGAAGGCCCCGGGCTGGTCATGGCCGAAGAAGAGGCCGCCGTGGACCTCGCCGGAGCGTGAGACGACCGGGGCCGCCAGGTAGCTGACGACCGGCAGGTGCCCTTTGGGCATGCCAAAGTGCGGGGCGCTCTGACCGTAGCGCGGATCCAGATGCACGTCGTCGATGCGGATCACCTCTTCGCCCCGGAAGGTGGGCCCGAAAAGATCGGTGTTGCGCGGCAGGCCGAAGCCTTCGAACTCTTCGCGCTCGGCTCCGGAGAGGGTGAACAGCCGGTAGCGCTCGCCGTCGTCGTCGAGCACGTTGTAGAAGAAGGCCCCGACCTTGGCGCCGGTCAGATGGGTGGCGCTGTCGGTCGCCTCCTGCACGATGCGGTCGAGATCGAGATCGCGCGACAGCGTGCGCATGATC